>Ga0247760_1003087_pt1 | contig 11343 bp, 8 predicted proteins | sample UWRJL171409R4_FD_179936 | JGI IMG/M metagenome (GOLD analysis project Ga0247760, IMG submission 179936) | Plant litter microbial communities from Arlington Agricultural Research Station in Wisconsin, United States - UWRJ-L171-409R-4 | ecosystem: Environmental > Terrestrial > Plant litter >...
GCCTGCAGGCGATTACGCCGATTACAAGGAGAGGGTTATTGGTGGTGGTGGGAGCCGGAAATGGTTTAGCGGATTACGACGTAATTGCGCGCCCCCTCGATAAGATAAGTTTCGGACCACACTCTTAGCCTTGTTCATCGCCCATGATGCAATCAAAATATCAGGCCTTTCCAACCGCGGAAACATCCGACACTTCACGACCTCCCTTTGGATGCATTGATCCCAACCTACTCACCACCCAGCACCGCCCACCATGTCTTCCGCCAAACGAATCATTGTCTGCGGCGGAAACGGTTTCATCGGATCAAGGATATGCAAAGCTGCCGTCTCGCGGGGTTGGGATGTCACCTCCATCAGGTACCTACCTACCGCACACATCCCTCCCTCTAAGATTCATGTTCCTGACCACGCCCCCAGTCGCTCCGGCGAACCCCAATGGCAACACGCCACCTCCTCCCCCTCTCCGCCTGAATGGTCCCACCGCGTGTCCTGGGAGCGTGCCGACATATTCCGTCCCGCCCAATGGGTCTCTTTGCTCCAGGGCGCTGACTATGTTGTACACAGCATGGGCATCCTCCTCGAAGCTGACTACAAGGGCGTGATATCCGGACGCGAATCCCCACTCTCGGGGCTGCGCAAGGCCTTCTCCACCTCCCGCAGACACTCGCCAAACCCGTTAGAGCGAAAGGAGGGCGACGAGATCGCCACACCCTCGTCACCAACCCAGCTAACCTATGAGATGATGAACCGGGACAGTGCCATCTTGTTGGCCAAGGAGGCTGATAAAGTTGGCGTGAATGCCTTTGGGTACCTGTCGGCTGCAGGGGGCGCGCCGGTGTTGCCGAGTAGGTATATCACGACGAAGCGGGAGGCAGAGCAGGTGATTGCGGATGCGTTCCCACGCATGAGGAGTGTCTTTTTCAGGGCGCCGTTTATGTACGACAGCTCGAGGGCGGTTACGGTTCCACTGGCGGCCATGACGGCGGTGGGGGCGCTAGCGAATACCGCCACGGGGGGGATCCTGGGTGGGTTCTTGGGGTCGGCGGTTGTGAAGCCGCTCAAGGCAGATTTGGTCGCTGAGGCGATAGTGGAAGCGTTGGACGATGGGAGCGTCAAAGGGCCGGTTGAGGTCCCCCAGTTGGAGGAGCTGGCGGACAAATCATGGCGCAAGACGATGTTGTAAGATCAGCAGGCCTGCGGACTGGGCTCACTTTTTGTGTGCTCTAGCACAGTGTATTTTTTTCTGTATAATCAGCGACGCCCAACCTGTCATCCGCCCAGTTGTATTAATAGTGTGGAACCTGATACTCAAGTCAAATCCCGAGAAACTCCCTACGCTACGTCTATGAAGCAATGCATCCGACTCCCCGATGGTCATAATCTAGATCATGGTTCCCCGCTCGAAGCTCTCCCGGATTTCCGCTGTGTACTTGTTGTAGAACCGAGCAAGCTTTTGGTTGAACTGCTTGTTCTTCTCGTTGATGTATGTGACATCGCCACCATCGTCGCCATTGGCCGCCATACGATCCTTTCTCTTCTTGAGGGCTGCCTCCTCCGCCTTCTTCATGCTCGCTACCAGACGGTCCACGGCTGCCTTGTCCGGCTTATGCTGCGCAAAGTTTGTCGAGTCGGCTGTGCTGAAAAAGGTACCATCCTTGTCCACGGCGATCATCTCGCCATCGTCCGTCTCGACAATGTCCAGCGTACCCGCCGCAGCCGCCTTCTCGATGGCCTCCATCTTTTCGCGTGTGTACTTTTCCAGATCCGGTGCACCCATACCGCGCAGCTGTCGCTTGTACGCTTTCTCGCTCTCACGCCCATAGTCGCGAAAGGCCGTGTCGTCGCGGTGTGCCTCCTTCTTGCGCATCCGCTTGTCCCACCGTTCGCTCTCCTCAATCGTCCAGTCCCACGCCCGCTTGCGCTCGAAATCCCCGCCCGCGTCCTCAACCTCCGCCTTGAGCAGCTTGTGCGACGCGATGGCGTGCTTCCGCGAGAGCGCCGTTAGCTGTGACGGGTCGGCGGCGAGTCGCTGCGACTCGCGTGTCGCTTCCTTCAGGTTTTGCGAGGATGATGTCTTGGCTCGGGCTTGCAGCGCGCGAAACCGGGCCATGCGCTCCTGGGCTTTGGCAGCAGCAGCAGCAGCATCGGTGGTTGATGGTGTTTCGGCCGTCGTGGGAGGGGTCGCCGTTGTTGCGTCTGGGTTGCCCTGGACGTTTGTGATTTCGATTTTCGATGGGAATGTCGCAGGATCGTCAGAGGGAGCCATTTTTCTCTTCTTCGCGGGTGGCATAGCTGGTTGTGAAAGTGTTGTTGTTCTGTGCTTTGCGAATCATGGTATTGAGGGGAGTGATGTTAGTTCACTGTTAATTTAGCGGGGCTATGTCAAAGCTCACTTGCAGAAGGTTAAAAAAAATAACACTATGCATTCAAAACGACAGGACTACAAAGTACTCTGGATGTATGGCCCATGTAAATTTAAGCTATCTTACCGACGACCGCGGTTGCAACCAGCCCTTCAGCCAAGGTACTTGGATAGCAAAAACCTCTCAGGCTACTTCGTACTCAGCCCCTGTCAAACACCGCGCTAAACAATTTTTCAGGGGTCGCCGCGCTGAACCAAGGCAACCTCGACGCAAAAACAAAAAATCTTTTATGTGGATTCACGACGCTCTTCTAACTTTGGCGGGCGGTATTGGATTTATCCTCGGCGGCTACGACACCGCCCCTCTTTCGCAGCAAGTCCTTCTGGAATGCTGACTGGAGGATCTCGCCGTCAGTCTCATGATCTTGAAGCTGGCGGTTGGACCAAGCCGCGCACGAAAGGTGTCGTCTTAGGCCACAGCCTCGGTGGCATCGTTCTTAAGCTTTATGCTCGCCGGAATTGGCGTTGCAGATGTTCTAAGCTGGCCCAGGGGGTCGGGGCCATCTTTTCGGCGTGCCCAGAGAGGGCATGCACGTGTTGGGCATCGAGGACGCTCTCATCATAGATGTCTCATCACAGATATCTCGCCAGAGCCCCCCTTCATATCATAGCTCGAGCGCCAGGTGCTTGGCATCTCGTATGTCCGGACATGGAGGTGTTCTGGTGCTACGAGACACGCACAACACCTACGATCAATGAACGGAACATCCCCTTGTCTACTCCAGGCTCGGTCAGCCCTAAACTTCAACAGCATACCGATGGGCGGCATCATAGGTCTGGTGAAGAGGTGGTCCTGGATGCAACTCGGACCCAGAATCGATTACACGGAAGGCCATCTTGATGAAGTTCCGGCACAGAGACCATTGGAACTGGCACCTTGTCAAGGACTGGCAGGAGGTTAGCCATGCGATTCTGAAATTCATCCGACGGAAGTTCGCAGGGAACTTCTAGCCGTCAATCCCGGACGCGGTTCTGGCCCTTCCGAGTCCACCAAAGGCACCCTAGATAATAATCCTCGCGGGCTTGAGCGCCAGCATCAACTTCATCAGGAGTATACACAAGCAAGACAACACGCCTATCCAGGCCGGCATTTCTCCTCCTGGTGTCCCGGAAGCCGCTCGCAAGTTGTTCTCTATCTCAACGGTCTGATAGTCACCGATCCGCATGGTCGTCAAGAATTTCGCCAGCCTTGGTCCCCTAGCGGCGGGGCATTCTACACGGCCGAGCGCACCACGAGAGGAACTGCCAGAGGCGGGAAGCCACCGCGCCCGGCAAGTTACTCGACAACCATCTAAACCCGGAGTTGATCAGGTCGGGATAGCCTGGCAGTTGAAGGAGACACGCGAGACCGGTTACCCTTGCCGTGTTTCAGGGGTTGGGTTGCGTGCCCCGAGGTAAATGGGCCGGATCTGGCCCCACCACCCCGACCGCCACAAGGACCCTTCCGGGGTGTGACACGGAGGCGTGTTGCAGCTTCAACCTCCACCGTTTGCATCACCGTGTAGCCGGCTGCGCTCTCCCTGAAAAGTATGGGCCACTGGCTAGAGTTCTAGACGGCGGCATCGCAATGCATAACGTAAGTTCCTAGGCAGATTTATCTCCACCTTCACCTAGCTATTTGTTTATTGCCATGCCGCAAGAAGACTCGGTCTAGGCCGGTGCGGCCTCACGTCGGCGTCCATATATCCACTCCTGCCCACCTGAGTTCAGTCCGGATTGGGGAGAATGTCATCAAGCTTGTCCCAGCACACCGGGCCGGGTCCATCCATGCTTTCTTTGTTTTTTGTTTTCTTTTTCTCAGAGGGGCATGCCGCTCTCTCATTCCTGTGGCGCAATGAGAACTAAGTGCACCACACCCTCATCCCGCGAGGGGTGTGTCCCAATCCCATCACCGGACATCATATCACCGTCACGTTCGGTCATCACATCACATCGAATCCCATACCTGCCAAGGACATCGCATACAGTCCCATACTCGGTGCATGAGACGACACCATCATCATTACATGCCTCCCCATCTTCAACCCGAGGACGGAACTGTCGCAGAAGTGTGAAGGGCGCACATATAACCTCTTTCGCAGCTCATTGCAATCCCTTCCCGAGGTATTAGTATAGTCAATAAGGGATCCCGCGCCCCATTAAAGCCGCTTCCATTCCAACCAGACAATCCCAATGCCTCGGCATGTCCTATTTGGGAGCCCGCCTTAATCCCATCAAAAACCTTGCAGCAGAATAGTGTTTAGTATAGTTGACCAACATAATGAAACATCCTCTTCCCCCCCCTCTCCCCCGGCAGGCATGAGCAACGGGCAGGGACGCGCGCGGGGAAAATCCCCCCTCCCACCCTCGCCCAAAAAAAGGACCCTATTTCCCAGTTCCCGTTTGCCGTCCGACCCCATCCCCAATCCTTCATTCACCTTGGGCGATGATTTTCAAGCGTGGGGGTCTTTTAGTCCCTCATGTTGTCAGTATAACCATCCATCCCGTCAAAGTCAGATTCTCTTCCCTTTCCTTCCCTTCCCTTCCCTTTCCCATAGAGGACCCGTTGACGTAGCCAGATAATGGGGACCAAAGCCTCAATTACCAAATATCAACTACCTATTTCTGTTCGTACACTATCCTTCGTTATATGGCTCGGTGTCTCTAGAGTGGATGGCACAGATCAAGAAGCTTGCCTGTTCTTTGCATTGTGGCTGCCAAAAGAAGCCCACCTAGCGCAGAGTACATGTAGTTAGTTGCCTCTGTAAGGCACATGTATGCAGGAGATTTCTACACTAGAACAATCAGCCTACCTTACCTACCTACATACTACATGCCTACCTACGTGAGAAACCCCGGTAGATACCTGGTAGTTATCCTCAACTTAATTCCACGACAGGAACTAACTAAGCCCCCAATCTCCAAACAACGCAGCCCCCCGCAAATCGGTTTCTTGTCGTTTCCCCAGTCCCCATTCTGCCGAGACCAGCTCTAGACACCACACAGCAAAGACGAATCATCCGACAAGGATATTATTCATCACCCATCCCTCAAGGCACTCGAGGGAAATTTTTGAAACGACCCTTCCCTTCCATTCACATCCCTCCCTCCAACCGGTGGGGGAATACAAAAATACCGAACAACCGTAGACGTCATTCGACATGTCAAAAAATGTCCCAGCAAGAATTGACAGCTAGTCCGCAAACGGTCAAGACAGCGATTCTTTCCACTTCGACTATCTAAATTACAGTGTCTTGAGGCCCTAAACCACAGATAACTAGGCATTACTCATCTCCCCTCGTCCGTTCATGTCCCCAACCGCCCAGTCTAACACAATTTTGCACTTGACACGCAAGGCTTAAATATCTTTGCTTGAGGCGCCTCGCAAACCGCTCTCTGGCTATTTGGATACAGTACGAACCCCTAAGTATTCAACACGCATCAAGTCCCACGCAAATTATCCTTCAGCGGCTAGATTGTACACTACGTAAAAACTGTTCCATCCAAACCCAACCAGTAAATGCTAACCATAATTCCCATCCCATCCTCCCCCCATCTCGTGTGCATTTTTTGGTTGTTGTTCGCCATTCGCCGGGTCATATCATGAACACCCAAAACCCTCGCGCAAAATATTACCTAGCAAGAAAAACACAGCCCCCATCTCTCTATGATGCTAACAATATTAGACTACTGAGTGTGTGAGATATCAAGTCAGAAGAAGAACACGTAAGCCGGTATGTCTGCAATGAAGACACCAAACCCACGCTGAAAGAGGAATGATCAAGCACGGAATACGGATACATGGGTCCCAATAGTTACTTGGAACCCCCCGCGAAGCCCCGCTCCGACTTCTCCGCCCTGTTGTTCTGTGGGGTAGCCAGCCACTACTCGCCATGATGCTGGCGCGATCTGAGGAATACCCTTCCCCGTTTTGCACAAGACCATCGAGCTAATGTCTGTACCGGTTTCACTGGACACGGCACCCCGCGGCCGTGTCGCATTCTGTGTCTGGGCAAAACCCCCACTTGTAAGATAAACACAACGACGGCTGAATGGTCGGATTGTCTGGAGTGCCTGCAGTCAGCGTCCCTCCCGAACCCCAAAATGGCTGCGAGTCGGGAACACGGGCACGGACGCTACCCGCCCCGATGACGCTCACATGACTTTGGGTGCGCCCCAAAGCCATGGCTCACCGAGTAAGATATTGTCCCTTCTTTCTTGATTAGCGGCCGACCATGGGCGTCACCAACTCGATGCTCTTGGGCCGCGAGTAGATGCCGGGCCTGCGAGTCGGGAGCGGGCGATCGGAGCTCGTGCCGTAGTAGGCGCCGTCATATGTCGATGAGAATAAGCCCGAAACGGGTCTCGAATATGACGTGCTGGGGCTGGTCGTGACGCTGCGACCGAAGGGCCAAAGGTTCGCGTGGTACGTCCCCACAGGAGACGAAGGACTTGGTGGGCGAATTGAGAGCGACTTGAGCGCCGAGATAGCTGTCATGTGCGTGTCTGGCGATACAGGTGGGGAAAAGTGCGTCGAGCTAGGCCTGGACGGCGAAGCGCGGGGGATAATGTCCCTTGGTTCTTGTGCCCCAGAATAGAAGGGATACGCCGTGGCACCGTGACCACTGGAATGGCGCCCTGTTGGAATGGTTGTAGCACCGCTGCTGGTTTGGTCATGGATCCGGCAACTTTGATCCGTCTTAGCAACTATGGCCACTGACCAAGCGAGTTGGGACCCAAAACTTACGTATCTGAGCAGTACAGAAATCGATCGTCTGAAGGAGCGAACTGCTTGTCGCAAACCATACTGTGCACCAAGCTCATGTCAGCACACACTGTTCCTCGACCGAAAGGAGATTTCTGCAGGAACGGCTCAATGGAGGGGCTTCCCGACCCCTCATTGGGTTACTCCTCAAGGTGCCAAAGGTGACACAAATCAACTGCATGTCAGGTGACGCTGCGGGATAACCAAAAGGGAAGTCCCTCGAGAGGGGACTGTGGTTATGAAACGTAACGACAGAAGAAAACAGTGCCAAGAACGTACCAATACTGTGGGAAGCTTTCTCTCTCTTCCTCCCACCACCGCTCTTCTTCCCATTCCCTCTCGCGATCTCTTGGATTCTTGCCCAGCTTTTGGGCTGATTGCGGTGTTGTCCTTCTCGTCATGACTGCTGGTCGAGTTCCGCTGGCTGCTTTCCTCACGTCCGTCATGGATGAATTGCCAGAGCCGTGGCCCGACTTTCGACGCTGATGGTGCATTGGATCAACTGTGCTGATTGGCTGAGTTGGAAGATAGACGAACCCAAGGACGTGCACCGGGGACTTCTGGTTGGCTGCTCAGGCAAGGGGTCTTGGCGGCAAAGGCCGAAGAGAGGACCGAAGGGAGGAGGAGTTGTCGATCAGTAAGGAGGAGAGGAGGGAGCCCGTGGGGAAGGTGTGTTATTTGAATCCGACTGACGTGAAAAAATTTGCTAGTGGTCACAATTGGAGGTTATAAGTGGCCGGACGGTATAATTGTGCGGTGGCGAATTTGTGCCTGCAGCAAGTGCAGCAAGGGTGAACTTTTCACCCTCTGAGCGATAATCGAAGGGAGAGAATGGGCGTACTAGTCGTCGAAGTAAAACAGGGGCTAAAAAGATCGGATATGACGGGACGGCTAGTTTCGACGAAGTAGTCGAAAGTTTTCCTGAAGATGGGCTACAGTGATGGTTCAGTAGCGGGAGTGGCCACTGCTGTGATTGGTGTCTGGCCGAGCTCGGGTCAAGCCGCTGTGTGACAGCCAGGTTGACGTCGTCCGAAAGTTGGTGCAGTCGGACAGGTTCAAGGACGATCTGCCGATTGTTGATCAATGACGGATCTGGGTGTACCAGAAAAGATCCAAAGTGTCGATTGACCTTGGACCGTGAGGGAAGAGAGAGGGATGACGCAGTTTAAAAGTTCGGGCGAGGAGAAGCGCAGAGAAAGGATAGCTCCGTGTCAGCCAAAGCCAAGACGCTCTGGTCGGTGCAGAAGCGAGGGGGGACTGCGGGGGAGAAGTCCAGGATGCGGGATGAGGCCAGGGTCAAGGTCAGGGTCAAGGTCAGGGCTTGATTCAAAAAGAGTTGGGAGACCAAAGTGGTCGTGATGGACAAGCTTTTAACAACTCGAAAAGCGGCTTCGACAAGCGTTGCTCATAAATAATCGAATGGGATTAGGATGACTCTTTGCAAATTGGGCCCCTCGTTGATCTGATGCAATGACAAGCTCTCAGTCCAATGTCTGCTGTGCCGAGAACGGAGACCGGCGGGATCAATGCCTGACCAATCGTCTTTCACCGTCCGCCCTCCGAATTCCTGGGAGCGCCCTGGGCGTGAAATCCACAAGGCGTGCCGTCTTGTGGGTTGCAAATGAGCTCGTGGCGTGCCTGCAAGTTACCGGGTGAAGCGTGTCTTTGGAGCGGAATGGAGGGAAATGTCTCAGGGGAGGGAAGAGGGGATTTCAAGTATGGAAGCTACGCAGCAGGCAGCAGGACAGGGAAAGAGGAGTGAATCGTCAGCGGAAATGCGAAGCCCAGTGCCTGCTTCTTGTAGGTAAGGGTCACGCACGAATCCATGTATTAGCTAAAAGCGCCAAAGTCCACAGGCATTTTGCAGCATCCCGAGAGGGGTTGTTGGATGTGAGGAGGGGGGCATGGGGGTCCGTCAGTCGCAATCACCCTTTCCTCTCCAGGATGGCAGGACCACAGGGGTTCTCCCAGGGCGGAAGGCGTGATCACCAAAACAAGCCAGAGAGCCCACGCCGATGGACCCGGGGTGGAGCTGACTTCATCTGGCAAATTCCCATTGCGCTGGGCTTTTGTCATCTCTTTGCTCTACCGAGTCCGAACAATGAGCCGTGACACCTCTTGGGCTCATTGACGGCTACGTCGGAGGGTCGAAGCTCAGATGTTGCGAGAATGTTGTGATATTTCCTAACCCCGCAGCCACAGGCCCCCTCCCCGTGCCGGGCTGCTGTGACCTGTGCTGCATGCTCACCGAGCCGGATTTCCCTGGTGCCCTTTGGGCTGGGGTTGCTGCCAGGTACCACTGTGTGGCATCACGGCAATTGCAACCTTCCCTGTCGTCTGGTGGTCGAGCCCAAGCACGGAGCCACAGTTTTACAATTCTGTCAGACGATGGTGTTCGGACAAGGTCGGCCATCGTGGAGCCAATCACGCCGTCGAATGGAGAACAGTGTTGATGGGTGCTCTGGGGAATGTCACAAATCGAGGGCAGGGGCTTCTTGTCCAACGACGCAGGCACACCCGCAGGTCATGGGCTCGGCGGTGGCCAGCAACAAAGTTCCAAGAAACGGCGGACGCCGCGGCCGTTCTCTAACCCCATCACACCGAGGACGCACGCCTCCAGCCAGTCACATTTTCGTATGCCGCACACCACCACCGGAGGGTGTTCGCCGCCCTGGATCAGCCTCCCCGACCTTTTTTTTCTTTTTTCACAGCCTCAAACGTCCCCACCACAATTTTTTCTCAAGGGCGCTCTCTAACGCTGGCTGACTAAACCCCCTTCCATCGCAACGCGTACCCGTCTCCAAAGGAACCGCCGGAAGTTAGTCAGATGACGACGGCGTTTGGAGCGATCGCGTCATGAGCCGCCCGGCCGGGATCGTCAGGAAATGCAAGATTGCACAATGAATAGGTGCTTCGACGAACTTCTGGCGGTGTTTCACCAGATGCAGGCTGAACCGTTGTTTTGCCTGGGGGCGTGTGTCGTGGAGTGAAGGACCCTGATGGTGAGATATGTTGGCTGAATGGAGCGCTGTGCGGCAACGACGTCGACAGCTCAATTCGGCCCCGCTTGCATTCCAGATTCGTCACTATGCTTCGCCATCCATCCATTTACGAGTGCTCTCCTCACCATCAAGCCCATGTGGGGGTGTGAGAAATGACATGTCGTCGATTTGGCTGAACAGGTGGTTCACGGGGGTACCAAACTGGGTATCTCGGAGCCCACCAACTCTGATTTGCAAATCTGCTCGGATCTGAGTGAACAACACTAAAAGCAAGAAAGAAAATATCTCTATCTCTCTCCCTTGATGGGTTGCCAATGTCCACCAATTCGGCTGCCTAGTCTCCGCACGAAGATCATTCAAAGAAGCCCCGAGCCTCCTGCAAGCTTGATGGATCGGATGTTTAGGGGGACGCTTCAACGAACGAAGGGTCCACTAGCAGCGGGGCCGAGGGTGCTGCACAATTGAACCAGAGTCACAGCAGCAGTATCCGTATGCAGGCGGCCTAGTTGGACAATTGCCACGCAACGGAATGGACCAAGATCGGACCGTACCTATCTGCTTGGTGGGTGCGCCATCCGATCAACACGACTGGCTGTGTTGCACAAAACACACACTCTGTCTCTCCCATTATCCTACCCGTCTTTGCCTCCCTTTCACTGCGTAGAGCGTGGTACGCGTGTTGCTCGCTTCCATGACCGGGACAGGCTTGGAGTGGATGCCACCTGCCTCTGTATTGAGAAGTGGTGGGTGCGCGAGACGAGACGAAACGGAAGGCGTGGGCAGGGTCTTGGTTTCATTGCAATATCTAACCGTCTTGTCGTTTACGCAGCTTCGGCGTTAGTTACAGTTACAAGTATGGAACCCAAAAAAGATTTTGTAGGAAGACAGAAAAATGGGCGGCTCGATCATGATGCATCATCTATCAGAAAAACGTGGGGGTTCGTGTGGATGAGAACCAACCGCCTCGTTGATTTTCCCATGATGCCCCTCGTTGTGGATAGTCAGTACCATGCAACCATGGTCCACATCGGCTGGCGCCGGCTCGGGGCTGATGGGCATGGACACGGGAGATCTCCCTAGACAAGTTCTGCCGAGCTAGGTATCTAGTAGAGGCAGCGGAGTGGGATACCCCTCCTGCGGATCATTTTTCGGGTTTTTTTTTTTTTTTTTTTTTT
>Ga0247760_1003088_pt1 | contig 11341 bp, 16 predicted proteins | sample UWRJL171409R4_FD_179936 | JGI IMG/M metagenome (GOLD analysis project Ga0247760, IMG submission 179936) | Plant litter microbial communities from Arlington Agricultural Research Station in Wisconsin, United States - UWRJ-L171-409R-4 | ecosystem: Environmental > Terrestrial > Plant litter >...
CCCCCACAATTTGTCCATAGCTTGACGGGCTAAGCGGGTGAATTGCAATGCAGCAGAGCTTAGGGGGTAGGTGGACAGGCTCGCAGGAATCCATGAATGGACCTGCATGGGCGCCCCCCCAAAATTGTATGCGGTGAAGCTGCAGTGGGCGTGGAGGCTGCTGCAGCCCCCGTCTCCACCCACGCAGGGCCTGATCGGCCCAGGCACAAGACCACCAACAATGCATCCAACGACCAGCCAGCCAATTGGCAGCACTGCTCCCCACGGCCTGTCTCTGATGCGCCCGCGACTTCCCGGACTGCTCCACTGCGACGAGGGATATCGACGAGTGCGATGCCATGCATTGAGACTGTGAAGCTGGAGGGAGTGACTTGAAAGGAATAACTGATCCAATGCTTCCGCGAACTAGCGCGGGTAGTATCTCCTTGCTGGGCGGGGAAAGGGGGCAATTGGACCTGCATCGCATCTTCCTGAAACGGAAAGTCTGTTGACTCGTTCACAAGCCACAGCGACGTGTCAATCGGAACAGGGTTCAATATCCAGCAGTGATGGGCACGATGTGCTGAACATCCCATTGAGCCTCCCCGCAGAGACCCGACCCTGGCCCGGGCTCAGCGACTGGCTGTAGCACCCTTCCTAACCCTTCCAGGTTTCCTCACTCGCCATGGCGCGGCATGACCCGAGCACAAAATCGTAGTTTCTCTTTACTTCCAGCCGCGGAGCACCTGGGCTAGAGGGTAACCACGGAGTGTGCGCGGCAGGTGCCATCGTGGGATGGGGCACTAAAAAGTCACGTCCCAATTGGACGAGGAAGGTGCGGGCAGTGTGAAATGGGCTCTCCAGCTGCATGCCGCGAGCGCCAATCGCAGCGAGAATGGGGAGTGGAGGGCTGGGGAAGTCGCGTTTTAGGGTGTTTTTGTTTGCCGCCAGAAGCAGAAAAGACGCCAATGGGCTTGCGTGGTTGTGACACCAAGACAATATGTGTTCGGAAAGATCGGGCAAAGGAAAAGAAGGTTGAGCAAAAACCCCCCCAAAAAAAATTCGGATCCACACACCTTACGTTGTATCGCCAACGGCAAAGCCTCAAATTCTTCTCGGGTCATCTGCGGCACGGCTCCCATGTTTTTCTGCATGCTGCTGGATCTCGAGCGCGCGGCTGGCCGCTTGACGGTGACCGCCGAACTGCTGCCGCTAACCTTTGCGTCAGGAAATACACGACCGGAGGGCGCCTGCAGCTTGCCGCTGTGATGTCGGTGGCCATGTTGGTGATGTTGATGGCGCTTTGCCCACCGCGAAAAGACAGGACTGGCAGGTCGTCGATTTCCAGTTGCGCCATTGATGTTTCCGCTTCGAGCTGAGAGTGGTCGTCGCTTCATCGCATCGCCGTCGACTTGATGGCTCGGGGCCTCAAAGTGCTCGTCCGTCGAGGACGTCGATGGCGGGAAGTCGATGGTAGCGCCAGGCATAGTGGTGGTCTGCTCTGTATCCCGGCTGTCCAAGCTGGGCTCCGGCGTCCAACCGTCACTGCGACAAGAATCCACGCTCAGCGTCGACGTCGAGGGAGACAAGTAGAAGGTGTAGAAGGGGTTTCGGCAGTCGTCGCCAGCGAGAGAGGCGTCGTCCGGGACGGCGTGGCAGCTCGGGTCGAGACCTGTCCCGTCGGGCTGGCAGTCTTGGTCGAGTTTGGTGGCCGCGCTTTCGTCGGTAATGGTGGTATTGGAGAAAAGAAGGCGGTTGCTGAGATCGAAGGTGAGATCGAATCTCGGGGATGTCTGGGGGGTCAAGGATTCTGATGTCGCTTCGAGCAACCAGGGAAGCAGACGTCCCCAGGGCAGGCCATGGGTGTCCAGGGAGCCCAGAGCGTCTAGAGCCAACACACCATCCGCAGCTGCTGAACACGTTGCTGTGCTGGAAATAGCGTTGTCATGCCCCAGGGCGGCTGCCAGGCTGCCCATCTCGCTACCGGCTGTGACTGGAGAGTGACGGGGGCAGAGGCTGTGGCGCCCTGCCGTTCCTTGCTAGCTAGGCTTGCCAGGGAAGGGAAAGGCCAGTTCGACCAACCAGCTCGGAAACCAACCAGGGGTGGTGATTGCAAAGGACAAGGGCCGCCCGAACACCTTCAAAACTGGTGGATGGTCAAGTCGGCAGAGACAAAACTGCAGCGGGCGGTAGGTATAACTAAATGGGTTTTCGTAGAGCAACCGGATCGCGCGTCTGCTGCATTGTTACTCGCCCCGTTTCCAGAATGGATCCGGGGCAGCGATCTCCTCCTCCTTGACGGCACGCAGTTTATGCCGGCCGGCTACTTGCTGCGTCCAGCCCTGGCGGGTCCAGTTAGCATGCAGTAGCTACAGTAATATTCTGCGCTGCTGGGGACGGTTAATGGATTTCAACTGGGAAACAGCGGGTCCCGTTCTTCAACGGTCTCCTTGAGATGCCGCGAATTTCCAAAGTCGGAAGGGGCAACAGCGCACATCTCAGCTCCAGCACTGCTCCCAGCACTCCAAGATAGGTAGGGCATTCAGCTCGTGCTTACTGCTCACCGCCGCCTGCAGTTTGCAGTGGAAATACCTAACAGACCTTGCCCACTAATGGGGTACCGTGTTTCAGGGTCGTGGATAACCAAACTTTGCAAATGCCCCAGAGCCTGTCATCAATCTCGAATGCTATGGTTCCGCAAGGCACTTCCTTGCTCCCCGCTCAAACCAGATTCTGCAGCGCCTTGTCTGATCCGCACGCGTTCCTGGACACGCCGCGTCTCCCGGCTCTGATTGGTAACCGTTGTCAGGTACCGTGTGCTCAGGCTGGTGCCAAAAAACCCGCACGGAAGGAACAGCGCTTCTACTAGTCCCGATTGAGGCGATCTCTGGGTCGATAGATGGGAAGACAAAAAGTGCTTGTTAACTTGCTCACCAGCAACCTCCTTGCTTGGCCCATACAACATGACGCGACACGGCAACGTCGGCCTCTCTGCGCAAGGATCAATACGTGTCGCTAACTCATATCGGTGAGGGTACTCCTCGGGTCAAATTGGCAGAAGACGGGGACTCGTCCTAACAAGGCAATGGGCCCTGTGCTGACCCTGAATGCAGGAGTGGGCTTTCGAGTTCCAAAGGAAACCACAGCGCAACCCAAGATCCGAACTCGGGTTGCACTAAGACCTTCTGGAAGGGAAAAGGCGCCCAGCGCCCGCTTCAGAGACGACCCAAGAACTCTCATGTCGCGGCCAGCCATCCCAACTTTCGGAGAGACGCCATAGCGTGTTTGACACGCTAACACGTGGCGACTGCAGCATGACTGCATGCTGCATCGAAGTTGAAACGACGGGTTTCCTTTTTTGCTCCTCAAGGTACCCGTCTCGACTCAAAAGAGACACTTTCTTCACTGGACCATCCCTGCGTCGTGCTGCGAAGGAGCTTACCGCCAGTCTCCAGGTTCCATCGCAGCGCAGTGGGATGGCAGTTGCCGATGATACCGAGCCCTGATGTTGTTCTCTCTTGGTGACTTGTCGGTGTGTTAGTTTCAAGTGCCACCGGCACTAACGAACAACTCAGCATCGCAGGAAACTTGCTGAAGTCGCTAGGTTTGGGTTCGTCAAGCCGCAGTTACTACGCGTGTCCAACAGTCGCCGGCGGACTAAAACCCGGAAAACCGAGCAGGCACCCGGAACAAAGAGACAAGCACCCCGATAATGGGACCGCCAAGGTCTGGGCGGTGAGAGCTCTTCGCACAAGCTCTAAGAGTGTCCTTTACCCGGAGACGGCGCCATGTCCGCGTCGAGCGTTTCGCACGACAGCACCGTTGCGCATTTAGGCGATCTACGACCCCATCTCAATCAGGCTTCGGTTAGATACAGATACCTCCTTCTCCTACTCCCATTTAAGAGACACAAAATCGGGGCTACGACTGGCTGGCATCAGTACGATGCAGCTCGGATGTAGAGCTCCACAGATGCGATAACGTATTTAGCCAGCGCGGCAGACTACAGAGCTGCTCGGCGCGCGGCCTCTAATCAGCAAGATAACACTGCTGCTCCTCCGCCTTACCTGCCCACGTCGGTCAAGACTAAGCAGCTGGAGCTGTCTGGCTTGTCAGAGAGCCGATCCGTGGGTGATAGGTCAGATGGCAAGTAGCTAAGGTAAGCTCGTAGGAAAAGGAATGCGTCGTGACACCCACCGCAACTGCAAGTCTTGCCGGTGAACAGGCAACGATCGTGGGAATACAGAGATCGCGACAGGCAGGAGCGCCGACCGTGGCACAGAATCCCTTGCCTTCCCGTATCTGCCGGATTCGGGAGTTCGTTGTCTCTAGATGGCTGGATCCAGGCAGTGGAACACCAACGGCGCAAGGCGACAGCGAGTAATCCGTGGCCGATTCGCACGACGAGTTTCAATTCCCCTCGTGTCACACATGTCGTAACTCGGGCTCGTTGGGGAGAGATGAAGGGTAAGAAGGTAGGACAGTGCAAAACGAGGCGGGGAACTCGGCCATTTTGTCCTGGGAAGGCTCACCATGGAAGCGTCGCACGGAATGTCTATCGCTTCAGCGTGTCTGAATCAGCAGGAAAATAGGTGGAAGAGAGCTTGAGAGCGAAAGGGGGAGATAATGATTCTGGTCGGGGCAACCAAAATTGACCACCAACTTGGGTCAGTCGCGATTGAGAACTCGACACCTTCACCTTCCCTGCTTGGCGAGCCAGACTCAAGAGCCACAACTCCGGCCTCAAAATTGGATTCCCAAGCAGCTGGGTACGAAATTTGAGGCACAGGCATAGGCAGAACGCTAACACCGTTACCTGCAACCTGATAAGCGAAAAGGCAAACAGGTGTGGTCGGTGAGCGTTGCTGCCCGCAGGAGAACCGTCTTGACAAACACCCTGATCCCTGTTGGCATCCATCAGGCATCTGGGATGCCAAGGACGATCAAGTCTGGGGTAGCCAATGAGGAAGCTCGGAGCTTGATCATGGTGCAGCCGCAGGTGGGTCTCTCGTAGCTTCCCTTGGAGAGAATCAACCTCATCACAGGTCAACGTAAGGTTTGCTCCTTCCTGACATGAAAATCTCCACTGTGCCAGATGCTTTCACGTGCATCTCGCGCGCAAAATAGACTGGACTCACCGGTCAGTGTGAGAATCTCACGCGACCAACCTGCAATTTTGTTGTCTTGATGTCCGATCTGCCCCATTTGCAGAGGCGGACTACAATCACCATCCTCAATTTGTTTGATGAGGGGAAGAAGACGCATATCCGCGCATGCAAAGCAACAAAAAGCAACACAAACACTATCTCGACGCCAGAGGCAAAAAAGAGCACAGAAGTTAATTCCGAAGTCCGGTTTTAATAGGCTACGGCGCCACATCTCCCTTTCCATGCTTACCAATCAATGCAACGCGCAGAAAACAAGATGATCCAAAACGACTACCGAGATATCGTCCCATCAACTAAAGTACCTGGTAGGCATAGAATTCCAGAAATTTTGCTTGCCTAGTTACGCCTCCATGACGCCTGGATCCCGCATCCACAACCACATCCGCATCTTGCAAGCAAGCCAGCACGCAAGCAACTAATAAGATGACCAGGTTTTCTCCCTAGTATTCCGGGGCCGCTCCAATCGGGTCGTAGTACTCATACACCTTGTTCTCCTTGTCGCGACCCGTCACAGCCGGAGCTGTGAAGGTGGAGATTCCCGTATCACGGTCGTAAGACTTGTAGGAGCAAGCGAGGCGCTTGCCACCCCCACCGGGAAGGTCAACAACAAATGAAGGCATCATGAAGCCTGCGATGGCGCCGCGCATCTTGGCCTCAAGATCAAGAATGGTTTGCAGCGGCGTCCGCAGGTGCTCAACCATCTTGACCATGTCGCATTGGTACACGTAGTACTACGAGCGGGACCCGTCAGCATTCAGCAAGGGGATGGGAATACCAGAGGGGCAAGGGAGACTTACGGGGAAGATATTGTTATCTGCCAAGCCACGGATCAGGCCCGACATGGTCTCCAAGTCGTCATTTACACCGCGGAGCAAAACTGTCTGGTTGCGGACCATGACGCCCGCCTCGAACAGCTTCTGACTAGCCTCCCTCGTAATCCACGAGATCTCGTTGGGGTGGTTGAAATGCGTGTGCCACGCCATGGCCTTACCCGCTTTCTTGGCCTGATTGGAGATATCGATGAGAGCATTGATCCAGCCATCAGACTCATCAAGGACCCGCGTGGGGGCCACGGCCAGACCCTTGGATGCAAAGCGGAACCGCTTGATGTTAGGCATGCTGATGAGCCTTTCGCCGATCAAACGCAATTGGTCTGGCTGCAGATAGTACGAGTCACCGCCCGAGACGACGATATCATGCAGACCTGACTGGCTCTCAATGTACGCAAACACCTCTTCCCAGCGCTTGCGCGTGGGTTTTAGTGAGGCCTTGCTCACCGTGTCGGTGTCGGCTCCAACTGCATAAGAACGGGTGCAGAACATGCAGTATGTCGGGCAAACCGATGTAGCTAATTTCGAGTCAGTGGAATGCCGAACGCACAGTATGGGGGGGTATGACTTACGAAGGAAGAGGGCCTTGTCGGTATACCGGTGAACCAGTCCTTTGACCGGCGAGTCAGCCTCCTCGTGAAGCGAATCAAGAGCCAGCTTTGGGTGGTCGGGCTCCATGATCGACTTCATGGGCAGAAACTGGCGGACAATAGGATCGTGCCGAGGATCTTTCCAGTTGACCCGACTCAAAATATACGGCCTAGTATAAACCGTCAGCGGGGTTACGGTAGAGAGGGTCTGAAGAAATGTTTGTTGGTCATTGGAATTGGGGGTTGGGAGAGGGACTCACGTCATGCGAATTGACATAGTAGCGGCAGTCACACCATCGAGGACGTCCTTGATGAAGGCCTCACGGGTCTGCATCTGCGTGCCCGATTTGTTGAGGGGAACGTGCTCGGGCACGACAGCCTGTAAGAACTTGAAGAGCTTGGGTGCGCCCTGAACCGTGTTCAAGACCTGCAGAGTTGCTCAAATGGTTACATCGAGGCTCCCTCATCTGAATGGACACAAGATCTGTGATGAGGGGCAGACTTACACTCCAGCGGTACGACAGGAAGTCTTTGGCATCCACACTCCCCCAAACCGGCACCTCACGCCAAAATTCATCCCGCTCCTTGGGAGTAGTCGAGGCAGCGGGACGGATGCTTGCGGCCTGGGCGTCCACATCGGGGGATTGGGGTGAGAGCGGAGAGTCAAAAGCTCCCTGGGCCATAGGAACACGAGCCGAAGGGGGAGGATGAGTAGCCATCTCTCCGCGGAGGTCTCCTTCAGTGGTCATCTTGTCGGCTGAGCCAGCCACATGAGGGAGCCTGCGGGGAAGTGATCCGGTAGATCGAGCCAAAAGCATCGGCTTGACGGCCCTGGGCGTAGCAGCAACCCTGCCAAGCAGGTCCTTGGACCCCGAGAGTCTGGCAAACATCGTGATGGTTGTTTGCGTCACAAATGCAAACCTTGCAAGCGCCTCCCGTTATATCGTTTCTTTCCTGTTACTGTGGTGTAGGCGATTGGCGGTGTAGGCGATTGGCGGTGTTGAAGATTGGATGGGTGTTGAGAGGTTGGGAGGCAATCGCAACGAAAAGGAAACAAAGCCAAGTTCGGGGCAGTCAGATTCTCGATGTGCGAGAAGAAGTGAGGATTTGGCGGGGGACGAGTCTGGTCTTATATGCTCCTTCTGATGGAGGGATGCAAATGAGGCTCCAGTTCGGTGCCGAGGGCAATGGGGCACGAGTGAATATGCGAGTTGGATCTGTCGTACAATGGCCGCCTTCCCTTTACGCCGCTCCCTCGACCCTATTCACTTCAAGTTAGCTTCCTTGTGGGGAATCACAACGGCAGCTCTTTGGTGGAGCTGAGGGTGTATTGGCTGAACGAAAACTCAACATTTACGGTGGTTGACAATTCACTGATGGATTTCTTCGAGGAGCCAGCTTCCAGCTTCCAGATCCAGATTTTGCCTCTGGCAAACAACACCAGCTGGGAGGAAGACGCACCCACGTACCACACCCTCGTGGCCGCTTTTATTGGTGGACCGTCTGAGTGAGAGGAGGTTTGATATGACAACAAGCCGCACCAGCTGACCCCTGTCCGCCAGGGTTTGGGACTGTTTGTCTTTCCCCAGCTCGAGTTAGCCGCCGCTGACAGCCAAGAACAGGGGGGTGCTATCGAAAGCAGATTGCCCACTTGCCTCTTGTATGGATGGATGGCGAACTGAACCCCGGCCCTGGAATGCGCGGTGTAGACAAGATGGTGGGATACCCAATCGTAAATAGCCCCGGGAGGGTCTTATCGGCTCACGCCTGCTGTTGTGTCGAGGAAAGGTCGTATTCCCGCCTGGGTGTGTTGGTGGATATAAAGGGCGGGGGGTTGGAACGCCTAGCGTAGGGTGGTCCCTAGACTTAGAGTCGGATATCACAGTTGAGACACTGACTTGGATCGATCTGTTGTGGCAACCCCTGAGTGTTGTCTCTATCGCTCTCTCGCGCGCTCTCTCTCGACACGAGCCCCACGAAACGACGGGGTAAAGTCTCGTCGGATGATCCCCTTCTTATACACGACACTGCAGACACAGAGACCGCCGCAGCCATGCCGACCTCGGGCAAGCCAGCCAACACTAGCTGCCACACTACCATGCGCCTGTCTCAACAGGACAGCAGCACGACCACTAAAACACCAGAGTACGGGAAGCAAAAAGAAACCACCACCAAAGAAAGCGGCGAGCCCGGCCTGCGCTATGGGAGGGAAAAAAGAAACCAAATATGATAACTGACAAGAATCTGCGACCTGCAGGCCTCGGCCCCACACGGGCAAGCACGTCTCCAACCACGACGATGACCGGTTACACCCTGGCGGAGCCGCCCCGGACCTGGCAGAGGTAGACGAGGGTCCAAGTAGTTTGGGTCTGGAGTTAACGACGCTAAACCAAACGACAGTCCCGGGTACCGGGGACCGGGGCCCTTATATTCACACACCGGGTCCGGTTTAGGACAAGAGGCGGAGCTTTCTCTCTACATGCACGCCCGCGATGTAGGACCACGCCCCTGGCTTGTGATACTTGGATGCTTTTGCCTTAGCCTGTCGGTCTACGGATTGCTCAGCGCGATTGGGCTCTTCCAGACGTACTGGGCTGCATACCAGCTGGCGGGGCGAGAGGCGAGCGAAATATCGTGGATCATTTCCCTGTTTGGCTTCGCCGGCTGCTTCTTTGCAGCCCCTGCCGGCATGCTGTTTGATCGATATGGTGTAGGAACGATTCTGGCGGCGGCGAGTACTGCGTATGTGGCCTGCTTTGTGGGTCTCGCATGGGCGGAAACCTATGAGAGGTTGATGGGCTGGATGCTGGTGGCAGGGGTTTTTTCAGGTTTGTTTGTTTGTTTGTTTCTTCTTCTTTTTCCTTCTTCTTTTTTCCTTCTGTACACAATGGCTATGTTTGGCTTTTGTGGAGTTGTTTCTTGAACCTAGCTTATGTTTTATTTTACTTTATTTTCTATTTTCAATTCAACGTTCCTTTTTTTTTTTCTTTCCTTCTTGTAAGGGGGGCTTTTCTGTCTGTACGTTTAGGTTGTGCGAGCCTTTCGGTTTCTACGTGGTCTTATTGATAACATGGACCTCCGTCGCTTTCGGTATACTGACACATGTTGTGCAAATTAGCGATGCCCACTGTCGTGGCCTTCTCTATCGTCAACCAATGGCTCAGGCGCAAAGAGTGTTTTGCTACAGGATGCGTCTCGCTGGGTGCTGCTTTGGGTGGCATCTTCTTCTCCCCCGTGCTCCAGGCTCTTTTTGCTCGCTTCTCTTGGCGCGACGCCATGCTCACCCTCTCGGGCATTGTTGCCATGTTCATGCTGCTGGGCAACGTATTGGTCAAGACAAATCTCAAACAAGTTCCGAGAAAGTCCACGGAGTGTGTAGGATTCTGGGTAGGCATCAAGGTGGCAGTGGCCGAGCTCTCGAGGTCCCCTAAGTTCTGGTTGACCAGCTATGCCGTGTTCGGTGGGTACCGCTTTCTTTTCTTTCTTTTCTGTCCCGTTGCTTTTACACTGTGTTGTCAGTTTTGCATCATCTGACGCGCTTATCCCCGTGTTTGTGTCGGCATGCAGCCTATGAGCTTGTCTTGTTCGCGCAGTGGGGATCGATCCCTACATATGCGGTTTCGGTCGGTATGGCGAGCAGTCAGTTTTACTTCATGATATCGTACAACATGTAAGCGGCCGTTTTTGGAAAGGAAGGGGAAGGGATGCAGTTTGGTGGCTGACGAGTGAGTGGTTCAGAGGGGCTGTCATTGGCAGGATAGTTCCCCTGTGGATTTCGGATCGCAAGCTCGGCCCTCTTAACACAATCATTCTGATGAACTGCTTTACGCTCCTGGCGGTGTTGGTAGTTTGGTTGCCGTTTGGGGCTTCGTCGGTGTCGGTGCTCTACGTGGTGGTGACTCTTTTGGGGGTTGGCACGGGCAGCTTCGTGCCCCTGGGCGGTATGTTTACGGGACAACTCTAAAAAAGAGACAGAAGATGGGTGACTGACAGTTACGCTGCAAGTGGCATGCGTGAGTGCACTTAGTGGGCCGGGGAAGACGGGAACTTGGCTGGGCTGGATCTACGGCATTGCGGGTTTTGCGTGAGTTTCTTTTCGTCTTTTTGTCTTTTTGTCTCTCTAGAAATGGGACTTGGGAGGGGTGCTGACAACAGGGCTGCTATGGCCGGTGCAGGACACTGATAGGCAACCCCAGCACCGGGGCCATTCTTGCACGGTACGGATCCCATGGGCTTGTGGCATTTCTGGCGGCGGTGCTCTTGTCGAGTCTGGTCAGTGTGATGGCGCTTCGCTGGCTTTGGCATGGACGGCGGTGGATTGTCTTGGACAAGATCTAGAGTGGGGGATGTTGGTACTATGAATCGCTGGCGATGCTGTGGGTGTGCTCTGGTTGGGCGGGCACACATGTAGTTCTCGGGTGACACAACAGGGCTGCCGGGGCCGCTTTGCAGCAAGCCCGAATGCTTGCAGAGGGAGCCTTTCCCGAGGAAGAAGGGATCGGCCGGGGCTTGCATTTTTTGTTCATCTCTGCTCTGTCATGGAAGGATATTAGAGATGTATTGGTATCGGATTTGTGACTGGCAGTTTTAGTGACAGCTACAGCGACAATGACAGGACAACATCAAGTTAGGGGCACGGGGTCTGGGGGAGACTATGTTAGAGTAGGAGGTCAAGTCCTCAATGCCTGTTTCGGTTCTACCAAGGTAGAACCAGAACTTGAGTCTACCATTTGTGCACTATGCACCTCAGCTTGATAACTGTATGTATGCCCCC
>Ga0247760_1003089_pt1 | contig 11334 bp, 15 predicted proteins | sample UWRJL171409R4_FD_179936 | JGI IMG/M metagenome (GOLD analysis project Ga0247760, IMG submission 179936) | Plant litter microbial communities from Arlington Agricultural Research Station in Wisconsin, United States - UWRJ-L171-409R-4 | ecosystem: Environmental > Terrestrial > Plant litter >...
GCTCGCAGTTCCCTACGAACAACCTGACCAAACATGGTGTCAACGATGGCATTTCAGGGGTTGGATTGGCAGAGTGTTGGGACGTGTCAGAAGCGCATCAACCAACAGGCTTCTCTGCCTTGGACTTTGGATCACGATGTTAGACTTTACCCTGATCCCGTTCAAAGTGAAAGATATGGCTCAACCCTTCAACTTGATTTCTGTCCGGGCATACAGTTCAACCCCTGAAAGATTGCTCGCGCGGTACTTGACGGCTCAGCAATAGCCTTTGCGCCAGCTTGCCAGGGTGTCTCCCATGTTTCTAAGAGCCCGATGATGAGTACTCGGGGTCATTGAATTCCTCGCAAAAGGCTTCCACGCTGTTAAATGTTGCAGAACCTTTACAAAATGTTCGCAGAGTATCACGCCAGTAACAATGTTCCAACGATGGTGAGGGGAGCCCGCGCGAGTGTGGGGCTGGGGACGAGAATGCGGGGGTGGCCCAAGCTTTTGGGGATTGCGCGTCATCATCATTCGCTGACCTGTCTTACTTCATGGCTTGAGCCAACCGCCGACACCAACACAGCGCCGAGCTGCCATCCGAGATTCTCTCATCATGGCGCCGCCTCGTACCGACGCCGTTGCGCCACCCTACTCTTCCCTACGACGTCCTTTCCGCGGGCCCTGGAATTACCTCTCGCGAGCTGCCAAATCCGCATACTTTCCCATCCAGGGCATCTGGTATTTCCTCCGACGTCCCTACTTCTACCCGTTATTTATTGGCCGGTTGCTCCCTCTCTCCATCATCTCCCTCCTTGTTTACTTTGTCCTTTTCACCTTTGCGTTTCTCCCTCAGCTCGCCTTTTTGGCCATCTTCCATGGCTGGGCCAGTGCCGTCGTCAACGCAACAGTCTTGGTTTTGGGAGAGGGCCTGGTAGTTATACAGGGCATCTTTGAGGGGTTCTTTGTTGATGAGTGTCGTGTCGATGTCTTCGATGTAAGTCGCGCACTCTTTCTTGTCCTAGATTTATGGTTCTGACTTGTGGCCATACAGGCGACCTTGATCGACAAAGGCTTCGTCGACCTCATCGCCCCCCAACGAATCCTTTTCCCCGACGCCCCAACCCCTGTTAAGATGCTTGGAAAGCCGACGTCACAAGCGGAGTACCAGCCATGGAGCCTGAAGCAAATCGCCGAGTTGATCTTCTTCCTCCCACTCAACCTTGTGCCCTACGTAGGAACGCCTGCATTCATCATGATAACTGGCTCGCGGCTGGGGAAACTGTCGCACCACAGATGGTTCAAGTTGCGCGGGATGGACAAAAAGGCGATCAAGAAGGAGCTCGATGCGAGGTCTTGGGAATACCTTTGGTTTGGGACCGTGGCCATGCTCTTCGAGCTTGTCCCTATCCTCAACTTCTTCTTTCTTCTGACTTCGACCGCTGGAGCCGCGCTTTGGGCCGCTAAGATGCAAGAGAGGGCGAGGGTACGTGTGGGGAGGCCCATCACGGCCGAAGATGAAGCGGCCAGACAGGAGGACCACGGTGTTGTTTACCACGATGATCCCGTTTGAGGCTCTACTGCTCTTGATGGCGCCGCGGCTAATCACACCGGGGTACTGGGGACTTGCATAGTAATGGAAGCAGCCATCCACTTGCGTTTGCATTGTACCTGCACGGCTTCCACAGCGTCGTGCCCATTGCATGATGGGGGCTCAGGGGTTCCTGCATAGGTCTTTTGAAGATGTCGGGCTCCAATCTGGGAGTTGAAGGCATTAAATCTTCACGCCCGGGGCTCTTCCATTAGAACTGCGGGTCCAACGGAAGAGAAGATCGGTCGCGCATCACGAGTCCCTGGATAACCCAAGGGCCAACCTGCTAAGGTGTTACTCCTATCCGTATGATCAATGGCTTGATGGGAGGGATTTAAACCCTCGAATTCAAAAGCAGGGCCTAAATATTCTGGTTCCCCGCAAGCATCTTCCAAGCTGCTCAAAAGTTGCACAAATCCCTGCTCAATGCATAGCCCCACTGCCCATTCGCTGTGCGCCGCGCTAACAATTGTTCATGGATCGCTTGGGTGAAGCTTCTTCCGAAAGTGCCACTCACCTCAAGTAGGTTGTCTCGTCAAGCCAGTAGAGCTCCAACTGCACCCGTAACACAGAAACGGCCTTGACTCGATACTAAGAGTGGTTACACATCGTTCCAATGCGATATACAACTTCAGGCAAGCATGGTCGGAGCTTTCCGATGTCTTCGGCGTTCGGGGCATCTCATAGGCCATTGGAAGGCACGCTGACTAAAGCCGACACGGGATGACTTCCACAGTATCCTCACTTCCAGCGCGAAATGTCAATCGAACTCGCCCTGCGTTATCCCAATACTCGCAAGGCCATTTGCCGCTAGAACCCATTCTATGACAGTTTGAAGAAAAGAGTGTAGCAGTGAGTCGACATGGACACAGTTGGGGACAAAGCTGTCCCATCCGGCGATACAACCCCACCCGCCCCGGAGATATCTCCTCCAACCCCGGAGAAAAAGAAAAGGGACCGGATCAGATACTCGTGCACGCACTGCCGGGAGAAGAAGTAGCGCCACCCCTACACAGAGTGACGACTCTATTGGCTAACTCGTACCAGACTCAAATGCAACCGCCAGATACCATGTGAGCAGTGCGAGAAACGCAACCTCTCGGCTACTTGCAGGTTTGTCCCCTACGAGAAACCAAATGAAGGATTCCCGAATATCCGAATCCCAACAAATCTAAACCGCACCGCCCCAGTCAGTCGCCCAAGACACCAACAGCAGCCGGATTTGACTCTGCAAACTCGCCTGAAGCACCTTGAGCGCCTTGTCCAGGTCCTCAAATCTCAACGGCGGGAAACACCAGGCGAAAGCCAAGACCCAGACAACCTCCCTCTTGAGTTTATCCGCCATACGGAAAAGGCGACTCTCCGGGCTGGAGACCAAAGATACGTCGACACTGCCCACTGGGAATCGCTTCTCGACGATGTAAACTCCCATCGCCCCGGCTACTGCTTGGCAGATGCTAATTACGCTGCAGATTGCTGTCCTCACCCGCGATCTCACAACCTACGATGAGGGCGAAGCCACCCGAGAGGAGTCCGGTGTTTCGGCCGTCCAGGGCCCGGTACTGCTCCTGGGGGGTTTCCCACACCTGACAGTGATCGAACTAGTCTCGATCCTCCCCCCACGCACCACCGTTGACCGGTTGGTCGCCAGATTCTTCGAGGCGAAGGAGCCTTCATGGGCCATGTTCCATATCCCGACATTCATGAAGGAGTACAAAAAATTCTGGGATAACCCTTTTGACGCCCACTACACCTGGTTTGGGCTGCTCTTCGTCATGTGCTGCCACGCGACTTTGTACTACCTTCTGGCCAATGAAGAAATTCCCGGGGCGTTGGGTGACCCTCAGCTCGTGTTTGACGAACTCCGGACGCGGGCGGCGCAATGTCTGACACTGGCAGATTACACCAAGCCGGGCCCTTATAAGATTCAGGCCATGTTTTTGTACTTCGGGGCCGAATACCTGCGTCGCAACGAGTCTATTCTGGGAACATCCACGCTCTTAGCCATCACGATACGACTGGCGATGCATTCTGGCCTTCACCGTGACCCCAAGCACTATCCCAGGATGCCAGCATACGAGGGCGAGATGCGCAGGAGATTGTGGGTTTTGCTGCGGGGTGTTGACCTGATCGTCTCATTCCAGTTCGGCGTGCCGAGTAATATCCATCGAGGCGGCTACGATACAGAGCCACCACGAAATCTTCATGATGAAGATTTTGACGAGAGTTCAACCAGGTTGCCACCATCTCGACCAGAAACAGAGAGAACTGTGGCCTTGATGCCAATTGTTCGAGGTCGGATGTTGGAGGTGTTTGATGATATTATGACGGCAATCAACGTTCACAAACCTGCAAGCTATACCGAGATTATGCAGGTGCATTGCCGACTTGGAGAAGTCCACGACAGCCTGCCCGACATCCTCAAGTACCGTCCATTCAGCCAGTCCCTCGTTGACCCGGTCGAGTTACTCATGCATCGTTACTGGCTCGAGCTTCAATACCACAAGTCTCGCGCGGTTCTTCACCGCAAGTACCACTGTCTTGCCAGACGGGACTCCCGCTTCGGTTTTTCACGGCAGATTTGTCTCGATGCTGCCACGCAAATACTGAAACATCAGTACGATATCCACCTCGAGATGCAAATGGGCGGCAGATTGGCCAAGGATAGGTGGTTCATGAACAGCTTCGGTGTGCACGACTTTCTCCTCGCCAGTATGATCCTTTGCCTTGAGCTCGCTTTTCTCCGCGCCAAGGAGAAGTATCCGGGCATGACAGACATTGCGCTCAGGGAATTCGACGCAGACACTTCGCCCGACATCCTTTCTGTCAGCCAACTCACCGAGATCCTTGGAACTTCCAGATTGATCTGGCAAGCAACCAGCAAACAGTCTGCTGAGGCAAATCGGGCCTTCAAGATCATATCAAGAATGCTCGCCATATCCTACAACGCCCAGGTGGATAGCAGCCCCGAATCCGGTAGCCAGGGCGAGTGGTCCATGGCACCACCTTTCCACTTTGGTGCCGACACTGGTAGGTGATACCGTCTCATGCATTGGCCCTCCGCTCACCCATTTAGGTTCCAACATTGCGTCATCCACATCGTCGCTATCAACTCCGGGTTCACGCGCGGTCGGATGGACGCCAACAAATGGTGCAGCGCCTTTGAACGAACCATTACCTGCCTCGTGGCCGTTCGATGTGCCCGCGCTTAGTCCACAGGATTTACCGCCAATGGAGAGTTTGGAGGGCTGGGTTGACGCAGGACTGACAAAGGATTGGTCGCTTTGGGATAACCAAATCCAGGATCCCAGCCTTGAGTCGTCACAGATGGCCTGGGATACCTTCTTCCGGTTCAACAACATTTAATGCGCCGGCTGGTGGCCTGGTGGTTGGTGGGCTTTGCGCTCAGCGAGTTGTGTTGCATCGAACTCCAGCTGTCTACGGGGGGCGGATTTGCTACTACCCAACGATGGAAACGCCGGTCATCACCATGGAAAAGAAGATCTTTCCTTCAAGGTGGCCAGGATTTTGACTTATTCCCGAGACATCATGCTTACATGGAAGGGTCTGACAAATGCCGTGTGGTTGCCTGTCGGTTGAAGGGCGTCCGCCAATGGCGCCCTGCAAGTTGCGTTTGTTGATAAGAGCGCAGGACTGGGGAGTTGGAATGTGCTCGTTGTTTTCCCAAAGCCGTCAACCATCTTGGTTACATACAAACATGAGACGATTTGGTCCAAGAAACGTAACGCATCTCATTTCTGGCGCGACGCGTCCTCACCTCTGCTCGTTTTTACCCCGCACCAGCCCACCCGCTCGCGCCCCCAACCCCGTCTTCTCAACGTCACCAAAAAGACCGCTCTCCACGCCAGGCCACAAGCCATCCAAATCCAACAAGATGGAGGTCCGCTGCCAGTGCGGCGCCGTCTCTTTTCACACCCCAACCGCCGCCCCGCTCTCCATCTACCACTGCCACTGCACCGAGTGCCAAAAGCAATCCTCATCCGCCTTTGGCACCAGCGCCATCTACCCCGCCACGGGGCTCTTTCCCCTCGCGCCCGAGCTGCGAGAAAAGCTCGGGTGCTGGACACGGCCCAGCAAGGAAGGGAGGACAATGGACTGCTATTTCTGCAAGGCCTGCGGCGTGCGAATGTTTCACAGGATCCGCGAGGCGGATGGGACTGAGAGGGAGACGGTTAGCATCAAGGGCGGGGCGGTGCAGGGACTGAGTTTCGAGGGTGCCAAGCATATTTATGTTGAGAGTGCCGTTGTGCCGATACCCGAGGGAGCGGAACGGTGGGAGACGACGCCGGATGTCATGGAAGGGAGGGAGGGAGGGAATTAAACGCCGGCCGATCAGATGACTTTGCGATCGTTCACGGTTCTTCGTATCTTGCCACAGCTTGGTCCTGGCGCGGTGTTAGCGTGGAGTTTCTAGGCTGACGGATGGCGGCGGGGGTTTTTTTTTCGCATGCCCAAAGCGCTGGGGAGCTAGGTGTTGGCCTCTATCGATTACGTTGCTGATCTTAAACTTTGAGACGGAGCCCTCACATGGGGATTTTGCTTGCTTTTGGCGTCGGGCTCCTGTTATCTTCGACTTCAAAGAGCTGGGAGGCTGCGCTAATTATTCGTTGGATATCATGAGGACAAGTTGACTACGTCATAACTCAGTATCCGTCATGCAATGTACAGTGTTATCGACTGTTGAGCGTGTCAAGATGGAGAGACTGGACAGTGCGATCCAGCGGGGAGAATTCGGCACAGATACCTCGTTGCAACAGAACAAGCTATTTAACACATCACCTGGGAAACCTGATCACCAGTCAGTTCAACTCGACGATTCCTGCATCATCAAAACTTTGTTGCGCTATCTTGTTGGATGCTGGACTGCGCCAGTCACTCCCGCTAGGCCTATCGCCACTCCGCACTGTTTTACAGCATACGGGCTCACATTTATGTAACCACCACCCACGTCACTCCCCCAGTCAGCTCCGATAGACATATCCGTACCAAAATCAAGCCCGGAGCTTACCATTCACCCATCCCACCCACACTAACAATGCGATCTATGACGCACGAACCCGTCTCCATCTCCCGCATCACGCCTTGTCTCCTGCTGGGCAATCTTGCCGCATCCTACTCCATCCCAAACCTCATGCGCTACTCCATCACCGCCATCGTCTCGCTCGGCATCAAGCCCTGTCCAGAGTGGTCCCGTCCCGCCAACCGCAAGATAGTCCCGGAGAAGAACCACCTCTTCATCACCTGCAACGACTCCCCCAACGAGGATCTCCTCTGCCACTTTTCCGATATCTGCGACTTCATTGACAAGCAGACGGCCAAGCCAGATTTTCATGCCATCTTGGAACGCGCAGAGGAAGATTCCCTGTTGTTAGCTCACGGGGGACGACACGGGGGGAAACACCCCGTCAGAACGACAACAGCGTCGCTAGAGCCGGGGAAAGTGCTGGTACACTGCACCATGGGGGTGTCACGATCTCCGGCGGTGGTGATTGCGTATCTGATGTGCAAGGAGAGAAGAGGTCTGGGGGAGGTACTACAAGAGGTAGGGTCCAAGAGGCCGTGTATCGGGCCGTGGAATTTCATGGACCAGCTGAGGATTTGGGAGGAGGTGGAGTATGAAGTTTGGGAGGATCGTGAGAGGAGCGTGGCTAAGGAGCCATACCGGAGGTGGTTAGATGGGGTGAAGGGGCCGGGTCGGAGGTCGTCTTGTTAGGATTCCAGGCCCTCAGGCAGGATGGGGGGGGGGAATCGGACTCGGAAATGTGAGACGTCCGAGTGTGCTTGGCTCTCAAGAGAGTCGGATGCATGCTGACGGAAGAAGTCGGCAAGAATGCTAGGGTGGTACTGGGTCGAAAAGAATGAGTTTGTTGAGGGTTGGATGCATGGGACGGTAAGAAAAAGTTTGACGACGCATGGGGAGTGGTTGTTCCACCTCGATTTTCACGATTAATGTCTGGGTTTAGGTATAAAGCCTCGGATTTAGGGTCTGAGGCTTCAAAAGTATTTAGTTGACTGAGCTATCTGCAGATCTTCTCAAGATATCACGACGAAGGCCTGTGTTTTTCGCAGCCCTTACTCGCTTGTGTCGTCCGGGCAATGCCAAGATCAAAAGTCCCGCGATTGCACACTTCCAGGGGCCAGAATGCACATCCAATCCATCGAACCACTTGTATCCATGTCAGGTACCTACGTACGTGTCTCGTCTCTATTCTGGGATGGATAGGTGGATGGGGATGGTGGATGGAGAGAGGCACACCTCCCGGCCCTCCAATGATCAACGGGGCGCCCCACTCCGGCCCAGGGGCTCGGCGCACTCGGTCTTCCGAGCGGCCCCACATTTCTAAACTCCGAGTCCACTCACCCGCCGGTCCTTTTGAATCCCCCCTCGTATTTAGCACGGGACTTCGCGCCATGGTGCCATGACCCCCCTCGGCGTCAGACGCGTCGCGAGCTGCGAGATGCGAGCTGTGAGATGCGGGTTTGCATCCTACTTGCTGGATTTGCTGGGCGGTCTACCGTTTTGAGCACTAGCTCTGCCTCTCGAGATGAGGGGGCGGATGCAAGGAGCTCAACTCAGGTTCCAGAGCATTCACCCAAACGGAAGCGGGATGCGAGATGCGGGATGTTGTCCGGCGGGCAGGCATTGAGGCGGGCACGTATCGATGAATAATGGAGCTTGTATTCCGAGTGGATTGCATGTTGTGCGACACTCCAGGTCCGGGGACTCCATAGACTTGGGGTATAAAGGGATGAGGGGTTCCTCGGAAACAAAGAGTCAAACACACCACACCACAACACTCAACACCACTACACCATCCTAGTCCATCTCCATCCTCATATTTATCTTCCTCAGATACCTAGATACTTACTTTACTCCAATACCGCCAAAATGCCCATCTCACACACCGGTATCAAAACCACCCCCCAGCAAGTCAAAGCTCTCACAAGCTGGTATGAGTCCGCCCTCGAGCCGCTTGGATACAAGAAAATCCGCGACTTCCTCGACGGCATGGTCAATGGGTTCGGCGACGAATCCGGCCATGCGGACTGGTGGGTTTCGGCGACGCAAGAGGGCGGAACGCCGTTGCCTAGTCATCATGCTTTTGTTGCAAAGGGTCAGTTTTCTCCTCTCTTAGTTTGTGAGATACGCTTGTGAAGCATCCTTGTGGGGTATTCTTGTCAAGTAACTTGGGGTTCGGGATGATGAATGAGGGACACTGATGATTTGATGGGTATATACAGATCGAGCAACGGTAGACGCTTTCCACAAAGCCGGTATTGCCGCCGGAGGAAAAGATAATGGAGAGCCGGGGCTGAGACCGTATGCTCCCGGTTACTATGCGGCGTTTGTGCTGGACCCGGCGGGAAATAACATTGAAGCTGTTTATATGGGTGAGGCATAACATTACAAATCTTGTCAATGTCAGTGGTAGGGCAGGGCAGGGCAGGGTAGCAGGCAAAGTGAGTGAATGGTTATAATTTTGGTGGTACCTGGAAGTAGTGACAGTGCTGCAGTCTGCAAAAGCAAAGTGGTTTCCCGTTCTTCGTGGGGCAAGATGATGTGAAATGTCACGAAACGACCGGCTGAACTCCAACAGTGACAAAATGTAAAAGAACGATATCTACCCAACTCCTTGTAAATGCAAATCCCCCTCTAGTAAACAGCACGCGAATACCTCCTCTCAATCCTAGTCTTTTCAAGATCCGTCGCACTTGCGCTACCGTATCCACCAACCGGAGGAAGATCTGCCTCGTTGAACACCGGCCTTGAGAACCGGTTGTAGGCAATAAAAGTCTGCGTGTCGCCCACCGCAGCATTTACAGGCGTGGGTACGCGCATCGACATGCGACGTAGCTCGGTGGCATCGTCGGTGATGGGCCTGACGCCCTTGAACTTGTAGAATGCGTTGAGTGCCGGAATAGACAGACCGTGAACGACAATGGAAAATAAAACAAGCCAGTAGACCACGGGAATCATGGCCCGAACGAGGTTGGTTTCCTCAACGTCACCCTGGCCGAGTTCCGGGAAGAGATGACGTGTGTGCTCGACGTAGAAAACCGCGCCTATGCCAATAGGGCCGAAATAGCCCATGAAGAGAGCCTCCTTCCAGTCCCTGACGACTTTGGGCATGAACTTGTAGATGGCGAAGATGGCGGGGATACGACGGAAGATGAGGACGAGGATGCCAAGTCCGATGAGGCGGGGGTAGGTGATGCCGGTTATGTTGGGTTGGTTGAACTCGCTCCAGGGGATGATGCTGCCAATGTACATGAAGCCGCCAAAGTTGAGGAGCACGTCGATGCACGAGTTGACTTCGTCGTGACGGTCTTCAGTCTCGCGGAGGTATTCGCCGTCCCAGTTCATGGCGTTGCCGGCGACGAAACAGGCGAGGAGATCGTCGGTGCCGAGCATGCCGCAGATGCCGACCAGCCAGAGCTACAACTGTTAGATTAGGCCTCGCCAGTGACAGAGTGGAGAATTTGTTTGACTTACACCGACGGCTGTGGGATATAGCAGGTAACTCTCCGAGTCAACCCATTTTCTGCAAATCGTTAGTAGAGTTCGACATCAACAGCAGTGAGAAACATACTTGCGCAGCGCGAACTTCAAGGCAAACAGTGAGCCGAACCCAACCACTGCACCAATAACAACCGACATGAGCACAATGTACAACCACGTCTCAACAAACCACTCCCTCATAGCCACGCCCACACCCCCTCCTAGCCTTCCCACTCCCTCACTCGCCCGAGCAATCACTTGCGTTTTCACCGTCCCCCCCACCTTGGGGATATCCGCATGACGAATCAGATACGTTGCCAGCATCAAAAACGGAAATCCAAACCCATCGTTAGCACCCGCTTCCGACGAGATAATCTCCCTTAAATCTCTCGCCACAAACTTATCGGCAAATGGGCCCTTAGCAATAGCCTGCGACAGGATGGGATCCGTGCAGGTGACGCAGGACCCGATAACGAGTGCAGCCAACAAAGTGATTTTGGGAATCGTCGCGAGCATGCAGAGCGTCGTGCACAGCCACATGATAGTCATGATGGGAAGCAGACACAATGCCATTTCCTTCCAGCGCAACTGCTGGTATTTCGCAGGGAGCTGGAACCCGGCAATGACGAGCTGCACACCAATCACCACGCGGGCCACGCCCAGTGTGATATCGCTGGTTTGGCCTTCGGCGGCGGACCCCCATCGCGAAGAGTCGATGAATTGAGCGGCGATAGGGCCGAGGATGACTCCGAGGAGAACGGCGGGGACTGTACCGAAAAAAAAGAAAAAAAAAAGACGAGGTTAGATACCTTAAAAAAAACCCAAGATTTGGTAGGAAAAGCTTAATGCTTACGGGCTTCACCCAAGAACCAAACGCTCTTGATCTTGACGGAGATGATACCATACAACAAGATAAAAGCCCCTGTATATTTGGTTCGCACATGCATGCATGCGTTAGTGGGTTCTTGTCATTCTTGTCTTTTTGAGAGTTTACGTAAAAAACCAAGGTGGAGGTGGAGGTGGAGGGACGGGTATGCGTACCGAGCACGCCCAAAACAATATTGAGCTCGCTGACGTCGAGTTTCGGCATGGTGGCAAATCTGTCGGGTCTTGTCCAGCAAGGTGTGTATTTGAGAGGAGAAAGGGAAGGAAAGAAAAACAGAAGAAGGAAAAAAGGCAAGATGATCAACTAAGACAACCCACGCGGCGGGAAAGATGCAAAGAGAACAGCAAGCAGAAGGGG
>Ga0247760_1003090_pt1 | contig 11329 bp, 8 predicted proteins | sample UWRJL171409R4_FD_179936 | JGI IMG/M metagenome (GOLD analysis project Ga0247760, IMG submission 179936) | Plant litter microbial communities from Arlington Agricultural Research Station in Wisconsin, United States - UWRJ-L171-409R-4 | ecosystem: Environmental > Terrestrial > Plant litter >...
TAGTAAAAGGCTCTGGAATTCTTCCAGAGCCTCCCACAGCCTATAATAGGCCCTCTCCTCTCCTTACCAAGTAGATAGTTAGACACACATCTCAACAACAATTCCACTCCTTTCTACCTTCTTTTCTTCACTTGCAGTAGGCCTCCGGCCACCTGTTGCGTGCACTTTCTTCCCCTGAGTGCCCTATAAGTCCTCTGTACTACAGGCTCAGAGACGCTCTAGTTTAACATTATCATATAACTATTACGTAGCCGCGTAATAATAACTGTGTTAAAGATTCAAGTGATATTAGAGATGTAAGCTAGCTAGTCACTAGGTAAGATAACAGAAACTGCTTATTGTTACTCTTAGTCTATGATAAATATGCAAAATTAGTATGTTTTATTATATTTACTTCTTAATTTGCTAGTTTATGTAAATATTTTATTATTATTCTACACATTAAGGCTATTAACTGAGAATTAAGATAAATGTTAAAAAAGAAAAAAAATTGTAACTAGATTTATATTATTGTTGTTGGTAAGTGTGCTCTTAATGGCGGGGAAACTGCCTGTAGAAGGCTAGAATTGAAGCTTAATAGTGAATGGAATGTTGCCGATTCGGGACGAGGTTTTTCTTAAGTGGGCTACGACTATATAACTCATGTACAAGTTGCGCTTGCCGACCCATTGTTCTACCACAACACTCCCCTGCCACTTTGATCAGGTGTTTACTCAGAACTATCTGTGGCGATGTCAGTTGTAAGAGCATCCCCCGATACAACCTTGGATGGCCATCTTAGCTTTACAAGTGCAACTTTGATGGTTTTAACGTGAAGAGGCTCGAATCCGCCTGTCAATTTAAGCCAACCAAATAGGTAGATATGCTTAACAGGACAATTCCTACCTGCAATTCACATTGATGGAGGGGGCCCTTTCTTTAGGCCGAAGCCTTTGTACCTATCTATAACAATCCTTACTCCATGTTATGCAACTGTATCTATCGCAGACAGCATGAAAGATAATCTAAATAGTGTGTCTATTAGCTTCCTCAGAACGAACGGTTCGAACACGATTTCCATCCTCCCCAGATCACCGGCTCTTCCATCAAGCTCGCCTTACTTGGTCATTGAACGCTTAAGTTAAGAGCGCAGACTAACGCCGCTTCCTCTTTTTACTAGGTCCCCTAATAATATAATCACCGGTGACCGAAGACATGTCATCCATTGGCAGCTCCAGTCTTCGCAGAACATTGCCGATTCTCTGTAAACTGCGCTCGATGTAGTACTCCGCCGTACGTGTTTCGAGATTGCTGGAGCGACGTTTTCCTCGTCTTCCCATAAGTTCCATGACCGTGGTATCATTTTCGGGGTCGTCGGTGAAGAAGCGAAGAGACCGCTGCAAATGTGCCTCGCCCTGCACAGGTTGTCTGTTCTGCGGTGTAGTCCAGCTAAACTCCATCGGCCGCCAGCTATTGTCTGCAAACGAGCTATTGTCTGCAAACGAGCTATTGTCTGCAAATGAGCCATTCTGCATCGCACCACCTTGATTGTCAAGCTTGAGGTCGAACGAGATTAGGCGCACACGCTGGAAATCTGATGGTGTGTCGGTGGAAGGTTTCACGGACCCGGAAGGTGCGTTGGGATGGGGGTCTTCGAGCTCGATATCGTCAGTCGGGGTGGCGACTTCCTCAACTCGCAGCCGGAACCACATCTTGCAGTCGCTATTGGTGCTGTACCCCGAGTCAGTGCTTTGCTCTCTCGCTTCATGTGCAGTATCTCAAATCTCACCATTGGAAATTGACATTATCAGGAACACTGTGCGGTGTTTTACACCGGGGACACCGCCCTTTGATAGTGTCCACATCTTTGAACACAATGCTCATATTGAGTCGCATACCTCGGCGCACCGACACTGACCATGGGAGAGATATGTCGATGTCTTTCTCGGTGCAGGCTTCCTCAATGGCATATTCGTGATCTAATACCTTTTGGTGACCCCGGTGATTCTCAAACTGGTGAGCCAGAAGAATGTGAAACATCTGCAACCCTTAGCATACAATCTAACTAGGCGTTAAAGTAAGGGGATCAAGGTACCTTCCACGAGTGAACTAAGTCTAGGGGGATCTGAAGCACATTACCCAGTGCATCTTCAACCACCAGAGGGAGATCTTTCGTTGGATCTAGCCCATAAAAGAACATGGAATTCGACGCGAGAACTTGCAGCTTTGCAATCATCTGGCATAATCGGTCAATGAGGCCCTTGACCTCATGCAGAGCACTCAACGTGCTATTCATGACGGACAGAAATGTCCCATGATTGGCCGCCTGGACCGCCAGCCGCTCCGAAACAATAAGAAGATCAGAGGTGTTCTTTTGGGTTAGATGTAAGATCGCCTCTTGACTTTCCTGGTTCTTGGATAATAAACTCTCAACTTGGTGGATGCGGGTGAGGATTGTTGCATTGTCGGCGCGTGCTGATTTTCTAGGCGTGTCCTCGCATTAGCCATACCTACCTACTACCGTCACACCGTCGAGGAGGGAAACCTACCGTGTTGCAAGACTCATCAGTAACGTCAACCTCTGTACCCCATGTGCTAGCTTCTCTTGAAACTCCCTGACCACCTCTTGTTCCCGGAACGACCATGTTATCTTTTTCCCCCAGTCCTTGACCACATTCCCAGAGCCGCCGAGCTGCAAGCTCTCATGATACTTGGGGCGCAACCGATCGAAGAGTTCCCGGATTAGGGTCCCACATTCGTTGGTAACCTCCTTTGTAGCATCGTCTAGCTCTTTCGTGTACGAAGAGGGCTCTCGTTGGGAATATACCTCGACCACCTGGAGTTGAAGGTCGGATCATTAGCAAAGGAGGGTTTTTATCGAGTAGTCTGTTACGAACCTGCATCAACACTTTGACCAGCGTCTCCAAGTCGCTGTGAAGCTTGCGATATTGCTTCACGCTCCCGTGGGAATCGTGCAATGCCCGGCAGAGCTGGATTGCGATCTGGCAAACAGCGATAATATCGCCCAAGCTCCCAAACGTAAGGGCGGCCTCCATTCTGTGGAGGTGGAGGCGGGTGGATATTCGCCGGTGGGAGGAGACCCTGTGAACGGAGTGGTTGGGTGGGCAGGGAGAGAAGTACCTGGTGGGGTAATTCACGGAGAGGAAGTGCAACGGGGAGGCCTCTAAACTTTGTGCCTTATTAGGCACAAGTCATCACATGACCCAATGAGAGCTGCATTTTGTGATCAAATGACAAAAGGAAAATCCAAAAGCCATATGCAGGCTTGGGCCATTCTGGCAGTCTGAAAATCTGTCTGGTCGATCTGTTGAGATTGATGTCCAATAATAGCGCGACAAGTTTTGTCGGCCAGCATGGGGTGAAAATGCACAATCGTCTAACGGGTTGGTTGAAATTGTCCAGTCGCTATTATGCTGTGCCAGTTGCCAGTCATCATCAGGCCCTCTGTTTATCTCAGCAGGCTCAGACTCTTCATCGTAGCTACTCTACCTGACCAACTACACCTATCATACCGGACACTAAAGTAAACGTTTGTTTTGGCATTAACTATGCTTATCTTCTTCCACTAAAACAGGGAAATTCTAGATTCAAAAATAGCCTGGTTCGTTATTGTGCAGACTGTAAGCCTAAAAGCTCCGCCTTTAGCCCTTGATATAACTCCCTGACACGTACTATCTACCTCTCCGCTAAATCTGGATCCGGCGCCTCGGACAGTAAAACTAGAGTAATCATGACCGCAGCATCGAGCCGTAAGCAAAGATCTCCAGCCTGCGACACATCCGACGCGGCCTTAACCTCTGCGTACCCTGACAGGAACTCCTCCTCCGGATCTAACAGCTCTAACACTCGATATATCTCCACCGCCGGGGGCCCGACCAGCGTATTGGAAAAGTCCGCCACGCCGACAATCACCCCCCTCCTTCGTCCGAAGATTCACCGGTCGCCAATCCATATGTAACAATACCTAGGGAACCGTTCCAGATCTATGATTACAGATCGGAGGCTATCTTCCGAAAGCGTGTCTGGTAGTTTACAGTCAAACTTGCAAAACTCAGCCAGCCGATGGGAAATACGACGTGGAAGCACTGTCAGGATTTCCGTCCCCTCACACGCTACCGTCGTGAAATCTGGCGGGAGAGGCACAGAGTGTAGTTGCGCGAGACCACGACCGAGGGCTGCAGGTGACGGGAGGGAATCATCGCTTCCGATGAACTGTGCGAGTATGGCGACGTTTCCGTGGACGTTTAAAAGTTCGAGGGGTTGTGGTACGGGGACAGGTGAGGGTTCTAAGTGGGCGTAGATAGCGAGTTCCTGTTAGAGGAGCGATTTTGCGTCGACATGTGCATTGTTGACGTTGCTAAAGGTGGAGGAGTTGGGGATGTGGAGGGCGAGGTCAAGGTGGGGCTGGTGGGGGGATTTTGTGTGGTAGATAGTGAATTCGAGGCTGTTGCCCGTAAGGTGGAGGTCGGTGAGGGAGGTGGTGAGAGCGAAGGGGGTTGGGTTGGTGGTGGGGGGCATTTTGGGTGTTATTTATGTCGTTTTTATTGATGACTTTGATGGAAGCTGTGGAATGTTGATACAGATAGGTCGTAGCTAGGGTCATGGGTTTGTCAGTCTGCAGGGCCTAGATGGGCAGCTTTAGTTAGTTGTGTTTGTGCTGTAATTGGACGGGCTGATTTTGCCCTGACCTTTACGGAGCCGTCTTTATGAGCTATGAAGTAATTCGGCCAATTCAGACTCTTGGTGACTACCAGGACGATGACGGTAGTGAGTAGCAATGTGGTGGACATATCTTTTATGAATACTAGCTAAAGATGTAGCTTATTGGGGTCTTTGTATGCCTTGTTATAGACGACGCTAAGACCGTAGCTGATTAAGTACGAGAATTGGATGATTAGTTTGCAGCTGACATGGCAGTTGATGCATCTAGTCGGAGGTACTGATGCTGAGAGCCTGATGGCGCCAGCTGAGCCGGTGAGCATAATTACTACAGCGTCCTATGATATAATCCCCCCCGATAAGCCCCCAGAGCTCCTGAGGTAATCATGTTGTCACCAGCCTCGCTTTTACTCTATCACAGACCTTTTCACCATTAATAATTGAACTTATCATTCCCATCCCGTGGTCGACCTAAGAAAAAGGAGAATGGCTCCTAAGACTGCTGCAGCACCTGCGAGGAAGTACTCGTTACGAAAGCGGAAGGCTCCGGTGACCACTTTGCCGCCATCGCCGCTGCCCCACTGCCGGTTAAGAAGCAGAAGACAGTAGCATTAAAGAAGATTGTAAAGCTAGCAGTAAAGAAGCTAGCAGTAAAGAAAACCGCTTGGAATAGGGGATTGAGCGTTCAGATTTCATTTGAGGAATAATGGTCGCTGAATAAGTCTAACACTACATATTCAAACTCACTATAAAGGAGCTTAAGAGGCTTGGAAGATCTCTCGTTACTTTAGAGCCTGCTTAGCGGGCGGTAATCCTCAACAATATGGCTCTCTGCTACCACTGGGGGATAGGCACTGCGCCCGATGCACAAATGGCAGCTTAATTCACCCTTAAAGCCGCACGTTGCGGCTATTTCAACGCCAAATATAACCTCTTGATGCGAAGCGCGCTGACGGGAAAACCAGTTCCTTCCCTGGAAGTCACCGAACGGCTCTGTTAGACCCTAAAGGTTTTGCTAAGCAACTACCTCCCAGAAAAAGAGGCTCGGCTGAGGAATACCGTAACGTTCACGGACGATCTATCATCCTCAGCCGATCTATGCTTGTATTCCTTAGTCACTAACGTATGTGATAAGCGAGTGCTATGGATAAGTAAACGCTACAGTTTTTAACACGTTCTAACTTTGTTGGGTTTTTACAACCCTAACCCGGCCAGTGTGGTTGGAACAGTGCCGCTCCGCGGCTGCATCCGTGGATCTGCACAGCCAAGAACGCCAGACTCCACTGCCAACCTCGTATTCAGTCAGCCAACCTCGCTTCGCAGAAGCGAGTGTGGCTAATGCACTCCGTGCACTGGCCACCCTCACGGCTATAATAACACGGCTTCCACTCTCGAAGATAGAAATAATTAATCACCTTCAACACACACTGTTTTCCAATACCTTGACCCCTTTTGCATTTCAACAGTAATTAACAATTATATATAGTTTACTATCTCCCTTTCTTAGGACGAACAGCACTGGGTACCCTACTGGGGACTGGGACTTTATAATAAACCTGTTCTTCAGATTTTTATCGATATACTCCCTTAAGGCCTTAGCTTACTAAGGGTTTAAGTAGTATAGCTAGAAGCTGCAGAGCTTTACTCCCAGCTTCAACTTAATTTCGTAATCCTATAATCCATAATCCAGTAATCGTAATATCTTTTTTCGAAATAAGGTAAACCTCCTATACTTTATAAGTACCTTAGATAAGTTAACTTTTTCACTTATCTGTAAATTAGCTTCTTACTTCATTCCACCTTCTAAATCGTCATTTAAGTAATGTAGTAAACTCTTTAGTCCTTTAACCATCTTAGTAAACTTAACCTAAACTATACTTAGTTTTAAGGGTTTAATATACTTCTAAATACTTCGTACATCTCTAGAGTAATTTAGTACCTTCTTAGCTTTCTTTAAACAGTAATTTCTACTAGGGGATTTACGGAAGGTAAGGTAGCTACTCCTCTAATTAATTATAAGGTTATACTTTTCCAGCCAGGGTAAACTTAAGATTATATTATACCTTACTACTAATGTAATGTTAAAGTCCATATATTATTCGTCCCTATCTATTTTAATTAAAAGTAGTAAATAGTAAGTAACTTTACTATTATTATATTAGTATAAGCTTCCTTCTTTATTTCAAATAGGAATAGCCTTTTTATATTCTTTATTAGGGAGTTTCCTTTAATTAACTAATAAGAGGTGTATTAAGTTAGAAGCACTTCCATTATTAATTATTACTCTTACCTTAAACAGCTTCCCTCTTCCGTCTATTATATTAACATTAACGAAATAATACTTATACTTTTTTAACATTTAAGTTATAATAATCATTTATTCTTAAGGTTTTATCTAGCCTAACCTTTAAATATCTCTCCTTCTTTTTAAGGTTTTTACTAACCAGCAAATCATTAGTTTCTAACCCTTTTAAAGGGCTTATAACCTTTTCCTAACTCCTTTTAGAAAAACAGGTAACTTTAGTAAACCTAGTAATTAACCTTTCCTAGATTTTTACACCTTAGTGTTTAATTAACTTCAAACGGTTTAATATTCTGGAAATCTTTAATAAGTTAATAATACGCTCTATAAGACTTGATCGTAGTAATATCCTCTTACTTTTAGATCTTTCTATAATCCGCTTATTTCTATTACTCTTTAACTTTCCCTTTAAGGTGCATTAAACACGTTATAACTAAGCAGTTACTAAGTAACCCTCCTTACTAGCAGGCTATAAGGGTTTAATTAACTACAGTAACCTTCCACTTAGCGTTATCGCTAAGCTCTCTTATCAAGGTATATAAAACTTAATAATAAGCTACTTTTACCTTTACTTTTATAACAATGTAATCCTATCTTTACACGTTAAGGAAGTGGTTATAAAAGGCCTTAAACCCACTATACTAATTAAAAATACAGTTATTATATATACAGTTAATTTACAGTACATCCTTATAATTAAAGTAATTAATGTTAACTGTAGGTGCCACAGTTATAAAATACAGAATAGGAGAAGTAATACCTTATTTCTTTTTTTCTTTTATTTATCTCTATATACGTTACTTCTCTTAAACTTCTTCCTAAAACTTAAGTAACAGTAACCTAACTTATTCTTCCACAAAATAGTCCTCTTTAACAAGTTAATATTTAAGTTAATTAACGAAACAAACTTTATTATAAAGTTATAACTTAACCTTTACTGCTTTATCTTTAAACGTTACAGTAAAGCCTTTAACTTATAAGTCTTCAACTATATTTACTAGTTTTTAATATTTCTCTTTCAGCTCCTGGACCCTTTATTAATATACTTATTTCGTACCTTCTCAGGAGACCCTTAAGGTACTAGTCTAAAGTATGTTAACTTTAATACAGGGTAGTTATTTAAGCTGCCCTTCTTCCAGAAAGGTAAAGGTGCTAATCTACTTAATATACTTAAAACGTTTAAAAGTCTTAAGAGGTATAATTAAGAAGAACTTCCATTTTTTTAACTTAATTCTTTTAACTTACTCTTTTTCACTTTCTAAGGTTTATTTTACCGTTTAAGTAACTTAGAAAGTTAATTCTTTAACTCCCTCTACTATCTTAATAAGGTTTAAGTTAAGGTCTTTCTTAGACTTCTTTAATTCTTAAGCTTATAATTTAAGGGTTTTAAAACCTGTAACAGCTAACTGGAATATTTCTTCCTAAAGTTAATCTTCTGTAACTTACACTTCTAGCTATCTTAAGTTTCTACCTTAAAGTCGGTTTATAACGACTTACACCTCTGTAACTAACTCTTTTAAGACTTCCTTAAGGATTAGGTATATTACGTCTTAAAATTCTTCTTCTTTTTCTCCTTTATCTCCTAAGTCGTATTTATTTATCTAAGTATAATCTTTTTTATTGCTTATTATCTTAACGTAAACGTTTCCTAAGTTGAATTTAATATACTTTCCTTTATTTAAGACTGGTTTTTAACTAACTTACTTTAACGATAAGTATTACTATATTATATAACCTTTTTTACTATAGTTAAAGTATTAAACTTAAGATAGGTCTTTAGGTAGCTTTTACTACTGTTATTATTAAAGTTTATCGCGATTAGGCCGATTCTGGCGGTTTACTATACTAATATCCATTAATCTAAGGTGATAGCTTATCGTAGTCGACTAGTTCCCCTTCTTAGGTTTACTTAACTAGTAAAGGGCCTGCTCTTTTTAAAAGTTCTTTTAATAATGGTAATTATAGTATTAATTATCGGCCTTAATAGCTATCTTAACTAACTTTTAAAGTCGATCCGGTCGATCTTCTTAGTAAAGGTCTCTAGTAACGTGCTCCTTTAGACCACTTTAAAACAGCATTACTAATACTTCTTAATTAAGCTTAGTCTTTACCACTTTTAGTTTAAAGTATATAAAGAACTTAAGGATTAAAGACGTCTGCCTTAATGCTATAAGGTACTGTTTAACTTACTTTAAGGTGTCCAGTTCTCCAAACTTAACTTAGAGTTAGTTAATAAAAACGTTAAAGTTATTAAAAAGGGCTTAAGTCTTAAGAGCCTCCTTACACACTTTATTTACAGAGAGGTTATTAATTGTTTTTATATAAAGTTTATATTAATAAGCAGTTACTGTATTTAGTAAAACTCTAGTAAACCTAACCTTTCCTTCTTCTTTAAAGAACTACTTATCATAATAAGTAACGTAACTCTAAAGTTAGGCTATTTAAAACTCTAATTATGTAAAGTCTCCCTTAAAGCGTAAAAGGAGGGGAAGTTTCACTTATTTCTTCTATAAGCCCTTAAGGTTGTTACTCTTTAGTTTAATAGCGTTAAGTTAAGTTTAAAGTTTTTTAATAAGACCAATACGGCTTTTAATATCTCTGGGAAAGGCTTTGTTAAGTTCCTTAACTAGTCTTTACTAGTTAAAGTTTAACTCCTTAAGTCGTATAGCTAACTTATCAGCTGTAAGGAGCTAAGATTAAGTTTACGTTTCCTTAAGCTCCTTACCTTTTCTAAAGGTTATTATGTTAGTGACAGGAGAGAGGTGGTGTCTAGGAATTTAATAAACAGTATTTAAAATTAAGACGTTAGTATTATATTATAACCTACACCTAACACAGGCCTTAAGAGGATTAGTGTGGGTTAAGATAGAACGTATAACAGGACGCTAATAAGTAGGGGGCATTCTGAAGACGGCTTATTAAGCTAGCACTCTTAAACGGGGGTTTAATGTCACTATAGGTTACTGTCACTTATTACAACCTGCACCCGACACAGGCCTCAAGAGGACTGGTGCGGGTTAAGACAGAACATATGGCAGGACGCCAACAGGTAAGGGGTGTTCCGAAGACGGCTTATTAAGCTAGCACTCCCAGACAGGGGGTTTAATGTCACTATAGGTCGCTGTCACTATAATACACAGAGGTGAGTCTAAACAGTAGGATATAAATGAATAATTAAATATTAGTATAAGGAACTAGAGTCCCTTACAGTGGTTATGGGCATAACCATAACTATCTATACTAACTAGCCAGAGGTACCTTATACCTTACTTAATGGCCTGTTACTTAGTGAGGAACTAAGTAACCTGTTATTAAGCACTCTTTACTTAAAGGTCTCTTAGATGCTTAATAAGTAAGCACTCCTATTAAGACTAAGTAACTGCTAGTTAGTTATAAGGGTTTCGGGTCTTTACACCCCTAGCCTAATATACAGTACCGTGCGTACTGTCTTCCTACACTGTTCCTTATATAGGGGATTTATCAGGCCGTTTTAGCCTAAGTGACGGCCTGTAGGGTTATTACATAATTCCCCCTCTTTAACGTTCTTTTTTTATAAAAAACCCTAATAAAAGCGTTCCTTCTTTCTTAACGTAACTATACCTGCTAACTGTGTGTAAAAGTGTACTTTAAAAAACAGTACCTTTTATTACTGTAACCTTATAGACTTTACTTTAACTTTTAGATTATAAATGTCACCTTATAGTTATTATTCTTTAAAATCGCTTTCTTGTTTTATTACTATATAATTAGACAGTTACTTTAAATGTTTATTAGTAGGAGTTTCGTTTTTATACGACACGTTTAGTTACAGCGACGCTTTCCTTTAATGGCTCCTTTTTAAGAAGTGCCGTCTTAACGCTAAATATAACGCTATTATGTGGAACTTAAAGTTAAAAACCTAAGAGCTTTGTAAAGCCACTGCTTAATTTAAACGGATTGAAACTTAACGCTGCAGGATAAAGGAGCGAGTTTTTTCTACATTTGGTTGGGAGGTAGAGATCCTCTGCTTTTAAGAGTAGGAGGAGGCCCGTCTGGCTGCTCCTCTTAAGGCTAGTAAGTCCTTTAACTAGGGAGGCTTTCTAATAGGAACGCCTGCCGGTTCTTTTTCCGGGGGGTTACCACAGCCGATAACCTCTTCTTAACTTAGTTTGTAGCTTCTTTCCTCTTACAGTTCTGTGGTGTAATAATAACACACTTATTTCTTTTACTAACTTTCTTTCTAGCAGTGCTTATAGAGCTTTAAAGGCCTAGCCTCCTTATAAGGTTTAAGGTTGTTGGGTTTTTACAACCCTAACCCGGCCAGTGTGGTTAGAACAGTGTGGCTGGATCCACGCAGCCGCTCCGCGGCTGCATCCGTGGATCTGCACA
>Ga0247760_1003092_pt1 | contig 11322 bp, 4 predicted proteins | sample UWRJL171409R4_FD_179936 | JGI IMG/M metagenome (GOLD analysis project Ga0247760, IMG submission 179936) | Plant litter microbial communities from Arlington Agricultural Research Station in Wisconsin, United States - UWRJ-L171-409R-4 | ecosystem: Environmental > Terrestrial > Plant litter >...
GGCTGAGCGTGCGCGGATCGCAGGATCGCACATTTCCCGGCTACCCGGCGAGTGGACCGTGATGCGTGCGGGGCGAACAATCGCTACCCCTCGACGAGGCGACCCAGGCCCTCAAGCGCGACCCAATTACCCAGTGCGCATTGGGGTCGACGGGGAGCTGACGGTCGAGGTCCGACATTGAGCTCGCACGAGGCTGGCTTCGGCACAGCAATTCGAAATCAGGCGTAGGCGGTCATTGGTGGCCGCAGCGATCTGCGCCGGAGCCTGCTCCCGCAAGCCGTCGCCGACGGCACCGCCGAGGCCAAGCTCGGCCTCCGATGAGACGTACGAGAGAGGCTTTGACGTAGCTGTGGCAAGAGTGCCGAGCTCAAGCAAGAGCTAGCATCGAAGAAAACTGGCCATGCTCTCTCCCTCGGCAAGCCGACGATCAGCTTGTTAGCGGATCTCTGCATGAAGCGATGCCTATGCTTCGCTACAGCCCATGCTCAAGAGCAGCGCTGCGGTCTTCGCGAGTTTATCGATGCTGTCAGATCGACCGAGTCAGTGGGCCTCCGGCTGGCAGATCGGCGGCGCTTGGCAAACAGTAAAAGGGGTATTTCAAATGAGTACTCTTATGTGAAGCGGCATCCTGGCCGCATCGATGACGTCGCCGATTCGTGGCGACGTTCGAACCTAGAAATGAGCTGATGCGCAAACGAATTCTTGATTGGTGTGCTGTTGGTTTGTTCTTACCTGTGGTGCTGCCTGCGTGTGGAGGCAGCGACGGCAAGGCGGGAACCGATGGCAAAGGTGGCATCGCAGCGATCGTGTTGGTCAGCGGGGAAGAGGCGGGCGAAAATTGCGCCACCGGGGGTAGTAAGATCGAATATGGCGCCGACACCAATGGCGACCAAACGCTCGGCGAAACCGAAGTCGAAGGTACCCAATGGGTGTGCAACGGCGCGACGGGTGAGCCCGGCGCGGGCGGTGATGTCGGCCCGACCGGTCCCGCAGGCTCCAAGGGCGCTGACGGTGTGGACGGCGTGGACGGTGTCAACGGTGCTGACGGCGTGGACGGTGTCAACGGCGCCGACGGTGTAAACGGTGTAAACGGCGCTGACGGCGGCGTTGGCCCAGCTGGTCCCGCGGGTGCGACGGGTGCAACTGGTGCAACTGGCGTTCCTGGTGCAACTGGTGCGACTGGCGTTCCTGGTGCAACTGGTGCAACTGGTGCGACTGGCGCGGTTGGCGAGACTGGTGCGACTGGTGCAACCGGTGCCACGGGCGCGGTTGGCGAGACTGGTGCGACTGGCGCAACCGGCGCGGTTGGTGCGACCGGCGCGGTTGGTGCGACCGGCGCGGTTGGTGCGACCGGCGCCACTGGTGCGACCGGCGCCACTGGTGCGACCGGCGCCACTGGTGCGACCGGCGCGACCGGCGCGACCGGCGCCACTGGTGCGACTGGTGCCACTGGTGCCACTGGTGCGACCGGCGCAACCGGCGCAACCGGCGCAACCGGCGCAACCGGTTCAGCTGGGCACAATTCATTGATCAAGACGGTCTATTTGAGCAGCAACCCGAACTGCATGGGCGCTGGCGGGATAACGATCACTGTAGGTATCGACAATGGTGACGGCGGGGGCATTCCCGACGACACCATCCTGCAAACAGGCGAGATCGACGAGACGAGTTCCCTGTGTAACGCCGTCGTGGGCAAGCGCGTGTGCCTCACGAGTGGCACATACACTGGCGCGCTCGGTGGCCTGAGTGGCGCCGATGCATCGTGCCAGAGTGCCGCGGTCGCTGCAGGGGTTCCAGGTACCTACAAAGCCTGGCTCGGTACTGCCAGCGCCACACCGTTGACGACTTTCACTCACTCTACCGATCCCTACTACCTACTCGACGGCAGCAAAATCGCGGACAACTGGGCCGGGGTGGTCAGCGGGCCTCTGTTGCATCCGATCAATATTACCGAGCTTCTTCAGTCTGACTCCGCCTTGGTTTGGACTGGGCTGCAGCCGGACGGTGCCTGGGGCGGCTCGGGCAATGGCGACTGCAACGGTTGGACGTCGGAAGCCGGGGGCGGTCTGCTCGGGATCAGCGACTATACTGACGACAGTTGGACCTATGCTGGCGTGCTCCCATGCAACGCCGATATACACCTGTATTGCTTCGAGCAGTAACTCAGCGCGCGCGTGAGCCAGCCGAGCAACCGTTCTGAGCAGACACGTCTAAAGTGATGCTCAGGATGGCGTTTGCTCGTGTTGGCCTCGGCGCGCCGCGATGTTTACCTTCTGCGTCCAATTGCGGATGCCACGTCAGTGACGCCGAAGGCTACGTGTGCTGCGACGCTTTCGGCGACCATCAACAAACAAACAATCACCGAGCGCCTCCGAGGCGCGCAGCGACGCGGAGGTTCGAATTCCTCCGCGCTGTGCGACGGAGTTCCGGACTCCGGGAGCTTACTGGCTCCATCTGGGGTCCGGGAAACCGGATCAGCTCCAATTTCCGATATCTAGGAAGATCGCGCTGACCGAACTGTTCCAGCCACCTTGCGGGACGAAGCGCAGTTTGACGTGTCCGCGGAGCGTCCAGATCAGGTACTTGCCGCCGGTAAACGTGCTAACGGTTTGCGTGTCGAGCACCGCCCCCGTCGTGGCGTTCAGCACTTGCACGATCTGGCCGTAGTTGTAGTTGTTGAAGTCGCAAATGTAGACCGCGACCTGGTGGATGTTGTTGTCGTTCAAGCTTAGGTCGACGTCCACGGGCGTGTAGTTAGTCGACGAATTGCTGTAGTTGTACATTTGGAGCAGTTCGCGACCGGTTCCAGTACCCGGCAGCAGCAAAGCGCGAACGTCCGTAGTCCCTGCGGGCGCCACGCCCTGAAGAATGCCGTTGGACGAGATGGGGGCCCAAGACGGAAAATTATTTACGTCCCCCATGATCCAATACCCCTGCGCACCGTAAGGCCCGTACCAAACGTTGTTGGTCCTCCAGTTCCCCTTGCTGATGGTGTCGGTGTCGATGAATGAGGCCATGGCGAACAAAGGCGTCTCTGAGGCTTCGTTCGACTTCGTTCCTTCGACCCCGTTATACACTGCAGCTACCTTATAGTAGTAGCGATAACCGACAGTGACGTTCGTGTCGTCGAATGCGGGCGTCAACAGATTGTCGGCGTAGAGCGTTTCCGCGCCGCTCGCGATCGAGCGGAATACCCGGTATTGGAACGGGCCGTTACTCGGCCCGTTCCAGGTCAGGTGAATCGCGCCGTTATCAGGGAGAGCCTTCAGGGGGCTGATCGGAGGCGAAGAGCAGATCCCCCCAAGGCAACTACCCAGCTCGCAGTCATTCGACGTGGCGCAGGCGTGGCCCTCAGGGCAGCCGCCCGCACATTCGACGATGGTGACCGTGGCTTGCTTGGCCGTGGCCAGCGAATACACCGAGTTGTCGCTGGTCAACGTGAAGGTCAGGGTGCCGCCGACCGCGCTCGTGGCGAGCGCGGCAATGGGCACGTCTACCGTGGACTGGCCTGCCGGAAACACGGCGCTGCCTGTAATCGTGCCGGGCGCGAAGTCGCTCGCGGGCGCGGTGGAGCCCGTGAACGCCTGGACCTCGCTCAGGCCCGTGACGCTGCCGTTCGCCCACGCGCCCTCATAGCTGGTGCCATGATAGAAGACCTTGCCGAACCAGTTTTCGAGGACGCTCAGCTTCACGACCTTTGCGGACACGTTGCCCAGGTCGATATCTTGCCAGACCGCTTGCGCGGGGTCGGTCACGCCCTGTTGAAAGAGAATGGGGTTGTTCGGCAGGGTGTTGAAGGTGACACCGTCGGTCGATACGGAGACCTGAACGTTCTTCATGGCGTAGCCATGCTCGGGGTTGTTGCAGTTGCTCACGCGCAGCCGGCCAACGGGATAGGCGTGGTCGAACGAGAACGAGATGAATGGCGTGTCGTCCGTTCCTGTGTTGTCGGACCAGCCGGTCGACATCCAGCTGGTGTCTGTGCGTCCGTCGTATGCCTGTGCGGCAGGCGCGAACCAAAGTGAAGAGCTCACTCCAGACGAGGCGATGGCCAACGGCACCGTGGCTGTCGAATACTTCACGGTCAGCGCGTTGGCCGTGCTGCCCGTGCGAGAAAAGCGGAACACGCCTGGCGCTCCGCCGCGCGCTGCCTGCGGGGTCGGGGCAGTGAGCGAGACGACAGGCCCCGTGTGGGTGTTCACGAGCGTGACGGTCGCCGCCGAGGGGGTACCCAAGGTGAACGTTCCCGTGTCCAGTAGGCGAAACTGCAGGCCCTTGTGCGGCTGATTCACGAGCGGCAGGTTGCGCGGTGTGACCGTGACCGTCGCGGTGCTTTGGCCAGCCGCAAAGGCCAGGTTACCTGAGGTAAAGTGACCGACGACCGTGTTGCCTGCGATCGGCTGAATGTCAGAGGGCGTGGCGCCGACCTCGTAAAACTCGATCTCACTCAGGCCGGTAATACTGGCATTCGCAAACGGGCCTTCGGATGCCGCGTTCGCATAGAATTGGTGATTGTGCCAATTCGATTTGATGTCGAAGCGAACCGCTTTTGCCGGATTTCCTTCGAGGTCGATCTCTTGCCACTGCGCACCAGTGGCGAGCCCAACCTGAAACTGCGTGTTCTTCAGCAGGCTGAAGGTCGTACCATCAGCGGAAACATAGATATCGACTGACTTGGCTCCGTACCCCGTCTCACCGCCATTGAAGTTGCTAACACGAACGAACCCGAGATTGTGTACCGCACCGAGTTGGTAGGTAATCGACGGCGTTTCGTCGTTTTGTCCTGGCTGATCTGAGTGGCCGGCGCTCAGCCAGAAGCTGTTTGTCTTCCCGTCGTAACTCGCGGTCGAATCACGTACCTGAGCTGCCCACATCCAATAGCTGCTCGAGCTACTGCCGACGATCGATACCAGCGGCGGGCCGAGCCGGTAGCTTGCGCTGAGTCCGAGGTCCGCGCTGGTGCGCGCCACGGAGTACGTGGCATTCGGCCCTGTGGTCGAAATTACGCTTGGCGTGGCGCTGACCGTCATGATGGACTGGTCGTGCACGGTGACCGTCGCCGACGCCGGCGTGCCCGTGCCGTAGTTGCTCCCGGAAGCGATCGTGACTGTGACTGTCTCCGGGCCTTCTGACACGGTATCGACGTGCGGGACTACGGGCAGAGTGACCGAAAAAGCACCATTGGGAATCACGACCGTGGCTGCGAAAGCGTCGTAGTCGACGCCCGCCGTGGCAGAGCCGCTGGTCGTGATGCTTACTGGCAGATCGCCGCGTGAGTCGGTGCGCGTGAACGTGAATTCGCCCGGACTTCCGCTGGCTCTTTCGACCGTGTCTGGCACGGTGGTGGTGACGGTGACGACTTGAGTGGGGCCGCCTGGCGGGTTCCAATTGAAGGCCGTGCCACCCGGAGAGGCACCCAAATCTTGCCGCGTTCCGACGTTATCGAGGCGGAAGCGCACGGCGCGGCCATAATAGCTGTCCTCGGTATAGACATAGTGCACGCCGTTGTGCGTGAACGCTGTCATGCCAAAGCTGCCGTCGACCCAGCCCGTTTCGCCGCCGCCCAGGCTGCCGACGCCGCCCGAGGCGAGGACCAAGCCATCGAGCGTGTGCATCCTCACCCAGACTTGCCCACCCACGGACGACGAGCCTGACATGACCGTGTAAAAGTAGTTCCCGTCGGTGTCGGGCGCGACGGCACCGAGTGTGCCTAGGTCGAAGTGCAGGGTGGTGTCCGGGACCACGGGATTCATCCAGAACAGTTGCCGAAAGCCGGTAGTAGTGAGCCGTTCGACCGTGCTGCCACCACTCCAAAAGGTGCCGTTGCCCTTGCCTTGAGTGGTCGTACCCACGCGATAAACCTCTCCACTCGAGGCCACGCGAACATTCGTGGGATTGAATTGCCAAAACGACGTATCAGCGGGAGCCGCAGGAGTGCCTGCGTGTTGAGTGATGTCATCCCAGTCGTAGAGCGGGTTTTGAACTGCATCGAAGCCCTTGAGCGGCAGCTTCAACAATTGGTTGTACGAGTTGGCGATGACGAAATTGCCGCTACCGTCAATCCAAAGGCCGGGCGCGTACGTGGAGTAGGCCACGCTGCCGGTTTTGGGCGTGATCTCGCTGCCGGCAATCTCGCCGTTTTCGTTGCTGTTGACGGCGTTGATCAAGCCTGCCGCAGCGTTACCGATGATGGCGCTCAGGCGCGAGCTCTGCTTGTCGGCTGCGATGAGATAGACGTACACGCTCGCGCCGACGAACGAATAGATGTACTCGCGCCCGTTCGATAGCTTACGGTGCAGGGTGGCGTTCGAGAACGCCGTGGTACCGGCAGGGCCGCTCGGGCGCCAATTGTTCTGCAGCTTCCAGGCGCCGTGGTTGGTGGTCCCCGTCCATTGCGGATCCAGGGCGTATTCGTACGCGCCGCTGAGAACCAGATTCGGGTCGACATTCGGATCGACCTGCGGCGCGTTGGCGTAGCCGTTGAATCGACTGCGTTCGAGCGTACCGTCCGGGTGATACACCTGGACGCGGCTGTTCCCCCAATCCGCCACGATGATGCGACCCGTCGAGTCGACCGCCAGACCACCTCCCGGTGTGTTGGCGCAGGCGCCCGTGCAATCGATCGACACCGTGTCAGGCCAACGCAGTCGATCGTCGCGCACCGGACCAGGCGTGGCAGCGCCAAACAACTCGCGCACGAACGAGCCTCCGCCCGTGGGAATGTATTCCTTTACTTTGCCGCTGCCCGCCTCGCCGATGTACAAGTGAGCGGACGGGCCGCCGATCGCCGCCGCGAATGGCTTACTGAGCCCGGCCACAAAAGCGAGAGCGGCGCCAGCGGACGAATAGAGCGTGACTCCGCTAGTGCCGTGCGTCACCCAAACGTTGCCGCTGCCGTCGGCCGCGATGCCATGCGGTTGGCTGATGGTGAACTCGGACAAGAAACTGCCGGTAGCCTTGTCGTAGCGTTGAATGCGGTTCTTCTTGTAGTTACTCACCCACAATACGGATGAGTCCACGGCGAGCCCGAAAACGCCGTAGCCGGTATCTTGGTTGGCGACGATGTGCCCCGTTGCGGGCTGACCGCTCCAGGCCACGTCCGAAAGTGGCGTGTCGGTTGGACGGTTCGTCGGCACGCGTATGATGCCATTTTCGCCATTCAAATTGCGCGCGACATACAGGTAGGTTTCATCAGCCGCGAGCGCGGCACCCCCGCCACTAAAACCACCGCCCCACAGGCGTGCCCCGGTGCTCGACCAAGAGCGGAGCTCTTGGTGCACTTCATCCCAAGGCGATACCTCGTAAACATTTCCGGCAGGATCCACCGCCACGTTCGCCTGATTGGAACCGAAGACGGTCGAGCCGTAACCTGGCGTCGCCCCCTGACCCACCTGCCCGTCATCGACCAGGGACGCATTGGAGATCACGCCCCGCCAGTAGTATTGCCCTGCCGGCAGCACGTTCTGAAAGTCATCCAAACCGTCCCACATGATTGGGAAGCTGCCGGCATTGACCGGAGCGGTCTCCGCCAACGTGCGCACGATCTGATCGGTCAGACCTGCGGCTGCGCTCGGGTCCTTTTTGTAAATGGCTAAGCTGAGCTTGCCGCTGATCGGCAGCGAAGCCGTGCCTATCTGCACCGGAGACGAGAGCGCCGCCGCGGCGCTCTTCACTTGCTCCTCTGCTGACGGTGCCTGCTTCGACGCTGGATCACCGCTGCACGCGGCAAGCCCGAGCATTGCCGCAGTAATTGCATGTAGTACCGCCCTACGTGCCCACACCCTTTGAATCTTCACACTGAGAGTACTAGCGCTCTCAGCGTCGGCGTCAAACAACTTTTAATGCGCTTCTTGGAACAGTCACTTCGAAGGGTGATAATCAGCCTGCGTGACGAGAACCGCCATGCCGCGTGACCCGACGCTACGCTTCGATTGCCACTGGAAGCCTCGTAAGTTCTTGGAGGTTAGTGCATCGCGCGACCTCTGGAACCCGAAGACGTCACCATGAGCTTCGAGCCGATGGGTGGATTCAGAGCGCTGACCCGGAATGACGACTTTCGACTCTCGATTGCTTCGAGCTGAACCTACACGGTGACATTTGAGCCGGGCGGCGTCGCAGCCGTGTGTGTGATGTGGATGTCGACGCCCACTGATTGCTCTCCGGGCTCGAGGTGTGGCTGCATCGCCCCCAGACACGCGCATTCGAACAGCCCGACCAAGTATGTGGTCGCGAAGACATGCTGCATGACCTGGAACAAGACCGACTCTGGATAAACGTGGGGCACCGACTTCTGCTCAGCTACCCCATAGCTGAAAGCGAATGTTAGCCCTTTGGCTCAGGGATGGCTTCATGACGATTCCTCGCTTACGGCGCTGGTAGGCTAGGAGCGGACGTGTCCTTCGGCAGCGGCCTCGGTCCGCCAGAACGCATCGCTGGAGAAAGCCACGTGTTGCAGAAGAGTGGCATTGGCTTTGGATGGGGGCGCTCGCAACCCCGCATCGCAGCTCGAAGCCGCGCGTGGTGTCCGGTCATGACGCAGGCGTTCTGTCGCGCTGGGACTATTTGTCCTGATTTGGGCGATTCGAATACCTGCAAGTCATTGAACTTGTTCATGCGATTGACTGGCTCGAAAGCTGCTCTTAGTCCGAAATATTCGCGGGGCGCCCGGTGAGCTGCACTTTCCGAAGCGCGCATCGGTCGACGATTGCCCCTCGGCAGAATTTGGAGTTACGAATGCTTCGGAAATCAATCGCTGCGTCGCGTCCATTGCGCGCGTCTATCCTCGCTACTTCGTTGGCGCTGGGCCTGTTTACTTTTGGCACGACCGCCGGAGCGGTTGATTTGAGCCTAAAGCTGGAACCCGGGCTGGCGGTTCCGCTGAGCGCCCCGCAGTCCCGGATCTACGATGTCGGAGGATCGGAATCGCTCAAGTTGCTATTCGGTCTGACACCGTATTTGGACATCGGACCTACCGCCTCGTTCACGCTCTTGCCGGCGTCAGAAGCTCAGGCCGAATCCGGAATCGTCTGGGGGCTCGGCGGTGGGATACGCATCAAACGGCCTTGGAACTCGCAAGGGTTTTACGGAATCTCACCCTGGTTCGACGCCGACTTGCTGTACATGCGGACCGGCGATCTGAACCGCCCGGGCTTCGATGCCGCCGTCGGTCTGGCCGTGCCCGTGGGCGAGACTCGCAACCTGTGGATCGGCCCCTTCGTCCGCTACATGCAAACCCTGCAGGCCGTGCGGGAGGGGTTCGACAATCGCGACGCCAAGATCTTGATTTTGGGCGTGAGCTTCGAAGTCGGCTCGGGCATCCGACGCGAACGCGCCACCGAAGAGAGTCCGGTGGCCACGCGGGAGGTGATCGTCACCAGGGAGGTCGCGTCTTGTCCTGACAGCGACCATGACGGGCTACTGGACAGCGTCGATCGCTGCCCGGAGGTGGTCGGCAGCATCGAGACATGGGGTTGTCCGAAATACGACAAGGTGGTCGTCGAGAAGGACAAGCTCGAGCTGAGGGAGAAAGTCTACTTCGCTTTTGACCAAGCAAAGATCGAAGAGCGCTCGTTCCCCGTCCTCGACGAGGTCGTCAAGGCATTGCAGGACAACAAGGGCTTCAAAGTTCAGGTCGAAGGCCACACCGATTCGTCTGGCCTAGAAGGCCACAATCAGACCCTATCGGAGAAGCGCGCGGCCGCAGTCGTCGACTACATCGTCGCGCACGGGGTTCCTCGAGACCGTGTCACCTCCAAGGGCTTCAGCTCGTCCGTGCCCACGGACACCAATGACACCGTGAACGGCCGTGAGAACAACCGGCGCGTCGAATTCATCGTTCGCTTTACTATCTTGAATGCTGGGAGCACTAAATGAGTCAGCTTAAAGTCGGGATCCTCTTCTTCGTACTCTTGTGCTTGACGGCCTGTGGACGCCAAGTCGTCGAGTTCGGGGATCCCGGCCCGGACGCGGGCTCGGCGCCCACGGTCGTTTCCACGAGTCCGCTGAGGGGCGCGACCCAAGTCCCCCTCGACAGCGTCGTCACCGCTACATTCAGCACGACGATGGATGCTGCGACGATCGATGCCGCGACGTTCACGGTCAAGCAAGGATCGACCACCGTCGCTGGCACAGTGACCCTAAACGCGGCGAAGTACACGGCGACGTTCACGCCCGCGGCGGGCCTGAAGCAGAGCGCGAGCTATTCGGCGACGATCAGCACCGGGGCCAAGGACTCAGCGGGCGTTGCGCTAGTCAGCAACTACAGCTGGAGCTTTACCACCGGCGATGGCGCGACCGACGAACCACCTACGGTGATCGCCACTACTCCCTCGGCTGGTGCGAGCGACGTTTCGACCGACATTCAGCTCGAGGCGACGTTCAGCGAAGCGATGGATCCTTCGACGATTACCGCCGATACATTCGTATTGATGCAGGGCACGACGCCGATCAGCGGCAGCGTGACGTTCGACGCAGCGTCGAATACCGCGACTTTCAGTCCGGACACCGAGCTCGACTTCGATTTGGTCTACACGGCCACGATCAGCAGTGACGTCGAGGACTCGGGAGGCACCGGGTTAGCGGAAGACCATGTCTGGACTTTCACGACCAGCGAAAACCCCAGCGCGACGCCGCCAACCGTTGTCTCCACGCTGCCGGCAGACGATTCGATCGGCGTCCCGCTCGACACCGCTGTGTCTGCCACCTTCAGCGAGGCGATGGATCCCGCGACGATCAGCACGACGACGTTCACACTGAAGCGGGGCGCGACGAACGTTACGGGCTCGGTGAGCCTCGCCGCGCCGACCAATACGGCGACCTTCACTCCTGCGGGTGCGCTACTCGCGAACACGGTGTACACGGCCACCATCACCACCGCCGCCAAGGACTCGAGCGGAACGCCGCTGGCGGCAAATTACGTTTGGACGTTCACGACCGCCGCCACCGTGGCCGCGCCCACGGTGACCTCCACCACGCCGATCAATCTCGCGACGAACGTCCCGAACAACGTGAAGCCCACGGCTACGTTCAGTAAGGCCATGAATCCCGCGACGCTCACCCCGACGACGTTCACGCTGAAGCAGGGTACGACCAATGTCGTTGGCTTGGTCACGCTCGATGCGCTGACCAACACTGCGACCTTCACTCCCACCGCAGCGCTGCTGGCGAACACGGTGTACACGGCCACCATCACCACCGCGGCCACTGACTTGGGCGGAACTCCGCTGGCAGCGGACTACGTTTGGACGTTCACGACCGCCGCCACCGTGGCCGCGCCGACGGTGACCTCCACCACGCCGATCAATCTCGCGACGAACGTCCCGA
>Ga0247760_1003095_pt1 | contig 11312 bp, 5 predicted proteins | sample UWRJL171409R4_FD_179936 | JGI IMG/M metagenome (GOLD analysis project Ga0247760, IMG submission 179936) | Plant litter microbial communities from Arlington Agricultural Research Station in Wisconsin, United States - UWRJ-L171-409R-4 | ecosystem: Environmental > Terrestrial > Plant litter >...
AACATTAAAATTATAAAAAAAAAAAAAAAAGAAAAGAAAAGAAAAAAGGCGGCAATCTAACTCTATACGAGAGAGAGAGAATGAGACCACCCACTCAAACAAACACCCAACTGGATCCGATTGTCTGACTATGACATATTTATAACAACAATGTGTGTATATAAAAGCCGCATGGCGTCCGGATGCTCTGCGGTCGAGCGAGACAAGACCAACATCACCGAGCGGGGAACAGCAAGCCTACCTACATGCTTTAGACCTTGAAACTCAAATCTTCGTCCTCGCGCTAGCATACACATACACACTATACACTACCTACCTACCCGCAATCATGCGTCTATTTTTGACAGCAGCTCTTGTGGCTTGGGCTGGTGCCGCCGCTGCTCTCCCGGCTCTCACCGTCCCTGTCCTTGCACCTCAAGTCAACGAAGTCAAGATCATCAACATCACGGCCATCGGAAGCGGCTGTCCAGCAGGCCACGCCGTCATCAACATTGACGCAACGGGGACTATCTTTGACATTGCCTTCGACCAATACACGGCCAGCGTGGGCCCTGGAAACCTACCGGCCGACGCCCGAAAGAACTGCCGAGTCAGCATCAACTTGCAGTTCCCAGCGGGATTCCAGTAAGAAAACCAACCCGTCCACTCCTGCGATATATATATTTATATTTATATCTACCTAGGTTCTCCATTATCGAAACCCGCTTCCAGGGCTACGCTTCGCTCACCGAAGGCCAGACGGGCGTGTGCCGCGCCGGGTATACCTTTTCCGGCGATAGTTCACAGGAGGTTGTCTTCCAAAAGAACGTGGTGGCGCCATACGAGGATAACTACAACATGCTCGCCGGCGTGGGCATCGAGTCGTACTCGAGGTGCGGCACGACTGCCATCCTCAACGTCAACTCGGAAATCCGCATCATGCCTGTGACGAGCCCTTATAAGGGTCTCATGACTGTGAGTTCCCCCCCCCCCGTTTTCCGTAACTGATTAAAACTGGCCCTGGCGTCTGGTGTCTGAGTGAGCAGCAGCAGAAAATAGGTGGTTAGGGGCTAACGTTATTGTTTTAGGTTGACTCTTTTGATGGAAATGTGCACGTTGTCTTCAAAGCCTTGTGGCGCAAGTGTTAGTTGGGTTGAAAAGAGATAGCAAAGCTGCTGAATGAGTCACTTTTTTCCCCGGGGTTGGGCTGTAGAAATGGAGATGGAAATGTGGCCAAAAGACTTTGGGTTTGTATTAGTTAATGGAAAAGATTCCAATTTACAAGTTCAATTCGCGGATCCTTTAATTCCGTAAGGTTAGTAATTGTAAAGTAAGCGTACCTAGTTAGGGAAAGATTTCTTTTTATAACTTTCTCAACTTGTAATGATGATTCATGGATCCAAATCTCCCAGATATACCACCGTGGGAAAAAAAAAAAAAAAAAAAAAAAAAATTGTCCCCCGTGTGTCATCACGATCCATCTACCAGAAAACCCTAGTTTCACGGATTCAGCCTTATCCAACAAACCCGGTGTTTCTTCTCCTTTTCCTCGGTGCTGCTAGACCCTAAGCCCCATACACCATGCCCTTTACATCCACTTACACCTACTTACACGGCGTCGAGTTAAGGAGGTTGAAGAAAACGAGTGAGCTGATTGATAGAACGAACCTCTCGGTAAATGTAAAATCTGGCGGCGGATCGTTTCGGCATCAAAACTGTAAGTGATAGAAGCAGTCGCCAGTCTTGGCTCGATTCACACAAACATTCAAGAGTGGTAAAGGATTGCAAAACGTCTGGTACCCTTGAGTCTTGACCGTGTCAACAGAACCTCATCCGGATCCGGGAGCCCAGGCAACAATGACATGGTCAACGGCATTATCCGCCTCGTAGCCGGTTCTGCAGAGCGTAATAATTCAGAGTTGAGAGGAGTGCCGTAAATATCTCGTTGGTTTCGGCATCGCACTTGGAGGGAGACTCAGACTCAGAGTCTGTGGCATAACATTAGCTTTCACCCCCCAGCTTTCAACCTCGATTCATCCTGGTTGGTGGGTCCGGATGAGCCGAAGTAGCTCCCGAACACAAAAATGCTACGCGTTGGCTAGGGGTGCTAAGTGGCGCCGCCGAGGGGGAGTAGGAGGAGGGTGATGATGGTGTTGTGGATCTTCATCTTTGTGAATGATGGAGTTTCGGTTTAAATTGTGTAGTAGTGACTAAAGGTACGTAAGTATGTACTCAGATGGGCGGGGTCAGAGTTTCCTGGGGAGCTTTGATAAATAACCGCGGGATTTTATCATGTTTTAACTTGACCTAAACAAAAGCTAGGTACTTTATATATATACCAGCAAGTTCGAATCGACCGCCAACGTCAACGTCAATTATCAGAATCCCCCCGACACATGTCAATGTTTACCTAGGTACTCTCTGGTCTTCTTCTTCTTCCAGGGTGGTTACACAACAAAAAATCAAACAAGGACCCCCATCTAATTTAGTATTCCCATTCCCATTCTCACCAGACTTACCAGACTTGGCGCAAGGCTGTATTCTATTCCTCACTGGCTGGTGGACACCCAACCAATGAGCTGAGCGAACAGATTTGCCGGTCTACGGTGATAAATATAAGGTTCCGACGCCACAGGTTTGTTGCTGTCGCTTCTCTTCTCATCAATCAAATAGGCTTGATTGATGCTTTCACTCTAATTTTACCTAGCTTACCCTAAACTAGCCCGTTGAAAATGCAAAGCATGCATCCGCGTCAAGCCTTTTAGCTTCCAGCGGGGACAGGTGATTTGTTGTCCTTGTCTTTTGAGACATACACTACGAATAGTACTAGTGCGCCTTTGGCATTGTAAATAACAACCCAGTTGATATTCTCGGGGAATAATAGGACGAATATATTTCCAATGATTGCGTAACTGCTACAAGATACTTTCTTCTCCCCAAGGTATCTTGCAGTGGTCAATCTGACCAGGGCGACAAGGAAGAGTCTGCCTGGGAATTCCCATTGGGCACCTACCTAACCCCGACACTTTAAAGGCCCTCTGGCATTGATCATCATGAATCAAGCACGCTCGTCATTGGTCAGTGGTCCTGAGAAACGGCAATTGTGAAACTGACATGCCTAGTCCTCTATACACCTCTCCAGTCCACCCCATGCCCACACTCAGTTTTTCCGCCTCCTCACCCGCACCCCCTGCATCGTCTGCCCCGTATACTGCAAATGCTCCTTCATGGACAGCAACATTCTCTTCAACTCTTCCTTCGTCCGATCCTTCTTCCCCGACTCCCAAACCAACTCCTCTGCCGACGGCGGCGGCATTCTTGGAGAGGGAAACATTACTGGTTCCTCCTCCTCCTCATCATGACAATAAATCCCCAGTCCCACTAAGCCATCGCTACGGGATCTCGAATTCAGAAGAAACCGTGATAAAGGAGGCATAATTTCCTCGTCTGGGTCATTGCCGACAACAATGACATCGCCGTCGTCGTCTCCGTCATCTTCTCTGGAAGGGAGACGTAGCGATGGCGCCGAGTATCCGCGTCTCCCTGTTCCAGATTCAGATTCGGAGCCCGATGGCCAGTCCGTGGAGATATCGACTCCTTCGTCAAGTAGCGGCTGTTGTTCCTCTTCTCCATGCCACGTCTCTGGAAGAGCCTCGCCAAAGGCTGCTTCAAAAGCATTTCCAGTCCGGTTAGGATGCATGCATGTGCCGGGCATGTCTAGTGTGAATGGTGAGATGGTGTCCGAACCAGTACCCGACGCCGACGTTCGCATTCCCATTCCCGTTGACGTTGACCTTGCCCGGCTTTTTCCAAAGCGATGAGGGCCCATCCCTGAAGCCTCCATATCCATACCCGTGACCATGCCCAACCCAATATCTGTAGGTGCCTGCCCAGATAACGCCGCTTCCCTCTGCTCTGCTTCCCGCAATGGCGTCGGTACACTCTTGTCGAGATCGATCAGACTCACTGCTGAATCTGAATCTCTAGCCACCAAACCTCGTCTCGGCATGGGGATTCGAAAGGGTTTCTTCCCTGTCCCTGTTCCTGTCCCCATCTCTACCCATCTCTCCATCTCCATGCCCAACCTGACATGGCCGTCACCGTCACCGCCAACGTTAGAGTTAGAGTTAGAGTTAGTCCCCTGCGCATAATTCATAACATATAACCCCCCGCTGCTTAGGACCTCCTCCTCTGTGCACCACTCTGGCGGTGTATACGGGGCAGATCCTGCTGGCGCCGCTGCTGCAGAAGTCATACAAGGAAAAGTCCAATCCTGAGTCCGGTGTGTTGTTGGGTTGACGTCATCCTGCCGGTGGCTATTAGCTGCATGTGCCGAGATATTCTCGGCAGAATCATTCCAGTTGGTGGTGGCTGTGGTTCGCACTCCTGCGCAGGTTGCGCTTGTATAGGCTGGCGGCATGGGAGTTTTGTCAGGGTCTGTGTCTCTGTCTCCGTCTGTATTATCACATGCGTGACTAGAATCTAGATAAGAAGGGTATGATGATAGCGACGACGACAACGATGCCGATGGGCAAAAAGAAGATGAAGAACAGGAAGAGGAGTGAGAAGAAGAAGGGCAGGAAGAAGAGGATTGAGACGCAAATCCTAGTGAAGGCGGTCGTGTCTTGATATTGACCGGAGATTCGCGAATCGTCACGCCCCCGTTCGTGTCGGTGTTGTCGTCAAAGCCCGATTCCTGGCCATGTCTGCTCTCAGGCCCGGGCGTGGGAATCCCTCTGTCGACACAGGAGGGGCTTGCGTTGAATCGGTAAAAGTCTCGGGCATGCTCACGGTAGTTGGACATGGTGTGGGGATCAAAAGCTTTCTCGAGGGGTGTCTTGGGCGCGGTGTGGACTCGTAGGTTTTCCGGGGGCAGACGTCGTCTACTACTGACCCTCCGTTGTCCCATATTCTGCTGTTGCTGTCCCATTGGTTGCGTGGTGGTATCAACATTCTTCGTCACTGACTCGAAAATGGACTGGTCTGGCGCCGTCGTGTAATCCCACCCGTCTCCCAGAATCGGGTCTGTCGTCTCCTCTCCCAACCCAGCCTGCGCACCACCGGCCGAGAAAAGCGACCTCCTCGCCCCCCCTTCCCTCTCCCACTCTCTGTACTCGGCCACCAGATCCACCAACATCCTTGTCGGCCACTTCTCTTCTGTGTCGGCGATATACCCATGTCTTCTCACCTCACTCGCTGTCGGTCGTTCCATCGGATCAGGCACCATACAGAACGCCACCAACGCCTTTAGTCCTTCGGAAAACCCATCCCCTTCCAGCCTGGGCGCATTTTGTCGTAAATACTCTCCAAACTCTTCCAGCTCTTTATTCTCCAACTCTGCGTTCGGCGGTAGCCCCGTGGCCGCTTCATAGGCCATACTTCCAAACCCCCAAACATCCACCTCCCTCCCATACTTGACTTCCTTTTCAAACAATTCCGGAGCCATCCATCGTAACGTTCCGGTAATCGTACTTCTCTTTTCTTCTCCCCTTTTGATCCCCGGTACCCCCGAACCCGAACCCGATTCCCCGGATCCTGACCCCGAGGCTGACGCCGAACTCGGCCTTGACCCACCAACACCGGCATGCAAAACCGCCGCCACTCCAAAATCACATAACTGTACCTCCCCTTCTTCCGTAACCAACACATTCGCACATTTAATATCCCTATGTATAACCCCCATTTCGTGAATCCACTCCACCGCTTTCGCGACTTCTCTTAGGACTGGAACCAGGTATTTCTCTTCCTTGTGAGACGGAATCCCTGTGCCCCAAGGGCGGATCAACGTCCCGACACTCCCGCCTGCACAAAATTCCGTGGCGATGACCACACAGGTCCCAACCAACAAACAATCGACGATTTTGTTAATTTTGGGAGCGTGTGATTCTGAAAGGATTCGTAGCGTGGCGAGCTCGTTGAGGATTTCTCGAGCGGTACATGTATTGCTTCGTTTCGAGACACCAACACCAACACCGGCGCACGGAACCGGATCTCGATTCGCACACGGACCTGGTCCTCGGTTCGCACCCGCACCCGCACCCGCACCCCGACCCTGTCCCAGAGAAAAAGAATCCGCTTCTTCAATAGACATAATCTTCAACGCGACATCCGCCCCGGAAAAATCCACAGCTCGGTAAACCCGACCAAAGGATCCTTTGCCAATGAGTTCTTGCAGCGTATATGGGAACGGGAACGTTTCATGTCCAGTCCCGCTTCTCGAGCCGCGAGATTGCACCGTCGTGAGAGCTTCTTGCATTTGCTGCGCGTCTTGGATTGCTCGGAGTTTGGTGCTCGACATGGCCGCCATGCTTGGTTTGGTTGACGTCGCCGACACGTCGGCAAGAGGGGACCGAGGGGTTAACATGTTCATGTTAATACCGCCGTCCTTTTCGTCCCTCATGCATTGTCTCGCTGTTGATGGGAGAGAAAAGGACGCAGATGGAGACACGGCAGCATGGAGAGAACACCAGAGATGCTTCCAGGACCCCGCAGAGCTAACCGTGTTAGTGGTGCTCGAGTCAAACCTCCCCACCGCCAAAAGTCTCACCTTCTAGTTCAAACTGCTTCGAGATCCAACTAGTATTAAAGCTTACTGGGGAAATTCTAATGATTAACCTAATCCTCCAGGTCAAATACAAACTTGCACCGAAACAAACCAACTCCCAAATTGCATCCAAGTCTTCTCGTCAAACCTACCACCCAGCGCCCGCTTCAAAATGCCCTCGAGAATGCACCGAGCAAATCCCATCCATTCCGTCATATCAAATACATCCTTCGCAAAAAGGAAACTCCACCAAAAGAAACGAAGGGTATATCGCAGTATCCAGACCATACAAGACCAGTCACGAATCCCACAAGACCCCAGTGTCAAAAGATGCCACCAGCCAGACCCAACTTTTCTTGTCCAACAATCCCAACCCAAACCAAAATCAAAAACCAGCCCAAACGAATGCAACAGACACGACGAAACAAACACAAACACCCCCCCAAAAAACCATCTATCCATGAAATGCCTCGTGACAAAAGAATAATTGACACACCAGAAGAAAGAAAAAAACAAGGCGTCGAGTGATCTCCAAGACTATCGCAATATTGGTTCGGTCGCAACAAATGGCCGCTGCAACCATCCAGTTCGTTCATGCACGGTCGTCCAAGATTGCTTGATATCGATACGCGAAACCACAGATATCAAGCCAAGACCGGCAGTTGCCTGTCTCAGAACGCTCATTTGACCCGTGCCCTGTCGGTAGAGGCAAACATCTCGGGACCACCCTCTGGCGCTGAATGGTCAAGTCTCGGGACATGCAGTAGCTCCGATTTTAGGCAGCTCATGGCTCAGATCCCCTTTGAAATGGTCACCCAACCCATGCACGTCGATAGGTCATGTTGGATGGCGATCCATCCCTTTGTTGCAGACACGCCCCTCGGCCCACCCTCCCTGCGTTGCAATCAACCAGGTCGTGTGTGCTGCGGATCGGGGACTTCGTAATGGCGGATGCAAGGAGGCCTCGGGATGAGGCCTGGGTGTGATCAAGTTGGGGGACGGGGACGGCTCCTGATTGGCCCCGTCTTCAGCAGCTGATCAGGTTCCCGACTGGTTCCACACCCGTCCGACCACCACACCAAAAACATCAAGGTCCTTCCCCCAACAGCGACCCGTGATGGAGCCCCAATATCCATTCCCGCTTGCCGCAACAGGAGGGTTGGCACGCCGCTTTCTTCTTCCTTGCCATGCGCTTTGCTTTGCCCAGCTTTGAGCGTCCACCTCGGCGATATACGTGAGTCATGGATGTAGAGCCGCGTCAGATGAATGACGATCTCACGCGCCCCGTCACCCTTTCGCGCTCACACCTTCCCCACATCGTCTGCATCCGTCAATAGACCATGCATCGCCCGGTCAAAGGCCGCCACCGAGATCGGCTGCCAGGTGGTGCCAGCTGTATCCCCTCAACAGCATGCTCTAAGCACGCTCATACGCTGTTCCACTGTAGCCGGAATGGGCGCTATGAGGAGGGTATCCATCCGCAACCGAATAAGATGCCCAGCTCCGGCTTTGGCTCTGCCCCGATGATGCCGAAGTCTGACCATAACCACCCTGGCCGTGATGTGATACCGACGACGTCGCGCTAGGAACATATGGGGACGTGAGACTGTGCGCTAGACCTCGGCTGTCGTAAACGGCTGGTACCGTCGAGATGCGGAGGCCCGAGGTTGACATGGGTGAGCTGGTCTTGACAACTGGTGAAGCTGCGCGGGCGATGGCGCTGTTATATGGTGACCAGGGTCCACCACTAGAGAGCCGTCTCGACGTCGGGCTGGCGACGGCGTCGGAGTGATGATGGATGGCGCTGATGTAGGCTGCTGCTGCAGCAGGATCACCGGCGGCACTTGATGACGGCGGGAGTCCAGCGGGCGGGAGCGATGAATAAGAACCACCCATGCTAACCGGCGTCATCATGTGGGATGGGTTACCCGGGGCCGCTGTGGTCGTCGTCGACGCCGCGCTGTACTTGGAGATGATCTTGCTCAACGCCTGTCCAAGTGTCTTCCACGAAAACACCTTGACATCCTTCTCAATGTTGCGCGGCTTGGGATTTCCAAAGGACATGATAACCTTGAAGAATTCCTCGCTCTCGGCTTTGGCTTTGCTCACCGTCAGCGGGTGGAATCCCTCGAGATTCCTGCGGATTCGATTCTTTTCCTCGACGCTGAATCGGCTGGGGGCCGCAAGCAGCTGTTCCAGGAGGTGGATCGTGTCGACTGATGTGACATAGCACTCCCCCCGCTCACGCCACCAGATGCAACTGATACAAATGCTGTTGGGCGGACGCTCCGCAGCGCTAACGGGTCGGAAAGTGATGCTCAAGACACTGCCCGTTTGCTGTTTCTTGAACACCACCAGTCTTCGCCGGTTATCCCACTCCTCGTGGGTCCAATTTTCCGCCATCGACTGGAGATCGCCGAGAATTTTCAGCGTCGCCTTGGTCTGGTAGAGGCCGTAGCCCCGGTGGCCTGAACCGCCTCCCGAATTGCTGACAGCTTGCTGAGTGAGCGTACTAGTCCTGACGAGAGGAGGTGCGTGCGATGTAGAGTGCTGTGAGGTTGGGAACCCCGGTCGTATCAGCGACCCGTGGCTACCAACAGCCGAAGTTGGGCTTCGGAGGGAATCGAGGTTGTTGAAAGACGCCCACGGCGCTCCGGCTGGGGAGCGCAAAATGGGAGGCGGACGGGCATAGTGGTCCGTATAGGACCCGCCGCGGTACGTCGATAGCATGTTGGTGCTACCTTGGCTGTAGGCTGCGGTGGCGTCGGCGACGTAGTCAGACTGGGCCTGGACCTGGGCTTGCACGGCGGCAGCGGCCGAGAGGCTGGGAGGGAAGCCATATGTAGTCGTGCTGTGGACAGCCGCAAGACCGCTCGTGGTTGGGATGCTTGTTGTAGCGCTGGCTGACACAGTCAGGTCCTGGTGGGGTGGGCTGCTGCGGACAGGTGATCGAGGCCTGCCTGTGGGTGAGCCAAGATCCGGCGGGCTGGTGTCACCCGCACATGCCGCACCCACACCTGCCCCGGCACCGCCCTGTGCATCGTGATACGAAAAGGTGCCGGCGTTGCTGGCTCGTGCGATTTCCGCACCTGCCGCATTTTCCACCAGCACTGTCAGCGGGACATTGCTCAGCGAAGGGCACGTTGTGCTCAAAAACTGAGGTGCCTCGACAACAATAGTGTACGTGCACGACCCGTCGCTGTCTTGGACCCCCTTTGAAACATCGGCCGCGCAGCGCTGCGACCCGAACAGAACCGAAACAAACGGCGTCCCAGCCGTCATGGCCGCCGAAAGGTCATACTGACTTGTCACTCGCAGCGACACCTTGGTCCCGTACGAGCCCGAGCCGGGATGAGACGAGAGTACATGCAGGACTGAGTTTGATGGCGCTTGTGCGGAGAGGTATTGGCTAGTTGCTGCGCTGTTGGCCGCAAAAGCCAGCTGGTTGATCTGTGATGCTGCACTCTCGGATGGCTGCGTCGAAAACGGATACGCCGGATCTGCATATCCTAGACATAGCAGAGTTTCTGTTAGCACCGCAAACACGGAAATCAAACCACATCAATGTCTTTCACGCACCGTGCAGCTGAGGCGGTTGGGGCTTGTATGCAGACATAGGCAGGAGACCGGTCGGGGATCCCCCGCTGAGGTCTCCTCCTCTCGCGGCTTCCTCCTCCAAACGAATTGTCAAGGTCTCGGGCGACTCGATTTGCTCGTCGAGTATTATCGTCCGATGTGGATGGTAGCCGGGCTGTATTAGCACCGTAAAGTTAGCCAAAATTGGGTTGACAGGGGTCAAGACAACAAGGTTTGGAAATTAGGCCTTGATCTGTGCGACAGACAACACAATTGATTTCGAACGTACCTCATACACCTTGTATACCGACCTTTCAAACTTTGCCAAAGACATTCAAACCGATTTGCTCTGAAAACACTGGATCTGCGTGGTGCAACTCCCCGTTCGTGAAATCGGTGCACCTCAGGAGGACCAAGGACAAGATCTTGTTGGCAGATAAGGTGTCGAAGTGCTCGCCTGCCTCTGGTTAGAAAAAGTGATATGTCACTTCCAGGTCTGTTAGCCCTCTGGAACGGAACCGTCCTAGACGTTCAACAGTCTAGCCATGTCAACCGGGAGCATTAGATCAGACTCACATATGACGCGTGCTGGAAACAGAATTCCGGATACAGTCTCGATCTGATGATCTGTTGGGACTGTTGAATCTTAGGATAGTGCTCGCCAAAATCGAGAGGTCGCAAAGTCCTAAATACACCAGACTGAAAATAAACTGGAAAAGGTTCCCGTCGGCAAGAGATGCTTAGGTAACAGTGGTTCTGCGTTTGTCTCAGGCCAACAGTCGGATCTGGGACAGGTCTTGGAGTAGCGGGGGCAACGTGGGCTATTAAGTTGTGCCTGGAAGAAAAGTCTTGTTAGAGCAGGCGGTCTCGGTCAGTCTGAGCTCGGTGCTGCGCTCTCGGTGGTTTACTGCTGCTGCTGCTGCTGCTGCATCAAGCAAAGAAGCTTCTGTCTGATATGTTGGTCTCGCCGTAGGGAAGAAGCGTTGGCAAAGCCGAACTTCGCTGGCTGCCGGGTAGCACAAAGATGGCTGCCACCAAGTCTCGATGGTGGAGACAGAATTTTAGCCGTATGCAGCTACCCCGAACCTGTTCGCATGGGTATGTCAGAACAACGGCAATGAGATGCTGCAACTTCCCGAAAGTCGCTAGGCAGATGTTTTGGGGAGAAAGGAGGGTAAGAGACAAGACGCAGATGGACACCAAGAATGCGAGA
>Ga0247760_1003097_pt1 | contig 11310 bp, 12 predicted proteins | sample UWRJL171409R4_FD_179936 | JGI IMG/M metagenome (GOLD analysis project Ga0247760, IMG submission 179936) | Plant litter microbial communities from Arlington Agricultural Research Station in Wisconsin, United States - UWRJ-L171-409R-4 | ecosystem: Environmental > Terrestrial > Plant litter >...
AGCGTGGCATTTTTACCTTGGCGTCCAAAAAGCAGGTTTCAGAACACCGACCCCGGAAACCTCATTTCAAGTCTTGATACTGGGGTTCTCGCGCATCCAAACATTTACAACAACAGGACATTTCCACGTTTAAGGTTTCTGTCCGGTTGCAAGGCACGTGCTTGTCATGGGAATACTTGGGTGTTTGCGAACCAGACAGTTTCGTGACGCGTTCGGTCGCTGGTCAAGGCTGCAATCTTTAGAGCTCTACCAAGCTTGACAAGCTTGAATTAAGTAGATACAAGAATTAGCAGCAAGAAATAGAGCCTGTTGGGCTTGACCAAAGTCATGTGATCAAAGTAAAGCCGACAAGCCAAGACGGACCTGTGGATGACCCGAACAACGGGAGATTTGGTCCCTTCGCGTCCAGGGTTGGATTCCTTCAACCCCAGGTTTGTCTTGGTGGATGCCCTGCACTGGGCATCTTGTTTCACGTGGAAATGTCTAATTACAGGTGCATGACAGCCTTGGCCGACCCAGACCAGACGTCCAAATTTGAAATGTCTTCCCGTCCTAATCCGACTCCGATTTTGAGCTACCCACATGTAAATTTCACTAACGTGCTCTGTTCTCGGTAGAGCATAACAAAAATTCGCCTCCATCTCTTCGCGTCGCTTGCTTGCTCGATCAAGTTACTCCGAATCCAATCCTGGACGAGCTGTTTGTTGTTGATCTACACATCACCACCCCGACACACTACCCTCCCGTTGAGCCCAGGCGCGAAAAATAAATAAATAAATAAATAATGGCAACAACCCCCAGCCACGCGCCTACATCCAAACTCCTCAAAACCGTCGCAGTTCTCGACCTCATTGTCAAAATCGCCGGAGTCGCTGGGCTCTACGCTATCCTGTCGTTGCTTATCAAAATTCACACCGAGATATCCCGACAGAATGGCAACAACTTTTTCTGGAATGTGCAGATCCCAGGGGTGGTGAGGGCACAGATTGTAAACTGAGGGTCATGTGAAGCAGTAGGACAGGGACGGGGATGAAACATGACGTTACGTTGGTGATGATGATGCAAGCGCACTCTCGTTGCGCGCACATGGGGGGGTTAATCATGGTGTGGTTAAACACTTGGGGGTGTGGAGAGAAAATCATCGAATTTCTAATTACGTCGGGCGGGAAGGCATAGGGATGCGCGGTAGTGAATATAATTGCTGCAATATACTTGCAGCACGGTCTACCAATACGCTTTATTCGGTCGCACGCGCATTTCCTGCTCCAACTCCTCATCAACCGCCATTAGCGCTATCGTGTCATCATCCGCCGACATGCAGTACCTCTGTCTCAACGGTTGGGTGGTCATAATTCCCGCCGAGACACCATCAAGCTTGCTCGTCGGAGGTGGCTGGCTTTTGAGCGCAATGGCAATAAGCTCCACAATGGTATCCCACGATGTAGACGTCACCCCCGACGCCACCGACCAGACCACAAAAATCACCACCGCCACTGCATATACGCACATGCACGCCATGGATAAGAGAATCGCCACGTCATCGCGACCGTACCCATATCCTTCAACATAGGCCTCCATCTCCACTCCAAAGAACCGTCGTTTCTCCTCCTCAGAGACATTGAACGCCTCCCCGCCCGGCCCGAAAACCCGTCCGTTCTGAGGGAGGAAGTTACGCCACCAGGTCCCGTTCCCGCCAACGTCGACCAATTCCGTCATGGGGGAAACATCCGGGTTGATCCGCGCCATGGCATTGGTCACCATCGTGCCCAGCACGGCTTCAATCCGGTTTAATATTGGACTACCACGGCTAGAGCTTGTGACAGAGGAATCCGGGCTCCAAACTCCACTGCGGCGGAAAAGTTCCTGAAGAACGGTGAGGTTGGCGTTGGGGTTGCTATCTTGGATGACGGGGTCAATAAGCTTGGCGAAACTCTCGTGGATATGTACGTGCGATCCAAACGTGGGGTCGGATACCCATCCCTCGCCGGGCTCTACGCTGTTCCCCAGGACGAAATCAGTGGGATGGCCGGTGGCGAAGCGCCCGGTGGGATGGGTTGAAAGAGTGGTGTTTGCCCAGCGAGCGTCGATCATGCATCCGTAGAGATTGACCGTTTGGTTCATGTTTCGGTCTTTGTTAGGCACGGGGATGGCGATAAGAACCCCGATGGAGGCCTGTGTTGCCATTGAGGGTGGTGGGTCGAACCATTGGATCTGTGGGGTTGTTATATTCGTTCGGAGAGTATCTCGCATCCGGTTGGCCGTGTTCTCGTCGGCAAGGTCGCCAATATCCAGATACTTGGTTTGGGAGTTTGACCCCGCCGCTGGATCACGCACTCTTTCACACTGGGTATGCGTCACCGCTGTCTTGACGTCAATGTTGAAGCTGCTGCGCCTGGTCCGATGGTAAACCGTCTCCCGTCTTATCAGAGACATTAGTGAAGCCCGCTGCCAGTAAGATGTGGCCTTCACCAGCCCTTCCACCACGGCGGCGTTGGCCATGGTAGCGATAGTATAGGGCGCCTGGAGAACATGGTAGTCCGCCCCTCGTACAAAAACTGTCATCTGCAGTGCCGTCTGGGGACCGTCCACCAATAATGTTTCGGGGAGCAGGTAGCCATCGTACTCAAAAGAAACCCTGGCAACATTTACTTGCCGCGAAGCTGTCGGAAGGTGGCTTAGTAGTCGGGACGAGAGGGTTTCCCATTCCGTTGCTGGACATTGCTGGTCCCCCGTAACGCTGCAGTTCACGCCCCTCGGTCCGTGGGTACTATTGAGACTCTCGGGAAACATGGCGGCCTCGGCCGCATTCCACCACAGCATAGTTCCACCCGCTCTCCACGTGTCCAGACGTGGCATCAAGGCCGTGGCCGTAGCCGGCGCGATGAGGATAGCGAGGACGGTAAACCCCGCGACGAGAACCACAAAGAAAAACTTCTTCCACTGTCTGGAAAACTGTCCCCGCATAATCGCCAACATGGTTTTTGACACCAAAAACGTCGGATCCGATATCTGCAGTCCCGCGCCTAACGCGGCAAGTGGTGCGCCATTTCCCAACACCATCTCATATCGCACCAGCGTAAAGACAATACTGGAAAGCGAGAATACCGCCACCAGCTCGAAAACCTTGGCCGTAATGACCAGCGCGAGTAGTTTCTGGCTATCCTGACCGAGTTCCCCTTGTAGTTCGGCGCCAATGTACCACTCGCCCAGCACGAAATAACCCAGTGCAGCGACGCCAGAGACGCCGATGAGGTGCGCTGCTGCGGTGATAGACGCGGCGCGTCGGTCTTTGTAGATGGCGACATGGCCTTTTTTGCTAGCCGTAGCCGTCTTGCTGAAGAAATCCTGGAAAAATATGTAGATGCCATCGAGTCGGAGTTGGCGAACCGCATGTCGTCCTAATTGCCTTGAAATGTCTCTGCCGGCTTTGGGGCCGTCGTCGGAGGTGTCTGAATTTGTGCTCCTAGAGTCCGTCACCATACTTTGGAGAGAGAGAGAGAGAAAAAAGAAAAAAGAAAAGGGAAATGTGCCAATGGTTTAGGTCTGAAATCTCTAATCAAGGTCGGGGTTCAGAATCGCCAAGTGTATGTCGGGTTGCTAGAAGAAGAAGAAAAAAGTCTTGGTAAAAATGGGCGTCATGCCGTCAATCAGTGAGAAATGCACCCTACGACAATATCTACATGTACCTGGGGTCGAAGGATCAGTGACCGCATCGCCATGTTCGGCGTCAAGGGTCTGTTGGTGTTTTAGTGGCCAGGGGAGTGTTCTTGGCGCCGGGATGCAGGGGGCAGCTTTGTTACACGAGAGAAGTTTGGTTGTCGGCGGCTACTTGAACAATTGGCAGGCAGCGATTGCAAGATGCTCCGCGCGGCAATCGAAACGGGAATTTTGTGTTGAAAACCTAGAACCGACATCCTACCTAGGTGCCTAGGTAAGTTTGGTGTCAATTCAATTGCATATTTGCATCGTCTTTCGATTTTTACAGTCCGTGCACTTTGGCCCTATGCTCACTAGCTGGATCACTCACAAAGTCATGTCCAACTCAACCGTTTCCGTGTCCCAATCCCCGCTCGCCCCGTCCCATCTCTTGCACAGCAATACCGCCTTAGAACTTGCCGTCTCCTCCGAAAGCACCACACTAACGTGGCTAATCCTATTTTCTCTCGGAATGAGAACCACATCATCATCCATTAAAATCTTGAATTTTTCCGGCGGTGCGTTCGTGCCCACCTCCACATCCAAATCCTTCATCCATGTTTTCTTGCCGTCGTCGTTATAAAACTCACCCTCCTCCAAATGCATCACCTTGTTCGCCACCGCTGCTGCCATAACCCCATCCCACATGCCCTCTCTATGCGGCGCCTTGCGAATCAAGTGTGCTGCATACCGTCGAAATCGCGGAACTCGACACTTTAGTGCTAACCAGTATAGCGGGGGGATGAAGCCCATGTCTGCCGTGAAGGACAGGATGTTCTTACTCCTACTGCTACCGCTGCCTCCGCCGCTGTGATCGCTGCGGATATGGTGAATTCCGGAATTCTGCTGCATAGCCTTGGCGACACGTTCCCACAGATCCACACAGCTCTGTAACATATGCGCAAAATCCCCCGTAAAGTCGTCAAAAACCGTTTCGTCATCGCGGCGAAGACTGGTGGCGATCATGACGTGTGCCATTTTATGGTAGAGAAGAAGCAGCGGAGCGCCAAAGGAGATGGCAGAATCACTCCCCAGTGGAGGGCAGGCGTGTGTATGTGTATTCGCATATGTGCGGGAGGGTATGTGGGAGTGGGAGTGTGAGTGGGAATTGATGCTGGCGGAAAAAGCACGCAGCCAAGCGGAGGAAGTTCTCTGCAACATTTCCCGGCGATGGATGAAGCTCTCGGGAATGGGTTTCCCGTTTGAAAGACCGAGAGAATTGACTTCGCCGGAGAGTTGGTTAGTATCGTGAAGGAGCCAGTCTAAATGCCGCCTGGCTTCAACCAGGGAATTGAAGATCAAAGGAACCGGCGAGCGTGGTCGGTTTCTACCAGTGGGAATGGCCATGTCGCCAAACTCGGACCCTTGGCAGAAAAGCGACGGCTGGATGTAGATGCGGGTAAAGGCTTCAGAAAGATTATCGTCGGTCCAATCTGTCTCCGAGCTGGCGGTGGAATAGATTTGCTGGAGGAGCTTGAGCCCGCTTTTGAGGTGCGCCCGACTGGTGTCGTTGTCTCCTTTCAGCAACTCGATGCAAGTGAAGATCACGCATGATGCCAGTGTGATGCGTACAGACTCGCTACCCTGGTTTTCGAGATGGGGTCTAAGATGACGGATAGCCTTGTTGTACTGTTGAAGTGCTAGTCGCTCATTGGCGTCCATAGCAGCAGCACCAGTGTGGTCAACGGCGGGGATCGGCCGTCGCAGTTGACCGGGGGTGACACCACGTCTGTGTAGGGCGGCGAGAGCAATAACTGCGTGAAGCACGGCCGGTTCGCGGAAGCTGATTTGGAAGACCAGCTTTTCCCAAAAGTCGGACCCAAACACACCAGGAAGCTTGAGAACCGTCATAGTTCGGAAAAAGTGGAAAGCGTCCCACTCCGGCTGCGAGAGACCGGGAATGACACCGGGACGGCGGGAGGTAAGACGTGGTGGCTTGGACATGGAGATAGAATTGAGGGTCCTCTCGGCAGTTCCGTAGCCATTTCCTCCGCCGCCCCAGATGCCGTAGCCGTCACACACGCGGCCGGTGGAAACACATCGCTGACATGCAGGCCTGCCTTCGTCACACTTGACCCGACGAATCCTGTGGGTGTCAGTTTTGGAATAGAAGGGACGAAAAAAAAAGACGCGCATACTTGCATGTCCGACAGCCCATTTTGGATTTCTTTGCTCTCGCTCTCGCTTTCGGCATCGGCGCGTTCATCTTTTGCGGATTCCTTGTCATTCCGAGTCACTGGCGGGGAAGTCTGGAGGTCAAGATGTTTGGCGAGTTCGGGTACGGGCGTGTTCTATTGGCCTAAAACGGAGTTGGAGACTGGTTTGTAATAAGGAAGGAATGAAGCACGAAGGATTTATTCACGTCACGGTAGAAAGTGGGGACGGTAACAAACTCGAAGTTCATTGACGGGCTCGGTTTTTGGGCGATTTGATTGGTCAACCCCAGATCCGAGACCCGCATTTGTGCGTGTCTGTTGAACCGAACAACAAAAGAGGTGATGAGGTAATGCATCATCGACCATCGCCTGGATCTGATCAGTTCGGAATGCTCGGTCGTACATCGATGGCAAAGAAATGTGTATAAATACTATAATCATCTCGTCAACTACAGTATCTTGACCAAACTTCCGTCACCTCATCACCATCTCACCCGTCCCCACTGATTGCCTCAGTACCTATCTACCAGCCCTTAACTGGACCTTCGCCCAAATGACAATCCCAACTCGCCCCCTCGGCCGCAATGGCTCCCAAGTTCCCGCCATCGGTTTCGGCGCCATGAGCATCGGAGGCGCCTACGGCAATCCGGGCTCCAAAGAGGACAAGCTCAAGGTCCTTGACCGTGCCTGGGAGATTGGCCAGCACTTCTGGGATACCGCCGACATCTACGCCGACAATGAAGATGTTATCGGTGAGTGGTTTAAGAAAACCGGAAAACGCTCCGATGTTTTCCTCGCGACCAAATTCGGCCTCAAGTTCACCCCCGACTTTGTCCAGTCTGAGCACTCTGACCCGGAGTATGTGCGGGCTGCGTGTGAGAAGAGCCTGAAGCGTCTTGGCGTTGAGACTATTGATCTGTATTATTGTCATCGCGTCGACGACAAGACGCCTATCGAGAAGACTATTGAGGCGATGGTGGAGTTGAAGCGGTACGTTCAGTCCTTGTTGATTTTCTTGTTGGATGAAACAGAATTGTTGACATGTATTTTTTTTTTCTCCTTTCCAGTCAGGGCAAGATTCGATATCTCGGCCTGTCTGAGGTCTCGGGCTCAACCATCCGTCGGGCTCACGCTGTCCATCCTATTTCTGCCGTACAGGTTGAGTACAACCTGTGCTGCCTCGACATTGAGTCTCCTCAGTTCGCCGTGTTGGAAACTTGCCGCGAACTCGGCATCGCAGTCATAGCCTACTCGCCTGTCGGACGCGGACTTCTCACTGGTCAGATCAAGTCCTTTGATGATCTGCCGGAGCGTGATTTCCGACGTCTCCGTCCCCGATACTCGCGGGAGAACTTTCCCAAGATCCTGAAGCTGGTCGCTGCCATTGACGCTATTGCCAAGACGCACGGCTGTACGCCAGCCCAGATTTGCTTGGCATGGCTGCTAGCTCAGGGGGAGGAGGTTATTCCAATTCCCGGAACTCGAACAGCTCAGAGGATGGAGGAAAACACCGCCGCTACGGATATCAAGCTCACCCCTGACGAGGTCAAACAGCTGAGAGCCACGGCAGAAGCTTGTGAGCTAACTGGAGATCGCTACCCCACTGCGTGAGTGCTCCCTCTGCGTGTCCAGTCATTCAGGCCATCTGAGCTAATATGTGTTGCCGCAGAATGATGGGTCCGATCTTTAGAGAAACTCCTCCTCTCTGAGTTCCCTCGCGACACAAGCCGTTTTACCAATTGTGGTCAGGTTGGCCAGTAGTCATCACCATGTTCTTGAATGCGCTGGCACTAGTAGTGATCGGTTAGCACACATGTGGTTACCTTGTGTGGCTGGGCTAAGGACATTCGGCGATTCGGCGACTTTTCAATCGGTGGCCCCCTGCCTTGAGAGAAGAGATAGACACCCAAGTAGATATATGTTGCGCGATAAGAGAATGATTTTCTTAACGCAATTCTCAAAACCAATGAATTCCGGTCTGGAACCCCAGAATTTGAGCTGTCTGCCCTGTTTGACATGGACATCCCTCCCTCGCAGCTTGTGTCCTGCATGGGCGTGCGTCGCCAAAAGAGGCAGCAGCCCGAAGTTTCCCGGACTTGCAGGCAGTGCACCTCTCGCGCTCTACCAATCAACGTCACTCGCATCGGCCTCGATGACGCACTCCTCTCCCACAATCATTAAGGGTGGGCTTCCCGGGAGATTGGGGTAGATGACTCTACCATTGACAACATTCAAAGTTAGGCATGTAGTTGAGTGCTTAGTGTGATAGATTACGACTTTCAGATCCAGTCAGTCATCATCAGGTCATAGACGAGGCATTCAAGCTTTTTCATGCAAGAACTGTGCCTTTCGGGACGTTCCCGCCAATCAAAGGGGGCTGCCCCATGTATCAGTCGAGTCACCATCGAGGTCAGCTGCACCGAGTAAAAGCTCCGTTCCTGTTTTTGTTTTACTTTGCTTACCATGCGCGGTTTTTAATTCCCAGAAAAAGGTTTTGTTTCATTTCTCCCGTGTCCATGACAGTAGGGTCGGATTCAGCCCCGGATTGGCAGGGGGGAAATTGCCGGGCAGCCTTATCCCTGAGTCACCCGGTTTCATTGCATTTTCGTGTACCACACACCCTGCAGCGAGAGGGAGCCTGCGTCTCATGCAGCCCGGATATGCATGGTCGGCCCCGCGGTGGGAAGTGTAAATTTGGGGAGGGGGGGTTACAGGAAGCCTCCAATCCTGTGCAAACAACAAAACCGTGTCTTTTTTTTTTTTTTAGCTACTACCTGACTTACACGTATCCATGACTTTATATCTGAACTTTTAAATTCACAGGTACTGGTGGTATTGGAGAGAATGTGATCTGAAATTGCAACAGCAAAGGAGTCCGTCTAACTAAAAGTAGAAATTGTAATGATTCTATGATACATGTACATGAAACCCGCTCACTACACACGCCAGCTGCTAGAAAAAATGGCCCGCCACTTGGAATCGCTGCTTTCCCATCAGAGACCAGAGTTCACTAACCAACCTAGATAACAAGGTCAGTACATGTATTCCCACGGGAGAGAACAGAAAGCAAACTCACTATATAGATATTCAACGCCACCTCGGTCGTATTCCCTACGGCCACCAGAGCCTGGCTAATGGCAATCACGCTATTAAGCCAAGCGTATTTCTCGTAGCCTGTCTCAAAGGTAATTGCGCAATGCACATATTCACCGGATTGATAACCCTGCGCCTTGAACAGGATATTTGCGCCATCGCTGGTTCGCAGCACAGCGATGCCATCGGGGCTGAACTTATTTCCCGGCCGGAGGATGCTAAAGTCGGCGCCGACGGCGAGGAGGGTTCCGTTCATTTTTGGTCCAGAAAATGTCCCCCCTGTAATGGGGTAGATTATGCGTTCCCCGCCGGACTGCGCGCCGATTTCAATGGGGCCGCCGGCCGTGACAGCAGCCGTGAGTAGGTGGGTTAACTTGGGAGGAGTGGGCGGCTTAGGAGGGCCGGGAGGGGCGACGGCGGCTGAGGTGGCGGCGGAAGAGGCAGAGGCCGAGGCAGAGGCAGCTGGCGTGGCCGACACGGCTGCCACGAAAGCCAGCAACAATACAGTGAAACCCTTCATATTTGAAAGGGTGTAAGTCTTGATGACGCAAAAGCCTTGTCTGGAAGTCCGTGCAGCTGCGAGTGATGGATAAGTAGGTATTTGATGTCAGGTAGGTATGTTGGCAACTTTGAAGCAAACTCGTAGGATTTGGGGCACATTTTATATCTGGACGAGGCTCTCTCAACTTGCCCCGAAAATCGCCGAAATCACCATACCATGAGTCGAAGAGTTCAACAACAGGTATCGACTGGAGCTGAGAGTTGGTTACATTGCTAGGCAGATAGTGGCCGTGCCCTGGCTGGACCTTGATGCGTGATGTGTATGTATTGGGGAAATCTCCGACCCTACTGTCCCCCTTCTGGGATGAAAGTTCCAAAGATGCCGTAGGGTCAGTGATGGTGGTGTGGTTACAGAAATGGCAGTGTGGTGTGGACAAAAAGGGGCTGGGCAAGGTAGAGCGAGTGTTATGTTGCTGGAATATGGGTGCGGCTGAGCCCGCTGCCCCCCACATTCTCAGTTGCAGGTCTATGTTCCAGTCCCTCGGGTTCTTGGTACTGGTGCATGTTGCTTCCCAAACAGGTTTAGTGGTCGGGCCGTATACCTTCCGTGTATGTGCTTATGAGTTTGTCGCTGACCCGGTCGTGATCGGCGCTTTTATTCTCTTCCCTCTCCTCCCTCTGCCGGTGCGGGTGCCACCGCAGGAGAAAAAAAAAATGGGTAGCCACAGAGTTACCTAGCTCTAACCAATAAATGATGATGGAGAAGCTTGCACCAATTTTAACGTTTTAAGTAATTACTTTTGACTGAAAGACAAGCCTACGATGATTGCTACTTTCAGGGAGTCGCCGTCTTCGCCCTTGTCGGTTAAATCATGCGTGCCCCATTCGGGACAATTCTCGGACCCGAGGCAATGCTTGCTGACAACCGCGCGGACACTGAAATCACAGCGAGCCACCGGCAGTGCTGTAAGCGCGTCGCAAGCGAGCTGTAGGACAGCAAGACAGGCACCAAGGCAGCTGATCAGCATTTAAATGCAACCCAACGTGCTGAATCACAGTTCAAAGATTTGGACGTAAGCCCCCTAACGACGGGGAGATCCCGGCGATAGCAAGCAGAAATACCTCTCGATTGAATAGGTGCATCAAGCAGGGCCTCCGCAACGGCACAGTTAAAGATACAAAAGCTTTCCCCCCCCCCCACATTACAATGCGAAAAGGGGCATAAATGCTACCTTGCGGACGCGGCAAGGTATCAATGACGGAGTTTGATGAGTGTGATAAGACCAACACAAAAATACTCAACTATTTATGTTGTGGGAAATACGATAAGAAAGGAAACCATGGTGTTGGTAGTAATCAGAACCCGGCTGTTATCAGCATTCGACAAGTACGATTTGCTTGGGTCTGTTGTCGGGCCCAACTTGCGCGACCATTGCAAGACAGGGAGGCAGGGACGAGAAAGAGTCTATCGGGATTTGAGTAGGCTTGAATACAGTTTAAGGTATGTTGTTTCATGATGGCTTGATATGAGCTGCTCAATATGGTAGGTGCCTTGGGAATCCTTTGTGGAACCAGGCCGAGATCTTGCACCCCGGATAAAACTACCATCATATCTTGTCACCCAACTACCGGCGCATCTGAATTACCGGCAGGACGGAAGTGGATCTAGGTGTTACCGTGTTACCAGATAACAAACTGCAGTCACCTGAGCATCTGCGAGGTCTTTGTGCTGCTGTCTCATCGCCTAGTTGGCCACCATTTGATATCATTACGAGAACTGGTTTCGGGGATACTCTCCGAGAAAATTAGTAGGTAGGTACGCATATCTCTGATCAATTACTCCCAGCGTGCCTGTGTTTCGAAG
>Ga0247760_1003098_pt1 | contig 11307 bp, 15 predicted proteins | sample UWRJL171409R4_FD_179936 | JGI IMG/M metagenome (GOLD analysis project Ga0247760, IMG submission 179936) | Plant litter microbial communities from Arlington Agricultural Research Station in Wisconsin, United States - UWRJ-L171-409R-4 | ecosystem: Environmental > Terrestrial > Plant litter >...
AGAAGGGCGGTCTAGAAGAAGCCTAGGACCGGACCAATTGCCTTAGCTCATGAATCCCATTCCGACCAGCGCTGGTCAGGTGCGACGTCGTGGTAATCAGAGGGGTTCTCGTCTCGTCTCTATTATCCATTCCCAGCGCGCCCTTGTTTCTATCTGTACAGCAGTCCATTGCCTCGTCATGAACTGGCGGAAGATGTTCCCGAACCTGCCATGCCTCGCCAGGCGCTCTTGAACACCAGAGAATATCGTGCGGTCCATCCCATGCATTTGGTATCTATGCTTCCTTGCCCTCTAAAGTGCACAACGCCGGCCTCGTAGATCAAAGAAAATCGACTACCACGGTTCACTTGAAGTCGCTAGCCTGCAAGTTCCGCGTCATGGACGGCAGCTTGACCTTCAATCCATCAAGCTCTTTGGTCATGACCACCTGACAACCCAATCGGCTCGTCTCGGTCAGACCAAAGGCTAGGTCGAGCATGTCGTTCTCATCATCGTCAGGCTCAGGCATCTTGTCGTAGTAATCCTGTTCGGTAACGATAACATGGCAGGTTGAGCAAGCGCAAGAGCCACCGCAAGCGCCCTCCATCTCCAAATCGTGCGCCTGTGCGATATCTAGGAGGTTGTCACCTTTGTTGACGGCGATCTTGTGCTCGGTGCCTTCCTTATCGACAAACGTAACCCAGAGCCTAAGTCTATGTAAGTATCAGAGGACAGGAGAGGGCGACCCAATTTGCAAGCTTACTCCTCGCCAGGCTTAGGAGGATCGACGTGTCCATGGGACGTCGCGAGAGAAGTAGAGAAGGGCCGCGACATTGGTGAGAATTGGGCGACCCGGACGGGCCGGGACTGGATCGGAGATGTGCTCAGTCTCCCGTAGCACCGCGCCTGCTGTGCGAGACTGCTGGGAAGTTGCTTGGGGAGAGACCGCAGGCCAGGGAGGCGCTGGGTCAAGGCTCTAAGGGTCGACATGTCTGAGCCCGAAACCTTGCTCGACTTAAAGGAAAAGGTTGGGAAGAACAATAAATCGAGGGGTCGACGCAAGGTCGGAAAGTGCGATGAGGCCGAGGGGTACCAAAAAACGGAAAAGATGAAGCAGCTAATTATACAACTGGGCGGGTACTCCGCGAGAGACTCCCTCAAGCGGCGCAGAGGGATTTGGGATTCACCTAATACATGATGTTTGCGCCAAAAAGCAAACTTGAACATGCATCCAATTCACTGTCGATCGCCAATTGGAAGCTTTGACGCAGCTCGACTTTGGAGTGCGCCCGATACGAAAAATTCCCAAATTTGCGCCAAGCATGGCTTATCATGCCCCGATATGCAATTAAAAGAGCAGTTAACGACAGTGCACGTAGTGTAGCTATCTTATCGCCAACCGAAATCATTTCGCCTCACCTTCGTCATGCACATGCATGCACCCACCTGCGATTGCCTCGAGTTCGATCACCGGGTTGGCTCTTTGTGACAAGCCCGACTCGACAAACCATGTGCCTGTGCTGTTTTGGAGCACCATGGCAAACCACAGTGAAGGGGTGAATCCCCTAAGACCATATTACATCCCGCCGACAATTGGAGAACCGCTAGAATCGCTCCCGACGCCTGGGCCGCATGCTTTTTCACACACGAATGCGACCGGGAACTACGCGTCCAAGGCGCGCGATATCTTTTCCGACATCGACTACAAAGACTACATCGCGGACTCTTCACCATCACTCGTGCAATCGGCTAAGGAATTGGTAGACGAGCTGCTATGGAAGTACACGTCAGTGCTGCTCGCGCAGCCATTCGAGGTTGCCAAGACCATCTTGCAAGTACGGACACAAGATGATGTTGGCGGGCTGGCGGCAGCTGAGGCGGCGGCCGAGGAGCTGAGGCAGATGCAAGCGACCCAGAAAATTTCTGGGTACGAAGAGGTATGCCTCTCTGGCCTGGGGTCTAGCACAAAGCCCACACAAGCTAACACCACCCTGTGCTGCAGTCCGCAGATTCCGACTCAGAGCTCGATGAGATGTCATACTTTACCTCGAACCTTCCCAGGACACCATCGCCATCCTATACCCGCTCGCAAAAATCACGACAGCCGAGCCCCCCACAGTCACCCCGAATACCGAAGACAACACACCCCGCGGCACATCAGCTGCTCATCCGAACAAACAACTCAGTCCTCGAGGTCATTGCCCAGCTATGGCAGAAGGAAGGGGCCTGGGGGGTATGGAAGGGCACCAATGCAACATTTATCTACTCGGTGTTACAGTCGCTGCTCGAAAATTGGTCTCGGAGCTTGTTGAGCGCTCTTTTCAACGTACCTGACCTAGGTGTCAAGAACGATTTGGATCGCCTGATTGATATCGCCTCCCCCTATCCATGGGCCTCCCTTTTCGTGGCTGCTGCGGCGGCTGTCACCACGGGGCTCATCCTTGCTCCTCTGGATCTTGTGCGCACACGGTAAGGACACAGCTTCCCCTGGCCTGACGTCATATACTAACAAGCAGCTAGGCTGGTGATCACTTCTACTACCCGTGGCACGAGACGAACCTTTACTGCGCTCCGTAATTTGCCCTCATACCTTTGCCCTACAGCTGTTTTCGTCCCTACCGTCCTCCACTCCCTGGTCCACCCGCTCCTTACTCTCTCTACGCCTCTTGTCCTCCGGAGCCAGTTCATGATCGACCGCGAGATCGCCCCCGTGACATTTTCAATCGCAAAGTTTTGCTCCTCTACCGTCGCCCTGTTTATCAAACTCCCACTCGAGACCATCCTACGCCGCGGTCAGGTTTCGATCCTAAGCTCCCCGAAGTATCTTGCAGCTCTAGAGTCCCTGCCAAGTAGGACAGGCGGGAAGAGAGTTGGCAGCGGCCAGCTCGAGACCATTGTGCCCGTTGGCGGCTACAGTGGTATGTTTGGAACCATGTACAGTATCATCAACGAAGAGGGCTCACGCGCTGTTGCAACAACACCTGTCCGAAACACCCGGACCACCACTGCGAAGAAAGGCAAGACGACCGTAGCCGAAACAGTATATCGTCGCGGCCAGGGTGTGGACGGCCTACTGAGAGGCTGGAAAGTCAGTTGGTGGGGATTGGTAGGACTTTGGTCGGCCGGAGTCCTCGGGGGTGGAGGTGATGGTGAATTCTAGGCCTTTTCGCCTTTGTACAAAGTTCCATGGACGTCTGCAAATCAGCATTCTGCGTTTTCCATACCTCTGTCCTGTATCCGGATCAATGGCGTTTACGACGGGGCTGGGTGGGTTAGGCTGGGTTTGTTTGGGTCGGTGGTAGTGTCGATGGACAAGCTAGAAAGAGATTCCCCGCTCATGAACTGGAATGATATTCCCTCCTTGACTCTCCATATTTTTTCCCTCCTTTGCTAGAGAGCGTAATGTTCATACTATAGGCTGGTGTGTAAGCTGGCATGGTTTAATGGATAGATAGAAAAAGTGGATTTTTTTGCCTGATGATGAACAGTCTGATTTCCGTGCTGTCAAAAACGACATGAATGTCTTGCCTCATACTGCGGTCCTGTCTTGGGGAAATCACATCTTCAGAGCACGTCATGCCAGCCAAGATATCACACATCACGCAGGAATGGGATCAAGAAATGGAACATGTGCAGATAGTATAAGAGAAATGTATGTACAAGAAATGGCAAACCGCTTTTTTGTCCGCCTGTCTCCTCTTTTGCCAGAGGCATCCTCCCCCTCACTCTAGGTATCTCACCCGTCTATCCAAACAACCATCCCTCTCTGCCTTGTCGCGGTTTGGGGTCTGTTGTTATCACATTTTACTGCCTACTCTCGTCACCTCTTAGATGCACTGCGAGTAGTAGGAGTTGAGAACGGTGCAAGTCGAGCCCGAATCGCAGACGGTCGGGCCGCTCCAGCCGATGCCACCGCACTGGCCCCACTTGGTCTGGGTGCCGGAACCGCCGGTAGGAGTGGGCTGGGCCGGGGTGGTGCTGGGAGTGGTGCGGACAGTGTTAAGGGTGGTCTGGACCGAGGTGGGAGCCGGGTTGCTGGTAGGAACAGCAGTTGGGGCAGGGCCGTCCTGGCCGGGGAGGGTAGCGCTGCGGGTAGCAGTGGCAACCGACTTGCTCTGGGCGACGGAGCTGGGGACGCCGGGGATCAGGGCAGGGCCGGGGACGGGATAGTTGACGGGCTGGGCGTAGGTGTTGAAGAGGATACCGGCGTCGTTGGCGCGATACAGCGAGGTGCCGGCAACGCCAGCGGGGGAGTTGGAGCCGGAGCCAGTCACGCGCAGGTTGAAGCACTGCGGGTAGGCCTGGGCACCGTTGGGCTGGGGGCCGCCGTGAAGGGCGATGATCTCGTGGCGGAGCACGTAGTTGCCGGGGGCGAGGCTGGCGGGGATCTGGACGAGCCAGCTGTTGCCGTTGGCACGGAGCTTGTCGGCAGCCCAGCCGTTATCGTAACCACCAGCTCCAATCTTGAAGAAGCGGAGCGAATTCTTGTTGACACTCTCGCAGGGCCCGTTGCAGTTGGCGAGGTAATCAATGACGGGACCGACGTGGCTCTCGGGCCACTCGGGCGTCCAGACGATGCTGATCTTGTCACCGGCTGCAACGGTGGCGTGGCCCTTGCCCGGGGTAGCACCCTTGTGGCAGATGATGTCGGCCATGCCGAAGTTGTTGGGCTCGATGAAGCCGTTGTCCTGGTTGAGGGCAGCCCAACCGATCACGTTGGGAGCGGCGCTCGGGTTGTAGAAGTCGGTGGTAGGATCGTAGTTCCTGTAATAGTTGCCGTTCACAATGATGTGGCTGACATGTCCGTGGGCGGACACGAGAGCGGCACCGGCCAGAGAAGCGAGGAGGGCGGATCGGGGAGCCATCTTGACGACTGGTAAGGCTGAAGAGCTGAGGACAAACGAGCGATCAGGGAGAGGAGGCGGTCAGTCAGGAGCTTGAAGCTGAGCTGATGAGGGAACATGATCGTCGATGACCGTGAGTCTCCTTTTATACAAAGACGAACGGCCATGGGACTCGACCATGGTTCGCACTGGTGACGACGATCCCCTCCACCCTCGAGTCTTGGTCGGGATAGCCGGGACGATGATACCGCAATATCCAGGGATGCAACAGAAGATGGGAGTGGAACAGGGTAGAATGAGACGTCCGTGGGATGGATCTGGGGTAGGCACCAGGCCCCGGGCGCGATGCCCAAGAGGGGCGACGGTTGCAGCCGCCCCGGGGTCACGGCCGGCCATGGTGGGACTGAAGGAAATATCGGGAGGATTCCCGTCTTGATGCCATCCTTTTTGCCATAAGCTAATCTTGGAGAGCCGCACGTTGAGATGGCAGGGGGAGCGAAATCTGATGCGATTGGCAGGACCAAGGACCAGGTCAACAACCTCGACCTCGATACCCGGAACAACCCAACAACAACCCCTGGCTGACAGTTAGTTATTAGCGTGCCTCTCACATGTCTCGATATCTGCGTTTTCGAGTTTTTGTTTTCAACTCATTTTCTGCCCTTTCTCTCTCTCTCGCAACGCCTGGGCCGAAATGTCATCTCTGGCACGCCTTGATCATCGATGACTCTCGAGCCGCCCATGTCCGGTGCCGGTTCTGCTGCCGAAATTTCCGTCGTGATTGCCCAAGCTTTACGTGAACAACGTCAAGGTTGGATCACAAACAGAATCGGGATGTCAGGCGTGCCTCCGGTCCAGGTTAGGAAAGGTGGCGTTCGAGGTAGTAGTGAGCCCCAGACCTCAAGACCCCAACGGCGCGCTTTCAACGTCAACATGCCCGCCAGGGACGGCAATCCCATCCGAAACGGGCAAATATCGCTAACCATGTGGTCGTGGTAAGCGATGTGGACTAGAATGCGGTGGTGGCGGGCGGTTTTCGATGCCTCGGTCCCATCGTCCGTTCCCATGAAGCGATTTTCATTTGAGTGTGTCCCACGCCCAAGGTTCAATCAATTTGACAGGACGTTAGCCAGCGGGCAAAAAGACTGGGGTGCAGAAACGAGTTGCGGCTCGGTATTGATGGCGTAGCGCGCTTGAGGTTTCTTGGGGTAATATATTTAAGCTCGGCATTACAGTTGATGAAGGACGGGAGGTCAAGGAAAAGCGAAGGTCGGACCCTGCCAAGACAAAGCCTCAACGGTGACGCATTGCCCAGGGCTGTTAGTTACGTACAGTGAAGCACCCCCGCGCGATCAGTGAGAAATGCTCTGTAAAGAGTCCCACGCTAACGTTAACAACGATGCTTCTTTGTACCTGAGACAGTGGAGAAAACACAAAAAAGGGGGCATGAGCAACCACCACTGGCCGACCGAGCCAGCAACAGATTTTTTTGGCATAACGTCATTTTCCTAGAGAGTCTGGGCGACAACAAAAAAAAACCCCTCTCTGCCATTACCCATTCCAATACAACGGAAGATCAGGCGCCTAGCGCACGCCGAGGAGGAAGAAGAGGAGGTTCGAGAACTGGGCATCATCTATCCGTGAACCTGGTGCTAGTTTACGTTGGCTGGACACTTCTTGGCTGACATTGGGGGTTTTCTTATAACTGCACCGCCCCATCCTTGAACATCTAGATCTTTTTTTATTTTAAAAATAACATCATGACGAGTGCATGACGTGCGTCAGGTTCCCAGCGCTATGGAAACTGCATCCGTGACATTTTCAACCGAGAACTCCCCCCTCCGGCCACCAGAGTCCCAAACTCTCTCAGCCCGCCGCCAATAAAGGTGGAGAGTGTCCCAGCACAGCACGCTAGTAGCAGGTACACCAAAACCTAACCCTTCTCGGGTCAGAGTAACAGCCTCGGAACAAACAGTAATCGATCAGGCGGAGTGGCGAAATGGTATCGTGTGGTCCTCCTACCAAAGAAGGGTCCAAGACTGAGGTTGTGGGTTCGAGTCCCATCTCCGTCGATCTTTTTGCCTTTTGGCACATTCCTTTGTCCCCCTTTTTGCTTTTTTTGCTGCTAACAAGCAAGCCAGCTCTTCCAGATGTCGTCCCCTTCCAGTGCAGCGAGATCCTCGGCGTTGAGGATGGCAGCAACCTCGATGATCTCAGCGACTCCTTGCTCGGATGGCCTTCTCCTCGGCATGATGATGACGAGACCGTCACTATCGAAAGCAGGCACCCTCATGAACTGGGGTTTTCCGAGAAGTGGTCCAAAGTCGCTCTCGTAAATGCCCATATTGGCCCAGCTCGTTGCCGACAGGTCCGCTCCATGAGAGCGCACCCAGTTGGGTTCAACCTTTGTGATATCTGGTGCCTGTTCCATCAAGGACATGACATCGCCGATATGGTCTGCCGTGACTCTTTGTATCTCTCCGTATATCCCCTCAATAACCGGTAATAGACAGGCCAGATCGCCCTCGGCGTGACATGTCGCACCAATGTCCGTCAAGGCCGAAGCATCCAGCTCTGGCAGTCCAAAAATGTTGACATTCCCCAGATACGGCCGATCCGAAAACTCCCGTCCGAGTTGCCTCCTCCCATTGATCGCAAACCCCAACTTCGACGTCGGCCGATCCAACTTCCCTCCGTGCCTGGCTGCGCGAGCCCGCGTGATACATGCCCACATGATGGAGCAGAGGATGTTGTTTACCGAGAGGGCCTTCTCATCCCAACCGCTCGCCTCTTTCAACTTCGGCCTCGCTCTCTCCAGTTTCTCCCCATCAAACCCGAACAGCTTTGTTCCCCCTTTGGGAAGAGGGACAGGAACAGGAATAGGAATGGGAGAACTACCCTCATCGTTCTCCTCTCGCACCTTGAGCCCTCTCACCCGTTCCAACAACTCTTCCCATCCCCGCCGGTCTCCCTCTTTTTCTTTTTCTCTCACACCATCCCAAAGCAACTGCCCTCTTCTCAAAACCTCATCGCCCCCTCCCCTGGGAATCCACGTGTTTCGGCCCAAGTTCAACTCCAACTCGGACTTCAACTCCTTCTCCTCCTCCTTCTCCCCGTCTCCACCACGGCCGCCCCCGCCAGGAGGGGTAGGAGTACACGCCAAAGTACAAACCCCCCAAAATTTAACCAACTCCGCCATTCCTGTCCCATCAACAAGGGCATGATGCGCCGCTACTCCGACAACTAGTCCCCCTCCTTCAATAACGGCATAACTTGCTGCAAATGCAGGATCTCCTTTTCCTGAGAGTAAGCCTAGTGCCTCTCGTCTTGCGTTGAGGAGACCGGTGAATGTGTTCCTGAATAGAGAGGGTGGAAAGCGTGCGGTTTGGAGGGTAGTGAATTTATTCGAGTTCAAGTTCGAATTCGAGCTAGAGGTGCATTGTCCTTCTCCTTCTCCCTCCCCTGTGCCAGCGCCAGTCTCAGAGCTAGTACCAGGACTAGGGGAGACAGGTGGAAGGACAAGGCTGTCTTGGAGATGGAGGAGAGTGAGGCGTGCGTCGTCGTTGGGTGAGTAGGTTATGGCGATGCGGCCTTTTTGTTGTTTATTCTCGAAAGTGTTCGTCGTGGTGGTAGTCGTACTGGTGGTAGCAACTCCAGGGTGAGAAGATGAAGGCACCGAAACAAACCCCCGCAGAAACGGGAGGTGGTCCGTCATCTTGTCCAGGCCAGACTGAAGCGCAGCAAGGGCCGAGGGGACATCAGATGTAGCGAAGACGAGATAAATCACGACGGGGATGCGGGGCATGTACTGGTCGAGGGGGGAGAGGTAGGCGGTTTGGGATGCCATTTTTTTTTGGGGTGGAAATATCCAGTCGTTGCGAATGCTATAACTGCGAGGAGAAAGGATTGTTGTTGAGATGGGTAGGCCGAAGGGACTAACTGACTGGCTGGCTGGCTGGACCGGCAAGTCAAAGTTGGGATGGGTTCACCGTGCAGTGCGGCTGATGCGGTCTGGACAGTCGGTCGTAGTGTAGTGTGGTGTGATGAAGTGACCCCTGTTGTCAACATTCATCCGCCAAAGTTCTCTCTCAACTTATTATTGCTCACCTTTTCAAGAGATTCTGACAATTAAGAATATCCCACTTTATAAGACCCTCATTCCCATATCTTATACATTTTCCCAAAGATTTCCCAGCCATACATACAACATGAAGCTGAGTGCATCAGCAGAGCGGGATTGGTCCGTCCTACAAGACATGCAGTACATATGCATGCGGGGAGACAGACCGATTGACTCACTGCCGTCTTACCTACTCGGTGCTGCGCATAGCCCGAGAACAGCGAGAGAGAAAAAAGGCATGTTGAGCGACACGGGAATCACAACGCCAAGCCCATTCGTGATGCAACACAACGCAAAAGCCATATTCCTTCGGGTATTCCCAAAGTAAAGGAATCCAGAAAAAAAAAGGAACTGAAACGGTAATTTAGATGCCGATCTCTCGAGCCAGCGGAAATCCGCCAGCCAAACCCCTAACCCGGCCTGCATATGGATTCAACCTCGTGGTGTGCCCTGACCAATATCCCACGGTACGGGGCATCCTTCTGCTCGTACACATCAAAGTGCATCCTATGACAATCCCGTCTTTATCCCTTGGCAGACATGGCAACAGTAAACAATACAATACATATAAAGAACGCCGACCTCATCGTACAGACATGCTATGCCCGCTCAAATGCATAAAGCCAAACGCCTGCCCCCGCCTCCTACTGACGTCTTTGACTTACCTTTTCCCTTCCTGCCGCACGCCCATCCTACCGATCCTTATTACCGGCCTTTGATTGCCTTTAGGGTCCGAGACAATTCCGGTCCAGGCTTGACGGGTTGAATCCCTCAATCGCGCTTCTGTCGTGACCCATCTTCGGACATAGGTATAATGCCGGGGACCACCTCCTCATAAGGGCCAGGGACACGGTCGGATACGGAATGATAAGTAACCGCATCATTATGAGGCTCGTCCCTTTTTGGTGTGGTCGGGTGTCTTTGACCAAGACGTGGACGGACCGCATGAATCAAAGTGATGTTGTCCGACGTACCGACGACTATATTACCGACGCATTCCTCAACCGCTTGTATCCAGTGGCCTGATACCTTCGACGAAACCTCAACCCCAGCCAGATGAGGGAACCAATCCCGCCAAACAGCATTATGAAGAACAGGAACAAGTGGTCCCCGATCCACAGGAACATGTAATTGTCCCAGTTCTTCCACGTCCCTCCGCGCTCCTGTGTAAAGAAGGTCGACGGGTCGGCGCCTTCGCGATCGTCCATCATCAACCGGTACATGCGATGTTCAATCTTGGGGTTCGCATCGACGGGGGGTAGGAGGCGATGGTATTCTTCCCAGATGGCCGTCTCGAACCACTGTCCGCTGGCGTAACTGATGGTCATGTAGGGAAAGAACCAGTCGTAGTTCCAGGGCATCAGCGACATGGTCAGCCGGGTCCAGAATTGGTTATTCGGGCTCGACGCGAGGATGTTGTTGCTAAGGGCGCCGCGGCCGGGGTCGGTGATCCACGCTGGATAGTAGAGGAGGGGTGTCAGGTCTCGTTTGCAGCCCTGCGCGATATACATGTTAGCATGCGATTGAATCTCCCCCCCCTTTCATGGCTGGCAAAGGTTGTTGACTGACATTGTCAAGATCTAAGTAGATGCCGCCGTAATGCATCAACAGAAAATAGCGCACGGCGTCGACGCGTTGTACGGGGTATCGGTAGCCATCGTAGGTCTTCAGGAACCACGGGTAGTGCAGCTCGATGAACTCGCGCGACGTCCTCTCGGACCAGAGCTGTGTATCACCAATAACGTCAGCGGCGCAATAGGGGGGGGGGGCGAAAGCGAAAAGCGAACCTTGTACTCAAAATCAGGGTTCGCATCGGTGCATGTCTTGCGAACGTGGTCCCAGTCGGATGGGAGAGTCTCATTGCCCGGGTCCTTCCAGTTGTGGAAGACCTGGTGGATGATTTTCGGTATCAGTTGTGGGCGCGTGTCGTTGGCGCCCTGATAGGCGGCCTCGACCTCGGGCTGAGTGATGGCGATACCAGCATGCTCGAAAAAGATCTGCTTGAAGACAAGCAGGCGCGAGACGCAGTACCCGATCGCCGTCAAGAGGGCAATGCCCCACAAAAGTACCGATATCCTGATGGACAGGCGCATCGTGGCTTGCAGACGTGGACGATGAGGTTGTCAAAGGAAACTTGTAACATCCGGTCGCCGACAAATTACATAATGCCTTGCCGTCTCTTGGTGCACTCCCAAGAAAGTGTTGTAGCCCGCTGTTAGGGCCATGGGCACACTAATGTCGCTTCGACGCTGCTGTGCCGGCTCGACCGGATACAGTGCGGGACAACCACCATATTCGTCTTGACCCGCCTTTTTTTTTTTGGCTATACAGACATTGAAGCAAAAGAGATTCATTGCTCTGCTA
>Ga0247760_1003099_pt1 | contig 11302 bp, 11 predicted proteins | sample UWRJL171409R4_FD_179936 | JGI IMG/M metagenome (GOLD analysis project Ga0247760, IMG submission 179936) | Plant litter microbial communities from Arlington Agricultural Research Station in Wisconsin, United States - UWRJ-L171-409R-4 | ecosystem: Environmental > Terrestrial > Plant litter >...
CCTCCCCCCCTCAAACACAACCGTCCCCCCTTCCGCGCCCCATCCTCTACCCGTCCAAGTAACCCTCACCCGCTTCCCTTGAAGTTCCAGGGCGAAGGTATCGACTGTTGGTTGTTGGAGGATCACCTCCCGGAAAGTTGTCTGGCCAGGTTCAAGCGTGATGAATGCGTCATGTGGAGGGGGGATGAGGCGTTTGATGAGGATGGTGTTTAGTGGGAGGGGTTTCTCTTCGAAGCCGTTGCCGAGTTCAGGTTTGGTGGGGGGAGTAGAGGAAGGCAGGTCGGTTGGGGAAGAAGAAGGTGTGGGGAGGAGAGTCAGACTCAGCAGGCCGAGCTGGAGGGTGAGAGGGTCCAAAGGTGAGGAGTAGCTGAGGAGGGTGTAGGTCGTTGAAGGGGAGGTGTTCGTTACGGTGAGAGCTATTGTGGGGTGGGTGGCGGAGGGGGAGGTCGTTGGGACGGAGAGGGTTAGTCTTAAAGGGGGGTTAGTTGGTGTCATTCTGGATGATTGTCTGCTTGGGATCTGGGTAGGTTGGGTTTGGTTTCTAGTGAGGGGGAAGGCTGGAGGGGATGTGGATGGGTTTGACAAGGGGAGAAGCGAGAGAACGAAGACAAGAGGGGAATGCGGAATAAACGGGGGCGCTGAGTCAGCGTGGGAGGGGGGCAGTCGTGGCTGATTTGAATGACTGGAGTTTAGTTATCTTGGATTTTTTATGTCCTGCGTGTATATTCATACTTACTTTTCGGGCAAAATGCCGGCTTATCTTAAAAGTAGGTTCAAGTTGTTATGGAAGTGGGCATGAAACCATCCATAAATTTTGAAAGCTTTCCATTCCAACGACACCACCCGGAAACATCTTGCGCTGGCCCCCTGATCATTTTCCATGCCTGCCTAGATGCTTTACCTACCTTACATACCTATACAAATACTTTGTACGAGGCTGGATACGAACTCATTCTCTTGTTGGGGAGGAGGGCATCGCTCACGTGGACGTGGGCACCCAAGTTTACCCATGTTACCAGGGATCGTTGGCCGATATGTACGGACCGTGGTGGCTGAGTACAGGACTCGGATTGGTGCAGGTTGCTTTATCATGGAGAATTGGCGGTCGTTATAACAGAACGAATTGGAAGTGATCTCGTCCACGATGCAGTTGGTAAGCGATTCGGTATCGAACTGGGTCAAGAGAAGTCACGCGAAGGCACCTATAGCATAGCATAGAGGAGGATGGCGCTAGCGAGGGAATGACTTAGCATCTAGTTGGTGCGCTACAAGTTGTCGGCTTGATTGTTGCAGGGCGCGACGAGTCTCTCGCTTCAGGACAGTTGTGGATAGTTGTCTGGATGCGGGCCAGCGATGAGGTTCATTTCACATAAGGCTGGGTGGTGCGGAATACCTACCTACCTAACTGCCGAGGTTGAAATGAACACAATCCCGAGTTGATGGGATCTGAAAGCTTATTTTCCTGACCATTCATTACCAATGCTCCCATCACATGCGAGTTGGGTCTGTTAGATTCATTTTCTCCACCCCGAGCTCGCAACCCTTGTCGAAGTCTCCATCTGGGATCGGGCCGAACACGGACCTACAGACGCTTGGTGGCGACGTGGCGGCTCCCAAACACATGGACGGGAAAACACTTTTGCTGAGGGAGAAAAGAATCCTTCTGAGGAGCTCGATGCCGAACTCGCGCGAGCTGATCCATCGACAGGGGAAGGCACGCTCGGCACGGGCGATGCCACGTAATTGAATGGCAGCTCCGAGTAGCAGCTCCGCCGATGTAACCGAGCACCGCACGGCGCAGAATTCTCAGTGGCTCCCGTCCGTGATGGATGTCTGGGCACGTCTGGGCGGCAACGGCGAGTCGCTAGACCCCGCTTCCAAGGCGCTCACACCCCACCCTTTCCGAGAACAGATGTGCTTGCAGGTAATCAGATGATCTGATAAGCCGCCCTCCAATGGCAGCGCGATCCTTCACGTCATCGCGCAGGGATATGCCCGCTTCCTGGCCGCGATGAAAACCCTTCCCGGGTTCGGTGAACTCCATGGCCGCGGAGGTCAGCGTGGGAAGAGATTTCAAAAGGCCTGGTGTAACCCTCCTCCCCGGGCCGCAGAGGGGGACATAAATACCGGATGCCGCAGTCAACGGAGCGTCCCAGATTAGGTTGCATGCGTCGCCAAAGATTGTGTCTGACGATCTGATAAGTTGTGCGCTAGGCTCAGCTCTCCCAATCGCATCCGACAGTGACAGAAAGTTTGGGGGAAGTCGCAACTTCCATCTTCCTTCTCACAGTCGACCGCACTAGATCTGCTGTCGGCATGGCTACCGTCCCCGACAATGCGGACGCACGCCGCCCCCACGAAGATGTCGATGGGCACTCATCGGTCATGACAATTGACGAGAAGTCTCCCGGCGTGCGGCGCGCCGAGGCGCTCGCGTCGGTGTTGACAAAGTGGGACCGCATTTTCATCTTCTTTGGCGTATTTCTCGTCGCCTTCGCCTACAGCACCGATGGCATTCTCCGCTACGCCTACCAGCCGCTGGCGACAGCCTCCTTCGGGCAGCACTCGCTGTCGGCCGCCGTCAATGTCCTGCGCTCCGTCATCGCCGCGGCGGCCCAGCCCACAGCGGGCAAGATCGCCGACATCTTCGGTCGCGCCGAGCTCGTGTGCCTGTCGGTTGTCTTCTACGTCCTTGGAACCATCATCGAGGCCTCCTCGACCAACACAACGGCCTTTGCCACCGGCGCCATCATCTACCAGATTGGCTACACCATGATTATTCTCCTCGTCGAAGTCATCGTCGGCGACCTCACATCGACCCGCGAGCGCCTGCTCTACAGCTACATTCCTACCGCACCGTATCTCATCGTCACCTGGGTCAGCGGCAATATTTCGGCCGCTGTGCTCAGCGTCACTGGCTGGGAATGGGGCGTGGGCATGTGGTGCATCATCTACCCCGTCTGCGCGCTCCCCCTCATCGTCAGCCTCACCATTGTCAACCGTCGCGCGAGCAAGCTTGGTTTGATGGCCAAGTACACCGATGACTTTAAGACCCAATCCAGGGGCTCGTTCCTGGCGGAGCTCTTCTGGCGCCTCGACGTAATCGGCATCATTCTGATGATCGCCGTGTTCGCCCTGATCCTCGTCCCCATGACCCTCGCTGGCGGCTTCGAAGGCTCCTGGACGGACGCCCATATCGTTGCCCCCTTGATTGTCGGCGTCGTCACCATCCCGGTTTTCATTTTTTGGCAAAAACGCGCGAAGCACCCCTTGGTGCCCTTCTACCTGATGAAAGACCGCTCCGTCTGGGGCTCCCTCGGCATTGCCCTGCTGCTCAACTGGGCTTGGTACATGCAAGGCGACTATCTCTTCTCTGTGCTCATCATCGCTTTCGACTTCGATATCATGACCGCCACGCGTGTCTCCTCGTTCTACACCTTCTTCTCCGTCCTCACGGGCTGCATTCTGGGCTTCATCGTTTACAAAGTCCGCCGCCTGAAGATCTTCATCGTCGCCGGAACCTGTCTGTTCATGGTTGCTTTCGGCCTCCTCATCCGCTTCCGTGGCGACGCTGACAACTCCTCGCGCGCCGGCGTCATCGGCGCCCAGGTCGTGCTTGGAATTGCGGGCGGTATGTTCCCCTATCCGGCACAGGCATCGCTGCAATCGGGGCTGAAGCACGAGCACCTCGCTGTCATGACCGGTCTGTACTTGGCGATATACAACCTCGGCTCTGCCTTCGGCGGGGCTATCTCGGGTGCTATATGGACGCAGGTCCTGCCCGGCGATCTCGCAAGTCGCATGGAGCCATTCAACAATGCCACGTACGCGACCTCGGCATATGGGGATCCATTCACCTTCGCTGCGACGTTTCCTGTGGGAACGCCAGAGAGACAGGCGTTGATCGACTCGTACAAGCATGTGCAGAGGTTGTTGACTATCACGGGTATCTGTATCTGTGTCCCGCTCATTGCGTTTGCGGCGGCGCTGAGAAATCCAAAGTTGGATGATCGGCAGACGCTGGCGGAGGATGGTCCGGTTCGTGCCGTGAGGGAGGATAGTGGTGAGAAGGTGGGAGTTTCGGAAACGGGGGAGAAAATGGATGGGGAGAAGGACGTTGTGATCAGATGATACCCATTTTGTTGTGACTGAGTGTGGGTCTGAGCTGTCGTGTCTTCAGTTGGATGCTTCGGTCTGTTGGTGTCTTTTTGGCTGAAGTTTCGCCAATATTAATCTAATATTTTTGGTTACCTGAAACGTTGTACATCATTGATGCGCGCTGCTTACTTGCTTTGTTTCTCTTGTTTGTCCATGCAAGTGTCGCATGATTCCAGAAATTTCCATTGAGACGGGGAGCAGGCGGATGTGTCTTGATCTGTACACGATGGCCAGCAGGAAAAGCCATGAGCTGTTGCAACAACTCTCACATTCTCATCGGTCCGAGTGGTCGGTTTTTACGCGCCGTGGTTTGTCGTTTTGCAGCACAGCCGGGCGACGTCACCATCTTATATTGTAATCCCACCCGACTTCAATCTATGGAAATCAACCGAACTGATCTATCACTAGTTTCCGGCCCCCAACCCTAATTCACCAATAACCGAAGCAAACAAAGACACGAGGCATACCAACCTTTACAATAAAACTTCGCATGGGGCATTTTGGCCTATTTCTACCTTGCTTTATACTGCTGATTTCACACGCAAATCCTACAGGCGATCCTTCACGCGGGTACCAGGCTGTTTGCCCTGGGATGCGAATATGACCCGGCTCATCTGCGACTGACACGAGGCCTTCTAATTGGCCATCGAGCTCTGCAGCTCAGATTCTCCAACCCTGGATCCTGCCTTGACCGAGAGATACGGCGAGACGTCCCATCGACATTTGTGATCAGTGTCGATATTTGGGCGCCACCGGAAGACGGACTTCTTTTGCAGCTCGTAGGATTTGTATCAGGCAAGTGGCGGAACTGTTCCCAGTCTCTGGCACAATTCCCCTCCATCCCGCAGCGCTGTATGCACCCCCTCCCACAGCTAAAGGCCCCTCAGACGTAGACATACTGTCCTACCTCCCCCCTCTAAAAGAAAAAGTAGAACATATCGCCCTCGTCGCCTTTTTCTCGCCCACATTCACCGACCTAAAACAAACCCTCGCGAAAATGTTTGACAAGGGGGAGGAATTGTTTGAAAAGGGGGAGGGGAGGGTGAGAAGTGCGGCGCGGAGGTTTGGGGAGCAGATGGGAGCGTTTTCGGAGGTGGTTAGGGGCAGGGCGGAGAGGGGGTTTGATGGCGGGGGATTGGCGAGGGGGATGCCGTTTGTTTGGAGGGCGCTGGATCCGGGGAGGGTTCCTTATTTTTTGAATGTTTAGGGTAACTACCTACCTACTTACCGTAGGTAGGCGAGGGCAGAGTGGTTGAGGGAATGGGGATGGCGTGTTGGGCTAGAGATAGCTTACATTTTTGGACGGTTGTCTGTCATTTGAATGACTATGAGCATTGATTGGTAAGGGTGTGTAAAAGTATGGGATCTAAGAAAAGGGCATTGTGGCTGTGAGGCTTATGTCTAGGTATTCTATTGTACAAAATTCCCCTCATTTGTTATTGTATACGGCCGGATCTTTGTGGATTTTGGTTTTGCCTCTCTCTGTGTTACAGTGAGCTTGAATGGGCTATAAAGTTCATCACGGGGGAGCGGCGCTGATTCTTCGCTTCCATCTTGATGACCCCGAAGGAGCAAATGTGTGCGGGTGAAAGCTGCATTGCGCTAGGTCAGAAGTGGAAGTCCATCCATGCAGCTGACGGTTCCCCTCAGCGCGTCGTGTTTGAGATGCATTTTGTCCCTTCTTCCCTTCTTCCCTTCTTCCCCACCATCATGCAGGATTGTTCTTTCCATCTTCTGTTCTGTCTCGTTGTGCCGACCCAAAATGCTCTGTGAGAAGTGTCAACTCTTGCGCTTTCGCACCCACCGGCTGGCACGTATCGGCTCGTCTCTCGGCTCTTTTACACGGGCGGTGCTGCAGTCCAAAGAGTCCAAGCAGTCCAAGGAGTCTCGCCACAACTCGCCTGAAAGATTAGATATTGACGACCGACCAATGCCTTACTACCGCCACAGCTCGAACCTAGACGATCTGCAGAGTTCTGCCCACCGCGGCTGCCAACTATGCCGCTTTCTCCTGGCCGGGCTTCAAGGCTGCAATACCTCTATCGGTGCTGACAATTCCATTCCTGATGTTCGAATTGAGCTGTCGGTCCAAGCCTACGGAATGGAAAACATGTTCAGCTCCTTCCTCGCCCGGCAGTTACATGTGATATGTGGCGAAAAAGAGTCTGTCTTTACTGTCCGCAAGGTCTGGGATGATGCCAAGTCCGTCAGTGGTGACGGTGCACTCGATGGGGCCGTGATCGCAGACATAGCCCACAGCACGGGGTCTCCCGCCACCATGGACCTCATCCGTCACTGGATTCAAAGGTGCGACAGTGGAAACTGCGTCGCGGATTGGGGCGGTGCAGGATGCATCGGGGATGCCGACAACGGAGGCATACCTTTGCTACCAACGCGGGTCATCGATGTTGGGCCCAAGGATGGATCCCAGAACCCCTTTCTGTTTGTCTCGTCGGGTCAGGCGGGCCGGTACATTGCGCTTAGCCACTGCTGGGGCACCAATGCGGGAACAAAACCCCCAGTGACGGAGCAAGCGACCATTTCCAGTCATCAGACAGGCATCCCTATGTCAGATCTACCGAAAACATTCTCCGAGGCCGTCATCGTCGTCCGGGAACTTGGGTACAGGTACCTATGGATCGACTCACTCTGCATAGTGCAAGACTCGACGGCCGACTGGGAATTCGAAGCCTCTCACATGGGAGACTACTATGCAAACGCGGCTTTGACAATCGCGGCCGCCGATTCGCGCGACTGCCACGGAGGCCTCTTCGTCAAACGAGACATCGCAGCCCTGTATCCTTGCGTGACGAAGATCCAAGACCGCAAGTACTCGAAAAGACCAGAGCAGGTTACGCTAGAGACGGACCGAGACGATAGACATTGGGCATCATCCTTGGACCCTGGCCTCCTCCAGCGACGGGGTTGGACGCTCCAAGAGAAGGTCTTGTCGCCAAAGTTCCTAGAGTTTGGCAGGCATCAAGTTTCATTCACGTGCCCGACGAAAATATCTGACGAGAGGAGCCCAGGGGGCAGGGATAACCAAGGCCACAGCCTTGGCCAAATCCTCAGCAGACCTGTGGAGGAAGATGACGGGGAAGTTTACAACTTGTATGCGGCCTGGTACCGCGTAATGCAAGACTATGCAGAAAGAGAGCTTACCTACGAAGGCGACATTCTCCCGGCGCTCTCCGGTCTCGCAGCGCGCTTCACATCCCACCTTGCCAAACTTGGCCGTCAGGATGAGTACTTGGCTGGCATGTGGAAAAGTAGACTCGAACTTTCCTTGTGCTGGTTCACCTGGGAACCTGGGCGCCGACCCAGGGCGATTTCAGTCATACCATCCTGGAGTTGGGCTTCTGTAAGGCTTGTTGGGGACGGTACAGGCTTGGAGTTTCACGCCGCGGCAGACGCTCACAACTATGAATCCTGGTTCCAGGCCGGTACTACTAATCGGCAAGACTCATCCGTATCAAGAGCCGAGTCACGGCGTGAGAGGGTTACCACATTCGCCGTTGTCATCTCGGCGTCAGCCATTGTCGCAGGCCTCAACCCATTTGGTGCTGTGACTGAAGGTTGGGTGAAAATAAAGTGTCCAGTACTGGATAGCATGTATCTAGTTGTGGCAACGGGATCAACGGAATCAACGGAACCAACCAGGCTCGAGCTCACGGACCCATTAACAGGGAAACTCTTCCCGTGGTTTCATGCAGACGACAAGGACGAACGAGATGCAATGATAGCAAAAAGCCCTGTGTTAGTCACATGCGCGCTGATCGCATCGGACAACTGGCGCGGAGGCGGAAAGATGATTTGCTTGGTTTTACTTCCAATTGAATCTGCCTACCCAAATACGAACCAGTTCCGCAGAGTCGGGTCTTTCTATTTCTGGAAAAAGGAAGTCGACATTTCGACGTGGCCGGAAACCGAGATGACGATCATATAAGAGGTCCCTGTCTTTAGTATTGAAATGCAGAGATACATTTCACAGAGGTACATCCCCTTTCCCCCTTGCTTCCCAATCTCCCTATACCTAACAGCATCCAGATCTCAACAAGTCCCGTCCACGACGTACAACAAAACCACTCTTTCCGTTCCGGACCACCCACTGCCTCATTAGCCAAATTCTCCCATATAACGCAACCCCGTGCCCAACCAACCTCTTGTCCCACCGGAACACAATGCTATCCCCTCAAGTGCCTAAACGCAGAGCCATTGGCACGTCCTCGCAGCGGAGACTCCCACAGCCATGTGGGATGCCCTTGAATTCATCGCAAATATTGTCACACATCCCAAGAAAGATCTGTTTGGGCCTCGGAGTCGGCCACGTCTGGGCCCTGGCGGCAAATGACAGGGTATCTGGGGGAATGGATGACTTGGACTTTGGCGAGAAACAATAGTTAGGGTTGGTTAGTTCACGTGGATGAGACAACATGAACCCCTTTCTCTTCTTTTAAGCGCCCTTCTCAGCCCCAAGTCATATCCTTGCCCTTGATAGAGATTCCATGATTGATATGGTCAATCTCGACCGCACCAGCTGGTCGTGGACTGTGATAGAACATCGAAATCAACCGGTGGAAAACAGGCCTGAACTTAAACTCTGCGGCATGCATGTTTCTGTGCCTACTACCTCACAATTCCCAAGCCACGGCTCACGGGCAGACAGCAAGGGCCTAAATAACATTGACCCGGAAACCAGCCCAGACAAGGCGCCGAGGGACAGGCACAACAGCTGCCAAGATCAAACACGCCGTGGCAATTAACCCCAGAGTTGTCACATCAACACACGTACCACACACCACACCAAACCACCTAATGATCAACCCCATCACGAAAAAACACGTTCAAGCTCTCTTCTCCATGGCACGACCCAAAGGCAGCCCCCACAGTGAAAAGAAGGATCCCCAAGAAAAAAGAGGACGTGTGAAGCAAGATTGAACCCATCGCAAAAAAGCCAAGCCAAGCCAGTAAAAGCAAGACAAGGGAATCCCGCAATGAGGAAGAGGGGAAAAAATCAAAAATTACACCCGCCGCTTTCGCAAGCCAGGAAGTCCAAGCTGCGCAGTGCAATGCAGTTGTCCGTCCTGCCCCAATCCCACTTCTTGATCTGAGCTGGGGGAGGGTCCTAGTTGTATGGAGAAGAAGAAGAAGAAGAAGAAGAAGAAGAAGAGAGGTGAGGAGGGGAGAGGAGGGGGGAATTTATAGGTTGTGAGGGCGGTCTGTGCACGGGTGTGCGTTTTCGTTTTGGTGAGGATGAGGGTGAGAATTTGTGCTGGACGGGGAGAAATGAGGAATTTTTGTGGTGGTGATGTTGTTGGGAGTTCTGGGGCTGCGCGATGATGTCGTTTGGGAGTCCAGAGGTTCTGCAATGATGTCGTTTAGGGTTTGGGGCCGGCGATGATGTCGTCGGGTTCGAGGGTTCTGCGATCCGATGTTTCCTGGGCGAGGGGAGGGAGAGGTGAGAAATTTTCCGCTGAAACCACGACTGAGGGCGGGTATCGGCGAATAACCGGGGGCCAGTTAGAGAAGAAACTTCAAGAATCACACAAGCACTTCAAGTTGATGGAGTTGTAGTTATTATCATTCACCCGCAAACGATCCGCATGTTTCTATCACTGACAGTCCTCCCTTCAAGTCAGGCGATCTCAACCAGCAGCAATTCCCTGTGCGGTCTCCCCAGCATCATCACTCGGAGCCAGGTTCGCCTTCGCTGGCCCAATGACACAGATCCCCTCACGTGAAAACCGGCTCCCATGAACGGGGCAATCAAAGCTCTTTTCGACCGCGTTCCAGCAGACCACTCCTTTCAGATGCGGACAAAGGGCACTGTACTTATGAACTTTCCCATTGTCATCTTTGTACACCGCCAACGGCTTTGAGGTTCCCTGCTGCTGTCAGAATCGCCATCGTTAAATCTGGGGCGGGAGGACTCACCATATTCAAGACTCCTCCGCTGCCTGGCACGAGATCTTCGATATCAGTGATATCTGTCTGCAGGAATCTCTTGTACTGCGCGTTGATCTGCAAGTCATGCGAGATGATGGTGGGAAGCGTCTTGAGCATACTCAACAGCCGCTTCGGATTGTACAGCTTCGCCCAGGGATTCTCGACCCCATCGATCCCGTCCGCAATCAGGCGTCCGGCCAGCACACCATGGGTAAGACCGTCCCCAGAGTCTCCAGTAATGATGTAGATTCGCTGACAGCCCTGGTTCTGACCGATCATTCCCATGTAGTCCGCCGGTTCGAAGATCTGCCCGCTCCACTTGTAGTCGACCTTGCCGGCCTGGGGGAAGCGCTCCCGCGTCCAAGCCTCGAGTTCGTCAAAACGCGGTGTCGTTTCCTCCTGTCCAACTTTGTGGTCGCAACCGCCAACAACGAGATAGTCGTCCTTCTCGTCGCAGGCAGTCAGGCGGGTGTACTTGTACATCTCGGCGTTGTCGTACAGCAAACAATCCTCGATGCTGCCTCGCGGAACGCGGACGGCGATGCAATACGAGCGGTAGAACTCGAGCTGGGTGATGACTGAGAGCTTCTGAAGCGGCACGCAAGTGGCCTCGATGGCGTGTTCGGCCTTGACCGTGTGTCCCGACTCGGTCTCGATCTCAACGCTCTTGTGACCGAATCCGAGCATTTCGACCCCCTTCTCCGACACAGACGTCACTCGCGTGCGGGTGAAGCACCGGAAGTTGGGCTGCTCCTTCAGCCAAGCCAGGACTCCCACGAGATACTTTGTCGGATGGAACGTCGCCTGGTTCTCGGCCACCAGCCCTCCGCGTTGATCGACCTTGCCATTCCAGCCCTTGATCGTCAAGTTTTCCTGCGTCTGTCAGCTCTTTTCTTCTCGCAACATGCAAGGTAAGGCAGAACCCACATCAAACTTCGACCTCATCCCAAGCCGTTTCTGCATCTCCGCTTCCTCCTTCAACTCCCGTATCTCCTCATCATGGCCCCCCTCGCCAACCGGATACTGGCTGACGTTGACGGCTCTGAGTCGTCTGTACTCACACTCGATCCTCAACTCCTTCGCAACCTCTCCAATCCTGTCCCTCGCCCAGGCATGGCTCTCGGCCGCGATTTTTCCTCCCTCCTCGCCATGTCTATGTAGATAACGTTAGCTGAAGCCCCTTGCTCGATGGAACCCC
>Ga0247760_1003100_pt1 | contig 11301 bp, 6 predicted proteins | sample UWRJL171409R4_FD_179936 | JGI IMG/M metagenome (GOLD analysis project Ga0247760, IMG submission 179936) | Plant litter microbial communities from Arlington Agricultural Research Station in Wisconsin, United States - UWRJ-L171-409R-4 | ecosystem: Environmental > Terrestrial > Plant litter >...
CCCAGGAAGGGAGGCAGGCCAGGTTCCTGGTAAGCCGGCAGTGACCTAGGAACTCCAACGTCTTTCCAGTCTCGACAAAAAACCTCGCCGTATCGGTGTAGACATCCTCCGCAGGCTTGTTGTAATCGGCGTGCAGCAACCTGCGTTGCGCCTCCGAGGCATCCCGGATATCCCTCGCCATGCGCATGATGGCGTATACCTTGTCCCTCGGATCCGTCGCCAACCTGCCCCGGTACCGCGCGAGGGCCTCCAGCAGCGAGTCCAGCTCCCCGCCCCCATCCTCTATGTCCTCCCCGCGCGCGGCGGCCCGGCGCCTCCCCAGCTGCAGCTCGAGCAGCGGCGAGATGTTCACCAGCCCCACGCAGAGCGGCATCACATCTCTCAGCCCGTCCATCAGGCGCACGGCGGATACGAAATCGGTCCACGGCACCTCCTTCGCGCCGCACCTGACAAAGAGGCTCCCCAGACGCGGAAGCACGCACTCCTGCACCGTCCAGGTCCGGTACCACCACCTTCTCTCCATCAGCTTGCCCAGGGCGGCCCACCTCACCCGCGCAGCATACCCGCCGACCACAGCGGCAACCTGATCCTCCCGCGTAGGGAGGCGCGCAATTTCTGCGAGGCGGGAGATCAGAAACAGGGCCCTGAAGCTGCCGTCGGCGTCTCCCCCCAGCCAGATCGTCGTCTGCTTGGCGTAACCGTAGATCAACGACATGCGGTCGACCAGCCAGCTTTTTTCCGTCGCGTCGTTCTGGTTGATGCAAATCTGGTCGACCCAAAACAAGCGGCCTGCGCCGTCGCCACGACCGCGGAGCCGCAGCAATGCAGTGTAGAGGTTGGGCGTGACAGGAAAGGGAACGCCGTTGACCGAGATGTCGCACGGGCTTGGGATCTCATCGTGAGGAATGCCCATGTCATCAGCCCAGACGTACGAGAGAGCCTCGTAGCAACGCTTTACCTCGCTGAAGGTTGCATGGAAGAGGTCGCATTGGATGGGGGCGTTGTAGTTGTTGGTCTTGCTCAGCCGAAGGCGGATGAGCCGAATTTCCCAGGCGCCGCGGACCATTTGGGCGGGCCTTTCGACAGAGGGCACGTTGCAAGTGAAGTCATGGAGGTGATTGTAAGGGAACCCTATGCTGGCGTGCGTCGGTAAGGCCGCCATCACTCAGGCCGGTCTGCAGACGAAAAAAATGAGGGCGGGGTTTGAAAGAGCGACCAAGAGCGGGGTGAGCAACGTCACATGAAGTTTAGTCTACCATGATTCGTCGCACAAAACAGCCCGGTAAACTGCGACGATCGAAGCACAGGAAATTTCCTTTTTCGTTCGTCGTCCTAAGTTAAGGTGAGCTGGGGTAAGCTATGATTGAGAAAGGATTAGTGTAATTTGATCCTTTTAGTTTAGTTTGAATTTTTTAGTAAGCTATGAGTTACTTAGCCTTAACCATAGGGCTTTCGGGACGAGTCACACATACACCTAGGATACGTGTACGTCGTAATTTGAATTGTTACCTGGGAGCTATCCTTACAAAATACACGTCATCTGCTTTCCATTAAGAGGAAATTTTAGCTAGGGGGGACTGAAAAGGGGCCTCTGAGGCTGTGCGGCGGCAGCGTACGAGATCACCCTAGCTCAGGAAGAATCAGGGGAAGCTCAGAGACAAATCAGCCACAGCTTGCCCCAGCTCACCCCAGCTCAGGACGATGAACGAAAAAGGAAATTTTGTGTGCCCAGATTCGTCGCAGACAACCAGGCTGGATCCGTGTTAGGTTCCTTGGGGCTGTATGTCGTCATTAGGATCTTCTTTCTCTCTCTCAGCAACTACCTATGCGTTCTTTTACGCTTCAGGTGAGCACGACACTGGCATTTCCGCGGCAAGATGGCGAGTAGAGCGCATTGGGCTGTTTAGTACTTCGTAGGCGGGAAGCGGAATTTGGCGTGTCATTTCCTGACGTATTCTCTTACTAAATGGGACAGACATGTTTTGGGGGGTGAATCACAGGCTGGAGCCATCGCCATTGGCTATCCCCAGGAACAGTGCACCAGCTGTGCCTTTGGCCTTGGAAGTTGTAATTTTTCTCTTTGGATGCAGCATCGTGAGCTTTCCCAGCTTGGAAAGAGCGACTTGATATTGTCGGTTACGCATCAAAACATGGTCCACTTCCTCTCCCCGCTTGCGGGCGCAGGTTTTCATCTTTCCCCAAACTGGCAAGAGCAAACCAGTAGTAGATCCGCCTCCCGGATGGACTGAACAATGACAAGATCTCACCTCCACTTCGAGTTGGGATAACCACATTGAAACCGCAGGACCTAGGTCCCCATCTCATAATCTCACGTTCTTTCATGCATTCCGTTCTTTGGTGTTTCACAGCAGTGCTTCCTTCGTATTCCCCTGGCTGCTCTCATTCAGTTGATCTTTGACCTGTAGGGACCTCACTGCAAGCTGCGACTCCAAGTAGGATCAGGACAGGCCAAGGCCTATTGTCTTTCTTTCAAAAACCTCCCGTTTTCGATATGAGCATGCACCTATTTCGTCGAGGCTGCGCCCTAGCCACATCGCCATCGTCAGCGCATCGACAACGACATGCCAAGTGCGAGTTACCTAGATGATGCAGTTCGGACTCACTAGGGTTAATATATTCTTCACCTTGGCATACAGCCGTCAATACTCTTCTCACTTCCTCAGTCACAGTCATAAAGCGCTTTGGCACGGAGGCCTGACAATTGCACCAACATCAACGATCGAACCAAGTATTATCGAAATTGGAGTCCGCCGATGACAACTGTGGGTTGGGGTCATTCGACTCATAAATTCGCTAGCGGCGGTTCAAAACGGCCACCAGTGGCCAATCACGACAAGTTCGCCAGAGTTCAGCTTTCAGCCCTAATCAGGGATTGGGGTTGGCACTTCTCCTCCAACCAATCACGTCAGCCAAAGCGCCCTCGGTCCTTCAGAATCTTGGTACTACACAAGCGAAACACAGCAACCACACTCGATTGGGAAAGATGGGATCTGGTGAAGAATCATTCCGTTTGCCCCTTTCATCTCCAGCACTGCCTAAGAGAAACTACTGTTGTGGCGATGGCTATTAGTATCTTGGGTTTCCAGCAGCCCCGAACTGTTCAACTTCAGTGCCAGGTACAGCAGTGTCTGCAGTCAACAATGTTTTCCATCCTCCTCTCAGTCGTCGCCCTCGGAAGTCAACTGCCACTAGGGGCGTGCATTTCACAGGAAGAACGCGCCAAACTTCGACTTGACAAAGCGACGGCCTCCGACCCGGGCGCCAGAGCACTACGCGGAGTATGTGGGATTGCTGGCAAGACAGACACACAATGCCTCAATACCTTTTTCCGAGACGATGGACCCAGATCAACTATTTCGATGCAAGCGACTGTCAACTGCATGAGCCAGATTGAGGCTTCGGAAGCCCAACTTTCGATCCTCACAGCGGCCTTTAACACGAATCCTTCAGACATGGCCAAGTATGGACACTCGGGCAGTGGCGGTGTCAACTGGGTCAAAGATGAAAAGGGGTATCACACTCAAGATCCAAGTCCATCGGATATCGAGATCGCAGCAGAGCGAGGGCGCGAGCGGGGTGAGCTTGCTGCTGCTTACGGTTGGAGTGCGACACACATGGCAGTTAAAATTGGCTACGGAGGCATCGACACACTGATTCCGGTCCTGGGACTGTTGGAGGTTGGCGCCGGCATGGCTGATCTCCTGACTGCAACGCTGGGGAATCAGGCAGCGTACGAGGCTGTAATCGGGGATATGTTTGAGGCACATGCGCGCAAAAATCCGGAGCTCTACCTGACGAAGGAGGAGATTACGGGAGACTGTTACAGACACCAGAAGGTGTGTTATGATGCTGATGGAAAAGAATATTTCAACAACCACTATGAGACGTCCAACACAAGCCCACCTTCTACTATCGAACCCGGTCCGGATGACAAGTTTGATCCGGGTAACAACAAGGTTGATATGAACCCGATCCTGGATGGTGAGTTTCTCTTAGGCTGTGTCTGGTGTCAGAGTCAGGCTGACACTTTACTACTCGCAGACAAGGACACTTCGGATGTCGACCCGGATGGATTTTGGAGTGAGTTCTCTTCCCTTGTTTGAAGTGAAGTGTTTGCTGACTCGTGGTAAAGAGCAAGAAAATATCGAAGACATTCCTGGTAAGCAGCTGGCCCTAGACCCCTCTCGGCTCTACTAATATGCCCTGCAGACGGCACCATCGTTACTGTCGACCCCGACCGAGATCCCGATGCGTTTATGAAAGCCTGTGTTGCGTCTGAAGAACGGTCCATCATCCGGCAGGTTGGTAGCACGCGGACCATTGCCGATGCCCACGGACCCCTTACCCAGGAAGAGAAAAAGGCGTCAGCGGAATGGAATCTCCGCCGCGGCCTGTGCGACAAGGTCTACTACGGCGAAGAGTATTGCGCGCGGTGGAAGCAAGAAAAGTGGAGGGTACCGGTGGATGAGCAGACGCAGCTAAACATGGAAGCTTCGCGGGCGGCGCGGTGGGCCATGTGTCCCCGGCCAGGGGGCGAGACGGCGTTGCACATGTCGTGTGAAAAAGCCAAGACAGAGCTGGAAAAAAGGTATGCCCTGGATGAAATGGGGTCGATGCTAGTGGGCGCTTTGTTCTCGCCGTGGGTGGGACCGCCGGTGAAGCGGTTTGCGCCCGTCAATCTTGGTCGTGGCATTGTGCCGGTTCAGGGTGCAGGTAAGTTTGGCACTCTATTCTAGTCAAAAGATCAATACTGACAGAGTTGGCGTCATAGGGCAAGTTGAAAAGCCTATTAAGGGGAAGGGAGTTTTCTTGTCGCCGGTGCAACTACCAGTACAGGCTGGCAAACCAATCAAACCTACAATCTCTCGAATCGTGAAGCCGTTGACGACTACACGGCGTCCTGTCTCCATCGCCACGCCCCGGCCGATGACGATTCGGACAAGAACACGACTGGTGACGCCGTTTACCACTATAATTGTACCGGGGTTCCGACCGCAATGATCTGACAGGGAGTCTCGGGGCGGGCCTCGGGACGTGAACAAGTTTTCGGTACCGGCATTGATGGGAACCCGGGGTGGCTATCTAGCTACTCATCCCAAGATGACTGAATATATACACCTAGGGTGCTACGGAAACCGGAAGTAGCAACAAGGCTAGTTTGGTTCCATTGCTTCCATGTGACTGCTACAGTAACATTCCCACGCTCCACGCCACAGCGACGTCAAGCTGAACCAAGCCGCAACCCCACGGGGTAACAAGCTCATATCCTAACAGAGTAATACCGGCTTGGGGCAATTTGGCCCAAAATACCCGCGAAAAATGCTCCGCGGTCCCAAACCAGGCGGCGGGGTTACAGCTGGGGGAATTCAGCCGGGCAGGACTAGACCGGGAAATCAAAAACCACGAATGAGCCTCCGAATGTACCGCATTGGGGTTTCTGACGACAACACCATAAGATAGGTGAGTTTACCAGCTGAAAGGTGAGGGTTTTGGCTGGAAGCAGTGATCACTTAGATGTCATCGCCACGATGCGAATCCGGTCATTAATAGTGTCATTGGTGTTGGCCGAGGCGAGGGGTATAGCGTCTTTTCCTTCTCCCTCATCATCATCCCCAGCACCCCGAGCCGTAGCAGCAGCACCGCCAGCCGACTTCACCGCCAATCCCCGAGTTGGTCCTGGTGGCAGCCGCTACAAAGACTCACCACACTTCCGCATCTACAGCGCAACCAACGATGCCACGGCTGACGGTGCCATTGCCATGCTCGAGTCTGCCTACACCTGCTTCGTCGACGACCTCGGCTGGCGCAGCCCCGGACTCAGCTTCCGATCCGAAAGCGAATCCGGTCCTTGGTACAAGATGAACATTTACCAAGTTGAATCCTTGCAGGGGGCCGCGGCGAACACCCCCACCGACATGACGCTTGGTCTCGCCTGGCTCAACGTCGCCAAAGCCTACATGACGGAACCCGCTGTGGTGGTGCACGAATTTGGCCACGCCCTGACTTACAGCGCTGTCGCCATGCCTGCCGGCTGGATCGAGCAAACCCGCACGGGGGCCTGGTGGGAAACCGTCGCCAACTTCGTCGCAGACACTTACCTCACTTCCTCCGTCTGCGCCCGCGCCCGCACCCGCTACAACCAGCGCGATGGCGCCACACTCATCAACCTGCGCAAGATCTTGGGGGATTCCCACCAGGTTCTGGTTGACGGCACGCGCGACACGGGAAACTACTACGAAGCCTGGCCGTTTCTCTCCTACGTGTTTGCAAACCCCGATAACTACACCGGGCTCGGCACACCTGTCTTCCCCGCCGTATGGACGCGGTATGCCCGGAGAAGTGACGAGACTCCGCTTCACGTCCTGGAACGGATTATCTCACCGTCTACGAAAATCCAGACTGTGGTGGCACGGTACTGGGCGCGCATGGCGTTTGTGGATATCGGACATGCCAAGGCGAAAGCGCAATTCGTCTCACAGAGAAGGAATATCAACTATGCGAATTTGGATTCCCAGGGTGGAGGAAGGTATCGCGTCAAGAGCGCCCGTAGGCCGAGGTACATGGGTGCGAATCTTATCCCGCTGAAGGGAACGGGGAATCTGGTGGCGAATGTTACGGCTACGGGTAATCCTAGGGCATTCACGGCGACGCTGGCGATACAAAATACGGCGACGGGGGAGGCGAGGTATGTGGATATGCCCGGGGGAAACGGCCAGGCGACGGTGGCGAGCGGAGAGGAGGCCATGTTAGTGGTTGTGAATACACCGGAGAAGTTGGTGCTGTTTGACCCGTTCAAGTTGACGGCAGAGACAAACACGGGGTTGGATTACTCGGTGCAGTTGACAGGGTTGACGGCTTGACAGGCAGGGAGTGTGAAAAAGAAAAAAGTCCCTGCAGTAAGAACCGGTGGGTTGGGGCCAGGTCGGATCCGAGGGGTGGAAAGGAAGGATCCGAAGGATGGGCGGGATGGGATTCCTGGTGGGATGAATCCTACGCGTCCCTCGGTGGGATGTGCGATTGAATTCTGTCCCGAATTCCAATGCAAAATAGTATGAATCACATACTGGAATTATACATTTTATTATCAAGCGGTACTTGGCAACTTCTGACATCACATTCCCGTTCACATCCTATACACAACATTTCCATCTCATCTTGTCCCATCCAACCCTGGCTCCATCTTATCGTCTTTGCTCACCAAGGCTGATCTCACCACACACCATCTGACATTGCCAACAAAACGCGGCCAAGAGGCCCAACCCCCCATCCTGTCAAAAACTAATCCTTTCTGGGGAACTCAAACCACCCGTCAGCCAATAAAAGCCACTCCTCAGCAATAGTTGGCGCATCGGCATCTTGTCGCTGACATAGCGCAGGACGCTCTGCATTTTCTTTCTACCAATCGAAAGTACGGATACTTTGCGCCTGTAAAAAAATGTGAGCCACTCACTACTGGAGGGGAACCACAAACTGGGATTCTATGTGGCGTGGCAATGCGGCATGTGGCAAGATGAATGGATGACCGGGAGCCTAGTCTGGTCTGGTCTCTTCTGACCTGACCTGACCTGACATGAGTGCCTGAGACATTGATGCCTGGATGGTTAAAAAAAAATGTTCACTCAGATAATTCCTTCCAGAAGCCTTTCCACCCTCCACCCTGCTCTAGGTCGGTCTGCCCTAACTATCTAACTTAAACCGTCCTGGTTTCTTGTCTTGGTAACGTCCTCACTCACTCGGCTTTGGCCCGTTCGGTCCCGAGTCTTTCTGCTCACCCCCCCCCCCCCCCCCTCTCTGTTGGTGCTGTCATTGCCGTGAGGTGTTTGAGGAAAAGATCGTCAGGAGTTGTCGGTACATAAGACTTGTGTGTGAGCCGCTTCGTTTGTTCCAGCTTGAAAGGTTGACTTTGAGTGAGTGATTTTGATTCTTTCCACAACTTTCAGTACAGAAGTTTGGATCAGCGAACTCAAAGCAAAGCTACCTAGGTACCTTACTTGCCTTAACTGACTCGACCCGACCCGACAAGCTGGTAACCCCCAGCCTGTCTATCCACATCTATTCCAACTCTACTCTTCCTACGGGAAAGCTTAACTTCTTGGCTCTCTTGCGCCACCACACTATGGCAACCCTCTCTGCGTTTGCGCCACTCGCGCAATGGGCGGGAATCTTCCTTCCCACGTTATATCTCGGTTCGTCTCTCTCCACATATCCCTTTCTGATCTGTCGTGTAGCATCTACCCCATGCCAGCTATATGTCGCAACATGTGAATCTCAAACTCCGTGTCCTGCCTACACGCCCTATTTCCATTGCTTTCCAGCCCCACACCCTCACCAGGTACCAGAGTGACACTAACAACCGACTCAGGAATCGCCGCTCAAGATAGCATATCTGTCCACAACTCCCTCCGCATTGGCGTCCCACCCAAGCTTCTCGCCAAACAGTGGCTTTCCGTCTACCAACAGGGTCCGCGCTGGGTTCTCCCGGTAGTGCTCACCTCTGTAGCCTCCAATGCCTTTCTCGCATTTGTATTCCGCTCCTCCTCCTCCTCCTCCTCCTCTGTATTTGGGAAACGGAGTTTGTACGCGTTAAGCGGGGCGCTAATGTGGATGATTCCCATGATTACCATCTTCATCTTTGAGCCTGGCGTGAATGGGGCTTGCAAGGTGAAAACGGAGGAACTGTTACGAGATGAAGGAGTTGTTATGAAAGACAAGAAAAGCACAATCGTACCGAGGTTGAGTAAGCATTCGGCGTCGGAAAAGAGCAGGCAGTGGGCGGAACGGGTGGGTATGGAAGAGCTGGTGGAGAGTTGGGCGAACGAGAATGTCAAGAGGTGTGTTGTGGCCTTGATGGCGGCGGGGGTAAGTGGGTTTGCGACGTTGGTGTTGAGTTAGGTGAATGGGGAAGATGTTCAACTAGGTACTTACCTAGATCAGGTAGTCAGATGAGAGCTATCGATTTGTATACCTAGGGTGATAACAAGAAAAAAAAACCAGTGTTGCTCTTACTTACCCTCGCTGTTTATTTGCAATACGATGATGCCCCAGTGTCTTTGTCCTCTAGGTACTGGACTGGGAAGGGACCTCGTCGCTTATTCACCGGAAAGCGATATAGGTACCTACCTTACCTTTCGCTCACATAAATATAGGTTTAACAAGTCGAGTTGGGTCAGGTTGAGTCGAGACTAAAACTGAACTGAACTGAACTGGCCACCGAAATGGAAATGGAATTTGTAAGATACTTACCTATCACAAGTGACATATCCCGCCTCGTTGAAGAAATAGAAGATGATGCTAGAATACAGTTTGCCAAACACAAATTCACGGTTATCCCCTAGGTAACTAGAGTAGACTATTGCAGATGTCTCACACGCATGGTAACTAGACAAGTTCGCTCGCTCAACAGACAGACAGAAAGGCAGACAGAAAGGCAGACAGAAAGACAGACTACATGTACTACATGTACTGGTTGGTTTGGTTGCTTTCGTGTGTGTCCCCAATTGTCCCTAAACCGGAGGAGCCTCCTTCGTCAAGGCACAGTTCCTGAGAGCCCAGCTTCTCCACCTGCTGCTGGTCTCGCTCGCCTGGCAGACGTCTACCGGTGCGACTCTTGCGCCTTGTTTGCATTCGGTATCGGTGTATACGGTTACTGCTCTCTGTAGTTAGTCTTGACATACAACTGCGTGACACTTGGATGATCGTGTTTCATGTCCATGTCCACGTCCTGCACAGAGCTAGGAGGTACATGCAGGACTGGAGGATTGTAAGAGGAGGGGATATCGTACCCGTACAGTCCGGGCTCAAAATCCTCGACATAAAGCTCAAAATAGTCGGGTCCGGAGTTTCCGTGTTGAGACCCCGAACCGGCTGGCAGCCATTGGTATTTTTAAGAAAGCCATTCCAGGTATCCATGCGGGTGGTGAGCGTCCAGCCGTGTTCATAGTTTGAACCTCCTGTCGCTGGCGCCGTCGTTGGAAAAGTACAGTCTTTGGATGTATACAGGCTCACGACCGACAGTAACGCAGGGAATGGTTCTGGGGGAGTGGTTTGCGGAACAGGAGTGGCTGTTGAAGGTAGCGCCAACATGAAGCTAGCGAGGATGCTAAGCGCGGTGGTGGTGGTGAACTTCATTTTGCTTTCGTGAATCGTGAATTGTGCTGCAGAGATTGAGATTTCAATTTGGACCTAACATAGCCCAAGCTTTGATATACTGACTCTTAGCTCTTCTTATATCCTCGGACCAAAAGAAAGAAAAACAAGGGGGGCCCTATCTTCTCGCTCCGGGTAGATAAATACGTAGGTAGGTACCTAGGCAGGTAGACTGGTATGGTATGATCCGGTCGGTATCTAGATAGGTTGAGGGGTTACCCAACTTCCACACTTCCATACTTTGACTTGTGTTAAATTATCCGGGGGGGAGGGGGGACCGGAGGGAGAAATATCGCCTGCGGCACAGCACCGCACAGGACCACAAAGCACCACACAGGAAGGCATTAGAATAGACTAGTTCTAGATTAATCCCCCCAGTGCCGACTGTCGATCCCCAAGCCCACATGTGCTGTGCACCAGACCACATCCTGGTCTGGTCTGGTTGAGCAAGAATCCTTCATGTTACGTACAAGCTGCAAAGCACAGTCTAGCTGCCAACATTACCTACCTATTCATTCATTGGTCAACCCTCACATACACATACAGGGCATTGGCGCTTGCTCGATATTGATATATGCTCGACTGTCAAAACAAGGACCGACGGAGAAAGAAGAAGAAACAAAAAACGACAATTGAGGACTGCCGAAACAGATACTAAACAGAATGAATCATCGGGATCAAATGGTTCCCCACTCATTGACCAGACGGGCTGCTAATTAACCCAAGGTATTATCCCTATTTAGGTATCCAGTGTCGGGAGGACTCACTTGACATGATTTGGTTCCCATGATATATTGTTGCTTCAACTTTCTCCGCAGTTGGTCCATTCCACCAACCAGTTGTAGTTCGACAACCAGTATACAACGCGCGTATTGATCCTGAGAAGCGTGCCTGCGTGTGACCCGGGCAGGCAACACAGATTGTATGGTAGCATGGCAGTGGCCACAGATTTGACTTGTCCGCGATTGTTCGCAAAGACAAACGCATCCCTTTACTATAAACTCTACCATTACGCTGAATTCATGCAAAATTCTTCAGTTGGGCATTCCTTTCCACGAGTCAATAGCAAACACTTAAACGCTTTGTGCGTGTGTAGATTCCTCCATCCATCCGGCTGCTGCATCCTCTCCAAGA
>Ga0247760_1003103_pt1 | contig 11291 bp, 9 predicted proteins | sample UWRJL171409R4_FD_179936 | JGI IMG/M metagenome (GOLD analysis project Ga0247760, IMG submission 179936) | Plant litter microbial communities from Arlington Agricultural Research Station in Wisconsin, United States - UWRJ-L171-409R-4 | ecosystem: Environmental > Terrestrial > Plant litter >...
AAAGGGAAGAGAATAGTCAAGACCCCCTCCACGCTCCCGGAACGTCAGCATCTACATCCAACGCCGTGATCGACACTGGCTCTTGCGTGTCTTTCCCCTTTCCTCTTGTCAATTCCCCTCCCAGCACATGTATATCCATGTCGTGTAGTGAGGTGGATATGGACAGGGAATCGCCTAGCGACCCTAGCGACTCGAGTTCTTCGTCTTCGGAGCTGGAATCTCGATAGGACATGGATAGACCCGGTTCCGGTTCCGGACTAGAACTGCGGTCGCTGTCGCTGACAGTGCTGCTATTGGTGGTAGTGGCAGTGGTTCTTGCCATTTCTTGTTCCTGTTCCTGCTCCTGTTCTTGATCTTGTTTCTGTTTGCTCTCTCCAGGTTCAGATTCAGAGACCGAGACAGATTGAGAAACAGAAACATAATCCGAGACTGAGTCCCCCTCTTGTGGTTTTTGTTGAGATGGTTGAGAGTGGGCCGCAGGAGGAAACCGCGCAAACCCATATCCCGCCGCCTCGTGCTCCTCCTGTTCTTCCCTCTCCCTCGTCTCTTCATACATGGCATTCAGACAAGCCATTTTCCCCTTTGATCTCGGCAGTGCATCAAATTCAAAAGGGGAAGGTTTCGCAATAAGCAACGGGGTGAAATCGTTCCAATGTACGGGGATTTCCTCCCCGGAAAGCGGGTCGCGCTTCTTCCGGATGGTAAACGCCCACGCCATTCCCCCCATGGATAGAAATAGGTCTTGTTCCACGATGGGAATGCCCTGACATGTCCTCCGACCGAATCCAAATTGGGAAAATCCATTCAAATTCGGGTAGATGGACAGAGGGCCGCGGTAGGTAGGGTACGAGGGGTCGAGCCAGCGGGAGGGGTTGAACGTTTCGGCGTCGGGGTAGGTGGTTTCGTCGCGGGTGATTGCCCTATTTTGTTCTCTGTGTTAGTCTTCTTTTCTTTTTTGTGCCCCGGATGAGTAGAGAGGGGATATGGAGAGAGAGAGAGAGAGAGAGAGATGGAATTACCACTCCAGAGCATGAATCGTCGCCCCCTTGGGGATGAAATACTCCTTGTACACATCATCCTCCTCCACGGCATGGGGAATCCCCGTCGGCACTGCCGGTCGCCAGCGAATGACCTCTTTAACCACAGCTCTCAACATGGGGAGTTTATCCCTATCCTCCCACTGCGGACACCGTCCATCTTCCAAGACCGTGTCAATTTCTTCCTGGAGTCTGGTCTGCCACTCCGGGTAGTGACACATGGCGAGGATATAGCTCTGAATAGGGCTGCCGATAGTTAAAGCCCCCGCGATAGCCATCAATCCCACCACGCGCATTCCTTCTTCTTCTCCGCCCTTCATTTTCTGAGAGTCCAAAAACGTCCTCACAAAACTCGGCCCCGCCTTCTCCCCCTCCATCATATCCTTGACAAACCCCATGTTTTCCCTAAACAACTTCTCTTCCAGTCCATGGCGGGCTTTCTCCTTTTGTTTCCAAGGGCTGATCATTTCCGGAACATGTCTCAGAAAACTGAGCCGGTTAGGCAGGGCGCCCGACGGGCTAATCGTCATGAGTAGACCAAAGGTTGTATGTCGAAGCATTTCCGCTGGGTGGGCGCTTCCCCAGCAGAGACGGGAGACGGTCCGGGAGGTGAATTGCTCGACCCATTCGCGGTATTTTGTCGGTTCGCGCCACATGTTGAAGAGGAACCGGTCTCTCTCGAGGGCAGGGTAGGCGTGCAGGTTATCGCGTGCCGAAGTGTGCATGAGGTGGTTGCAGAGTTTGCGTTGGCGTTTCCAGGTTTCGGTCCGGCCGAGGAGAGCGAGGTAGTCGCCGCTGGTTCGGTTATCCGGGAGGTTCGGAATGGTGGGACGGTCCGAGTAGATGGCGGCGCGCTTGGAAAGCAGGTCGTGGGCGATTTGCTCCGAGGAAATCCACACGTGGACAGAGCCAAACATGGTGGTTTGGTAAATAGGACCGTGGGTTTTGCTCCATTCGTAAAACTTGATCCACGCGCCCTTTTCGGGAATATCGTGTACTCGTCCAATGTAAGGGAGTCCGGTAGGTCCGGGCAGGGGACGGGATCCCGGGGGAAGATGTTTTCGTCGTTGTAGGTAGAGATGGATAGCTCCAATGGCTAACCCGAAAGAGACGAAGAATAAGGTAACTGAACCAGCCATGGTGGTGTCAAGACAAAAAAGAAGACGAGAAATACCAAGGGAAATCAATGAAGAAGAAGAACCTGAACCTGTCGATGTTATAAAGTTGGGATGATGGGGAGGGACGACACTAGAAAATTGTGATGAGTCAAGCTCGGTGCAGTTCATATCGCCAGCGAAGATGAAAGATGAAGGTGAGGATGGGGACGAAGAGAAAAAAAAAAGACAGTGGAAGCAGCGAGGTAATATGTACGTTCGACTTCCCTCTCCCTTTCTTACCTCTGCAAGCCGAGAAGAGCAACAACCTTTGGAACTGCATGACTTGGCTCTCTTGGTTTCGCATAAGCTCTGTCTGGATGCCAATAAACAGGATGCACCAACTGCGGGATGCCCCTAGGGGGAAAAAAACAGCCAAGCCGGGCCAAGCAAGCAACTTCAGCCAAACAAGCAGACAGAACACATCACGGCGTGTCGGGCACTTGATTCCCGTGCCGTCTGTCCATGGTAGGTTTCAAGTCGGGTTGAGATATCCAACCTGCAGCTAAGTAAGTAGTGTAGCGTTGCGTTGTACTCCTCCCATGTACATGTACATGAGTACCTAAAAGGTCCGGTCTGGTTCTAGTGCAGGCAGGTCCTCTGGATGTAGTGCAGGTAGATGATACCTATCTAGGTACCTAGAGGGATGCAACTTTGCAGACAACCAACATTGCCACAAACTTTGTGACCTGCTGCTTCAACAGGATCAGATCAGGATTAGATAACGGAGGGTAAATTGAGGGAGACAAAGAGCAAGAGCTGACAAACGGGTCGTAACAACATCAGCCGCACCACTCCTATTCGCCCACGCCCACCGCAGTATCCTTCGGGGCATTTTGATCTACCCATCTAGAGTGATGGTCAGAAGCCAAGGCCATTCACTATGATAGTTCAGATAGTGCAGATAGTCAGTCAGCGTGCGGTGAAACCTTTGTTGGCTTGCAGGCCGTGCAGACTTAGTAGTAGACAGACAGGTCCAGTCTCGCTGGCAGGGTAATGTGCAGCAGCAGTATTAAGGTTTCGTTGATTGGTTCCCTGACCTTGCTTGCCACACCACACCACCCTTTTTAGTTCGTCCCCTTTCGGGTCGTATCAGTAGTATCGAATGGGGCAAAAACCCGATTGAGATGGGTGATATCGGACTTGACTGATGCATTCCTTCTTGTTCCCTTGTTGGATCATTTCTTGCCCCCATTTTTGGTTCTGGATGCTCAGTATTGTCCGATGTCCGAACAATATTGCGACCTGCCCTCCACACCCAGAATACAAGGTTGGGGCTGTCCGGAGGTGTGCTGTGTGTTTGCGTGTGAGTGAGTGAGTGTGTGTGTGCTATCGCGGGAAATAATAGCTCATCGCGCGATGGATCTTTCCATGCGGCCTACATGGAAACATGTAGAGTAAGCGCCTAGTGTCCTGCTTGCATACGCGCATTGCATTGAACCCGTGGTGATTCTAGAATGCAGAATGATGATGCACTCGTGCGTGAGCGTTTGCTTGGTACAACGTAGCTCGAGGCTAGTAGATCACCCACAGCACAGCCTTAGAAGGCAAAGGCGGAGTCGTTGAAGGAAGCGGCGGGGAAGAATAATCGGGCCCGGTAACTTGTTGGAACTCGTTCGGCCCCCGCACGGTCTTGTGGGCTTGTGGACGTTCCCGAAGACGTTGGGAGGTCTCAGCCCCCATAACTAGTGTAAAGACTTGATCTCTTCGTGTTGACTCCCATTGCGAGATCCTTCAAATTTACTTCATCTCAAATCTCTCTCGGGTTTCTTGACCAGCATGGGTTCTTCCTTTCCAAGAAGACGAGATATCTCGATTCAATCAGGTGTGGTTAACATCGTTTGCCAGGTGGGCGCAGACCAGAGAGAGAGCTTAGTCACTGGTACAAACTCTAGCATATCCTCCCCCAAATCCCAAGTGGGTACTGCTCCCTCATTATTTGTTTGTTTGTTGATGTGGCAAATCTGCCATCTCTCCTGATGCATTCCTGCCAAGGTAAGGCGGAAGTGATGACTTGGGATTCATCTCTCGCGAATGGTGGGCAGATTCAACCAAGGCATGATGTGTTCCAAAAACAAAGTCGCGCATGCATGATGATTTTCTGCGCTCCTCAACCAATCAGCACCAAATTTTTGTCGTCACAAGGTGGTTGACGCGTGTTGAGCCTAAGGCTCGCGCTAGTCTAGTGCAAGTTGCATTGTTCGGCATGACTGGCAAGGTTTGTGGTATTCGCCTCGTGCGGAGCTGCGTCACAGACAGCTCAGGGTCTCGCAGATAGACGGAATTGTGAGCGATGTTTTCAGCTAGCTGGGCAGATCGGACAAAACCACCTCCTTGGCTGGCGTATCTTAACAATGTTGGAATCCGACGGGCAGCACTCTTCATGATCAAGCGAAGGAACGGCGATATGGGGGGAGAATCCTCTATTCCGTGGTAAGTAATACACCCCAGGAGCACTCGGGCTCAACTGTGAGCTGAAATGATGTTCGCTACTCCGTAGACGCCACACCTTCGGGTCAAACCAAGCTCCTGATCCCTGTTGACGCCAATCATGGCCCGGTTACCGGCAGCTTTCGGGCCCGCAACTGCTACAGACTCTGGAAGACGCCGCGGGCCGGAATTTGCCTCGACTCGCTAAAGTTGACCTCCGTTTGCTCACATCCTGAAAGAGCAAAGTCAGTTCTGCAACTCCACTGCCATCCAGAAGAAGGCTTACCTGTCAACGGGGCTCAACCCAAGCAACCGCATGCCGTTTCCAAGAACGATATGCGCTGCGTTATAGAGGGCCATGCGAGCCTTCATCAACTCCCGCTCACTTCCAACAATCTTGAGATGATCGTAGCTACTGCTTAGGGCGTGCGTCATCTTAAACAGGTATGTGAGAACCGTTGTCGGCTCCAGCGTCCTCAGAGTGTTGACCACCGTATCAGGCCATTGCGAGAGTAGCCGGACGATATTGATAGCGTGGGTTTCTGTGAGTAGAGACAAGTCTGCTGTCGCCAGCTCCTCATCGCTGAGCCCGGCGCGGCGCTTGATGGAGCTCATACGGGCGTGCGCATACTGAAGATAAGGTCCGGTGTCACCTTCGAACGATGTCATCGCGTCCATGTTGAAAGTATAGTTGTTGATCCTGTACACAGATCAAGTCAGCTTGGCTCACCCACAACAACAGACGATCAAATACCTCTTGCCGGACATGTCCTGGACCATCACACTGCTGATACCCAAGGTATCGGCGGTCGCCTCGGGATTCTCAACCTGGGCATACTTTTCCTCATTCTTCTTCATCGTTTCGTGCATCTTGTCGGCCACGTCCCTGAGGATATCGTCAAGGAACTTGACAGTACCCTTGCGGGTGCTCATTCCCAGCACCAGACCGAAGTTGATGTGCTGGCACTTGGCAGCAATGTCCTTGTGTCCCAGTAGCTCGATGATCTTGAAGAGTTGCTTCAGATGCAAGTCCTGAGCTGATGCGACGACGTAAATCATGTGGTCGAAGTTGTACTTCCTGTGGCGCGCCAAGAGCTCGCTGATATCGCGGGTGAGGTAGAGCGCGGTGCCATCCTTCTTCCTGACGATTGGCTTCTCGAGGCGCTTGCCTTCCTTCCCAGGTACCAATGACTGGAAGTCGATGAGCATTGCCCCATTGTCCTCCTTGGCAATACCCTTCTCTTCGAGCTCCTTGCCAATCTTGAGCATATCCTCCTCGGAGACTTGGCTCTCACCGCTGTATTCGTCGAAGCGAATGTTGAGGCGGGCGTAGGTGTCCTTGTACCGAGCAATGCTCAAATCGCGGAAGCGTTTCCACATATCGAGCGCCACCGGATCCCGGTCAGTCATCTTCCTGAAATAGCGACGGGCTTGCTCGTTCAAGCTATTTGCTTCTAGCTCGGTGATATCCTCGCCCGCAGCCTTCTTCTTCTCAAACTCCTCCTTCTCCGCCGACATCTCTGAGTTGATGCGCACGTAGAGCTGGAAGAGGTGGTTGATGGGGTCTTGCTTGAGTGCCTCCTCGTCACCGTACTTCTCGAAACCCAATGCCAACAATCCATATTGCTTTCCCCAATCACCGAGGTAGTTTATCCTGAATACCTCCCAGCCGGCGCCCTCGTACAAGTTGGCGAGGAAACCGCCAATGATCGTGCTTCGAAGATGGCCAGCGTGGAAAGGCTTAGCGATGTTGGGCGAGGAGAACTCGACAATGATGCGCTTCTTGCCCTTGCTGGGGTCCTTGGGGTCACGCAGACCAAGGAACTTATTCCTGCCAAATTCGGAACCGGTTTGTTGGATCATGGGGACTAGGGCCTTGGTGAGGGGGGCAGCCTTGAAGAAAAAGCCCAGGAAGTAGTTGGTAGCTGTTGGCTTCTCGAAAAGGGGGTCATTCTCTGGAAACTGCAGAAGATTACTGTTAGAACTATTGCCACCTGCAAGGCCAGAAACACAGTCGAGTTGGAGCATACCTTCTCCGCCCATTCCTTAGCTAGCTCGTCGGGTTTCTTGCCCTTCAACCTGAGGGACGGGGTGGCTAACACCATGTCTCCCTTGTCCAAGCCTGTGCTCCATTGCAGATTTGGGTATACGATCTTGTGGTCTACCCCGGTCAGTTCGCTCAGCACGTTGGCAAGGTGGGCGCGGTAGAGGTCTTGGGGATTGATCTCGGGATGGCAATTCGGGTATTTGTCGTTTATCGCCTCGAAGCTGAGGCCGTCGACGCTCTTCACGAGCTGCTCAATGCTGTCGGTGGTAGCCATGAGTGCGAATGCGCGCGCTGAATGACCGAAAGGGTTTGAAGAGGGGTAACGTGGGACGGCGCGGCCGTGGAGGGGGTTAAAAGCCGTGGGGGGGCTGCGGGTGCAGGAAAAATGGGGACAGAGACTTCGAGTCCTGGTCACGGTTTGAAACGAAAAGAGGTTGTGAAGAAAAGAATTTGAAAAGAGCGATCTCTGGCAGACCATGAGGAAAGGAGAGGCCTGCCAAATTATTGGCGAATTTGCTTTGGGTTCGATTGACTCGATTCCTGACTCAGAATTCTGCCCAACTCGAAAAATTGAGGCAGAGCAAAGGGCCCACAAAAACTTCTCACCACCATCTCAATGTCCAATCAGAGCGGGACTTGATCTCACCGTGGTGAGGTCAATGCCAAGAGATCGCGGGGTTGCGGAGCGGGGCACTCGTTTATCCTCCCCAGGTCACGGTGAGCCTTGCCGCGACGAACATCAACTTGCGCCAATTGGTCCCAGAAATCTTCATATTACGCTATGCACAGATCCACGCTGGTGTGGTTCTAGGTATCCTTGCTCGCCTCGCCCATAGTCCAAATGCAGATCAACCAAAACGCCTTCCATTGTCCCGAAAACACCCTCAAAAACTGTATTCCTCGACGTGAAGCTGAATGCCTTGTGCGCCTGTCCCTTTGTGTACTGCTCTCTCATCAGACAAGCTGGCCACACAGTTCCGGACGCTGGCAACCAGCGATGGACCACCACAAACAACAACGCTTGTTTCCCCGCCGCTCGCCTCTACCGGCTTGCGGATGAAGGCCTTGACGTCGGGCCTCACCGTCGAGTGGTGGACGTGGGAGTCAGTGCTCGCATTGCTTAGTGTGCGTTCCGGCGTTGACGCCGCTGATCGCTCCACGTCGATCGGAGATCTCGCCCTGGCCTTCTCTATCTCGTCCCTGCCGGTATCAGTGCCTGATGCAAGCGCAGGCCGAGGATCGATCGGCTCGCCATCAGAACTGCTCTTGCTCGGAGACGGAAACGACGGGCTTCGCGTAACAGCAATGTGAACGAGAAGCTCAATACCAACATCCTTAGCCTTATCGATGAACTCGTGTAGACGGCCAACATAAAAGTCAATTTCCTCCCCTTGCCTTGCCGTCAGGAGAAAATGGATTCTCTTGGTACAGTTCGTCCTGTCGGTATGGAGAACGCTCTCGAGGATGGGCAATGTGAAGGATGCTCCGGTCGATGCGGAGATCAACACGATTGTCTCGTATATATCCCATCCAGGCGGGGCGCCGTACGGCCCGGAAACAAACACGGTGAGGTTGCGTTTCTGCTTCCCCGCCTGTGCTTTCGCGGCAAAGTCGTGTATCCGCCGAGAGAACCCATTATGCCTGCGGATGATGAGTTGTATGCTGTTACATATGCATGTCTCTGGGAGCTGATGGGCGCATGCAATCGTGTACGGGTGAGCTTCCAATACTCCCACCCTGGGGACCCAAAGATATAAGTGTTGCCCTGCTCGCCACCTAAAGTGAACATCCTTGATAGTCATGACGGTGATCGAATTCCCGACTGCCCGAACCTGGGCTTGGTGTCCAATTCTCTGTCCTCCTCTGCACTTTGACTTGTTGGGTAGCACCTTTATGTTCTGCCAGAGCAACAGGGCCGTCCGGCAAGCTCTGTCGAAGCAAATGGCGGCGATCGCGAACCAAACATTATACTGAGCAACAGGCGGGACGTGCTCGTAAACCACCCAAAGGAAAACCACGGCAGTGGCAATGTGTTGCAGCACAAAGAACTCGTAGCTCATCCATCTGAGGGGAGCGAAGGATGAGACCACTGCCCAGAGCAAAATGCCCCAAGCCCCAAGGCCGTATTTTACCATGGGCATCATCTCGAGCTGGTAGTCGACGAAATCAGCGAGAACCCACTCGGTCCAAAAGTGCCACCCATGAACCGTGGCAGTGACGAAGACAGTGCGCGCCACCCATCGGTGCAGCCAGTTCAGACGCTCATGACTAATGCCCGCAATGAAGCCGAGAACATTGCATTTTGAAGCCAGCAGATACATCAGCGGTACTTGCGTGGTTGTGACCCATGCATTGCGATATCCAATCCGCTCCCAGAAGAAAACATCTTTGACGATGGCCCCGTCCGCCATCATATAGATGATGATGGCCCAGTAGACCAGTAGGGCAATGACACGCCCGAGTGAGGGCGGAGTCATCCATGAGAGACCTCGAAAAGGGATATGGAGCTGGGGATAGCTCGCCTCCCGAGCGACCGCCGTCAATGTCGCCCAGATCTCCAAAAAACGGTTACTTGGTCTCGTTGGGAACTCGAGCGAATTTGCGGCGCACCGTCGTAACCTGGAGTGCTCTAAGTGGTTAGCAAGGCGCAGCCCACTAAAGGGTTCGTATACAAAGCAGGAAGACCAACCGGTTCTGAGAAACATAAAAGTTGACAAGTCGACAGGCCGCCAAGAACCCCAGAAATCCGGCAATTATATACCAAAAGCCTTGAGCCAGCTCCCTATTCCGCGGTTGGAAGCTGTTCATAGGATGGGAATGCCCCGTGTCGTGATCCATATCGTGGTCCATGCTTGCGGAAGCTCTCCGGCGAGGTAGCCGTGGTTAACACCTAGACCGTTGGAGGCCGTGAGGTTGCTCGATCAATTCCGCCTGTGACGGACGGGTTGCCCGCCGCTCTCGGCCGTTAGCGCTGTATCAGCCCAGCGACGGATCACCAGAAGTTCTGAGAAAGACTGATTCCGAAAGCTATAGCATCGCCCTCAAGATAAGAAAGGAACCAGACAACGCGATCGCGGAAACTTGCGCGCCGTCCCGCCGAACTGTTGGACGCGAACTGACGACGTCGTGACGACTCAAGCGAACCTAGCTTGATCACGGATGTGGGGGTAAGATGGATTTTCAGGTTGCGCCGGCGGTTCTGGGGCTCCACTGGTACGTCAAGCAGATTGCGAGATAGCCGAGAAATGGAACAAGGCCGACTGGAAGGGAGAAGACGGCGGGTAAAGAAAATCCAAGTCCAAAGGAGATATCAATATATTGGGGCTCGATCGTTGTTGGGCATTACCATGAGGCTAAACCGGGGATCGAGGTGAGTGCAGCTGGCCGGTATTATTTTACAGCAGAGTGAGATCGCGGCCACTTGGTCGCCCACCAGACAATGCCCACACAAGCGAATCTGTGTGTCACCACCGCGGTGACCCATGGCGCCCGTCGCTCCGTGGGAGCGTGGGAATATCGCCGCATCCGATTTTGCAGGCTTCCCGAGTTGCTGCAGACCCCACGCTGATGGGAGTCTCAGATCTTGACAGCTTTGAGAGCAAATTCTCACTGGTCAGCACTGCCGCGCTAGTCAAAGCCACAATTTGCTCAAATGCCCTCGTCAGTGCCACCATCCCTGATTGGGCATGGCGTGCCCGCTGGTTTGGACCCTGTCAATTGCCCTTCCCGTCTTAGCGTAACCCTCCCGCAGGCGTGGCGCCCCTCCAACCCCGCGATTTGGTGACACAACTTCTCGGGATGGAGGGCGAAAGTCGAGTAAATGTCGCCAGAATTTCTGGAAATAGTGGATGTGAGCATTTTGTCATCCCAGAGGAGTGGGCTCTCTTCAAAGTGTCAATTACAGGATCTTGGCGAGAAAGCTTGGCTGGACTTCCGGTTAGCTGGAGGCAAGATTCTCGATCGAGCACACACGAAAGATGACCGAACTTCATGGAATAGACCTGTGAGGAGAGACCGACTCATCCGAGCTCCAGTTTGCGAAACTGTCCCCAACATGTGTCATGTCACATTAGACGACAAGTCCCCCCCCCCCTTTCCCCTCCCAGGATTCTGTCGTGCCAACCAGCCCATCCCGCTACTCCACATCCATGCCCCGTGGCTAGATATGCGCAAGATATAACTAGCATGCATACGCTACCGGAGTTGGGTCGTTCATTCACCTCCTTTGCGATTCCCCATTGCTCAAGACTCGAGAACCTTTAACAAGCAATCGTGTTTTTTCAATACTCGACCACATTCTCAGCATTGACTCACGATCACCCTCTTCCACGCCGTCACTGAGACCAATGGCTCCACTCCACGCGCTTACCGCAGCAGCGCTGCTCTTCTTGTCCACTACCAGTGCTCATTTTGTCCTGGTCAACCCGCCATCCCTCGAAGGCAACAGCCTTGACGATGAAAAGGAGGGCAACGCACCGTGCGGTGCTATTGTACCTGACCTTTCCCAGACCACGACCAACACGTTCCGAGCTGATGGAGATTTCGTCGCCGTCAGATCTGGGCACCAGCAAAACAACTGGTTAATCAGAGGCACACTTGAGGATAAGGCGGCCGGAAACTGGA
>Ga0247760_1003104_pt1 | contig 11287 bp, 5 predicted proteins | sample UWRJL171409R4_FD_179936 | JGI IMG/M metagenome (GOLD analysis project Ga0247760, IMG submission 179936) | Plant litter microbial communities from Arlington Agricultural Research Station in Wisconsin, United States - UWRJ-L171-409R-4 | ecosystem: Environmental > Terrestrial > Plant litter >...
GGGGGGGCTTGGGGCTTATGATGGTCTCAAATGGACTGGAGACTTACGATGGTCTGGAATGGACGAGATAGGTTGGTTCCCGGTTTGGGTTTCTTCCTGATGTGCTGCGCCTTAGGAAGGAAAGCACTAGGTTTATCATCCGTATATGTTTCTTTCTCGTTCAGTTGTTGACTTTGAGTTTCTTTGAAAGGGTTTTTGGGGGTCTCTTTATCTGAGGTGTTGCGTTGCTGTGACTGGATTGGTCTTTATTTACTTTCAAGGGGCGAGTTTCAGACTCGTCTGAAACTCTTGAGTAGTTCTTTAGTCACGAAATGTACAAGTAACAAGGAAATCTTGTCTACCCAGGCGCAAAGAGTGGAGATCTCGGGTACGCAGATAGTTCCGTGTCTTTCTCATCGGCTGGCGATTCAAGACTCCATCCTTTGTAAGTTGACCTTACCGCTTGCTAATGAGTAACGACTGATGCATGTAGCTGCCTCATTATGCCGAACATTTCCCTCCTCAACATAAATGCTCAGGTAGATGAGCTGACCTCTGAGATATTTGACCACTTGCGCCAGCTCATTGAGCATGACAAAAAATACAACAGGTTTGACCGTTGCCTCGGCAAAGCCAACACCCTTGCAGGGCATTCTGCAATCCTCTTCGACAAGATGAAGGCTGTGGAGCAGGAGGCTCCCACAGAACAACCGGGTACCTCAGGGAAAAGTATTCTAAACTTTGCTTCGGAGATCTACCGTGCTTCCATTGTCCTGAGGGGAGCTACACGCCTTCACTCATCCTGGACGCATTGACTCCCCGTCTGGAATGGCCAGGGAGACACTCGTTCGGAAGAGCACATTCATGGCAATTGAGAACCTGTTAAAGGTCGGGTTCAGTTCAGGTTCTACCTCCTGAAGACAATCAACGTTGACTGTCGCCTCGGGAACCTCAGTCACAACGAGACACAAGCTTTCCATGCCCTGAGCAACCAAGTCTGGCTCTTGATAAACTCAACCGAGAACATCCAAACCAGCGAAGCAAAATGGCGACAACACTTCAATGAAGCCTCCTGGCTCCAATGGGCCAACACCATCTTTGGGTTCCCCAAGCCCAAAGTTCACCAATGCCGCACAACAGACAATTCCTCGCCCGTCTACCTCACCATCTCCTACCCCCTATTGCTACGCACATATACCTCCATCCAAGCCCTTCTCCACACTCTACTCAACTGACTAACAGACCAAGGAATCAACCCCATTGGCCACCCTCAGCACTGTGACCCATTCCTGGGGCCGAGACCTCGAAATAGGCTCAAGGAGTGGATACGGGATGCTGGCCCCAAGCAGTTACAAGACCTTCTGTTCGAGATGTTGTTAGATTCTCAGGCTTCTATTAGTATCTTGTTGGAGGGGCTTCAGCGTATTGAGGATGGGGAGTGGAGGGAGGCGATTATGAGGGTTGTTCAGATGCTTTGTGGGGTTATCTCGGATTCAGAACTGCTTCACTGGCGGGCCCGGGGGTATAAGTTGCTGTATTATTGAGATAAATTAACCCATTCGGCAAGCAGATTAACATTGAATCTCGTCTGCCTCGGGTGAAAACGACCCTACCGGTCACGAGGAGCAAAATGATACTATTCCCCAGAAAACAGGGGACGGTGAGACTAACGAAGTAACACGCGCCTGCTGCTCATTCAAGTGCTCCCGAGACCGCACCTACCGTAATTCCCGGTGTTGGGCCCATCTTTGAGAAGCCGCAGAAGCTGCTCAGAGGACATTAAAATTTCACATCTTGCTCGGCAAATTGCCCATATTTTCTCTGGTGAGGGAAGACTTAAGGTGCGCCAGGACAGTCAGATGGCGCAGGAAGATTCAAGTTCGATTGTGCAAATGGCATGTATGTATGTGAGCGGAAGGCAAGTGGTATGTAAAGTGCTGCTCTTGTAACGAACCTCACCCAAGCTCACATTACACCAGGAGAACCCGAACTCACAGAAAGACAAAACCTGTATTTCGCTATTGGCATCTTCGACCCATGGCAAGACAACCCTCGTGAAGCTCTCATCAAAATTGACATTGGGAACAACTCAAAGGGCGACAACTTTTCGGATGATCTGACAAAGGGTGTTAGGGCACTCAGGGGTATATGGCGGTTTGTCTCTCTGAAATCAGTTGCCGAGTTTGCCGTCTACAAGGTGAGATATTTTCCTGGTCCAGTGAGCACTCACGGAAGCAAGTGTAATCTTCACTTTCATCTCATCAATTCCGCTGCCTTTGGTACAGTGTGGAGAAGGCGGTCACCACACACATATCAAAGACCCGCAGGCAGAACACTACCTTCGCACGCTTTTCCAAGATTGGCAAGCAGGCATAGTGCTCAAGACCAAGTGGAGGGATTGGATTATGAAAAATCTGAACCGCGGACATTGAAATGTATTATGCGCTATATGCCTACCTACTTTGTGCATGTCCGCGGACCTCTCACAATGACGCGAAGAAAATCACATAGGGTTGCACCCCTTCGCTGCATCTCCGCCTAAGGCGTGGTTTATATTCGTCCACCAGTCGTCAGATTCAAGACTGGCACTTCCAGAATTATTTTTGGGAGTCTAATCCCGGCGTAAGAATGGCGTGGTTCGGCGGGAGCGGCACAGCAGGGCTGAAACCGACGGCCTACAACACGGCACAGCTTTATTAGCCGATCAAACCAGAGCATTGGCGGCTATGCATGGCTCGTGTTACCTGTCACAGAGCAACACTTAACCTCCAACCCCCGCATCTTGCTGACCTTTCTGCCCAGGAGTCGTCTCTCCATCTGCAGATTTCGTGCCAGGCGGGCGAACCCGCCGTTGTCGCGATGAAGTCCCCAGAGGCCGCCACGGGCCCCCCTCCCGCTAAGGAGTCGAATAGCCGCCTTCTTGACAGCCAAACCAGTGCCGATGTCCGGATAGCCAAGGCCACGGCGGCAAATCGGCCCGTGTCCTTCTACCTCCGCAGATGTTTTCTCTTGGGAATGGCGGTGTTGTCTGTAGTGCTCATCGCGGCGTTGGAAATACTCAATTTTCTGTCGAACAGAGACCAGGGCTTCATCACAGCAAAAGCACGCATGCACTATCTTTGGACATATGGGCCGACGCTCGGTGAGTTCGATGGCCGTCACGGCGTACGTAGCTGACATGTTTAGCCCTCACCGTTGTTTCTGGTGTCTGGAGCCAGCTTGAATACCGACTTCAGGTCGCGATGCCTTGGATGGAACTAAGCCGCAAAGCCCAGCCTGCCGGCCGGAATCTCCTCATGAACTACATCAGTCCGCTGGCAGTTGTGTCGCTGTACAGGTCTGGGCTCGCCGGACATTTCCCCGTCACACTCGGCGCGCTTGGCGGCTTCGTCGCAAAAGGATTAGTTATCGCATCTACCGGCCTTTTGGCCCTCGAAACAAAGCCGCTCACATACGAATCAGAGTTTCGCATGGTGGATCGTTTCAACTTCACAAAGCCTGGTTTCAACGCAGCGGACTACTCGGTGACGTACGATGCCGCAGTGATGCTATGGGCGAACAGTCAATGGGATGCCCCCTTTCGGCCGGGCGTGACCAAGGAACAGGCAGTGCTGTCGTTTGCGGTCAACCCCGATCTGGGGCTTGGATCCGATGATACCCTCTCCGCCAACAGCGCAGTCTTCGCCGCCAACCCCGAATGCCAACCTTTCTTCTGGACGTACATCAAAAGCAACGAGTCAGAAAGGAATACAACGTTTGGCAAGCTCATGCCGCAAACCGACTTCGACATCCTGTCACCGTTTTGCCTCATTTCAGGCATCGCCGGCACGTTCCCCCAAAAGCGGATCACCGAAACTCCACTCTACGTCCTCAACTCTACGATACCCGTCGACAACTGGTGCCCTACCAAAACCAAGACCGACTTTGATCAATACAAGAACACGCATTTGTTCGCCAATTTGGCTTTTGATTGGCCAAACGGGACCACAACGGTTGCAGCTTTGCTTTGCCGTCCCCAGTACTCTCTCACACGTCGGTTGGTCAAGACAAGCTCCGGGAACCCGGCAGGAGGTGATATTCTGGAAGTGGGCGACATTCTCGACACCATGGCTCTCGAGCTGTCGCCCTTTTATTTGACGACGCTGGTATTCAGATCCATTCTCCGCTATCAGATGTCTTTGACTAACAATGGCGATGCCACATGGGTATCGCTGATGAATTTCACCGCGTCTGCGCCTAACCTGGAGGCGTTTGCGGATCCCGAAGCGTTCCGACACGCCTTTCAGACAGCCTACAAGGCGGTTTCTTCTCTGGCGGCCAAGTACGCAATGATGGTCCCCGCCGCGGAGGGGGAAAAGCTACCTGGCCTGGTCACGCAGCACACTCCGCGGCTCGTCGTCACGCAAATATCACTACGAATCATGGAGGGATTTTTAGCCATCCTCGCTCTTGTGGCTTTCCTCCTAAGCCGCTACAGTTTCAAGTCGGTTCTCGCACGATCATCCTCGATCGCAGACGCAGCTATCGTTTTGGCTCACAGCGAGCCCGTAGCAAAAGTCCTGCCGGTCGGTGCCGCACTCACTGCGGAGGCACTGGAGACGAAACTAGACGGCCGCCTCTTTTCATCGCCACCAGATCTCAGCGCAATCGAGATGACAAACAACGATGCTCAACTCCACAGGAACAACATCCAACAGGGGCAATTTGACGACGACGACGACGACGACGACGACGGCGACGCCGCCGCTCAGTCAACAGCGCCCATGGTCATCCAGTCGTGGCGACCATACGCCGTCACCAGGACCGCGGGGGTCCTATTGATCATCACAACCATCGTCCTCTTCAGCGCGCTCGAGATCCTCTACCAACTCTCAACAAAACGGGGGGGGCTCGCCCAAGTCAACATGGAGGGGTACACACGATATTATTGGGTCTTCCTCCCATCCGTGGTCATGGCGGCGCTGGGCCTGGCCTATGGATCCGTAGATACGGGCATTCGGAGGCTCTCCCCTTTTCTGCAGCTCAAGAGCGCCGCAAGCAAGACGGAAAGACGAGACGCGATAGACGCTGACCCGTCCGCGAGCGTTGCCCTGGTGGCTCTGGCACGGGCGCTCTGGCAACGGAATCTGAGAGTAGCCCTTGCCACCTTGGTCGCGGTCCTTGGAAGCCTGCTGACCATCGCGGCCAGCGGCTTGTACTCGACCAACCAGCCATCTGTCGAGATCGAGTTCGACGACCTAGCCCTGGGATCGTGGTTCGATATAAGCTCGCATCACGGAGATTTCAAGGATGGCGACAGCTCAGGGACCGAGGATATTTTCACCTACGCCGTTCAGTTCCAGAACTTGTCCTACCCAGTAGGCACCTACAGCGATCTCGCGCTTGCCCTGCCAGATCCAACCTCGCTGCTGCTGCGAGCCACCACCCATCTTGATCCAACGTCCAATGGCTCTGCGACAGTGCGCGCGACCGTGCCGGCCGCCCAGACCCGGGCCAACTGCACCTTGCACCAATTTTGGGAGAAGCAGGCCATAGCGAATGCCAGCCGCTACGAAATCGTCGTCGATCCTCTCCCCCCCGGGTGCCGTAGCGGTACCGACGACAAAAGACGCCTACAGGTGGGCCGCGGTTACCCAGAGGAGGGCTACTTCGCCTACCTTGCCCTCGGGCAATGGGTGCTGAGTCCAGGGGTTGCTGCTGATAAAGCCGCCACGGAGAGCGAACAACCTGCGGCCAGCAACAAAAGTGCCACCACCGGCATCAACCGCTCCCCCTACGCGGTGTGCAACGACAGCGTCCAGCACGAGTTTTTCGCACATGGCCGCGTGATGCATCAGACGTTTTACAATCTGACCTTGCTGCACTGCGTCCCGTACGTCCAGGCCCTCAGGGTGGAGGCAACCTTCAAGCTCCCCTCGTTGGAAATCGACCCGGACTCGCCGCCGCCCACCATGGTTCCCGGAAGCGCCGCAACGCCCTGGAACCATCCAAGAAACCCCGACAGAAACAGCATCGCTCTGTTCGAGCCCTTGGTGGACGGCGAGGATTTCCTCCCCTTCTTCAGCGTGGCCTTGGCCGCCGGCAAGGACGGAACCCCGCTGGACGAGTTTTCCGGGCGCGAGAGAGCGGACGCGCTGATCCGGCGCGTCGACAAGCTGTACGGCGAGATTGGCGCCCAGGCGCTGCATTTCAACTTCCGGCGGGACATGGCCAACATCACGGCCCTGCGCGATGCGGCCAAGGCGGGGAATCCGATTCCGGCTCGGACGGTCAAGGCGGTGATGAAGGTGCCGCTTCCCGCCGGCCAGGGCCGCCTCGTGCAGAGCGAGATATCGACGCGGTTGCTGGAAGCGCTCTTGTTGGCGCTGGCCGTGTGCGCTGCCATCTCGTTCTGGCTGATGGGCGACGGCAAAGTCGTCCCGGTCGACCCCGGGTCCATCGCGGCGCGGATGGCGCTGTTGGCCGGGAGCGAGCTGGTGGCGAAGGTGAGAGATTGGGGACGGGAAGGGCTCGCCGGAAGAAGGATCTCGCTGCGCTGGTGGAGGAGGGGGACGACGCCCGTGTACGGGATTGATGTCGAGCCAAGGCCCGAGACGGTGGTGTGGCTGGGCGAACAGGCGTACCTTCACTCTCCTTGCTCGCCGGGAACGCAAAGGCTTGGGGAATATGGAGGGTGGAAAATGGGTTATGTGTCTCTGGCTACGACGACGACAACGACGACGACGACTGAGGTCTCGAAAGGGCAGGGTTCACATGCAGACCGTAGCTTTGAGTAGATAGATCACCGCCGCGGAGCACACAAATAGTTTGGGCTTCTCCAGAGCAAAAACAAGAATTGATCAAAATTACGATTCTACCTGCCCAGTTTGACACTTGCAGGGTCTACACAAAACCGAGGATCTCTTGAGTACAGCATTCAACCCAGCACATGCCAGCAGCTTTACTCATGCACGATTGGCCATTCGCGCCCGTTTCACAATGAGAGCGTGACCGACCAGGCCACTCGACATTCATTCATTGTTCTGTCCCACCAAAACACCTACCACACTCGTACAGCAAAAGAGCCGAGATTGGAGGGTGGGAAGCATGATTTTGCTATATTTCGGGGCCCCCAAAGTGGCGAATATTGTTGAAGAAGGGCAGAGGGCCTAGTGTTTCCTGTCTTAGTATGTAACGAGGTATTCGCATTATGCATCATGTAGCTTTATGAATTAGTACTGTAAATCCCTGTTCTGGTGATAGTGATGTGGTTGTGTGGTGGTTCTTGACCAAGCGGCGAGCCAGGGGCTTGTTTACGACCCCTTCTATTTTTACAACCCCTGTCCATCAGTTACTCAATCTCCGGCCGGTTGTAGAGCAGGTGTTGAGCGGCAGGAAGCGGCAGACAGAGACACTAAAAGAATGCCGCTCTCCTTGGCTTTCAATTGAGCAAGCTGCATGGTCTCGAAGCGGCCATTTTCCCTGCAGCCTCAGCAATCTGCAAACCGACCATTTTGGTCAGCGGTGGCAGCCCGAAACTGGACGCCACTGCACCAAGTCGATTATTCAAGTCAAAGTCATCTGCAGGGCGTGGCTAGCTGACTAACCCCCCTCGCTTCTGGTGTGTAGCACTGCATATCCAACCCATCCAACCCAAGCCACTGGGGCCACACACCCTTCCCTTTTCCAATGCGCTAGGTGCGGTGTGGCTGGCTGACCCGCTTCCCTTCTTCTAGGTAGCTTTCCGAAGACCGAATTATCATCACCTTCGGGTGAATGAGGGCGCGGTTGATTGGTTTCAGCCTCTATGGTCTATACCGGAGGCGCCCCAAGCTGAGCTGAATCTCCGCTGACAACCTCGAGCATCACTAGGATGGGACAAATGATGGCGCCTTGTGCTAGAGGAGTATGCCCGTGGGGGACCAACATAAGAAGCCTGCCTGTCCACCTTCATCATTCAGTCCTTTCCCCAATAGCCTCTTCGTCCTCCTTCAGCACCCACCCATCTTCATCTCCCCGATTCTTTCCAACAACATGCCGCCCATCCATCCGGAGATTATCTGGGACCCCAAGCCTCAGAGCAACGCCGGAGACTCGAACCTTCCCGAGACATTCTACCATCTCAACTACAACGGCCATGCTCTCATGTTCACCGTGGATCTGTGTGGGAAAGGAGTCAGTCTAGACACCAAACGCTGCCCAATGTGGATCTGCTTGCATGGCGGTGGGACAACGGATTCGGAAATCAATAACGACACAAATTGGACCAAGGCCCGTGCAGGATACTTCGGACACATGGTGAACAAGTACGCAGAGGATCACGGCCCAGTCATCATGGTCTGCCCACGAGGTGTGTCAAAAACCGAACGCGGCAAAAACACGGCCGCCTGGGACGATTGGAACCTTCATTTCCGACAAGAGTCGTATGTTCTCATGGAGCAAATGATCATTCAGCTCCTGCAGACCAACACAGTCATTGACGCCCCGTACTCTGTCGATCCAAACCGCATATACCTCTGGGGTTTCTCGGCTGGGGGAGACGGCGCCTTCAATATTGGAGCCCGGATCCCCGACCGCTTTGCTGCCGTTATTGCCAACGCTGGGCATCCCTACGCAGACCCTTTCGTCAACTTCGCCAACACGGACATGATTCTTCAGGTTGGCGAACGAGACGTTCTCAAGGGCGCTAATGATAGACGGATCTCTCGAGCCAAAGTATACCTCGAAGAGGCACGCGCTCCCCTCATCACGCTCAAGCAGACACACGACCCTGACGGACGTGACAATCTTTACCGGTTTGAGTGCATGGTTGTTCAAACCGAAGATGCTCCCGAAAGTAGCAAAAAGGGCCTCTACTACCACAACAGCTGGTCTTCGCGAGACACGGGTACTACCTTGAAAGTGACGGCGCCTAAAGACGGCGGTGCTGTTGAGGCCTGGCTCGCACAGCAAGACTTGCAGGACGTGGAGTGGCTGAAAAAGAGGGAGCAGGAGCGGATCTGGACCAGGAAGCAGGGCGAGTGGTGGAACACCTCAACCACCATCAATCCTCTGATCCTGGTCAACAGCGACAAACACAAGTACACGCGAAACCCAACCCCAGCCCGCGTCATCTGGGATCTCCATTCGCGGCCTCCTCGGCCTGAAGGGTCGCCAAAAGGGTGGGAAAAACGCATATTTTATTGGTTGTATGTCCGCCAGAGCCCTTTGGACACAGTGGCTGAAGGGCTCGTGAAGCTGGGCCCCGAGGATGCGAGACTTTTGACCAAGACCAACCAGCACCTCATTCACGTCGCCCGCCCCAACAGCCACATGGGCTACCTGCTCAAGGAAAGTATGATCACGGGCAACCAGACAATCACACTTCGAATCAACACGGCTGGCACTACTAAAGACTTCCCGTTGGGGACGCTTGCTGTGCAGTCAAAAATCAAGGCGCAGACTAGGGAGCTGAGCGGCGATCCTGAGCTTGAGTTTGCCGCAATGGTGTATCTCACAGGCTCGAAGGATGATTGGAAGGCGGTGGTTGCTCAGAGCTTGGATGGTTGAACGTTGAATTTCTGCAGGATTGAGAATATCATTGGAGTGGTTGTTTCTACGCACAAATTTCTTTGCTCGTTCCAGCCCCCTTCATGTCCCATTTCTATCTCCCCTTCAAAGTCAAGCAGCGTCACATCATTGTATGACGGCTGTCTTGTTAAATTGGGGTGTTGTCAGAAGCCGTATCATTATTATCCTTTCCCAAGAATTACAAGTTCAATGAGTCAAGTGCAGCATCCGTAGTAGACGCCAATGGGCCACGGTTACGCGGACGGTTACGTGGAGGAATGGCATTCAACTTGTGCACGGACCGATGGTGTCTTGTGTAACCCCAGAAAGACGCATTTGGCATGAACAGTTTAGCCGTTGCATCAGCCATCACCTCATGCGGCACAGCACCACGTTCTTCTCTTCAACATTCCCCCACGAAACGCAACTTTCGAATGACCAAACTCCTTTCAGCACATGATCCCGATCGCTCTCGCCCACAACAACTGAATGGACTCAGACACAGAAAGCGAGCCCGGCGTCGAACACACCGAACACTCCCCGCTCTTGCGCCGCGACAACGACACCTCGTCCCACAACACCACAGACCCCACCCCCCAACCCAAACTCCTAACCAAAAACCTCATCATCATCGTCGGCGCTTTCTCCTGCAAATTCCTCTTCTCCCTCGGATCCGCCTTCGTGGAACTGCCCCTTCTCCAGCTCCAGGAAGACATCCTCTGCCGGCACTCAAGCTCCGCCGGCCCGCCAGACTGGCCCTGCAAACAAGACGACGTCCAGAAGGAGCTGTCTGTCTTGCGGCAATGGCTCATCATGGCGGATCTCCTGCCGACTCTGCTTGTTGGTGTGCCCATGGGGATTGTCGCTGATCGATATGGGCGGACGATTGTCTTGGGGTTGGCGCTTTTTGGGGCGACGCTGGCTGCGGGCGCGGCGGTTCTGATCTGCGCGTTTCCGGAGGTGGTTCCCCTGAGGTTGATATGGCTTACCCCTGTGCTCACGCTCATCGGGGGAGGGGAGGTGACGGTGTTGACGATGGTTTATGCCATGGTTGCTGATGTCACGGATGAAGCTCAGCGGTGGGTGCTACTCATACTCATCACTGCGATTACGTGGATGATCGTTGCTAATCTCAGGGTGACTCTCAGATCCGTCACCTTCTCCCTGTTCACCGCCGGCATGGCAATCGGCGGCATGCTCGAAAGCCCACTCACCTATCTTCTCATGAAGAGAAGCCCATGGCTGTCGATATACGTGGGACTGGCCCTCTCCGTCTTCTCCACTCTCCTCGGCTTCTCCCTGCCGGAAAGTCTTAAGAAGGGCTCTCTTCCCGAAGACATATCCGACCCTCAGTACAATGAGGATGACACCGCCAACGGCCATGATCACAGCAGCTTTGCGCGAGCAGTTGCCCAAGCCAAAGCCGGCGCAGCGCGATTCCTCACTTTCCTTCACCTCCTTTTTACAAAAGAACGCCAAGTCGGTCTCTTACTCCTAAGCCTCCTCTTCACGACATTCGGCCGGGATGCAGCCCTGATGCTGATCCAATACGTCCACATCCGCTTCGGGTGGGAATGGAGCGAGGTAATCTCCCTCTTGTTTCTGTACACCAACAGCTGTACTGACCCCCCTCCAGGCAGCGCTCCTCCTCTCCCTCAAACAAACCGTCTCTTTCGCTCTCTACACCCTCATCATCCCCCTGCTGACAACCCTCCTCTCCTCTCCATCCCCTTCTTCCCCTACTTCTTCCACATCCCCTTCTCTGCTCCCCACCCCTCCC
>Ga0247760_1003108_pt1 | contig 11278 bp, 10 predicted proteins | sample UWRJL171409R4_FD_179936 | JGI IMG/M metagenome (GOLD analysis project Ga0247760, IMG submission 179936) | Plant litter microbial communities from Arlington Agricultural Research Station in Wisconsin, United States - UWRJ-L171-409R-4 | ecosystem: Environmental > Terrestrial > Plant litter >...
TTGGGTACCCGCATCAACGGTTGGATGCTGCCGTTCTTTCCTCATTCTTTCAAAAGTCTGGCCGGGAAGGAGCTCGGTTGTGACAAATGGAGATTGCGTATCTCTCCCAAAGAACGCCCTCTGCTTCTTCTTCCTCTTCCCCTACATCTTGGTCCCCTCCATCGTACTCTTTTGCATTGCGTTGGCTATTTGCTGCGCCTTGCCATCCTTCGGTTCCGACCGCCTTCTTTGCTTTACTTCGCTCGGCATCGTGGGTCGACACCCCTACAACTCAAACCGGAGCCGCCATGTCCTCGGTCGATGCTAGCACCCCACTCCTGCAGCGGGAGGACCTCCCTGGGCCTTCGACGGCTGATATCAGAGATCACGTATGTTTGGCGGCAGCACCCGTAGGACATGGGATATGAGACGCCGACTGACGTGTGGTAGCCCATCTTCTTTCGCGTTTGCCATTCGCCCCTGGGCTTCATCAGCCAGACTCTGCTGGTCTACCTAAGATTCGGACTCGCCTTCTATCTTACCGTCGTTGGGTTCATGATCTTCCACTACAAGTCCAAGCACGAGATCCACGTCTTGAATGATGGGGGCGAAGGTGATAAGGTCGAGTACAACAAGTGGGAAATCATCTTCCAGTTCTCCACCGTCGCCTTCTGCCTTCTCTGGCTCTACCATGTCATCGCCTTTGTAAGTAGGCGTCTCTAATTGGGTGTCTTATAGTGTGTCGCTTGTGCCCGGACGTCTTTCAGCGGTTGCTGAAGGCGTTCCAACCAATGGCCGGCACGCCCCTGATCGGGAACTGAGGGCGTGCTGACTTTGTCTACACATAGGCGTGGAGTTTTACACACCGCTACCACCCCGATATTGACGAAGGCGATAATCGTTGGGAGTACTGCCTCCTCAAGAAGATGTCGCCTCCTTTTCAGACCATCCGCTCGCGCAAAAGATTATACTTTAGTCTGTTCTACACCCTTGTCCACGTCTTCGCCATCTTGAATGTCATCCTGTATTGGGCCATGTTGGTCCCCAAGAGTCTGGGTCACTTCCCCACGGGCGAGCCGTCAGAAGAATCATGTACGGTCCATCCAGTCTAAACCCCCTCTTGTAGTTGCGTGCTGACAAAAATCGCAGTCGATGATTTTTTTGGTCATGGTTGGTTCCAGCCTTTCTGCATCATCAACCTTTGGGGAGTCACGTGCTTGATCGTTCTCTTCGAGGTTCTTGCACTAAACAGCATCAAGTGTCCAGTAGTGAGTGTCGCTCTGAATTGGGATTCTTCGCTATTCTGATTGATATGCAGCCCGTCATGACCCATGTAATCTGCGTCATGCTTGCACTCTCTTGTTATCTTGGATGGGCGTCCTTCGGCCAGGTCATCACTGGCAAGTACGCTCTTTTCTGGCTTGATCGAGAGAAGATGGAGTCCACGGAGGTTGTGTGCGCGTACTCTGCAGGATTTATCGCTATGGGCCCCATCGGTAAGTGACCCGAGACCAACATGCCGTAGTAAATAGCTCAGTGCTGACCACTCGCGATCTCCATGTCAGTGTTCGCGATCTTGGACTTGCTCATCTGCTTCCGTGACAAGTTCACCCAGAAGGAAGAGCCCGTGCCTCCGCAATTCGGCATCGTCCAATTCGCTCAGGATCTTGACGCCTAGGACGAGATTTAGCGCACGGCGAGGAACGTCGGATTGGCCTCGAGCTCATGACTGGACATGAGCGTTGAACAGCGCCGAGATTCGGCGGGCCGCCATTGCACATCACGACGGCACTTAGACTTGGCAGGAGCATGGGGAATACTTACCTGGAGTGAGTCAGGCAAATGGCCTTGGGGATGACGAATATTGGTATTGTGACACGAGTGCAGGTGGTTTGTATTTTGTTAGAGGCCTGTTGAACGGTGCTGCTGGAAGGACCAGTGGACACGAGTCTCATTAACGCTGCCATCTTTATCTCGTCGTCAGCTACCTGTGTCAGCTCGACCGTCCACGCAGCTCCTTACGACGGGATGTGAAGTTGCCCGCATGTTCATCTGTGCTCGTCAGATTCACAAGGCGCCCTGGTGGGTACTTCATGACTGGTGAAGAAGGCGTGGGGGTCCATGTTCCGAAACCCCTGTCCAGTGAAGGGGCATGCCTTGACCTACCCCACATCAACCGCTGCCATGGATTCACGGACGCTTCCAAGCCCCACATCTCAGCTTCAGCCGTTACAACCACCCCACTCGCCAAGATACCTGACTATGTATTGAGCTGCTGTGTAGTGTAGGTGTGACTTTAGCGGTCATAGCTTGGAACGACGAAGTAGGCCCGCACTCCGGCAGCTTACATGCAGGCACACGAATGATAGTCGACTATTGTCGAAGTGGAGCTGGAGCGCAGAAAGCTCCCGCAAGCGCTGGGACTGAGGCTGTGCAGAAAGATGTGGGCTTTCTAAGATTTCCCAATTGGTTCGAGCCATGCTGTCTGGTCCCACAAGAGGCGAAAATTGGATGCGCTGCCATGCGATTGGAAGGATGTTCTCGAATACCGATTCGTCCCAAGTTCGGTCACACGCGGAGACGGGGCGAACGGCGACGGTGTGGATGAGGCTGGCTTGGCTGGAAGCCTGGGCGGGAGCTCCCAGCGAACAGTAGGTTGAACTGCGCGGAACGCAGCGGATGGAGGGCACGAAAAGCTCAATTCCACGTCGCAAGCACCTGCGCAGTTCCCACTCAGTTGCGCGGAATGCCACGCAAGATAGTCACGGCCTGGAGCGAAAGCTGCGGGGCGAAAAACGAGTCCTTGAGGCTGACTGGCTAACGGCGACGTGCTGGTTGCCAATGACAAACAGCAAGCCGGCCCTTGCTCGATGCAACCCATGCAGGCCCTGCTTGCTGTCGATCCCGCACTGATTCACAGGCACCCCCTGTTGAACACATACACCCCCGCATCAACCATAAATACATGGTCCACTCCTCCTACTTTGGAAACCTTCTTTTCTTTTCTCTCCCCCCCCCCTCAACACACAGCCCAAGGGTCGCAAAGCCATTTGCTGGGGCTGTCTCTCCATCATCTGCTGAGATAGCGCCGCCCGGACCCCGTCAATCGTTTTGTGCGTTTCCTTTTCTCTCCCTTTTTTCCCTTTTCGGCCGTTCGTTCATTTCGTCGCTCTCTTCCAAGCCACAAAAGCTGCAGCAACTCAGCAATTCAGATCCGCTCTGTCTTTCCCTTTTTGCTGCGTTTTTTGTCATCCCGCACGTCTCGAGGCCCGTTCCGAATCGAAGGTTTTCATCCAGCTCCGACCGGTCGAACCCCACAGCAGGCAACCACCATGTTCAAGCGTTCGTTTCGTTCCCGCGACGGCGGTAGCTCCCACTCTCGGGAAACTGCCTCGACGACGATGGATTCGCAACACCGCGTGGACAAGTCTGCGAGGCTGATGAAGAAGGGCTCCGTGCGGGATCCCCAGAAGGTGTCGAAGTTGCAACGGTCGCTCGGCGGCGAGGAGACCTCGCGCATGCCCTCTGGGCAGGCGAGGGTTACCAGTGAAAAGTCCCTCGCCCCGTCGCCCATCATCACGCTCACGGTGGGCCACGAAGGGCGGCTGTTTGCGGCGCACGAGGACGTGCTTTGCCAAGCGCCCTTCTTTAAGAAGGTGATGCACGGCCACTACCTTGATGCGCAGAACAAGCGCATAGCGCTCCCGGACGAGGAGCCTGAAGTTTTCAGCGCTGTTCTCGAATATCTCTACAAGGGCGACTACTACCCCCGCTTGCTCCACAACAAGCACCGAAACTCTTGGGAGCTCGAGGACTCGCTCCCCCGTCGGGCCACACCCCATACCTCCCCGACGATCCACGACTCACCCAAAATTGGAGGCGGCCGCGCAGGTCAGACTCCGCAGACCCCCTCGGCTGTCGAGGCGACTGTGTACCTCTCGAGCATCGGCCAGCACCTGCTCCGCGACACAGTCATCTACTGTGCTGCCGATCGATATGGGCTGGAGGAGCTCAAGAGGCTGGCTCTGCGGAAACAAGGATTGCAGTCCGGCATCGACGTCGGCACCATCCTCCGCAGCGCCCAGTACTGCTACGCGCACACGCCCGACTCAGACAGCCGCCTGCGCGCCCACTATCTGGCTCTCATCATCCGCTGCCGCAAGACGTTCAAGCGCAGCGGTACCATGCAGGCCGAGATGGAAAAATGCGGCAGCGACGTGTACGGCGACGGAAGCGGCAAGCTTTTCTTCGACTTGTTTGTCGCCATGTGCAACCACCTCGACGACGTCATCGAGGCGAGCAACGCGCGGACCCCGAAAACCATCTAAGAGGGTGCCAACTTCAATCTCTCTCCTCTCTCTTGACTTGAGGTTGTGCGAATAGGAGAAAGAGTGTGTGGCGTGCCGGTTGTTGCATGCGACAACCGGTTTTGGCTCTACACATGGACTGTACGAACTAAGTTTTCCCAGTGTTTTCTTCTCCCAGGGTGCAAACGACGGGAGTGCGATCTAAGGCAGGGATGTTTTGTTGTTTTTCGATCTGAGGAACTCAAGGGCTGTTGGGATATCGGATTGATGATTGTTTTGGGATCTGTGCTGTTTTTCTCTGCTCTCTTGCTCAGGTGTATCTGGCGTTTTGGATTTGGTCCTTTTTTTCGTCCAAAGCTCCCCTCTGGCACCAAGATTGGAAACACCACATTGGGGAGATGTTCCATTGCCCAGTGGAACTCTTTCACTTCTCACGAGGTTGGATGACCAATTTTTTTGTTGCTGGGAGTGAGGGAGGGGGCTTTTCTAATACGCTGGGTGCACCGTTGGGTTGGGCAACGAAGCCGCAGGAAGACAATCATGTGCTGGCTCTTTACTCATCAGTTTCCCCCCTCTGCTCTCCCCAGTTCTTGGCTTCAGCGCTTCTTTGCTGCGTTCCGGTTTTCTTTTGCAAACGATACCTTGGGGAAAATGCTGGGACTCGGTTTATCCGTAATGGGAATCTTTTCTCGGAAGCTGGCGTTTTTGCTTTTTGTTTATCCTTCTCCCTTTGGAGGAGGAAGGTCTGGGTTTGGGTTTGCAGGACGGTCTCTTCTGGTACCGCTTCAGATTGATCACGGCTTCGCTGGTCGAAAATGAAAGTTGGCTGGAAAGGAAGGACGACAAGCACAAGCGCAGAGCACACGGAAGGGCAATAAGCGAAGGGAAGAGACAAGAAAAATAACAAGAAAACACAAGAAGGAAAAAGGGGAAGGAGGAACTTTCCTTCTTTCCCTCACTTTTTTTTTTTGCGGAACACCAAGGGAGAAGGGGATTCCTGGGGCCATCATCGTCAAGTATCTCTCACGGATCCCCCTGTCGCCGTCCAGATTGGACATCTTTTTAATTCTTCTAGAAGGAGAATCGACGACCAACAGACAAGAAAAAAACACGTCGTTTTTCTGGCCGCAAAACCTATCTCCTTGTTTCCAGTTCGCCCACCCAGTTCGAGGTATGACATGTCTTGTGTGTGTTTTTCTTTCTCTCCTTTGGTTCTTTTGAGGCGGCCCCCCTTTTCCACGACATACCCCCCCGTCGAGAGACGACCTAGTCTCTTTCTTTTGTCACCGGGCGGGATTACATCAAGAGGCACAAGACACAGGCGGATATATCTAGATTGCACGACACGACAAAGATTTGATGGGTTGGGCGATGACGCGACATGGCACTGCACTGTTATGGCTGATGATGACTGATGACTCCTCTCCATTTCTGTAATTTTCGATTCTTTCGTTCATTTCCCCTATGGGGACAGATGATGATGCTACCACACCAAGATGGGTGCCCGTCTTACCCGCCGTAGATACATACCCAGGTACTCTACTTGACATGGCCGGCAACACGCCCATTCAGGGGAGGCCAGAAAAAGCTTGATGAAAATAAAAATAAAAATTGGCCACCCCTCAACGCTTGCTCTCATCAGCCCAGAGGGCCCGCAAAAGTCTTGTTCGATTGCACCTTCCTGGTGTCGTGACAAATGTTGCTTCGCACAGAAAATGCGGAGTGGTGCTTCTGGCCGTTGTGGCTTGCTGCCCCACATTAAACCCCACGCTCCAATCAGGAGCTGCCAATTCGCCTTGTCTCGTGAATACTGTGTCCCCCCGTTTTGACGCGAGACACCAGACAGCATCTGACGAAGCTTGACGAAAAACGCAGCCCAACACCAAAACCTGCACCCCGGGCAGCTGCTATTCCTACGTAGCCATGTTATCAGGACTTCAAAATCCGCGGCAAGCGGCCGCTCAGCTGATGAACTTTGGCCTGATTCTCTCGACAGCATTCATGGTGCGCCGTCCCTCTCCAGAGCGCACTCAGCGTCTGTCGCACGCCTGCTAATGTATTATTTGCAGATGTGGAAAGGCCTCTCCGTCATTACCGACTCCCCTTCCCCCATCGTCGTCGTGCTCTCGGGCAGCATGGAGCCAGCTTTCCAACGCGGCGATCTCCTCCTCCTCTGGAACCGCAACATCCTCTCCGAAACGAGCGTGGGCGAGGTCGTTGTGTACAATGTGAAGGACAAGGATATACCCATTGTGCACAGAGTTGTCCGCAAGTTCGGCACAGGGTCTGTCAATCTATTTTGCTCCCCGTCCAGACCGGTCCTCCTAACCGATCCCCATAGGCCGGCCGCAAAGCTCCTTACCAAGGGCGACAATAACCTCTCGGACGATACAGAACTCTACGCCAGGGGGCAAGACTACCTAGTCAGGAACGACATTATTGGGTATGTGGTATCGCATCCCAGCTAGAGTCATTGATAGCTAACTGAATCGCAGGAGCGTTGTTGGCTGTATGCAGCACATTCTGCGTCCCCCCTACGCTCGCACGATGCTAACCTTAACAATTTACAGATCTACCATTTGTCGGTTATGTAACAATTCTACTGAGTGAACACCCATGGCTCAAGACGGTGATGCTGGGAATAATGGGCCTTGTTGTGGTGTTTCAGAGAGAATGACCCTGATTCGTTGTCGGTCGAACAAAATTTCCACGTTTTTTATGGTTTCTGCCTTGCTGGCACTGTATCCTTGCTAAAAGCGTTACCAATGTTGGTTTTCGAGCGATGTTACTGAAAAGAATAGGCGATGGCCCCCTTTTTAGCGGCGCGGCGACCGCAGCATGAGGCTCATCAAAACTGTGGAAACGGCCCCCATTTTATCAACTACGACCGAGGCCAAGTCAAAAAGTGTAGCTCGGTAGCGAACTGCCCTGGACCCGACAGGACTTTTGCTTCACGGAGCGCTGTCTCACTTCTCAGCAGCTGACAGGTCCGATCTTATTCCACGGGAGGTACCTGCCCTGTAGGTTCTGAGCGGTAGGGTGTAGGTACTTAGGCAGCTGCGAGGCGGGCACCTATCAGGTTATCAAGGCCTTCAATTCGTCTCGAAACATCAGGCACCAGCTGCGCGGGCATGCGAAACCCCCAATGCCGATCAGATGAGGTTGCAACCCCCGTGCATTTGCCGGGCCGGGTGTGATTTTCGCTGAAGGTCCCCGCCAAGGGGGCGGGTGGTTGCAATTACATGCGATGGGGCTGTGCCGTTGTGCATTAATTGGACCTGTATGGACCTATATTCTACAGAGCTCTTATTCACTGCCATCGCCGCTTGTGTTTCTAGTTCTGCTTGTCTCACCGCTCACTATTTCTTTTTTGCACGCCGTTGGTACGATATTGGGCGACCGTGAAGATGAACCGACTCCAAACTCCAGATTCCGATGGGGACCAAAGCCACGCGAAGCCGCCTGACGGATCGGCCACGGCAGCGGCAACCCTGCCGCCCGCTTACGCCTTCTCGCAGCAACAGGCCGAAGGAATGCACCAACCCGGCTTCCCGCCGCCCTACGCGGTCACGGCCGACTGGATGTTATTGATCCCACACTACCGCAAGGCTCTTCCCTTCAAGCTCGCGCTTGGCGTCCTAGCCATTGGAGCCTCTGCTGCAATCATCGCGTTGGCCAAATCTCTCGGAGATCAGGCGCTTCTATACAAGAAGCCCGAGCTGCCCTTGCGCGCCAATTCCATCTCTTACGGTGCTGTAAGTCAATCTTTCCTCATTAGGAATCCTGGTCCCAGTGACTGACAATATCCAACCCAAGGCCGTCCTTTCTATCATCTGGGTCTTTTTCGAGTTCCTCGTCCTGTTCGGCTACAAGTACAAAGCCGGCCGACGAGGCATTCATCCCGGAGGCCATGTTCTTTTCAACGCCACCATCATGGGCGTCGCCATTGTATCCGCTGTCGCCAACATGCGATTCATGGAGAAGGAGGAAGGTTTGTACTACCGGCCCGATACGCCGGAACCGGAGCGCGAGGTGCTGTACCGGCTCCAGCGAGCGCTTTACGGCACTACCATTGCTCTGGCGGCAATCCACCTTGTCCTGTTGTGCTTTGCGTGCGTGGAGACATCCATGATCAACTCGGGGAAGCACACTGCCGCGGCCATCCCGATGCATGGTCTGCCGAGGGGGCGAGCGGTCTCGCAGAGCTTCGATCCGGAACAGGCCGGTCGGCCGAATCGGTGATCCCTTGTAATGAAGAGTTGGCGTTTCTGGACGAGCCATTGTCTTGGTATATTGTATGGATGTCATGCAGCAGCCGCATCGCGTGGAGATTCCTCAGATTGTTTCAGATGTGTAAGTGTAGCCATCACGGATGACTTCACTCCCGATCTGACAATGAGCAGGGTCACCCATCGAACATTGGAACGCGTCGCAATGTGGCCAAGTGGGCAGACAGATGAGCATTCTACCCATCAAGAAAACCGGGGCGCAGTACGCCTGTTCACCTTCCGGGCACTAGACCGCCGAAACCAAATCTGCATAGCCACCATGTTAGCAGTTGTCAAATCACTTCTGCCGCACCTAGCTATCACGAGACTAAGTGCTGGACGAGCTTCCCATCTCGCCTCATCCCCAGCAATATCGGTCTGCAGAAGGAGGCATTGGAGGGGTTGAAATATCACCTTTGTTGACATGGCCTCAAATTCCTGGACACGAGGTCGGTGATCGGATTAGGAAGGCGTTTGGACGGGTGGTTATTACTATTTATCCGCCCGGGTGGGCACAATCTTATGGAAGGATGTCGTGTGGGGTGTATAACCCAGCAAGGAATGATCAGCAGTGTTTTGGAGGAATAGGCGGTATGAAACTGAAATGCATAGAGCACCTGCATCTCTCTGCAGCCGGTGGGGTCCTCATGGGAGGATGAGAAACTGTCAGGTTGTAGAGTCGAGATGATGTCCACATTTTCAAAAACCATGACAAGTTTGCACTAGTGAAGATATGAATAACAGTTAGTATCTCGGCGATTGACAGTGAAGGGAACTTCCGCATAGATATCAAGCCCAGCGTGAAGTCAACCTCCAGATGAACCAGGGCAGCGTCGGCGCTGGTCTCGGCCAACATGTCTAGCACACACCTCTGACTGAGTTTGGTGGCCTGCTAATGGGATAGGAACAACATCCCCAGGCTGGCTCCTGAGAAACACTGACTCGCTTCAACTTAATTCACATGTGACGGAACGTCCACATATGACACCGACACCGGACTTCCAGGCTGTTTGCCCCTTTTGTTTTGAATTGATTCTTGAATCGTCTAGTTTAGTCGATTTGTTCTCCGGTGTCTTTTTTTTCACCAGCTTCGTCCTGCATGTCAATCTCATCCTAATCTTGTCATCAATGGTTTATGTTTTTGTGTTTCTCTGCTCAATAAGAAGAGACTTGAAATTTCTACTGCGGCTTTCCTATCTACCTACCAGACCCTCAACACATGGTGAAATCATCAGCTCTCTGTCCGATTCGGTCCCTAATTGGATCAAATTGATCTTTATCAACCCATTGATTTCCAAAACCAAAACCACCAGGGAATTCCCTGGGAAATCCAAAAAAGGGGGGGGTTGGGAAAACACTACCCTCCCAGATATTTATCCATCAAAGGGGGATACACGCCACTCGTCAAATTTAAAACATCAACTCACGAGCCACGAGACACGAGGTACTAAACGAGACGCGAAAATGCCTAGCCCTCTCGAACGCAAGCCCTTAACCACCTTCCTCGCGTTGCAAGCTCTGCAACCCGACGCGGGGTCTTCTTCTTCCTCTTCCTCGTTAGGTACAAGCCTATCCAGCCCGTCCAACTCCAACTCGGATTCTACATCGACCTCCACGTCAAAGCAGAGCAAAAACAACAAAGTCAAGCCGCCTACCCTGTCCACGTCCACATCCCCTTATGCCGTCGAGACTTCAAGCGGAACCGGTACAGGTACAGGAACAGGAAGAGGAACCATCCGGATCAAGAGCTTCCCGCTATCGGCTCCGCCTACACCACCGCCGTATGGGGGGTTTTACTTCACGTTTTCGCGGCCTCCGTTGAGGTTATCTGGGCCAGATCAGGAGGCCGTGACCGCTCCTGGTTCTGGCTGCGGAGGTTGGGTCGGGGCCAGGAGCGATGAGCACGAGGGAAAGCAGGAGAGCGAGGTGAAGGAATAAAGTTTTGAGTTTGTGCTTTCCTTGGGGTAGAGGGGTTGTTGGGCTGGTTGTTGGGTTTGATATTTGCTTTGCAAAGGGAGAGCGAGCCGCTTTTTTGCTCCCTTGTTGGGACTTGAAAAGATGGGTTGGTTCATGTTCATATCATGACTGTTAACTAGACATTGTATATAGAGGGGAATTTCCCCATTAATTCATTCCAAGAGAAGTAGAAATCAAAATGACCACAAGGTCCGCCCTGTAGCTTAGTTTTAGGTATCAACAAGACCCCAGCGCTATTTCGCTGTTCAGACCCAACTATAGATGATGTCGTCAGTCATTAGGTATTACCAAATCTCATGCATAAGGATCAACTTTTCGCCACCCTGCAACCAGACATGGATAGACCACACCCGCAGAGTTAAACTTTTGTCGAAACAAAACGCCATTCCAGAACCATCCTTGATAAAACATGAAGGTGACAGAACGAAAAGGAGAACAAGCCGAGACAAAGAGCAACATGTGAACAGCCGCGTGTTATCTCGCAGTGACTCGCGGGATCGCTCCATTCATTAGCTCCATGCTCTTCAGCAGCTCTTTCCGCTCTTGTTGCAAGCGGTATCTCTCTGACTCGAGCTCTTTGATGCGGCGGGTAGCACAATCCAGCACCTCGGCCTTGCTCATGCGCTTGTCATCGCTGCCAGCGCTACCGTCCTCGTCCACGCTTCTCCCCGATCGCCGTTGTTGCTCTGTTGGCAACACCGAGAGCAGTCGTTCGAATTGGGCATTGAGACGATTACGGTACTGCTT
>Ga0247760_1003111_pt1 | contig 11258 bp, 17 predicted proteins | sample UWRJL171409R4_FD_179936 | JGI IMG/M metagenome (GOLD analysis project Ga0247760, IMG submission 179936) | Plant litter microbial communities from Arlington Agricultural Research Station in Wisconsin, United States - UWRJ-L171-409R-4 | ecosystem: Environmental > Terrestrial > Plant litter >...
CCCCCCCAAAAAAAAAATACAAAGTTTCCCCACCACAGATTTTTTTCAACCTCCCTCTCCGCCTTTTTTTCGACGGCAGAAAAAAAAAAAGGTTTCCTTGCTGCTGCTTGCTTGATTGCTTGTCTTGTCTGCTGCGCATGCGTCAGTCCAGTCCTAGACCTTTTTCCCTCTTCTCCCTCTTCTCCCTCTTTTGCGTCTCTTCCCTGCCGGTTTTTTCTTCTTTTTTTCCTCCTCTTCTAAATTGCATACCTCTAGGGAGCATAACCTACCTCACCTTAGGTACCTACCAGACCTACCCACTCGAAGAAAGAACGTCGGTTCAGTCCAGTTCAATTGATTCTGCCCTCATTTGAATTCCATATACTACCGATTGAGGTCTCTCCTCTTCTGAATACCGTACCTCGTCGCAATCTCAGGCCGCGTGGTTCCGTCCGGCCCGGGGTAGACTACACTGGTCCCTACCCTACCTACCTTGATTCAGACAAATTAACAACCATGGGCAAATCTTCTTCCTCCAAGAAACGATCGCGCGCCGCGGATGAGGACGCCATCGATGGCGCCGCGCCAGAAGCTGTCGCCCCCGTCGTCAAGAAGAGCAAGATTGATGTCAACGGCAAGGCGGAAGTGACCAAGAACGGCGTTGAGGACACGCCTTCCAAGAAGGACAAGAGAGAAAAGAAGAAGGATAAGTCGGACAAGAAGGAGAAGAAGGATAAGAAGGACAAGAGGAAGGACGACGACGACCACAACGCTCAGGTTGAGGTTAACGGCAAGGAAGAGTCGACCCCGAAGAAGGAAAAGAAGGAGAAAAAGGACAAGAAAAAGAAGAGCAAGAGCAAAGACGCTGACGTTGCCGCTGCCGATAATGGGGAGGATGTCGCCATGGAAGATGTCGCACCCGTAGTCAACGGAAATAGCGATGATGCCGACGCCGAGGTCAATGGGGACTCGGACAAGAAGAAAAGCAAAAAGGACAAGAAGGATAAGAAGGACAAGAAGGAAAAGAAGGAAAAGAAGGAAAAGAAGGAAAAGAAAACCAAAAAGTCCTCTTCCGAACCCAAGCCTGACCAAGAAGACGATGCCGCCGACGCCCAAGAGGAGGGTGATGATGACGCACAAGGAGAGTCCTCATCCAAATCCACGCGCTTCATCTGCTTCGTAGGCAACCTCCCCTTCACAGCGACACTCGACGCAGTCCGCGCCCACTTTGCCAGTATCGATCCTAGCTCGATACGGCTTCTTACACACAAGGAGGACCCAACTAAGTCGCGCGGGCACGCCTTTGTCGAGTTTGACCGCTTCGACCACATGAAGACGTGTCTGGAGAAATTCCACCACACCGAGTTCGACGATGGCATCTCACCTGCACGCAAGATCAACGTTGAGTTGACGTAAGTTCCCCTTCCTCCTCTTGACTTCGCCGTCTTTACACACACACACAAACTTGTATACTAAGCCAAAATCTCATGCAGCGCCGGCGGGGGAGGCAACACCGCCCACCGCGTCGAAAAGATCAAGGCCAAGAACCAGAAGCTCAAGGAGGAGCGAGCCACACGCATCGCCAAGGAAGAGCTGGCCAAGCAAGAAAAGAAAAAGGAGCCCAAGGAGAACCAGGCTGCTGCGGAACAGCCCGATCAGAGCGAAACTGGGTGGATCCACCCCAGCCGTTTGGGCCGTGTCCCCCACGAGCAGCAGACGCAGGAGCAGCGTGACCAGGACAACCAGATGGATGCGCCTGCTAAACAGTGGGATGGCTCGGGTGGAAAGTTCCGCAGCCAGCGTTTCGCTGGGAGATCACGTGGCGGTGGAGGTCGCGGTGGCGGCGGTGGTCGTGGTGGCAGGGGCAAGTTCCGGGGGAGAGGGAACTAGTGAAACCAATCTTGTCCATCTCATCAAGTCATTAAATATGATATAGGTGTCGGACCTTCTCAAGCACTGTTACAAGAGATACCCTACCGCCCGGCTTTCTTGATAGGTTTACTGGAATGAGAATGAAAACTTGGACGGCCTTTTTTCTTTTTCTCATATCCTTCCGTTCACTTCATGCATCGCTCCATTTCGGTATATATCAAAAAGAGCCATCTCTCCATGCTTCTTGCCTTCCTATAGCTGAAGTAACTACCTAAGACACAGACCAAAACGTCTCGCTTGTCATCTCAACCATGATAGTCATCAAATCTGACTGCCAGCCATCCCTCTCGCCTGGACAGCAAAAAGAACAAAAAAGCAACACCTGCTCCCCAACATGTGATATCTAGAAAAGCAGACCAAGCCACAATAACTAACGGGTGGGAGGGGGAAGCAGTGGATTCCTCCTGGGGTGACAATGCTGCATGTGATTTGCGACTTTGCGGTGCCTAAATAATAAAGTAATCGTTTCCGAGTCCAAAACTAACGGACACCTGCAACGCCCGTTACCCCCAAGCTCCTCCTCATTCCAGGGAGAGAATATTGGAGGAAAACAGGCGACAAAACATTTCGACGAGAACCTCATTTCGAGATAGGAGCGGCCCTCGCAATACACCCGTCGAGGTGTTTCGCAGGTCGTTGGTCTAGGGTTCTTTTTTTAATACGGCGCGTCACTGGATCGTTCTTCATTGCCGTCATAGATTATCGTGTAGCGGCAGCGACAGATTCAAGAGAAGTTTGGCTGGTGGTCACGGGAGGAGAATGAAAGCAATAGGTGAGTGCCGATTGGGTATACGTGACGCTGATTCAATAGCATCGGGGGTTTCTTGGCCCCTCAAGCTGGCCAAAAAGGTTGAATTACAAGATGGTGCACTTGCTCTTCTTGACCTTCGCCTGCGGTTCCCGTCGTGGATTCAGAACGGCACTTTTTCACATGTCAGCTCGTCGAAGTTGGTCCTGGAGGAGTGTGACTCACCGAATAGCCTCATCGAATACCGTCTTCAAGTTTCTCTGTGTCAGAGCCGAGCACTCGAGGTACTTGACGGCCTTGATCTCCTTGGCACAGTTAAGGGCCTGCTCGTATGTGACGGGAGCCATCCGCTTCTCGGCCAGGCTACGAATCGTCTCGGGATCTTCACGGAGATCGAGCTTGGTGCCAACCAGGATGATGGGGATATTGGGAGCATGGTGATCAATTTCGGGGTACCACTGCAGAGTAGTGTTAGCCTATCACATCCCCCTCCCAATGGTACGATTCTTCGCTGACCTTGGCTTTGACATTATCAAACGACGGCGGGCTGACGATTGAGAAGCAAATGAGGAACACGTCGGTCTGAGGGTACGAGAGTGGGCGCAGTCTGTCGTAGTCTTCTTGACCTGCAGTATCCCAGAGTCCCAAGCTGATGGGCTTGCCATCAACCATTACGCTCGCGGAGTAGTTATCGAAGCTGGGAAACAACAACTGTCAGCAAGGACAATAGAACACACACCAGACATTTTAGGTACACTCACACTGTGGGAATGTATTCGCCGGGGAAGGCGTTGGTGGTATAGGAGATGAGGAGGCATGTCTTCACTCCATGTTAGCATTGTGCACGACGGCGAAATGCTTCTCCACCATGCCGCTTACCTTGCCGACAGCACCATCACCTGTGACGACGCACTATAGGACACGAAAAGATCATCATGTTAGCTTGGAAATCGCTTCGTCGCCAGACCGAGTCCGAGACTCGAATTGGCGGCGTCGGTGCGGATAAGACCCGACGAACCTTGAGCGACTGAACCGCTCCGGGGGCAGCCATGATGTCAGGCGGGTCTCTTCACCCGAGTTGTTTTGCGAAGGGAAGGGTTGTAAATGTGGTCGAGGCGCGACGGGTGCGAGGCGGAAATCGCGATATAAAATCGGGTGCAGCCGGTTGGAGAAGGTGATGGGGGGTTGGTCGGAGGACGGGAGGCGGGAGGCGGGAGCAAGGAGTGGGCAAAGAGCAGCAGCGATAGCGATGAGTTGCCCTTGCAGGGAGGTGAGTTTAGGTGACAGCTCCGAGTGCGTGGATCGGATGGGAAAATGCAGTTTGCGATTGCTGCGTAGCTTCGGGACGAAGAAGCGATGCAGCTGCGTGGAATGGTTAGAAGACGTTTTAACACATTCGCCGGAACGGTTTGGTGCCGGAAGGGCAAGTGTGTCTGATCGAATTCGGGAGCGAAAGCTGGGGGGTGAGGGAACGAGTGAGGAAACTGGGATGGCGGGCTACAAGTGGATTTAGTTCCCCCAGACAGGGCAATCGAGACGGGGCGCCCAAGGACGCGGCGAGTCGAGATAGAAACGAGCCACTGTGCGCACTGTGCATAGCTCGCACCTGCCGCTGTGGTGCGGTGGTGGGAATGGCGGCTGCTCCTGCGTCTGGTGGCGTTGCGGCGGGTCCTCGCAGTGGATCTCTTGCTGGTCAAGGCACAGCGTGCTGCTGGGCTTGGCGGGTGCTGGCGGGGGCGACCCGGCAAGTTTCCATTGGGGAGTCAGGAGTGGCCTCTTACACTTTCAGCGTCAACTGAGTCTACGAGTTTACCAGCGAGCGACGGTCCGGGAGCTGGAGATCCCCAAACGCATTTTGCCTCCAGGGCGGCCCTACTGACCGAGTGCCGCCGAAAGGGGGAATGCAAGGGAGAACTGTTGACGTACGGAACTACGGGGACACGGCGGATTACACCTTGTATGGAGGAAGGGAGAGAGATGTGCAAAGAGAATTACATAGTGAAACGAGGTCCAAATTCACTCACCTGATGGAAATGATTTGTACCGGTCACACCGACTACACAGGGAGAGAGATAGAGGCAAGATTAGATTGGTAGGCACTCAGAACATTTTGATTCTCTTTTTTTTCAAGTCCTTGTTTCGTCGCTAGGGGTGCGACAAGGACTTGGGTCGCACTGTGCTGCCCTCTCGGCCAATGTACTAGCGAGCAGGCGAAAAAGGAGGGTCGTGTCTGCGGTGCCCTGTGCCTCGAAACGGCTGCGACTGCGGCCCTGCGTATCGTGTAAACTTCCGATGTCTTGGCAGAGGTTGGTCAAGTGGGAACACCGGATTGGGAAAGCGATTAGAGCCCACAGGCGGTGGCTGCCTGAGGGGCTGAAGAGGCTGAGAAGCGTGGTACAAGCCAGAGCCGTTACCATTCACTCTTATTTTCACCTTCGCCCGGCTTCCAAACCTGGACAGAATAGACCACTTTGCTGAAGGATTGCACTATTGTCAATTGCGTCTTTCTCAAGGTCAGAACCGTCGGGAGTTCAGGCGTTACATTTGACGCACGTCTTGTAACAGGGCCTTTCTGTGGAACAGCCGGCGAACGTCTGCTGCGGGTTCAAAAGGCCATGGCGGGAGTATTCATCCCCTGATTCGTCTGTTTCAACCCAGGCCTGTGACGGTCCCTCGGCCGCGCTGCTTGAGTGGACGACAGAGCTCAGTCGCAATGGACCGATGACCACCCTCTCCCCAACTTCCCTTGCACGCTAATGCAGCCCCGGGATGCTCACCTCGAACTGCTGTCATGTTATTGGCAGGCTTACCAGTATCACCTAGGTAGCCTGTAGCTTGCGTGGTGCGAGCGTGAGTGTGTGCTCCGTGTGTGCTGCCTGTGTGCCGTTTTAGCGAAGTGCAAGAGATGGGGAATGGAAGGTCAAGGCAAGGCAGTGCTACTCCGGCCACAGATCAGCCGTGACATTTTTCATATAGGAGCAGATTCCGTACGTTCCATGAAGCGGAAGCGAATATCGATACGATAACTATTGATGGTACAAAATTTTGCCATGGCGAAAATTCCCACACTGTGCCGTGCGTGAAATGCCTTTCCCGCCCGCTGTTCTGCGTTGAGGTGGGGCGAAATTTGGGTGAGGGGTGACCAGTTTCGCCCACCACCCGCAGGCAAGAGTGGGGTCTGCGTTTCGGAACTTTCCAAGCGGGGCGTTCAGCAGGCTGGGCAGACGCGTCTCACTGCCAACGATGTCATCGAAACGCGTCAAATGCTAGTACTGGGACTAGGATGCGAACCTAGACCAAGCGGCATATTCAATTGAACTTTCTCCCGATTGTGTCATATTACAACCAGTCGAATCACACCACCCCCGGTAGCGGTTCGTCAATGGCTCGCGAAAGCCACCCTCCAGGCCGAAACGGCGCACCTGAGGCCGACTCGGGCGATGACGATGCCATCCCCGACACAACCCCCCTCCCCCGCCGCGCCGGCTCCACTGAACCCACCCCCGGTTCCGGAGCCAGCCGGCGCTCCATCGCCGTCAAGACACCGGGCAGCCAAGCACGAGGTCGTTATGCACCCAGTCGACCCCAAGGCCTCTCTGCATCAGGTCGCAAGCCGGCTGCGGTCGCCTCCGCAACACCGCACGCGCGTGCTGCCTTCCGCGCCATCGACTCGAGGCGCGCCGCCATCTCCACGCCACACCGACCCGGAAGACGACGGAGCGTCCGCGAAGCCCGCGAGACCCCCCGTGACTTTCTTTTATCCTTGGGCAAGGCTCTGGCGAAGACGTCGGAACCGATCAAGTCGAGCTCCTCGCCCAAGATTAGTCCCGACCATGATAGCGCGGCGGCAGCGCAGAGCAACCTCAGCAGGGTAGTCGAGGACGATGATGACGAGGATCTGCCCAAGCGTCCGCGTTTGTCACTGCCAATCGACGTGGATGATGATGATGACGACCCCCGGCCTCACCGGTCGGCTGGCTTGGAGGATGAAGATATGACGATCCGGTCCGTAGAGATGGCGCGCCGCGCATATAACGAGCAATCACGTGACAGGTTATCCATGGAAAGTACGCGGATGAGCGACTTCTTTGGCCCGGGCGTTGAGCGGCTGAGCGAGGTGGGTATCGACTCCGGGTTCTTCCCGCCACAGGAACCAATGGCAATGGAGGAGGATGGGTTCAGTTTTGACGACAACGACGAAGGGCCGTCATACGATAGGTAAGATGAGCCTTCATACTGCAGGGGTTAAGAAGAAGAAGACAATGTGCTAAGCGGCCTAACAGGTTCGATTTTGACGCGGCACGACGTGAGACTCTTGCCCGGGTCAGTGACTTTGGTATCGAGGTACCCCTCGATATGGCGAATGAGAGCACTGTTATGTTAGCTCCCGAGATTCAAGTGTCTCCGGTACGCCCAATGGAAGACTTCGCGCCCATGCTGGACCAGAGGAGCGACGATGATGACGATGAGCCAGAGGAGCCGCAAAATAACGACTCTGGCGCTGAGGAAACGGTTGGTTTAGACGCCGCGACGGCCAAATTAGCGGTAGACAAAAGCGCAAAGAAGCGGACTACCAAAAAAGTATCAAGACACGGAATAGAATATCCGTCATTACCAGCTGGTGTAGTCAAACGACTCGCGCAAACGTTTGCCAAATCAGGCGGAAGCAAGGGCAAGATCAATGCTGATGCCCTCAAGGCCATCATGCAAGCATCCGACTGGTTCTTTGAGCAACTTGGCGATGATCTATCGGCATATGCTAAACATGCCCACCGCAAGACGATTGACGAGAGTGACATGCTCACTCTCATGAGAAGGTACGTCCTCTATATCAAGGGGTATCTCAGATATCTACAAAGAATGGTGGTACAAGTTTGGTACAGGTCGCCTAACATGACCCTACACGCAGGCAACGACAAACCGCCTCTAACATGACGCCGTTTGCCCTGGCACAGCGTCATCTACCCCGCGAGCTGCTCCAGGAACTGCGGATGACACCGCCGGTCCCCCTGAAAAAGAGCCGCAAGACGGGCGGTAACGTCGAGGATGAAGAGGTTACGTGAACTAAGCTGGGCTCAGCAACTAACTACCAGTTCTTATTCATCCGTACACGGCCAGCCGGGCCGGTTGGCTTCTTCCGTACAACCATCCAGAGCATTATTGACGTGGCGATGCCCAGGCCGTACCTATGAAAAGTATCAGTAACTTAGGTCTAGTTAGCGAAGCTCCGACTGGAGTAGTCGGAGCTGCTTTTATAGGAGGGATTAGGACATACCAGGTGAATATGTACTGTGCATGGTTGTTGCGCAACATCACCTCTGGCGGTCGTCCTATAGGAATCCCCTTTGCCTCCATATACAGGAGCTGGGAGAAATCGGGTTCTACCATCCTGTGTCAGCCATTGAGCTTCTCACAGGCAGCTAGCTTGTCTGGTACCAAACCAGTTGCTAGCATAGCTTTGAGAGATGGGGTATGGGGGATGAGGGCGAGGCGGGCGGGGGAGGACGTCATACCCATAGTCTGCTGAATCCACACGGGCTGGCTGCCTGTCAAAGCCGCCATCTGCACCACATCAGGAAAGTAAAACTCGCCCTTCTCGGGCTTGTTATCCGGCGTGAACATGTTCTTCTTCCACGGCTCCCGCAGCATACCTTCTACCCGCACCTCCCCCCCGGGAAGCGACTCTGGCCGTGTTGCCTGGTCCGCCAGCTCCTTCTTGATCCACCCGCGATTCACCAGGACCGTTGCGCCCGGATCCCCATCCCGCTCCAAAGGCGTCACCACCATGTACCCTTGCTCGCCGTCGCGCACCCGCGGTCCGATCAACATCTCCTTGTCATGACGGAACCGACCCGTCGCGTATACCCTTCGATAGTCAAACTCGGAAATGGCATCCGCGTCGATCCGCCCCGGTAGAGGCAACGGTGATCGCACGATGCGGTCCTCGCACTTGGCGAGAAGGTCCGTCTTCCATTTCAGCCGTTGGACTTGCCAGGTGCCGAGGACAAAGGCAGTGACGGGTATGATGGCTGTGGACAAAAAAAATAGGGACAAGATCTCTCGGGTCAGTTTTCTTCCAACTTGAATAGAAGAAGGAAAGAGAAGGGAGGAATTAAATATATATACATACCTAGGATAATCAATCCCCATCCGTGTCGACGTCCCGTGCGTACCAGCTCAGGCGGGTTATCCAGCACCGAGGTAAAACCGGGTTCGTCGACGGGTTGTTGTTGGTTCCGGCAAGGCGAAGAGGTAGACAGGAAGCGGGCGTGTCTCGGTCTCGGCTGATGACCTGCGGGGGGGAGACGGTACGGGGTCGGAAAAGGGGGTTTCTCGCAGCAGTGTAGTTTTCGTAGGTTTGGGCGCAACTGGAACGGGGCTTGAATCGTCACGGCCGCCGCGGTCCTCGCCAAGGGGCGCCGGGAAGACATAGAATGGGCGACGATAGAGCGAGTCGCCATGCTCGCGGCCTGGTAGAGGAGGGGAAGGGTTCCCCGTCACCCGCTCGAATACGTCGAGTGGTTTTTTAGGACTGGGAGTTTTGTTTGAATTCTGTAGTGTTGCGTCCGGGACTTCCGTTTCTGGGTGGGCTGCGGACCTCTGTGCCGCTGTGAGCCGCCCCCTGTAGGTGCAGAATAGAGCGCACGGGCCAATTTTTGTCCTGGCCAGCTCCTCTTCACCATCATCATTGACCCACTGAGAATGACGTTCATTGTTCAGTTCCGAACAGAGGTGCGTAGCAACCTATTTGCCTCTTTCTAACGCTCTAAGATCCCAAGCCTCGTTGTTCCATGTAGACCCCAATGTGTTATACGCAAAAATCAATCTGTCCTGCCCGCTAATTATCCAGTCCTCAACTCAACCCAGTCGCTTACCTACCTAGTAGGTATACCTAGGTAGCACTAATACCAAGACATTCCGAGAGCCGCCTGATTGCCCAAACCGACCGCGCGCTGACAAAGAATCCAGGAATATACCAAGACAGAAACACCTTAGATGACAATCCTTCAAGCTGACTCCATGGAGTCTGACGGGGAGGAGGGTCTCGGAGACTGGAGTGCCTTCAAGGTGAGTCACCTTCATTGTACCGCTTCTTTCCAAGGTAAGTCGAAAGCTCAAAGCAAATTTGCGAATCGTGCTCCGCCAGTTGATCGACGGCATCAGCACAAAGCTTCTTCGCCTGGGATTCGGTCAAGCGGCCGCCGTGTACAAGACGAGCAAGACAGATGGCCTCGAGCGACTCGGCCACATGTTGAAAGAATTGTCGGCCGACTTCCCGTTCTTCCGGGGTCGTCGGCCAGGTTTAGTTGCATGGAACTAATTGAGTCCTAACCCTAATGTCCTGAAATCCAGCGGCGTCTAAAAGGTCCATATACTCTGATACGCAAAACGGGGTGCCAAGTTGGTTAGCTGCCCTCGTGAGTTCTTCGCTCAAGTTGTAAATCGGAGTGTCACGCAAGCTCCTTAAATCGCCAGGTAAGTGGGGAACTAGTGACAGGTCTTGAAGCTCAATCCAGCCTCCCACTTTGAGGCTGCTGAGACAACCGTTAATCGGAGCGCGAACAAGAAGAATAGGCAACATACTCGAAGGCACGATCCATTACCCGCGAGGTACGAGCAAGGCAGCCGTCCATATCTTGAAAATGGACGAGGTCAAACTCTTCTTTGACGCCCCATATGCCTTCATCTACATCAAACATCTCAAACGAGACATTGGGCGGCCTCACTCTTGTTTGGATGGGGCATGTATCAACACCTTGACCAAGATGTCGGGATACGCCAGGCTAAAGCTGAGGACCCAGCTGCCGAATCCTGTACCAACATCGAGGACATGTGACCAGCTTCCGTCGATCGGAGCTCGCGTCAGGTCGTTCTCGTTGTCCCCCATGCCAAGTCGGTTGACGTTCCTGAAAAGTTCGTGGACGTGGCGCATGCGTGTTGATGTCGACTCTATCCACAGGTACCCGATAGTGCCGGTGGGCCGAATACCGGTGACCGAACTCGTATCGAAACATGGACTCGGTATCCCATTCTCTGCTTGTTGTCGACGATTGCTGGGACGACGGCGTTAGTAGATCAGTCATGCAGAGAGCGTAAGAAGTCATCAGGCTAGGGTACCTACGCCCATGTAAGAATTCATGCCGTCGTCAGAGGGGTGCTCCAGTAATAAGGCTCGTGAGGATGCAGGGGGTGATGTTTTGGTAAGATATGTGCTGAGAGACCGATTAAGTTAAGCCAAGCAAGCTTGAGTTGAAGGCTGTGGGGGCGGCCCATCTTGCTGTCGTTCGCGAGGCATGTCAGTGGTGGAAACAGCAAGAGATAGTGTAGGGGCAAGCACAGTGTCGTTTGACAGCAAGAGTGTCTTCGTTCTCTGAGTCGCGGTTTCAATCCAAGTCGGCGTTTCGAGTCCGCCGAGTTTTCGGTCAAGCCAAGGCAAGGTCATGTTAGGAAGCATGGGGCGAGGACAGGCACGAACACGGAAGGCATCAAATGCGGGAGAGCCAGCGGGTCAAGATTCCAGATCGAACCATCGGTAAGTTATTGGCCCGATCGTTCCTGGTGCCACCGTAGAAGACCCGGGGGACTGGAGCGAGAGAGG
>Ga0247760_1003116_pt1 | contig 11230 bp, 2 predicted proteins | sample UWRJL171409R4_FD_179936 | JGI IMG/M metagenome (GOLD analysis project Ga0247760, IMG submission 179936) | Plant litter microbial communities from Arlington Agricultural Research Station in Wisconsin, United States - UWRJ-L171-409R-4 | ecosystem: Environmental > Terrestrial > Plant litter >...
CCCCCCCCCAAATTAAAGGCCCGGTACGAACCGCGACAGGGAGTCGGTAAAAAAAAATAAAAAGCCGGCTTACCCGAACCTGGGTTTGAACCGGTTGCTTTATCGGGCCAGAGGGACTTTAGCTCGAGGTTTCCATAGTTCCGCAATAACTGGGGGTCCAAGCCAATTACCGCTATACTATAGTTGCCTACAACTGTATTAAAAACTAACGTACGCAAAGTGGTTTATCGTTGCCCGTACTCGCTCTTATCCCCTTCGTGATCTTCGCAACGCGGGTCCCTTCCTTACCGGCCGGTCGTCGTCTGGGTGGTCGTCGGCAAATTGATTATTTTCGGCGGCTTGAAGCCAAATATCTAACCGGAGTAGAGGGCCTGCCCGGTTTGGGTACGTATCGTAATATTCACGCAGCTTTTATACAGCGTTCCGGAAGTCGCTGGCTAGGTACCATACTGGATCTGGGTCGTAATTGCGCCACTATACTATGTACTGTAACCGGCTATAATACGTCCGGGAGGTTAGGATTTTCTCTACTTTGTATTCCTCCTCTCCATCCTCCAAGACTTCCAGTTTGGGGTTTTCCACCTTTTACCCGGGGAGAGGGTTATTTGGGTATTTTCGCAATCGGTTTACGTAGAATACGCTAGATCCCCTTTAATGTAGTAGTATTATTAGCTGGAACGAATCGTTACCTAGGTCCTCGACGATCTTGTAGTAGCTCCGGGTTATAGGGAAGTTAAATTTATCGCTAGGTCGATTTATTAACTCCGTACGCTTTAATATAAAGACCCGGTCGCCGATTCCGAAATTAGGCGCCCGCTTGTATCTATTCGCCTACGCGGCCTGCCTTTCTTATAACGCAGTAATTACCGTTCGCGTATAGTTTACGTACCGTTGGATTATCTTCGCCACTTCCTAAGCCTCCTCCCGGGTTACACGCTCCTTTATTATTATATATTGTAATGCATTAGTCCTAGATTCCCAATTGAAGGGTAGTATTATACGGAAGCCCCGGGTTATTTCGTAGGGCTATAGCTTTGTAGTATTGTAAGGTAGTGATACTTGTACCGCGTTTAAGGCGGGAAGGGCTTTTGACCAGTTGTCCTGGAAATGGCTAATGAAAGGCCGTAACCGCTAGTTAATCCATTTATTTATATTCTTAACCTGGCCTACTGTTTATTTGTATCCGGGTAAGGATAACCGCTATACCACTCCTAAGATCTTGGAAAGTTTCTATATAAAGGTGGAAATAAATTATAATCCTCGGTCCGAAATAATACTATTAGGTAGTTTGTATACCCGATACGGACCTTTGTAGTATATTAGTACCGTATCTTTTACCGTAGCAGTCTTTTTGCAGGGAATAGTTTATAATCCTTTGCTTAGGGCGTTAATTATTACGAAAGTACTATTATACCTGTATTTATCTGCTAAAAGCTTGTTGAAATCCATTACGATAGTCTTCCAGGTTTTTAAAGGCGGCGGGATGGGGTATAAGAACCCCGGGGTCTTATTGCGTAGATATTTGGAAGCTTAGCAGAGATAATTAGCGACGAACTAGTCCACGTCTCCCACTACTCGGGGCTACCAATACCGGGCGGTAACTATTTTCTACGTTTTTATACGTCCGGGGTATATTGTTATTATACGTAAATAGATTTCCGTAATAACCTTCGTTCTCAGGTTATTAATATTAGTAATTACTAATTGACCTTCGTAAAGTAACAACCCGTTATTAAGCGTAAAGTTCTTAACTCCCCGGCGGGCTTTATCTCGGTATATTTCCAGGTTGGGGTTTATTTAGTTTAATATTAATACTTAATCTATTAATAGGATACCCGTATCCGTCGCCGGGGTAACGTCGTCGTTTAGGGTAGCGAGGTACGGGAACGACGCCCCGTAAAGCTTTACAGTTAACGCGTATACCTGTACTACTCCTCCGATTTCTTGCTCCGTTAGCTAGAAAAATTATATAATACGTATCGCCTCCTTCCTCGCCTTTTACGTTTTTAAATCGACTAATTTTCGTAATAAGGCGTTAGCTATTGTATTTTCCACCCCCGGCTAATAAGTAATAACGAAGTAGTATTGCGCGAGTAGCTCGGATCAACCCGCCTATCTCTGGTTTAATAACCTTTTCGTACCGAAGTACTCCAACGCTAAGTAGTTAGTAATAACTAGAAAAGGGTGGTTCGATTATAAGCCTATAAGCTCTACTTTCCAGAATAATAGGTTCCAAACCACCGTAAGTAGTTCTTTATTATAAATTTAATAATTCAGTTTGGCCCCCGATATCGTAAATAAGTAGTACCCTATTAGGTATTATTTACCGTTATTTTATTTTTACAATAGTACTTCGGTTACTACCCCGTCGGAGCTATTAGTTTCCAGTTTCGTCTCCCTGTTGGGGGAGAAGTAGCGTAGGACGGGTATATATATAAGTAAGTTTTTTAGGAAGTTAAAAACTACCTAGCAGTTCCTTATCTAAGCAAATCCTACGCTTTTCCTCGTTAAGTCCGTAAGGGGCTTTGCTTTTCGACTATACTCTAATATAAACTTTTTGTAAAAATTACAGAATCCCAGAAAAGACTAGATGCCCTTTACTATCGTTGGGACGCTTTATTTTATTACGGCTTGGATTTTCTCCGAATTTACGGCGATTTTATCCGTACCGATAATAAATCCTAAGTATTTTATACGGGTAATATAAAACTTATACTTATCGATATCAGCCTATAATTTACACTCCCGTAGGCGAGTTAGTACGTATTTTACGTAAATCTTATATTTTTCTTTGGTCTCGGAGAAAATTAAAATATCGTTTAAGTACGCGTTATAGAAGTCGTTTAAATATTTTATTAGTTTATGGTTTAAATACCGTTAAAACGTAGCAGGTTTGTTAGTAAGTCCGAAAAGGAGTACCTTATACTAGTAAGTACCGTAACGAGTACGGAATATTATTAATTCTACAAATTCGGATTATATACGTATTTAGTAAAAAGCCTACCGGATATCGATCTTCGTAAAGATTTTTGCCTTTAAGATACGTACTAAGGTCTCCTTAATCAACGGGAGGGGGAATATATCCTTTTTCGTTATACTATTTAACTTTTTATAGTCTACGCAGAATCGTAAACCTCCGTTAACCTTTTTTGTAAATAAAATGGGGGCCGTTTACGAAACCTTTATTGCTTTAATAAACCCCTTTACGAGGTTTTTATTTATATACTTTAAGTATATTTCTAATTCCTTAATTGTTATTTTGTAAAGGGGATTAAATCCTAAATCCTTAGGTTTTACGCCGTTTACTAACTTAATTTTATAATTCTAATAGCCTAAGCGGAATAGGGCCAGGGTATTTAATTTTACTTTGCTAAAAACGTTTAGGTAATTGTAGTAGTCGGGAGGGACCAGCTTTATAACCTTTTATTTTAGTATTTCCTTATTATAAGGTAAGGCGTACTCCGCCCGCCAATAGTCGTCTAGGATTTGGCGAATCTTAGCGACGCTAGTTACGTAAATCTCCCCGGGATCTACGTATCTTAAGAACGGAATCGCGCCTACTATAGCGATATCCAGCAGTTTCTATTAATACTAGCTAATAGAATCCCTAATTAGGCGGTACGAACCCTGGGAGTCTCTTAGCGGGTATAAATCCTTTGGGGGCCTCTTACTAGTCCTCGGGGGGACCTCCCCACCCGGAGGTAGGGGCTTAGTAGTAGGTAGGTATAGAGGCTTTTTTATCGTCTCTTTTATCTATATAGTATCGCGCTTTGTTGGATCTGTCGACGGAGAAAGTAGTTATTAGTACGCTTTTTGCTTTAATTATTACGGCTTTACTAGGAGACTTATTGGTATACTACCTAAGTAGGGCTAGTTAGTTAAATTTAGCCCGTTGGCCTTAGCAATTGCCGCTACTTTTAACTTACTAATGCGGGCTCTTACGGCTTTTTAGCACTTGCGCTTTTTTCGTCGGTAGCGATTCTCCACCTCTATTTTTGCGTTTCGCTTATTAGCATTTTTTTAGTAGTGCGGGTTAATAGATTAATCCCTTAGACTGTCGTCTATAGGGATATTAATTTATATAGGTAAATCCGGTAACTACTTAGGCGGGAATAAAAGTCTTTTCTGGCGACAATTTACCAAAATATTCCAATACGCAAATTAGTAAAGACCCAAAATAATATCGTAATAGGTATTGATTTTGATAATTTATTCGTCCTGTATAAAATACCTATTAACGCGGACCGTAACTTATATAGCTTCTTTAATAGCTTAAACGTTTTATTGGGTATAATCGCCGATATACCGTAGCGTAAAGGATAAATTTACAGGGTAATTTAGTAGCTGTTTTATTCGCCTTACAAATTATTAATTAATATAAATATATCCTCCAGCTCCCGAGTTAATAAGGGTACTAAGTATAGTTAATAACTTCCTATTACAGGTTATTGTAATAGGAATAGTAAAAGTAAAACCGCCTATTAATCGGTCCAGAAAATGCACTATTCCCTTACTACTTAACTCATTAATCCTTATCAACCCATCCCTGGGAAAGGAGACTACTTTTCCTAAGGTACTTAGTTTTTCGGCGTTTTACTTAGAGTTGCCGTAGCTTCCTCCGTTACCTCCTTAATCTAGCGCTTACTATACTTCGTTTAATAAATATCGGCAACTTCCTGGATACGAGTTTATTTTTTAGGATAATCGCAGCTAGTATATCCTAACTTACGATAGGTAAAGCAACGTCCTTTTAAAATAAACTTTTCTATTTCCTCGCGGGAGAAGCGGGCCCGTCCTTTAGCCGACTTTGGCGTAGATTTCTCAGATAAAGCGGAAGGAGTAGAGGATATAGGGGTAGGGAGAGCCGTAGGTTTTTACGGCGTAAAACGCTAGCTTATAGAAGATATTTGGGATTTAGCTTTTCCCGTTTCTTTGGAAGCTTTTAAAGTAGCTTAACGGGATAAGTTCTATTCTTGGAGGATTCCTGCGGCAATTTGCGTAAACTACTCGAAACCTATAATTATATCGTTATAGTTACGAGCCAAATAATTTTATAACGTGGGGTAAAGGCGACGTTTAAATTCCCGCTTTTATTAGGCCTTTAGTAGCAGGCGTTTTCCGGCTAAACGTACGAAATCGTTTTTAAAGATGTAGAAGTTGGCGTTCCGTACGTAGTTTAGGCTATTGAAGGTTTTAAGTACTTTTTCAGCTACCTCGGAATCGTGGTACTGGGTGTATAGGTAATCTAGGAGGGCCTGTAAGGTTATTAGTTAATTAGGGTGCTCTTCCCTTAAATACGGCTCTAACTCGTTAGCAGCTTTACCGCCCAACCTTCCCTCGATATAGATATATATTGCCTTATCGTTATTGTAATAATTAGCGTTAATGTATAGCTTATTCTTAAGTTATTGGAACCAGATGGTAAATTTAACCTTATTTTCCTTTAAGTCGTTATAAAATATAGGGGGATCCGCCTACTTAACGCTACAGTCGGATTGTTTAACGCTAGCTTTTATAAGTATAATACTCCGGGGTAGGTGGGGGTTCCGTAATTTCGGTACGGTTAACTTAGAGGTAGGTAAACGGGATGTATCGGGGGCTGGATTGAGATAGGCGTTTTTTGCGACGGTAATACGGGTACGGGTAGCGGTTAATTGGGTTTCTAACGATGCAATTTTCTCTTTTAGCTGGTTTTTTTCGGTTAAATGCTTTTTAAGGAGCCGTATAGCGCGGGCCGCCCTGGCTTTAGCGTTTTCCTAGCGCTCCATTAAGGTAGCGAACTCGTTTAATAGGTACGTAATTACAACTTAGTCGCCCTTTCGGTATTCTTTTTAGTAGCGGTTAATTAGGACCTTTACAACGTTGTAAACGATTTCCGTATTATAGCTTTATTCTATAACGTACTATAGGAAATTGGCGGTTTACTATTAGTATACTAACCCTAAATACGCGCGGAGCTTTACCTCGTAAAATATAACCTTAGGGTAAGCGGCAACTAGCTTAACGAAGTCTTCCTATCCTATTAGGTAGTCGAATCCAATCTCGTCGCCTAGTATTTCTGTAAAAGGGAAGGCTAGTCCTTTCTTTAACTAACCGAAGTATTTAGCTAATGTTTTGATACGCTATTAGAGGTTATCGTTAAGGTTGACGTCGTCGTTGGTAAAGCGGTAGTATTATATCTAGCCGACAACTTACTCTTAACTATTAAAGGAGAATTCGTCGTCGTTTTCTATTTCGCGACTAATAGTAACTATTAGGTCTGGTCTTGCGGGAAGCGATTTGCAATAAGTATCGTTTAAGGTATAATCCTCTAAAAGGTATTTAACGGTACCGCGCGTAGCAGTAACGTACTTACGAATTGCCTTAAGGTCGTAGCGGACTTGGTCGAGCGTAATGCTTTGCTAAATGGCTTCCTCGCCGCGTTCGCTGGCGTCGCGCGTTATCTTTCTATCGGTTCTTTTCGGGTTTTTGGATATTGTAACCTTCGCAGGTAAAGGGTTTTGAGCTTTAGATTGTTACAGCAGTTGGAATGCGATTGCTTACGCAAGGTTATTCCGTACCATTAGCAGAAATCTAAAGCTAAAGAGAAAAGGAAAAGGAAAAGGAAGCCCTGAATTACACCACCCTAATAGTGGTGCAATTAGTGGGGCGGGCGGGGTAGGTTGGCAGAATGTTCCAGTGGGTCCGGGTCGGATTGGGAGGTGTGTCAGGCACGACGGCCAGGCTGCCGTCACTGTAGCGCTTAACCTAATTAAGGAATTTACCCATATTGTAAACGTAACGTACCCAAAGTATAAACGTAATTAAAAAACCAACGCTATTTAATAGAATAAAAAGGTTAAAAACGCTATAATAAAGGCGAGAAGGGCTAAATATACCTAGAGGAGAAATTATATAAAAGCATCCCTTAAGTACCTTAGGGTAGCGGTATTAAAATAGGAAAAAGTAATAAGAAAAGCGTAAATAAGGTACTAATATAACGTCCTTAAAAAGGTAGTAAACGATAATTAAAATCTTTAAGATTTAGAAAAATAGGCTAGATTACGGAGCTACAAAAAACCCAACCCCCCTACTATTCCCCTTTTTTAAAGTACCCCAAAAGGCCTATAAAATACCATTTTATATAAATAAAAAGCCAAAATATTATTAAAACGCTTTTTCCCTAAACTAAAGGTAGATTTTTCCCTAATCCCTAACTGAGATATAAATTTAATAACGTTTAAAAAAACTATAAAAATTAACTAAAAGGTAAATATTAAGGATGTTAACGTAATAATATTAATAATATTATTAAATAAAGTACTAAAACCAGACCGCTTATCTAATAAATTATTAAAAACCTATAATAAGGAAAAAAGACTTTTTAAAGTACTATTATTAATTATATAAGTAGGTTTTAAGCTATTATACTTCCCTTAATACTTCCGTAAAATAATTATAGTAGTATTTAAAAAACTAAATAAAACGTTAAAAAACCAAAAACTCCCAAAAGCTTATAAGCCGATCTCCCTCCTAAATATATTAAATAAGATAATAAAAATATTAATAACGATATGATTTATAATTACAACTAAGGAAAACGGGATATTTCCTTATATATAAATAGGGTTTAGGTATAAAAGGTTTACAAAAGTAGCAATTAGATTAATAATAAATATAATATATATTACTTAAACGTATAACGTAATAACGTCTTTATTATAACTTAACCTTATAAGCGCCTTTAACCAAGTAGATTGGATATAGTTAATATATACGTTCCGGGAACTAGGCTATAAATGGTGGCTTATTTGCTAATTATAATTTTATTTCGAGAATAGGACGGCCCGCCTTTACTTCGATAAAGTAATATTAAAATTTTATAAAGTTACTCAAAGTATATTACAAGGCTCCCCCCTTTCCCCTATTCTTTTTATTATCTTTATATCTACCTTATACTAATAATTAGAGGAAATCCCTAACCTTATTATAATAGGATTTATAAATAATATAAACTTATTAACTTACGTATATAATATAAAAATAATATATAAGACGCTAAAAAGGGGATATAAAGTATATAAGAAATAGGTAAAGAAAAGAAATATGGAATTTAACCTATCGAAAAGTAAATTTATATACTTTACAAAGATAAAGTAAATATATATTAATATACTAAATATCCTAGGAAAGGGGAACCCGGGTCTAGTATTAGTAGAAAGTACCTGCTTTTTAGGCGTATAGTTAAATTGGAAGTTATTTTTTACTAAATACCAAAAAATTATCCTATATAAGATAAAAACCCAGAAACTAGTATTAGAACGATTAGTAGGGAAAACGTGGGGAGTTTACCTTAACCGCGTACGGTAAATCTATATAATAATTATACGAAGCGTAATCTTGTACGAAGCGAATATATAGTATATACTAATATTAAAAAAGGGAAAAGTAAAAGGGATAGTACGAAAACTTTATAATTAATAAATAAAGTACTTACGTATTACTATTGGGGCGTATAAAACTATACTAATAAGTAGGGTTGTTAAATAAGTAGTAAATCATAAGTCATAAGTCAAGTTACTTGCAAGTCAAGTCGACTTAAGTTAATAATTTTGTAACTTAGCCAAGTCTAAGTCAAGGCCCTGACTTAACTAGCTTAAGTCTAAATTAGATTTAACTTACTTATAAGTCGATTTAAATAACTTACAGGTTTAATTATTTAACTATTAAATTCTATAAACAATAGTTAAGAAGGTAATAAATAATATTAATAATAGTAATTAAAAAGGTAGCAAATAGTATTAATATTATTATTATTAATCTTACACCGCAGAGGACCTTTGGTCCTCGCCCTAATGGGCAAGCGGTCCCTCTATCTATCTGTTTAAGCACTGTAGGTGCTTCTATAATACAGGTATCGGTGCGATATCACACCTAAACCAACTCTACTTCCAGCCTTTTGTCTACTAATCTGGGTCTCTCCTACCTAGGGTGTGTGACAGGAGGGGAGAAATAGTATTAATAATTACAAAAGTAGCAAATAAAATTCTTAATCCTTACTACCATTTACACTATAATTATAATATCTACAATTTACCACCTTTTAGTTTTCAAAAAAAATTAAAATAATCACATATACACATATATAAAAAGAATTATTACTACTACTTTTAACCCCTTTATTACGTATTATTAAAGAGTTGGAAAATTAAAAGCCTAAAGGAATTAGAGGATAACTTCCAAAATACTGGAATAAAGGAAAAAGAGGAATTATAATTATTTTCTTATATTTTTTCCTATATTAGTTTTATTTTATTATTATTATTAGTTTTATTATTATTAGTTTTATTATTATTTATTATTACTATTATTTAAAAACCCCCCTTTTTTTTACATAACTTAAATCAGACTTAACTTATTGTAAATAATTCAAGTCAAGTCTAAATCAAGGCCCTGACTTGACTTACGGTAAGCCAAGTCAAAGTCAGTTGAGTTAAGTCAAGTCTAAGTCAAGGCTTTGACTTGACTTGACTTAACTTATTAACAACCCTGCAGTATTAGTTATTTACATTATTTTATTAATTCTTTTACTTATGTATAATACTACTCTTCCGCTACTAAAAATCATATTATATTTTTCGAGTCTATTATATTAGGGGGCGCCTATTAAGCCGCTATAGGGTGGTTTTTAAATTACTAATATATCGTAGATAGTATTACGTAGTATTATTTATAATCTCTTTTGTCCGTTTCTTATATTTCAGTATAGTATTTTTAGTTATATTACTATATAAAATACGGGGGGAGGGAGTAGGAATTACTATTCTAACTTTTTACTAATATATTAAATGGTAGGGGGAGAGAGTCCTCTTTAGAGGCGGTTTGCAGGGGGGTTGTATTCGCTTTAATTGCGGCGGTGGTAGTAATACTGGTAGGTGTTGCCCAATTTATTAGGGTATTATTATTGCCTTCGGCCGCTTTTTGTAGGTTAATTGGTCTTCCTTTCCTTTTTCCTCTAATTTTTTAATTTGCGTTTAAAAATTATATATGTTTCGCTACTAATGCTAATTTAGCTGCTATAGTTATTTATTTAATAGTATTATTTGTAGGATTAATTATATTACTTACGGTTTATATGCGTACCGGGGGGGGTGCGAAGGTAATAAGTCTGTTTAGGTATCTTTTTTTGGTACGCTATTTCTGCTCCTTTACTATACGGTAATTTGTATTAAACGCTGTATGCGTACCGCTGTAGTTAAGGCATCGCTTTAGGGTGCCTGCTTTTATATTTATAGGGCATCTTACCTTTCGCTTTTTAATATTTATTACTGTTAAATACATATCGCCTCCGTAAAGTATATATATCGCTTTATTTGTATAAAATTTGGCCTTATATTTTTATTTTCCGTAATTAAAGTACTAAACCGTTTTCGCTTCACCTTTAAACCGCTTATAGGGGTATTTGTAATAGTTGTAAACAGGGTTGGTAATTAGTCCGGATTAGTAGTCTTTAGTCCGGATTAGGACTACTCTAGTCTAGTCTAGGCCCGGACTCGGACTATAGTAATCTAGTCCGGGCCTGGACTTTAGTCCGGATTACTGGATTATTATAGTTAGTAGTCCGGACTAGTAATCCGTAGCTAAATATTATTACTTAAATTAATAATATTTCCTAATATAATAATAATTACTAATAATTATTAAGTATTACTAATTAATTAACTATTAATTATTACCTAATATAATTAATAATTGATAATTACGTTAGTAGAAGGTTTTAGAGGTAATTGAAATAATTTAAGCTAATTTAAAGATTTTAAACCTTTAAATTTTAAATTTACGATTATATACCTAGTTTAATTAATTATATAATATATTTTTATACCGCCGATGCCACGATGGCACCGCTGCCACGATGGCCTCCTTCCCGCAGTACAAACGAAAGCGAACCGAAAGCGAGGCAAACCGCAGAAAGAGAAAGAAACAAACTACCTGTGGAAGAAGGCCATCGTCCGAACTGCGGGCGAACCGAAAGCGAGGCAACAAATACAAAGGAAAGAGCTCTCCCCCCCCTTCCACCTCCCACCTACCGACGACGACATAGCCGGGGCCCCGGGGCCAAAGAAGGAAGAAAGAAGAAAGAACGAGTACGGTCCGAGTTCGAACCGACACACGGGCACCCCCCATTTTCCTTTACAAATTGTGACAACTCCCCTCCTGTCACACATCCTGGGTAGGAGAGACCCAGACT
>Ga0247760_1003118_pt1 | contig 11223 bp, 9 predicted proteins | sample UWRJL171409R4_FD_179936 | JGI IMG/M metagenome (GOLD analysis project Ga0247760, IMG submission 179936) | Plant litter microbial communities from Arlington Agricultural Research Station in Wisconsin, United States - UWRJ-L171-409R-4 | ecosystem: Environmental > Terrestrial > Plant litter >...
CCGTCTCCAGCTGCGCAAGCTCAGCCGAACCCACCTCATGCCCGCGGATGATGACGGACTGCGCATCCTTGCGAGAGCGTCGGGATTCGCGACCGTCGAGTACATGACCGAGGTGTGGCTCGATACCAGGCGTGATGTGCGTGCGATGCACCTCGAGATGTTCTACCGGCCCATCCTTCCCATGGTCGCGAGGCTCAGCGCGGACGAGGTCGCGCTCGACGACGAGGCGGCCAGGGCGAGGCTCGCCGCGGTTGGCTTCAGGGACCCGATCGACGCACAACGGCACATCGTTGCGCTCACGGATGGCGTGTCACGGCGCGCATCGATCCAGCGCCAGCTCCTGCCCGCGATGATCGGGTGGTTCGCGCAGGGCCCGGATCCCGACGCGGGGCTGCTCGCGTTCCGGCAGCTAAGCGAGCACGTCGGCGATGCGCAGTGGTACCTCAAGTTGCTTAGGGACTCCGGCACGGCTGCCGAACGACTCGCGAGACTGCTCTCCACATCGGTGTACGCCGCAAAGTCATTGCTCGCGTCTGCGGAGTCCGTCTCGTGGCTCGACGACAATGCCGAACTCGAGCCGCGCACGTACGCGCGACTGTGGGGAGAGGCAGATGCGATCCTTACGCGCTCGAATGACCGCGACCAGGCGATCACGGCGCTGCGCGGCCTTCGCCGCAGGGAACTGCTTCGCATCGCGGCAGCCGACGCACTGGGTCTCGTCAATCCCTCGGGCGCTACCCAAGCGGTGACCGCCGCCGCCGACGTGCTCGTCGAGGGAGCGCTGCGCATCGCGCGCTGGCTCGTCACCGAGGAGCGCGGCGCGGAGGCCATGCCCGAGCGCATGATCGTGGTGGCCATGGGGCGATTCGGCGGCAGGGAGATGACATACAGCTCCGACGCAGACGTGCAATTCGTGTGGGACGGCGGCGGCGATGGCACCCAGGCCGAGGCAATTCAGACCAGCGCCGTGCAGGTGGCCTCGATGGTTCGCCAACTACTGCAGGCAGTCAACGCCCAGCCGCCGCTGCAGATCGATGCGGATCTGAGGCCAGAGGGCAAGAACGGCCCGCTCGCGCGCTCGCTCGAGTCGTGTGCGAGGTATTACGGCCGATGGTCTGACCCGTGGGAGGCGCAGGCGCTACTGCGTGCTCGGCCGTGCGCGGGAGACGAATCGCTCCGCGCCGACTTCATCGACATGATTGCCCCCGTGAGGTACCCGACCTCGCTGCCCGACGGCGCGCTCAAGCAGATGCGCACCCTGAAGGCGCGCATGGAATCCGAACGGCTTCCCCGCGGAGTGGACAAGCGCCGGCACCTCAAGCTGGGTCCCGGTGGGCTCTCCGACGTTGAGTGGAGCGTTCAGCTCACGCAGTTGCAACACGGCCACGACCATCCATCGCTACAGACCACGGAAACCCTCGCCGCGCTCACTGCCGCCGTCGACGCAAAGCTCCTCACCGCGTCGGACGGGGAGGTGCTTGCCGAGGCTTGGCGGCTCGCGACAGATCTGCGCGGAGCGATGGCACTGCGCGGCACGGCGCGCGACACCGACGTCCTTCCCTCCGACGTGCGCGAACTGGCAGTGCTTGCCGACATCACTGAGTCTTCGCTCACCGGCGCGCAACTCGATGAGGCGTACGCGCGTGCGGCGCGGCGCGCGCGAGCGGTAACGGAGCGCGTGTTCTTTGGCTGGGAGGAATCGTGAGCGCACTGCGAACCTGGATGTCCGCCTTGTGCATCGTGCTTGGCGCGTTGCTGATCGCAACGTGGGCTGCCAGCTGGGCGGCGCTCAACTCGATCGAGAACGGCACCGTGATCGAGGACGCGACCGCTCGCGCGATCGTCACTGAATCCGCGCAGACAGCTCTCGTCGAGAACGCCACCGAGCAGGTGCTGATCGCGCTCGACGCGGCAGGCATCGACTCCACCACGCCAGGCATCGAGGGCATCACCCAAGCGCTCATCGCGGCGATCGTGAGCTCTGAGGGCTTCGTCGACCTCGTTCACGCGCAGACGAAGTCGATCAGGGAACAGGTTGTCGCGTCGCTCAATGGCGACGAGACCGGCTCGATCACGATCGAGCTCGACCTGAGTCCACAAGTGAATGACAAGCTCGCGCAGATCCCGGTGATCGGTGACTCGCTTCCCGAGATCGCGGTTCCCTCAATCCCCGTCCAGGTCATGGACGACGCCACGGCGGACAGGGCGCGCACCGCGTGGGACGCGCTGCACTTTGCGAAGGCGTGGTTCCTGTGGATCGGGCTCGCCTTCGTTGCCCTTGGCATCCTCGTGAGTCACCGCAAGCGCTGGTATTTCGCCAAGTTGTTCCTCGCGATTGGAGTCATTGCGGGAGTACTGTGGCTCCTGCTGACGGCGTTCGAGCCCCAAACCATCGCGGAGCGCATCGCCGGTGGTGGGGTCGTGGACGCGGTCATCGTAGAAATTGTGAGTCACGCTCAAGGCACGGTCGTGACCACCATGGGTTGGGTCGCGGTCGGTGCCATGATGGTCTCGTTGGTGATGCTTGGCCTCGCCTCGCGGGGGACGAAAGGAGTTCGCTCATGAGGTGGTTGCGATTTGCCGGTGCTGCGTTCCTCGTTCTCTTGGGGACGATGCTGCTCGTGGGCTGGTCCGTGGCAGGCAAGGCCGTTGCGGCCATCGAAGACGGCAGCGCTGCGACAAAGCTCACCCAGAAGCTTCTCGACGACCCCGGCTTCGCCGACGCGACGGCAGGGCGCATCACCGATCGCCTCGTCGAGCAGACGGAGGGGCGGTTCATTGGCAGGCTCATCGTTGCCTTCGAGCCCGAGATTCAGACGGCGATCGCCAACGTGCTCGCCTCGGATCGCGTCAATGAGGCGGTCACGACGTCTGTGCAGAAACTCGAGGGCGAGCTCACGGACCAGATCACCATGCCCGACCGCCCGAGCGCACCGTTCGTGATCACCATCGACCTCTCCGATCGCGTCAACGATCGCATCGACCAGATCCCCGTGGTTGGACCCTTTATCCCCGAGGTGACGGTGCCGCCCATCGAGCGCGAGGTCATGGATGCCGCGACGTTCGACTCCGTGCGCCAGGTTTACAGCGCGCTCAAGGTCGTCGCGACGTGGGGCCTCTTCGCGGGAATCGTGCTCATCGTCGCGGGCTTCTTCGTCGCCCCGCGGAGCAGGTGGTACTGGGTGAGCGCACTCGTCGGGATCGCATTCATCGTGTTCGCCGTCTCGGTCGCTGTGCGCCGGATCATCCCCGCGCAAATCGCCTCCGCGGTGCCTGGCGGCGAGACGGGTGGTGGTGGCACCTTCCTCAGCAATTTCGTGGCCGACAATGCCTCCGGTCCGATCGCGACGAGGCTGCTAGGCATGGCGGTCGTCGCGTTCGTCCTTGCCATCCTGTTTGCCGTGGTCGCGCGCTTCCTGCCCGGCCTGCGTGACCAGTACTTGCCGCGCACGGTTACGGCCGACGCCGTAGTTGAGCCCGCGGGATTCGTTGCGCCGGCGGGCATTCCAACCGCGACGGTGGTCGCCGATGAGGTTGTCGTGGTCGACGCGATCGCCGAGCCCGCCGATGCAATCATCGTCGAAGACGAGCCCGCGGCAGTGCCTGCCCCGGCGCCCAAGCCACGGGCGAAGCGCGCGCCCGCTACGAAGGCGGCTCCGGTCGAGGCGCCCGCGCCAGAGGCCAAGCCAGCAGCGAAGCCGGCCGCGAAGGCGGCCGCAAAGCCGGCTGCCAAGCCTGCTGCGAAGCCACGGACCCGCAAGCCCGCAACGCCGACGGAGTAGCTGCGTCTAGCGTTGCGGTTGCGGCGCGCGCGTCGAGCGTCGCACGACCAGCTTGAATGGCACCGAGAAGTGCTCCTTGGCGACCTCGTCGCCGTCAAGTTCGCGAAGTAGCGCCTCCGCCGCGAGTCGCCCCTGGTCTTCCGGGTATTGCGCAACGGTTGTCAGCCCCCAGAACTCGCCGAGGGTGTGTCCATCGATGCCCACCACGCTGAGGTCGTGCGGAACCTCGCGGCCGAGGTCGCGCGCCGCGAGCAGCGCGCCCATGGCCATCTCGTCCGAAGCGCACACGAGTGCCGTGGGGGCGACGCTCGGGTCGCCGAGCAGCTGGAGCGCCGCGCGGTAGCCGCCGTCCATCGTGAAGTCTGCGGAACTGACGAGGCGCTCGTCGACGACAAGGCCGGCCTCGCGCAGCGTCGCCTCGTACGCGGCCCTTCTCCCGGCCCCGATGCGGAAGTCGCGATCGAGTTCGGGAGCACCCCCAATGTGCGCAATGACGCTGTGGCCAAGCGAGATCACGTGCTGGGTTGCGAGCCGCATCGCCGCGGCGTCGTCGAGCGCGATGGTTCGCGTGCCCTTCATCTCTCCGCCTACACCGACCACCGGCTTACCGAGAGCGTGGAGCTCATCGATCTCGCCGTCCGTCAGCTCGAGCGAGACGGCGATGAACGCATCAACACGCTTCCGCCGCAAGACCTCGGCGAACAGGCGCTTGCGCCGTTCTGCCGCGCCCGTCGCGTCGGACATGTCGAGGTGATAAACGGTGAGGTCGTAGCCAGCGTCGGCGAGCGTCGCGTGCGCCCCGGCGAGCACGCGAGTAAAGAACCAACCCGTGAGGAATGGCATCACGATGCCCACATTGCGAGTGCGTCCGGACGCGAGACTCGATGCCGTCGCGGACACCACGTAGCCCAACTCCTTCGCGGCGGCCTCGACGCGCGCGCGAGTCTCTGGAGTCACGCTCGCCTTGCCCGCGAGCGTGCGCGACACCGTGGCGGTGGAGACTCCCGCTAGTTCGGCAACCTTCTGGATCTTGGCCATGGCAGGCTCACACTATCGGCGTGAGAGCCACACGGTGGTGTCTGCGGGCACCGTGTCGTTGACGGGGCCCGACGCTGCGATGACGGTGCCCTCGAAACGCACCTCGTCGCCGCCAATGTTGGCAATGACCCGCACGTCTCCGTTGTCGAAGGCGAGGATGCCGTCGCCAAGGTCGAGCCACTCGACGGTGCCATTGCCGAGGTCTCGCGCGGCGCGCTCGGCGAGCGCGGCCTTGTAGAGCGATAGCGTCGAGGCGGGGTCTCCGGACTGGACGTCGCGCGCCAAGCCGGCCCACGCGTCGGGCTGTGGCAACCAGGACTCGCCGGTGGTGTTGAAGCCGTATGCGGGTGCCTCGGCCTCCCAAGGAAGCGGCACTCTGCACCCGTCTCGACCGTAGCGCTCGCCGGCGGTGCGGAACCAGGTCGGGTCCTGACGCGCGTCGTCTGGTATGTCGACGTGCTCTGGAAGGCCAAGCTCTTCACCCTGGTAGACGTACGCGGAGCCTGGCAGCGCGAGCATCATCAGCGTTGCTGCACGAGCGCGCTTGAGGCCGAGGTCGGGGATGGGAAGGCCCGCGGACTTGGGGCCGATGCCGTGGCCCTGCGGGTTGACGGCGGTGAGGGCGAGCCTGCTCGCGTGGCGCACCGTGTCGTGGTTTGAGAGCACCCACGTGCTCGGCGCGTCCACGCCGCTAAACGCGGCGAGCGACTCCGTGATCATGCGGCGTTGGGCATCGGCGTCCCACGCGGTCTCGAGGTACGGGAAGTTGAAGGCCTGGTGCATCTCGTCCGGCCGCACCCAGTTGGCCATGCGAGTGAGGGGATAGACCCACGCCTCCGCGACGAGAATGCGGTCGGGGCCATAGCCCTCAAGGATGCGTCGCCAGCGGCGCCACACGTCGTGAACACCCTCTTGGCCGAAGTACGGCGTGGCGATGAACTCGCTTCCGCCCATCGAGCCGCCGCCCTCGTTGGGGAAGTGGTCCGGGAGGCCATCCTCCTTGATGAGGCCGTGGGCCACGTCCACGCGGAACCCGTCGACGCCGCGCTTCAACCAGAAGTTGAGGATGTCGTCAAACTCGTCCTGGACCTCCGGGTGCGACCAATTGAGGTCCGGCTGGGTGGAGTCGAAGAGGTGCAGGTACCACTGGCCCGGTGTGCCGTCTGGCCGGGTCTCGCGCGTCCACGCCGGCCCACCGAACACCGAGGTCCAGTTGTTCGGCGGCTCCGCGCCATCCGGTCCGCGGCCGTCCCTGTAGATGTAACGGTGACGGACGGGGGAGTCGATCTCCGCGACGGCTGCCTCGCGAAACCACACGTGCTCGAACGATGTGTGGTTTGGCACCATGTCGACGATGATCCTGAGCCCGAGTTCGTGCGCCCGCGCGATGAGCGCGTCGGCGTCCGCAAGGGTCCCGAAGACCGGATCGACGTCGCGGAAGTCGGCGACGTCGTAGCCGGCATCATGCTGCGGGGACACGTAGAAGGGGCTCAGCCACACGGCGTCAACGCCGAGCGCGGCGATCGTGTCCAACCTGCTCGTAATACCTGGCAGATCGCCGATTCCGTCGCCATTTCCATCAGCGAAGGACCGCGGATAAATCTGATAGATGACGGCATTTCGCCACCAGTCGGTGGCGTTCTTTGACGGGGGGAGGGTGGGGGCGACGGTGCTCACAAGGACAAATGTAAGCGTTTACGAAGCCCCGCGCAATGCGCCTCGCCGTGCGCGCAACCCTGCTGCAGCGTCGGGCTGAAGCCTTTGCCGGGGGGAGACGCCGCGAGGCGGGTGCCGCCAGTGCGTCCCGCGCGCGCTCAAACAGGAGTTGACTGGGGCTTATCACCTCGGACAACGAACGGAGCCACCATGCACACCCGCACCCTCGGGCAAGGACTAGAGGTCTCGGCGATCGGCTTCGGGGCGATGGGCATGTCGCAATCCTTTGGGCCCAACCCCGGCGACCGCGACGACATGATCGGCGTGCTGCGCTACGCGGTCGAGCACGGCGTCACCCTGATAGACACTGCGGAGGTCTACGGGCCTTTCGACAATGAACTGCTTGTCGGCGAGGCCATTCGCCCCATCCGCGAGGACGTCCAGCTCGCGACCAAGTTTGGCTTCGACATCGTCGACGGCGCCTCGCGCGGCGTGAACTCGCGCCCCGAGCACATCAGGCAGGTCGCGGACGAGTCCCTTGGCCGTCTTGGCATCGACACCATCGACCTCTTCTATCAGCACCGCGTGGACCCCAGCGTGCCCATCGAGGACGTCGCGGGCGCAGTTGGTGAGCTCGTCGCGGCGGGCAAGGTGCGCCACTTCGGCCTCTCTGAGGCGGGTGCGGGCACCATCCGTCGCGCTCACGCCGTGTTCCCTGTGTCCGCCGTCCAGAGCGAGTACTCCCTCTGGACCAGGGACCCGGAGCCAGAGGTTCTGCCCACGCTCCGTGAGCTAGGCATCGGCTTCGTGCCGTTCAGCCCTCTCGGCAAGGGATTCCTGACGGGCACGGTGACCGCTGATTCCGTGAAGCCCGGCGAGTACCGCGCCACCACGCCGCGATTCCAGGCGGACGCCCTCGCCGCCAATCAGGCGCTCGTCGACCACGTGCGGGTGCTGGCCGACGCTCGGGGAGCGACTCCCGGACAGGTCGCCTTAGCGTGGCTCCTGTTCCAGGCGCCGTTCATCGTGCCCATCCCGGGCACGCGTCGCCGCGAGCGCCTCGACGAGAACGCGGGTGCCGCCGACGTCGCGCTCTCGCCGGACGACATCGCGGACCTCGACGACCTCGCCGCGACGATAGGCGTGGTGGGCGATCGCTACAACGCCGAGGGCATGAAGGCTGTTGGACTCTAGAGATGGCGCGAGTGACGGCTGTGGTGAAACCATGATGCACGAGGTCACCAAGGTGCTGTCCATCGGCGCTACCGGCAGCATCGGGCTCCTCGTCGTCCCTGAACTGCTCGAACGCGGGGTCTCCGTGCGCGCTTTGGTGCGTGACGAGGAGCGAGCCCGACGCTCACTTCCGGGCGCCGTGGAACTCACGGTCGGCGACCTGGCAACTGGATATGGGTTGGCTGCCGCTCTCGTCGGCGTCGACGCCGTGGTTCTTACGCACGGCGGTGAGGATCGCGTGGTCGACTACGACGGCGTGCGGCGTGTGCTCGAGGCGCTCGGTGGCCGCGCGCCACGCATTGTGCTGATGACGTCGATGGGTGTGACTCGCGAGACCACCGCCTGGGGCGGAGTCATGAACTGGAAGCGCCGAGCAGAGCGGCTCGTACGCGCGTACGGGGCGCCGTACACGATCGTGCGCCCGGGCTGGTTCGAGTACCAGGGGCCGGCCGACAATGCCGTGGTATTCGAGCAGGGAGACGGCACGGAGGTTACGAACAGGCGCGGCGTCGCGCGATCCCAAATCGCGAAGACCCTTGTCGCTGCGATTTTCTCCGACGAGGCCGTTGGGAAGACGTGTGAACTGTTTGCCGCCGCAGGAGAGCCGCAGGGTGACTTCGAGGAGCTGTTCGCGGGTCTCCGCGCGGACCGAAAGGATGACCTCGCGGGCGGCGGCGATAACGGCGTTGGGCTCGCGGATGAACCGGCAGAGGTGCTCGCGGACATCGAGCGCCTGCGCGGGGGAGCGACAGGCTAGCTGCCGTTCACCTCTGGGTGCTTGCGCAGGTGGCGGCGGTCATCGTTGGCGTACGCGTAGTAGAGGCCGATCAGCAGTCCGCCACCGACGAAGTTGCCCGAGAGCACGATGCCGATGTTGGCGAGGGCCGCGCCGATGTCGATGCCCTCCTGAATTCCCACGATCGTGAAGAGCACTGTGTTCGCCACCGAGTGCTCGAAGCCCGCGAACGCGAAGATGAAGACGCTCACGATCATCGCGATCGACTTCGTGAGGTCGTCCTTGATAAGCCCGTTGTAGACGAGCAACATCGCGAGGTTGATCATGAAATTGCAGAGAATGGCGCGCACGAACAGGTCGGTCCAGCCCGAGAAGCCCTCAGCGATGTACCCGAGCTTGTGCTCGACCGCGGTGTCCATTGCGTCGCCCACGGCCCCGCCGCCGAGCGTCGAGAGCGCGACGAGCCCCGCCACGAAGAGGCCGCCGATGAAGTTGCCGAGGAAGCACAGGCCAAGGATGCGCAGCGCTCGCGAGCCCGTGGTCCGTCGGTAATACGCGCCGATCGAGACAATCATCATGTTCGAGGTCAGCAGTTCCGACTTCGAGTAGTAGATGAATACCAGGGCAAATCCAAAGATCAGGGCGCCTACGAGCCTTCCGAGGTCATAGAAACCGCCGTCGCTGATGCCGCTGAATGCCGCGACCACAGAGAAGTAGACGAGGTACATCACGCCGATGATGACGCCGGCCATCGCCGCCCGCATGAGGTACACGCGGGCGAGACCGCCGCTCATCGCGCTCTTGGTCTCGAGCGCGTCGAGGATCGTCGAGATGAACTGTTTGCCAGGGAAGAGTTGGCTCGGCTCGGTCACGTCACCAAGCCTCCCACCATTCGGACTACGACGCGGCGAGGGTGAGGCCAAACCCGACTACGGCCCACATGCCGGCGGCGAGCTTGCCCTTTTCATAGGCGAAGGGGATGAGCGAAGTGGTGAGCATCGCGATGAGGCCGCCGATCGTGAATGCGGCGATGCGAGCACCGCCAACGTCGCCCAAGGCCGAGGCAAACGCGAACCCCACGCCCGCGAGGAGGCCGGAGAGCAGTACGACGGAGCCCCACAGCACGACCTGCTTGCGCGCGGGCCAGCCCTGCTTGCGCAGGTCCGCGGCTGGCGGCAGTGCTTGGGGGATGTTTGAGACCCACACCGACACGGCGAGCGTTGGGCTGAACGCCATGCCCGTGCCGAGCTGGATGCCGAAGATGAGGGACTCCGGGAGGGCGTCATTGATATTGCCCACCACGATTCCCATTGCTCCGCCCTCGCCAAACTTCTTCGAGATAATCGTGTCGGCGACGATGTAGACCGCGGCTCCAACGAGCAGCCACAGGCTGATCTCGAAACTCCCGAGGTTGTCCTGCGCCTCGGGGACAAGTTGGAAGGCCGCGGCGCCGAGTAGGGCGCCCGCGCCGAGTCCCGCCATCTGCCCAACGACGCGATCGCTGAACGTGAACCTGTAGACGACGAGCGCGGTGATCAGGAGCGACGACTGGGCGATGGCTCCCAGGAGGAATGCGTTCAGCACGAATCACACACTATCGCCGCCGCCTGAGGGGCGCCTATGGGAACTGTCACTCCGCCCGTCCGCGCCGATCCTTGAGATACATGCGCGTGAACGCAATAGAGAAGGCGGCCGAACCGGCAACAACGGACCACATGAAGACCAGCGCGACGTGGTCGAGGCGGGTCGCCGGCGGTTCGACGCCGGTCAGCAGAATCCAGGCAACGACGGTGGTAGCGACCCAGAACAAGAGCGGTGCCAAGAGGGGAATTGGACGCCCGCCCGAGCGCTCCCATCGAGCGGCGGAGTCTGGCCAGAACGTCTTCCAGATCCTCAGCGGCAGACTGAACACCACCAAAGTCCCGACGAACTTGAGGACGGTGGCGATGAAGCCGAGCGGGCCGCCGTCAGGGAGCAGATGGGCCGCGAATAAGCACGCGGCGGAGACCACCACGCCAATACCGATGACCGCCAGGCTGGCGCGGCGGTCCGGATTCATCCGCACAGCATAGGGGCTCTCTTTTCGGGTTCAGTGCGCCACTCGCGCCCTGTCCTCACAACACAACGAAGCCCCCGGCACTCGGGTGAGTACCGGGGGCTTCGACTACACAGACTTAGCAGTCGTAGTAGAGCTCGAACTCGTGGGGGTGCGGACGGAAGCGCAACGGGTCGATTTCCTGCGTGCGCTTGAGGTCGATCCACATCTCGATGAGGTCCTCGGTGAACACGCCGCCCTCAACGAGGAATGCGTGGTCGGCCTCGAGGGCGTTGAGAACCTCGGGGAGCGACGCGGGAACCTGCTGGATCTGTGCGTGCTCCTCGGGGGGCAGCTCGTACAGGTCCTTGTCCACGGGAGCGGGGGGCTCAATGCGGTTCTTGATGCCGTCGATGCCGGCCATCAGGAGCGCCGCGAACGCGAGGTACGGGTTCGACGACGGGTCGGGAGCGCGGAACTCGATGCGCTTGGCCTTGGCGTTGGAGCCCGTGATCGGGATGCGGACGGCCGCGGAGCGGTTGCGCGCCGAGTACACAAGGTTCACGGGAGCCTCGTAGCCGGGCACCAGTCGGTGGTACGAGTTCACCGTGGGGTTTGTGAACGCGAGCAGCGACGGCGCGTGCTTGAGGATGCCGCCGATGTACCAGCGAGCGATGTCGGACAGACCGCCGTAGCCCTTCTCGTCATAGAAGAGCGGCTCGCCGTCCTTCCAGATGGACTGG
>Ga0247760_1003119_pt1 | contig 11212 bp, 8 predicted proteins | sample UWRJL171409R4_FD_179936 | JGI IMG/M metagenome (GOLD analysis project Ga0247760, IMG submission 179936) | Plant litter microbial communities from Arlington Agricultural Research Station in Wisconsin, United States - UWRJ-L171-409R-4 | ecosystem: Environmental > Terrestrial > Plant litter >...
ATTCGACCAGGTACATCACCCAAAACCATAATGCGCCGAGGCCGCCCTTAAAGAGCTGGACCAGTAGGTTAAGTTGAAACGGCGTGGGGAGACCTTGGCCGCCTTCGAGCTGAGACTTGGCCATGATGCGCGATATGGCAGGGTATGAAAATAGCAGCATGAGCGAGGCCACAAGGGATGATGCCACAGTGCTCATCAGCGAGGATATAAACACTAGAGTTGTGGCGCTGATGCCTACGTAGTAGACTCCTGAGGCCGTGGTTTGCGCTATGTCGATGGGTTCTTGGAGAGTTGCTGGCAACGACCCATCCGTTGTGAGGCGGTTGGCGAAGACAAGATATAAAAGAACGCTAGACAGGACAACCATCGGTATGGCGACGATGGAGCTCGCAAGAAGGATGTTAGAGTATTTCCCATCCATGGCTTTCGTCGTAGGCTCCGGTGCCGCGCCGTGTTTGGCGGTTGGCGGGACGGCTACCTCTATCTTTGGAGGTTGCTTAACAACCAGTTCAGGTAAAGACATCGCAAAAGGGGCGAGTATTCCCACGGTGCTAGATAGGTATCCTGGGCTGTATCCCAATTTCTGTGATAAAGCAGAGTGGAAAACAATTCTTCACGGTCTTGCGGAGAGAGGAGAAAATCCGGGTGCCTCTCGACATCTCCAATTAGTTAGGTCGGGCTGCAAGTGGCGTTATGCATGGGACTTTGATGCATTGAATTGACATGGATTGGAAAAGCTGTCATTGGATGCGGAGAATTCAATCGACCGGACCACATCGCCGATTACCTGTGACTGTTTCTGCTGCGTGTTACAGCCTGGTTATCTGCGAGGAATCTGGGCATACGAAAATTCATTTTTCGTTCGTCATCCTGAGCTGGGGTAAGCTGTAGCTAATTTGTCCTAAGCTGTTGAGACATGCACCTTCACAGACCCGAAGGACTAGAGAGGTTAAGACAGAGCGTATGGCAGGACGCTAAAGACTAGTGGCGTTCTAAAGATGGCTTATTAAGCTAGCACTCCTAGACGGGTATAATGTTACTATAAGTCTTTATCACCATAATATATAAAGGTAAGTGTAAATAATAAGATATAAATAAATAATGTAATATTAGCGTGAGGAACTAAAATCCCTTACGGCTATTATAGTTATAATAATAATTATTTATACTAGCTATTTACTAAGGTACCCTTATACTCTACTTAGTGTCTGATATGACAGCAATTACCACTTGCTAGATAGGGTAATGAACGTTCCGTGCTTTTTAGTGCAGTGGTAATGCGCGAGAATTAGTGTCAGAAAGAAGGGGGTTCAGAGTCCCTGGGCATCTAGTCAGCGGCGCTGACTGGATGCCTGGCACTGCCAGAACGCCAGTGAGCCTCAGTCACTAGAGTGACGAAGCCTGAATCCTGCAGAATAGCTTATAAAGAAGCCTCTGGCTTCCAGCCAGAGCTAGAGAACGGAGTCAACGCAAGAGAATTACGCAGTTGCAACCCTTTCGATTCTACCGAATCCAGAGTGCAGTCCTTCTGACAAAACCAGCTTCCGTTAATAAACTAAGCCCCCCTGATTACTGTTGACACTGACTACACTAATTACATAATTGAAGGACACGCTCGAGAAGACTCCACTTTCCGATTGTAGGTAGGGGAGGAATGTCAAAGCGTCTGGTTTGTCATTCGCAGTCCTTGTTAGAAAGAAAGGGGTTCAGGGGGCTCTGGGCATCTAGCACTGCTGGAACGCTATTGAGCCTGAGCTACTAAAGTGCCAAAGGCCGAATCCTGCAAATAGGTCTATATAACAAAGGGGCTCTGGCTGCAATCCAGAACCACTACTAGCAATACAATCAATCAGTTGCGATCTAGAGTGCAGTGTTTCTGACAACAATGATGATGCCCACAGCACAGAACTCGGTCATTCCTGTGCGCATGGCGCTGTTGTGACGGGAATGGTTACCAAGATCAGGGAGCTGCGAGGGACTAAAAGTGAACTGTCCAGGTTGTCCTCGTTCTTGTACTAGTGGTGAAGCTAACTGTCAGAAGCACGGCACTCTTGGAAATTGTGGAATTTATTGAGTTGCAAAGATGTGATCGTATTGCTTGTCTGTCGGCTCTCTGGCTCTGCCAGAGAGCCTTCCATATAGTTGAGAATGGTGGCAAGCCAAGTGGTAACTATTGCGCGTCTGTGACAATGGTTACAAATCCATGGTTCCGGTGGTTTCCAGACCCTACTTTCTAACAGTTCCGGCCTCTGGCCAGAACCCCCTTCTTTCTGACACTAATAGTCTGAGCAGTGGGATTTTCTCTGCATCTACGACTGACAGCTAGGCCGCAGCCTGTAGCCGATCCGGAACCAAGACTAACAGCCATTCGGCCCTGGAGCCCCTATCCATCACCATGATGCCTGAACACCACGACTACGAGCTCCCGTTCGCCGCTGGCATCGCAGAATTGAGCAACAGGCAGTCAATGGCTGAGCAACTCCCGCCACCTGGGCTGACCCTGATCACCAATTAAAGAGACTTCCTACAGGGGGGTGGAAGATGTAGTAAAATGACGTGACAGATATGTTGTGAACATTCTATTCCTCAGCAGACTATGATGTATTTGAGCTTTGAAAAGTATTATACAGCCTCTAACAGGCCCTCACGCCGATGATAAGCCTGAGCATCTCGATGTCGGTCGGCCAAGTCCCAGATATTAGTCTTCATAAAGAAGGCTCTGTCATCCGGAGACAGATCCAACGCGGCCCTCTCAAAGTCTAGCGCCATAATCCTCCCGTCCACAAGCTGAAAGTTTCCTAGCTGAGGATCATCATGGTGCACGCCGAAGGCATGAAGTGACTGGTAGCATGGCTGTAGCAGGTCTGAGAGCGTGCATGGAGGGAATGAATGCAAGACTTTCTGAGCGTACGTCGTTTTCTAAGGTTAACTAGTCAAGGGCCGTTCCTGGATGCGAAAAAACCCTTGGCCCCGGAGATAACCTCTGTCGCGATTCATCAACCTGCCAAATTCATCGGCCTCCTCCGCTTTTTATGGCGCAGCAACGTCGAGCAAGGTCTCGTCAATGACTATGTATGCAAACAGCTAAGAGAGATCTTGGCGCTCTGCGAGGACGGGATGCTGTCCCCTTTACAGAACACAATACTTCGTCTGCCGGTGCTGGAGCGTCTGTGCAGCCAATATGGGATTGCGACGGAGGCAATTCCTTTTCTCAAAGTTCCTCACTACAAATCAGATCAGGATGCCAGTGGTTGGCAGTTTTTAGGCCAACTAGGTGTGACGTTGGATGACGGTATACGGTTTTATCTGCATCTACTGCGAGCTGCCTCGCTACGGGACCCGACTGTGTTGACAGTGCGGTGCCTCTACGCCGCCCTCCGTGCGAAATGTGCAAAAGCCGCCGATTCTAAGATGGCACAATCCATCACCGGCGATCTTGCCGTACTAAGGTACGAGATGTTTTTAAAATTACATTGCCGCTCGAAGAGTTCTTGGAAAAGCTTACACAAATTTCAGAAGGGGATTCGAGTTGGAGAAGCTGATCTACGTTCCGCCTACCTCCACAGCTCCGAAGGGAGTATGGCTGACAGCTGACGAATGCATTTGGTCTACGGCGGCATCTTGTCGAGGTAAAATCGGCTTTGCCAGATATTATGACGCCGATCTGGAAGACTTCTTTGTTCGTACGCTAGGAGTACGGCAAGGAAGCCTCAATGAGCTGCACGATGAGCTCCTCGGTCGCGATTTGGAGAGCCTGACGGTGGGTGAAGCCAAGCGATATATCTGGGCCTTCAACTCGCTTCTTGGGAGCAAAAAGCTTACAGCAAACCAGTCGCCGGAGCAACTACTTGCGAAGAGGATTCTAACAATCAACCTCCCCGATGGCCCAAAAGTTCTGGGCGCGGGAAGCATGGAGTTCACCGTTGTTAATAATATGGCTCTCCACCGCCCGTTCCGTGACTGGGTCAAGACGCTCAACTTTGACATGACTCAGGTCCACAATCTAAAGCCATTCCTCAGATGGTCGGGTCTCGAAGAGCGATTTACAACACGCGTGGTGGCTTAGGTTTCGCAACTAGGCCAGGGGACAAAGTTTCCAGTGTCTGACCCACGTTTCGACGTCAAGAGAAAAGCGCATGCCCTCCTCCGGTAAGTTCTAGTTCTTTGTTGGTCAATTTGGGTCGAGCTAGCTAGGGGCTGATTATGATTATTTTTCTTCGCCAGCCTCGCCGCTCACTTTGGCAGCCCGAGAGTTCAGAAGGACCCGCAGTCTTTTTATGACTTCCTCCGCAGCTGCAAGACCCTGGAGAGTGATGAAATCTCGACTCAGCTTAGCCTTAAAATAGGAGGAGTCATCATCACCTCGGAGCCTGAACCTGGAGGCGCTTTCCTCTTCGAAGATCAATCTCTATCTCCCGAGATTTACCTTCCCCATGACCAAGAGAAACTTGATGTTTGTGTTCAGTACACTTTGCCGAGGCTTCTCTTGGAATGGATGATGAACGGCACCAGCCTAAAGACGAGTAATCGTATCGGGGTGATAAGGGCGGTACTGAACGCAAAGCCTGCCTCCGTTGTCCGAGAACTGGAACTGGAAGGAATCATTGACGTTGACGTGGAGAACCAGGATGCAGATGCTATCGAGAAACAATGCTCGCCGATCAGCCACCCATCTATGGAGCAGCCACGGATGCCGGTGGGGCCACCAGCTGCCAGTATGGCCTCATCTGTTACCCTCGTGCTGTCACCTGTTACCGATATGGGGCCGGGCACGCCTCCGAGAAGAGCTTCTCCTCTCAAGCCAGCCGCCCAGGGCGTGCCTCAACTTCCTTCCATGGCGGCGGATATGGAGCTAACGATAACAGGTTTCCTTCTAGATATTTGAGTTTCTCTCAAAGATTAAGCCTCGGCTTCCTGGCTTCATAGCTTACAGCTGGAGTTATTTAGGGTTAGGGTTACTTAGTAAATATTTCTATAACAGGACATAGTGGTGACTCGGGGCGTTTGTTCAGGCCGACCCTGTCGTTCTTTTTGGGCTCTGTATGTAATATTATTGTAGCCGCTTATGTATGTAGCGATGCGTTCCCCAGCGCGTGCTACCGTCAAAAAGGGGCCGCGCCGCGCGGTTCTTTGAACCGTGCTTCTTTTAAAAATCATCAATCTGACGATTTTTAGCATGAAGACCTCCCATTTAAAGCTTAGTAACATTCTGGCCCTTTGATTAAAGGAAGATAACCTAATCCACGGTTGCGTTTCCTTTATTATTCCATATTAAGCTCTGTTTTATGCTAGGCACCGTCACATACTAGGTTTTGTTCTATATTAGGTACGTATCTGTTTTTCTACGTCAGTTACATTTATGTCCCTCCAATTAGAGGACTAGTAATTTAGGAGTCGGCCTGAAAGGCTGACTGTAACTTTCTGTGTGTGTGGTTCTCTTTATAGTTTCTTTCTTATTACGTTACTGTATTAGTTTAGTGGATAAAACTATTAACTATGTAGAAAATTACTTAAGTAATATTATAAAGAAAGGTACTTATATATATAAGTATACTATCTAATATAGCCTTAGATATTAAGATTAAGAAGCTTAAACAGCTAATGTTAAAAATTATATTATTTACTACTGCTCTTAGTTATATTATAAATAAAGGAATTACTTATAAGATTATAAAGTATTAATTAATAATAAAAGAGATAATTCTTCTTCTGTTAACAAGTTTAAGGTAAGTATAACTAGGATTAAGAATAAGTAAAAAGTAATATAATAACTGTTATAAACTATTATATATCTAATATAACAAGCTTATTAAACTAATACGATAGCGTAACAGGGAAGAAACTACAAAAAGAACCACACCTACAGAACGTTATTATTAGCCTAAAAGGCCAACTTCCAGATTACTAGTCCTCCGATTGGAGGGACATAAATGTAACTAACGTAGAAAAACAGATACGTACTTAATATAAAACAAAACCTAGTATATAACGGTGCCTAGCATAAAACAGAGCCTAATATAGAACAATAAAGGAAACGCAACCGTAGATCAGGTTATCTTCCTTCGATCGAAGGGCCAGAATGTCACTGGGCTTTAAATAGGAGGTCTTCGCAGTGAAAATCGTCGGTTCGATTGTTGATTGAAAGAAGCACGGTTTAAAGAACCGCGCGGCGCGGCCCCTTTTTGACGATGGCACGCGCCAGAGAACACATCGCTATGTATATAAACGGCGACAGTAATATTACACACAGAGCCTAAAAAGAACGACAAGGTTGGCTTGAATAAACGCCCCGAGTTATTATAAAAAACAAAACCATTAGCAACCTTATTTAAAATTTTAAAACTGATTATTCTCTATACTTTAAAAAGTTTCCCCACTACCTTTTAGTAAACTGTAAAGGCGGTCTAATACTATTACTCTAAGATCCTGCTCTACATTAAAGTTTCTCAGCTGCTCTTAAAGCTCTGAGAAAGCGGCCCCCTTACGCGACTTAGTTTAAAGCTGTTACGCTGTCTAACATAATGTTTCCAACCTTACTGACCAGGGTAAGGGCGTTTTCGAGGTCAGCTACAAACTTCTCAAGCACCTTTAAGGTGATGGTGATTTAACGGGTTTTCAGAGGGCTTAAGTCTGGGTTAGGTGCTGTAAGGGAGGTTAAGGGGATAGTGAGGAGGAGGGCGGTGGTAAGCTTCATGTTAGGGAGGCTGAGACACCGTTTAAGTTGGCTTCGAGGTGTGTTGGAGTAGAAAGGTCTGTAGGAAATTGTTTCTGGCAGTAAGTTAGGTGGGGGTCTTTTGGAGCACCCTTGCCTTTAGAACAGCGTTTGAGTTGGACCTCACACAATACCACGAACTTTAATTGCCCACAACTTCGTTAATTAGATAGCTATAATGATATAGTCTTTAGTATCAAATTTACCTGATTCTTCTCTTTTAGAATGACTAAGGATCTCTCTACCAGCTTCTCTCTGTGAGGCACGAACCTCTGCAATTCCATCAAATTACATGTTAGGGTCGACTATAACCCTCCTTTTCTTTCGGCCTCTGATACGTTCCAGCCTTTTTTCTACAGCCTTTAATTGATGCACTGTATTTACCAGTTGGAAAACCAAGTTATTAAAGGCTTTTATAGCCTTGTGTATAGAAAGCCAGTCGCTGGCGGTTATCAGAAAGAAAGGGGGTCAGGGGCCCTAGCCTTCCGGTCAGCGAAGCTGACTGAATGCCTGGCACTGCCTGAACGCCGGTTAGCCTCAGCCATGGTGTTGACGAAGTTGAACCTTACGAATTGGTGTATAAAGAAGGAGGTTCTAGCCTTTAGCCAGAAGCTCCACAAGCGATACAATCAAGCAATTGCAACCCTATCAATTCCATCATTTCCAGGAGTGCAGTGTTTCTGACAAAGGCTATAAAGTTTATCCCCTTGATGCTCTTATTGCACAAGGCAGAGGACTCATTTCCTAAACACCTCTATATTAGAATACTAATTCTTATACATAACTCTAAAAAGTAGGGTTATGTAATTAATTAAGCGAAATTATTATATAAAAATAAATATTATATAACATAATTATTACTGTTTTATTTAAAGTATTTGTTTTTAAAAAAATAAAATTATTATTACCTATATTAATATATAATTTAGTTTTAATATTTACGAACTTATTAATACACAGCTAACTCTAATTCTGTTAGTATTTTAGTTTAGTTTAGTTTAGTATACTAGGCAACTAATACTAAATACTAAGAACTAAAATCAAAGCCCTAGATGGCCTCCATGACATTGCAATAGGTAGATACCAATTGAACGCATTGTACAAGACCTTACCGTAATGCGGAAGCGCCCGGCTATGCATGCTAAAGATGTTGGAAATATCCCCAAGCCCTCGGCGACATTGATCTCCATCCCCAACTGGTTGATCGCGGACTTCCGTCATGCCGATGCCAACATAATCCTCTCCCCATCTCGCGCAAGCCTCACCCTCGTCACCTTCGCCTTCTCCTTGATATCAACCATCGTCCTCCCCACACCGAGCTGAAGCGAATCATCCCCACGGTCCAAGCCATTATACAATGAAGCCAGCAGTGAATCCTTCCACAGTCCGGCCACCTGCCTTTTCCGGACTCGAACTGCAACCAATAGGACCAGCCCAAGTAGTTCCAGTGCGAGAAGCAGGGATAACCATGCCCACCGAACCTCAACGACCGTGTCCGTCACCCTAACAGAACCCCTCACGGGCTCCTCTTGGCTCCGCGCAAACGAGATATTGTTTAGCGCCGCGGCCATTGACCGTACCATGGACCCGAGCGTGATGTTTTCCACCCTCGTGAAAACATCCTTTGCTGATTCGGGTTCGTAGAATCCGGGGTCAGTGGTCGTCACACCTGGTTTTGGATCCAAGATTTCCGGGTTTGAACCAGTCCAGTTGGTCCTAGACATCAATCTGTCTTTCGTAAAAGCGCTCTTGAGACGGAACCCAACATCATCGGCCCAGCCAGTGAAGGTCGAGCAGAATGTCATGGCGGTGGGGTCTGAAACAAATTGTGATACATTGCCGCTGAGTAGATCGATTTGAGCTGGAAGGCTTGTCAGGTCGGGCGTGCCTGCCCCTTCCGGTGCCCAGCAATACCATGGCTCCAGGCCCTCATTTATGGAACCGCTATTATTCTTGAAGATAACATACTGGTGTCCAATTTCAGGCCGGCCATTCACGTAGGAGACAGTGGTGACTCCATTGGTGACTGAGATCTTGCGTGTGGCTTTGCACAGGCCCAAAACTGCCCATTCCGCCCACTCGAGCTTGGGGTAACGGAAGTCGAGGGCTCGGAGTGTTAAGGGGTCGGTGTCAGAGATGCGGATGAAGCCGAAGGACACTAGTGGGCGGGGAACACGAATCAAAGACGAGTCGCTGACCTCGTTGGATTCGTCACCGGAGAGCCACTTCAAGACCGAGAATGGAAAGCCGATCAAAGGGCGTGGTTTTCCCGGAGTGTCGCTGATATCCTGGTCACCAAAACGGCTGAGACTGTAAATAATCGGATATTCCAGGTAAGGCGTATTGTTCTGATTCCGCCCAAACCAGACTTTGCATTCCTCCGAATGGGTTTGTATTCTCCTATCTTGGTCCCAAATCTTGAAGATGCCCTCAAATATCCTCCAGTCCCAACGAGCCGAACAGTTCCAGTCCAAGGTCAAGATATCCTCCACGATCCCACTGTCGACACAAAACTCCAGTGTTTCGAAGCTGTCAAACTGACAGTCCCCAGAGGGACAGTGCGCACGATGGTTGTAGGTCTCTGCACTGTTCCAGACTGCGCCGGTGAGGAGTTGCAGGTATTCTGAATCGTTTCCCATTGTGCCTGGTAGCGGGAAAAAAGAGGGCCGTGTCATTCGCGGAGTCCATACTTCATCCGAGGGCACGAAAGACACCTGCTCGGCCGTCCCGATGACCTGTTGCACGAATGGCTCAACTCCGAGTGCCAGAACCGTGACGATAGCCCCGATAGATGCGGTCGAGAACATCGTGTGTCGCCCAAACAGAAGTTTCGCCGCACCAAGGGGCCCTCTGCTTGCTGCATCGAATGTCTCGAGATCTTCCAGCTTGTGAGGTTCCTGTTCGTACCAGTCCCACTTTAATTGTCCAATCGCGGCTGAAACTGCAAAGATTAAGCTCGACTTGGCTACCGTGGAGAGGGTGGCGACGATGGCGTTTAGCGAAATATCACCAGGGACCTGAGGGAATTTCTGATGATTGTAGACACTCAGGATGGCGACAATTGCGATGGTGGATGCGATCGAGAGCAGGATAGAGGAAACCTCCCAGGCCCAGTCATTGTCTCTTTGACTCAGATAGTGGCCGAAAGAGGTCCAGAGACGTCGAAGTTGGTGTCGAAATGATGGTTGCAGGGCTTGGAGAGCAGGCGTCACAGTGCTCTGAACGTTTGACTTTGCATTGTTGGCCTGGGGGCTTGAGGCGGTGTTTGGAGGGCCCGGGACCGGCGCCGCGGCGCCCGCGGAGATCGTGGCCATTTCGCAGGGAGAACGTTGATGTCAGAGGGATTTGACGCGAGACCGGGATTTTTGTGGGCGTGGGCGATGCGAAAGCACTTGCCCTTCTGTCCAACTGTCACTGGGGAAGGTGCGTGACACAAATGCAAGCCTCTCATGCACTTGCCATATCTAAGGCCAACCATTGGCGCGGGTGCAGCCCAGATGTTATTTTGCAGCCAGTGGCTTTTCTGGTGTGTGTGTTATCAACACCCAATGGCAGCTGCAGCCCTATCCCCAAATCTCTCACATCTCTGGGGGCCACAGCAAGGCCACCAATTATGCTTGATAATTTGAAGCGAATGGAAACGCTCTGACGTCACCGAATGGAAGTTAGAAACGAGAGGAAGACAGGTGCCTGCGGCGCGAGCGCGGAGCTTCAACACTGGCACCTCAACCATGCCAGCACCTTGCGCTCTAGGACGTTGAATAACTCGGTCGATATTGTCGGCTCTGTAAGGCTCTGCTGGTGGTGTGTTTGGAGCGGTAAGATGAGATGAATGGCGGGAATGGTGGGTGTAGAAGTTCTGAAAACAGCATGGGGAGCTGGAGAGATGTCGGCAAACGATTCCCTAGGTGCTAGAACCTCACCAGGCATGCTTTTGCCAATGATATTGTGTGGTGGGTAGCTGGTTTTGTGCTGTAACATTTTCTCTAGTGTTGAGGCGAATTCATCCTCCTCTACCGTGCCTTTGTTTTCCTCACTGAAGAAGAATACGACAATGTGCGAGTTGCCACCAAAGATACGCTGCAAGCTGGCCAGGGCGACCTGGGTAGCCCCATACATGCTGTAACCCTGGCTTTTTAGGCCTGGAACCCAGAGAGTTGCCCAAAAGGTGGCAAGGACATCGATCTGGCAGAGCCAGAACATATCCATCCTGTCGACGATGTGATAAAATCCACACTATTGTGGTCGCTCCTTTCGGTAATGGGGCGCTTCGTGGTGGGGTACTCGGTTCTTTCTTGGACCTTCCTCGTGATCACTGGCTTGAGATTCGGATGTGATTGGGAGTATGGCAGCTTTTTACCCTCGGGAAGAAAATGTGTCAGAATCTAGCACTCATGGCCAATTGTGGTGATTGTTGTGTATTGTTGTTGTTCTGTGGAAGAGAATCTCTGGCCTACAGGGTCCCCTATTGCCAAGCCGGCTACTTCCGCGAATGGCTCC
>Ga0247760_1003121_pt1 | contig 11207 bp, 9 predicted proteins | sample UWRJL171409R4_FD_179936 | JGI IMG/M metagenome (GOLD analysis project Ga0247760, IMG submission 179936) | Plant litter microbial communities from Arlington Agricultural Research Station in Wisconsin, United States - UWRJ-L171-409R-4 | ecosystem: Environmental > Terrestrial > Plant litter >...
CCGAATCCGTTAAGCACCTCTTTATGAACCACTACACCAACTGGCTCCGTTCCAGCCAAGTCCCATCCAAGCCCGCAGAACCACCACCCGAGATAGCCGGGCCCCTTTTCGAGCGGGCCACCTCACAGCGGCCCGGAGCGCCCTTGCTCGACACATACTACCTCTCCCCTATTTTCCCGACCCCCCAACGCGCGCCAGACCTAAAGTCGCTCACTGAGAATATCTGCATGGGCGTCCTCACCCCGCGGTACATACATGGCCTCGGGTTTGCCGCTCCCTAGCGTCCCATCCCTCCGCTCCATCCAGCCGGAGGAAAGTGTCACTTCTCCGCAAAGGGTTTCTCACTGCTAGCCAGAATCTTCCCCGAACCTGACCACCTTTCGCTTCTCATCGAATACAGGAGACATGAAATCGGCTCAGAGTCTTTTCGAGACATGATCGCCGAGTCTGACCCATTTCCTGTGAGGTCTGGATATTGAGCCTTAAAAGTCCTCCTTCCTCCCTCCTCTCACAGCCCTAGCACTGACAAACGGGAAGTTAGGGGCGGTTCAGGGTTCAGAGGGGGGAGGGGGGGCTCCCGTCGGCTTCGCGACTGGAGTTGACTTCCAAGTTCTTGGCAAAGCGGAATGGACTCTTCTGATTCGTTGCAGCGCGCACCATTGGCCAGCAAATTGAGAAGACCTGGCCTCAGTGCCATTGTAGATAAGAGGATACCTAGCGGGCCTTGGGGTTCCCCCAGACAGTTAACTTTCTTCAGCGCTTTCAAGGATCCACTTCTGAAAGCATGAGCTAATAACATGCAGTAGGCGTGCATCTTCCTGATCTAATCAGCTCCATTCCGGCAGGTAGGTAGGTCGCTATAGATACCTGCTACCACATTGAGAGAGTGTGTTCACCGCAGCTCGCCATCCAGCTCCGGCATGTCCATCATCTCGCTCACAATCTGCAACTCCTCCATGAGCAACAGACCCGACGTGGAGCTCCCGAACTCGCTGCGGAGCCCGACGGTCCCGGCCGGACTCGTAGCCAGGACCTTCACAATGGGATGCGGGCTCTCGTTCCTCGCCAGCCCCAACAGGCAACGCAGAACCACCAACATGTCGTCGTTGTACCTGTCCATCTCGTAGTCTCCGATCCCATTCACCACCACGACCAGTGTCGTCTCGCTCGACAGCCATTTGACCAGCCACTCAAAAAGCCGGCATAGGGCGTCGAGGTCGGTCCCGGTGCGCACGCGGTCCAGGCCGACGTCGCTCGGGCGGAACGTGTAGTCGACGTATGCCTGCTCCAGCAGCTGGGTAATCAAGCTGCGGATCATGGGGCGCGCGCCGGCGTTAGCGTCGTCGCGGGAGGTGTGGCGGCCGCAGAAGAAGACGAGCGAGGCGAAGCCCCTCTCGCGCGCCCGCAGCCCCGCCATCAGCGACGCCGCCACCAGGCTCACGGCCGAGCCCGCCGATGCCGCCTCCAGATCCGCGTCACCGTCGACGAGCAGCTCGCGCGACTCGGTGGCCGTGGCCCACGTCTGGAACTCGGGCGCCCGCACCATCTCCTGGGCGCGCAGCCGGTACTCGAAGGGGATGGATTCCGAGACGCTGAAGGCGTGTTCCATGTCGTCTTTGTCCAGACCTACGATATTGAGAGCCTCGATGAGGGCTTTAACGTGGATCGTGGCTTCGGGCGGAGGCGGGACCGGTGCTTGCGGCGGCGGCGGCGGATAGTGTTGGGTCGGCAGCGGGGCAAGGTAGTGGTTTTGATGGTAAGGGTCGGGGTATGGATAGGGATTGGGGTATGCGTAGGGGTCCTGCCACGGTGGGAATGGCGGTTGCGCATGGTGAGGGTTGTTGGGCCACTGTGGCTGGCTCTGCGAGGGCTGCTCCGGCGCCGGCGACGGAGCTCTCGATGTCGCGGTCGAGTGGTCTCTCTGTTTCAAGATTTCGAGCTCTGCGCACCGGGTCAACGCCGTATCCCACATATCTACCTTGGTACCTGAGGAGTAAGCAGCGGCGAATAGAGCGACATACCTTGCGCCAGGTTCTTGTTTTGTCGTTGAAGCTCCTCGGTCTTCTTCTCGTATTTCTGTTCCCAGACCGCCTCGGTCTTCTTCTGGTAATCGTCAAAGAGTGACTTTATAGTATTCGCCACGACAGCTTGTATGTTAGCCATCTGCTGGGCGTCACGCGCACCCTGATTCTGGGTGAACTGTTGCAGCTGGTGCTGTATGACTTTACCCAGGCTGTCGACCCGCAGCACTATCTCTTTGCCTTGGTTGATGATGCTATCGGTTTTCAATGCAATCATCTTTGTGTTTTCAACCGATAACAGCCTGAGCCCTTCAATGTCTAGTTCCAAAAAAAAAAAAAAACACACCAAATAAGTCAGGGAAGGGCTATTTTATTGGTATTGAACCGACTTACTCGTAAGAGTCACACCTAAAGCCTTTTGAGTCACCCAGATGTTGGATTCTTCGACCCTGTCCATGAGTTGTTTAGTTTTTGCGGGGACTTCGGTGATGCTGTCGATGAGATCCTTCTTATAGTTCTGGCCCTGGCCAATAGAAGCCAGGCTCTTTAAGGCCCTGCCAACTTAACAAAGTGAAAAGAAGTGAGCATTTTCAACAGAGGTATCTGCAAAGCTAGATAAAGGTAGTTTTTTGCCTTACCGGTGCTACTGAGAAAATAGACGATGGCTCCTTCCACCGCCTTAAGGATGCATGCAATCAGATCGACCGAAGCGTCCTTGATGTTTGGGTCACCAGGAAAGGCAGAGAGAAAGATCTCGACCCTGGCGAAACCCATTTTCATCTCCTCCTCATCAGCGAACCCCGTTATCTGGATTCGAGCCTGTGCGGCCGTGGAGACAACCTATCCCTAGTTACTAATTCCGTTCAAATGCACCTGGGTGTGCATCAACTCACATCAAACAGCATTCCTAGGACAAACTTTACTAGAGATACGTAGGCCCCATCGTCGGGAACCATTACCACAACCTCTTTCACGCCGTCGATATTGTCTGCTAGAGTGCGGTATATCGTCTTCAACCGACTCTTCACAGTCTTGCCGGCTCCGTTGAATACGTTGCTGGCATTTTCGAGCCTCTCGTGAATATCTTGCCACTTTTTCTTGGACCTGATTGAGTATTCGGGCTTTTGGGTCAGCTTTTCGGGCTCGGGCATGTTCTGGTCGATAAACCTGGCCATGGCTTGGTCGAGAATAGCGCTCCAGAACAGCATGGCCTCTGCGGCGGGGACAAGCTCTCGGACCGGCAGCACATGTTTGGAGCTGTCTCTTTCAGAGGCGCCTTTTTTGGGCATGTCTTTCTCGGACGTGTCATGCTCAAGGTGGATGTTTTCCGCCGGCAGCATGGCGGTGCTAGTCTTGCGCGGCTCGAAGTGGTCCGCTTTGGGGTCGTAGTCGATCTGGGCGTCTTTGAGGGCGTCCACGGTCTCTGCAAGTCTGGTTTGGATAAAGGCAACTGTTGGTGGCTGCTGGGGGACAGCTGGGATGCGGTGCAGCTTCTCCTCCATCGGAGGCAAAACTGTTGCCACGGTGGAAGAGCGGAGGTACGCCGGCGCTGCGCAAGCATCGGCGGTGGCAGCTGTGCCTGTGCCGGACTGCCCGGTACCAGACCTTATCTAGAACTTATAACACTTGAAAATGGGGGAAATGAATGACTATTGGAGCCTGTCCATCTGCCGAGATCCGACCGGGGCGGTGGGCTTGGAGGTATGTGGATGGATGGGTGCAGAGAAGCTCGAGGTGGTTGCAAGCCCTGCCCGTACGAGTCCTCTTCATAGCCTCGGTCTGGATGACGCCATTGTTGCACAGGTGCGGAAGCTTTGTCCAATGAAAGTTGTGTCCTTGGTGCTTTTGACTCGCATCAAGCATGCAGGTAGCTGAGTCATATATAGCTCATACAGTCGGTGGCGAGTTGTAACCAATAATGTCGTCGGGGACGCCCCGCGGGAGCGTCCGTCAATGTGCAGACATGCAACATAGGGCAAGGCCTGGTGTTCAGTTCGCCCAATGACAAATTTTGCGCTTGCCGCCAAATGCAAATAAATGGCCGGGAGCGCATTTGCCGCCCGGGCTGACGAGCAGTTGAGGAGAGCTTGTGAGAACAACAGCTCACTACAAGTGCCAGAGCCTTGCGCCGCCATGCCGGTTGCCCAGTCCGTGTATAATTGCCTTCGACCCAGACCCTCACATAGAAGGACCTCAGGGCCCCATTTTTCGTCGGAGCACATTCCCACTTTAAGGCCATCCATTCCAAGCTATTCCCAGCTTTTGTCTTTTGACCGTTCCTTCCGTGGGTGGGCTACAGCCCCCTTCCATGTGACGTGGTCCTCTCTTGCAAGTTATGGCTCCAGCCTCCAGAATCCAAGATGAGGGCCGACCCCCCGTCCCGTCGCCCCCATGCAGTGGCACCGACCCAGGCTTGACGCCTTCGGCGGAAAGCCGCGCTTGGACGCCTGCCAGCTCGGTAGGGACGCCTGCCAGCTCGGTAGACACACCTCTAGGAAACCAACTCGAGCAGGAAGGAGAGCAAAACGAAGAACATGACCACGACGGCGCCAGGACTCCACGCAAACCACCTGTGAGCTCCGAGTCTGGCAGGATGGAAGAGCAAATGCAAAAACTCCAAGCCAAACTGGTCGAGCTAGAGCACCAAACCATATCCGAGAGGATCGCACGACAACAGATGGAACAACAACTCGCGGTGGCCTTGGCAGAATCCATGGCCAGCCAACCTTTGGTGAGGGGCTTTGCGGATTCAGACACATACCATCGTGTCTTGAAAGACGTGGATGTCCGGTGCCAGTACCTCAACGTCTGGGAGGAAACACCGGCTGGCCGGTACACAGACCTCAGTATCAGTCTTCTCGAGGCTCAGCTGCGACGCCTGAAACTCGACCGCAGCCAAATTTCCCAACTCAGTGAGGACCGAAACCGTCTGCAAGACATGAAATCGCTATGGGAGCAGGAACGTGCAAGTCTTCTGCAGAAGCTCGAGCTCAAGCAGGTGGCCAGGGAGACCGACTCGGGCACGCCGGCTAGCAATATCGACAATGCACGCTTGGAGGAGAGCAGTGCTGATTCGGGCCTTTCTCCCGTGGAACCCAAGCTCAATCGCGTCACTTGGGAGGATTGGAGGCTCTGCCACCTGAAGCCGGCGGGGTACTCTGCTGCGATCGACATTCTCGACGGCGAGCCTGACGTGTCTTTTGAGCGGCCTGTCTACTACAACCCATGGGCGCCATCAGGGACGCAAGCGGCGACGAAGTCACGCCTGAATGTTCCCAAAGCCACTTCGGACGAGACAACCGGCCAACGGCCAATGGCGGAGCGCATCCGCATCAACTCCAAGCACATCCTGAGTATCTTGTCACGGATTTACGAAAGCGACATCGACGGCACCTCTCTCGTCATGATCAGGCCGTATAAATCTCTGGCTTACTATGACAAGGCAATCCGAGCCAAGTTCCTGGAGCTGCAGGCCGAGTTCGGATCAAAGGATGATGTAATGCCCGCACCCAGCGCGCCTCCCGCAGAGGCGGCGTCCAAGGAAGCCGTTTCCGCTCCCACCGCAGCACCCCCTGGTGAAGGAGGAACCGCCAAAAAAACCTAATGCTCCTGACGAGTTGACCTTTTCGCTCTCGGCCTATCAGCATCTGAAGTGCCTCGTTCAGTTTATGGACGACGAGATCCAAGGGAAGCTTGCCTACTTGGAGAGCGACCGGTGCAAGACGGTTCGCTTCGCCGACATCTGGTACCTTTTCAAGCCGGGTGACGAGGTCGTTGACCAAACCCTCCGCCAAGCCTACCGGGTCGTGAATGTCTCCAGCCCCGGCCACACCGTGATCTCCCCATGGCGCACGAAATGGGACAAATCGGCCAAGGCAAAGGAGGAAACACCCGTCATCCTCGTCTGCGCCTATATTGACTTTGACGGCAAGAATCTGGGCCCTCGAGTCCGCAAAGTCAGAATACCGCGATATGACAATGAAAAAGCAGTGACCAGCCTCGAGGTCTTCCCGCTGCGCTTCGCCGAGCAGAGGATCAGAGCGCAGACTTCACGAAAGGATGGTGAGCCCAAGATGTCGTTACGGGACACGCTGATCAAGAGAGGCAGGAGATTCATGGACATGACGGGCTTCAAACACATGCACTACAGCGGGTTAACGCTGGACACCAGGGACGAAGTGGACAGCCATGTTGTCATCGATTTCCAGGAGGCGTTCGCTTATGACGCTCAAAATCATAGAAAAGCCAGCCCAAAGACCACACCTGCCGAGGACGAATCCACAGAGGCTGCGTCTGCGAAGGCTGTATTTGCGGCATGGCAGCCAGAGCTCAAAAACCTCGTCGGCGAGCAGTTGGATACGAAATTTGACCCCGAAAAGTGTACGGCAGAGTGCTGTAAGGCCGAGACACTCGAAAAGTATTACAATGACTCGAGCAGTGAGACGAAGCGGAACCAGGATTACATACAGTCGCTAATGCCAGAGGGTCGTGGCGAGCCACCGCCGTCCATCTACACTCGTCCGCTACAGGAGATCAGGAACCAGGAAGAAGAGGAATTGAGTGATGCAGACTTCCTAATCATGTCATATCGCGTCTTTGCCTTTATCTTGCGCAGTCGAAAATGGGGTAAGTGTCGGACCGCTCTCGCGCTCCAGTCTTCTCTCAACCGCTAACTTTGTTCGTCCCCGTAATTGCCAGCCCAACTTGATATCACTCATCTGACCCCGCCTGATACCCGCTCCTCGAAGGGAGCTTTCGGCAAAGGTGTGAACAAACGCCAGGCGAGGAGAAGAGTTATCAATGATCAGAAGAGGACCAACCGCGGCGATGGCAATGACAGCGATCAGGACACAGACCTGGAGGATGACACCGCTTTCGGCCAGCTCGTCCTCCCTCCGGGACACAAGAAAATGGTCAGGTCGCTGGTTTCGCAACACTTCCGTGACAAGGAGTCCAAGGAGGGACGGCAGGTTGATATCGTGAGTGGGAAAGGTGAGGACCTCCGAATCTTTGCGCAGACCAAGGGCTTCTTCTCACACACACCCTTCCAGGCAAAGGCTTGATCATTCTTCTCCATGGTGCTCCCGGCGTCGGGAAGACGACTACAGCTGGTAAGTCTCTGCCCTCCGGACACCACCTGTCTTCTTTCCTTTTTTCCCCTTCTTGTTTTATTCTGACTCGTTTCGCCACTACTTTACAGAGGGCGTCGCAGAAAAATTCGAAAAGCCACTGTACCAGATCACTTGCGGTATGTGCCATCTTACCCGCGGTAAGACAATTATTGACCTTCAAAATATAGGAGACTTGGGTGTGACGGCACCAGAAGTAGAAAAAGCTCTCGAGACGTCCTTTTCCTTGGCAAGCCGCTGGGGCTGTGTGCTGCTGTTGGACGAGGCCGATGTTTTTCTAGCCACGCGGTCGAAAGTGGATTTCCACAGGAATGGACTAGTGTCAGGTATGCTCCATGCTCGAGTGCGCCGTGAGGAGAGGAGAGACGATGAGCCCCCGCCGCTGACCTGGACCCCAGTCTTCTTGAGAGTACTCGAGTACTACACTGGAGTTCTGTTCCTCACTACTAACCGGATTGGAGACTTCGACGAGGCCTTTGCCTCGCGGATCCACATCAGCTTGTACTACCCGCAGCTCGATATCGAATCTACCGTGGAGATCTTCGAGCTCAACCTCGACTTGATAGAGGGGAGGTTCCGGGAGAGCGAAAAGGGCGAGATTCACATCGACCGGCCTGGCATCATCAAGTTTGCCAGGGGCTACTATGACAATCCTGGGCACAGGGACGCCAGGTGGAATGGCCGGCAGATCCGAAACGCCTGCCAGACGGCACTGGCTCTCGCTGAATTCCGTGCCCATGAGCGCACTAACAAGATGATCGATTCCGAGTTTCGGGAGACAAAGCCCGCGGTGCATTTGAAGGTCAAGGATCTCAAAACCGTGTCTAACGCCTACCTCGAGTTTATCAACTACCTCAACGAGCTTCGCGGCTTCGATGCCGATGCCTGGGCCAAAAGGTCAAAACTGCGAGCACAAGATGTTGACTTTTGGCGCAAGATGGCAGAACTAAAATATGCCGAGGAGAAAAACAATGACGAGGTCAAGGACAAGAAAAAGGAGGAAGAGAAGGAGGAGAAGAAGGTAGTAGAGGTCCAAGGGTGGGATCAGAGCAAGACGGACAAGCAAGGCACCGCCCCCTCCACCGGAGAGGTTCCGACGACGGTTCCCGCTTCTCAGCAGCCCCCAAGGGGAGCTCCGATTCCGCCAACGATAAAAGCGGCACCTCCACCACCGACCGCCCCGCCCGTCCAAGCTCCCAATCCGGCTCTTCCTCCCGGTGGCCAAGCCCCTCAACCGTACGGCCCACCACCGGGGTATGCTCTGCCTTACCACTACGGCCACGGGGCTCCGCCGCCGCCGCCGGGTGGACATTACCCGTATTGGCCCCATTCACAGTACCAAGCACCATATCCCGGGCCCCCACCCCCCGTCCAAGGTAGCCCGGCACCGCCTGCTGGGGAGCCGTACTACCCTTCGCCTCAGCTGCCCGGACAGGGGCAGCCGTACCCTCCTCACCCTCCGGGCCAGGGGCAGCAATACCCTCCCCAGCCCGCCGGTCAGCCGTACCAACCCCCGCCTGGTCAAGTACAGCCGTACCCTTCCCAACCACCCGTCCAGGGACAACCGTACCCACCTCAGCCGCCAGACCAGCCAGGTGGCGCCCCGCCGCAATAAGGATGCCGAGGGCGCATTACAGGGCACCACGCAATGCAGACTAGAAAGGAGGACAGCTACCTACTTGGGTACATTCGGCTTTCAAATTGCACAGAGTCCAGAAACAGCACCCAAATAGGATGGCTTGGGTAGACTGGTATTGGACATGACGAGACGACATTTTCCTTTGTCTTTCCTTGTTAGTAAATCGCAGGTACTTTTTGACCATCATTTCGCGGCAGTTGAAACTTCCCGTCTTAGTGTTCCAGGCTGTTACAACCTACCTACCTAGGTACCTAGGTAGGTACTGGCGGAAATACCAGAGCGATAGAAGCTACAAAATCCTACGTGTTTATACAGTGCAACCACACTCGTCGTGAACCCCTGACATCAATCCCACCTACCTTACCCGAGCTATCTATAGATCTCCAACAACATTCTCAAAAACCTTCTCCCGAACCTTCATCAACCACTCCCTCGCCGCAATATATATCCCCTGAGCGCCCGCAGCGTTTTTGCCTTTCTTCACGGCTTCTATGTCGCTAAACACTGTGAAGGCGAGATGGGTGGCTATTTTGCGCCAATAGAAACTCAAAACGATGTCCATCTAAGTCTCCGCCTAAAAAGTATTGAAACGCGCCATCCCGAGTCCCTGACAAAGTTCAGCGCTTAATTGTTGTAACGGCCCCGTAGTCGGCAGCTAAAGCCCCCCGCATTTAGAACAAGTGTACCATATCTAGGTACCTACGCACGGCACATGGACAGGAGTGCAATGATTAGAAGCCCCCAAGAACCCACCAGGACCTGCTCAGTGGGAAGTGTTCAGTCTCGGCTGATGTAAAGCTGGGAATGAAGACGGCTTGCAACTGGTCAATTGAAGCCTGCCTTGCACTCTCTGGCGGAGCCAAAGAGCTCCTGATATACCGGTCGTATTTTGGTCATGTCCGACCAGCTGAACCGGCCTCGCCAGTTCAGCCCCGTCAGGACAAATTAGCTACGGCTCGCCCCAGCTCAGGACCACCAACGAAAAAGGAAATCTTGTGAACCCAGATTCGTCTCAGATAACCAGGCTGGCATTTCAACGTAATCGGACATGGACTCGAACAGTTCAATAAACTTCGTCAGACTAGGTCAGTACCAGTCAAAAAGAGGTCGGTCAGTACCTATCCAGATTAGAAGAGGGTCATGTCCTCAAAGGGGCATAATCTGATTATATCTCCATATGGACTGCATAAATGACAAACGAGACGCGTAACCACCTCCCCACTGTACCATTCGTACCTGAACTTGTGATCGCGGCGTGAACTTGAGTTCGGTCAATCATCACACCAGTTACCAACTCTCCAAGCCGATGAGAAAAGAAATCCGAGACTCGGATTGGTTAACCGTGATTTTACAAAAGATGGCTCGTGTCACCACCGAGAGCCAAACTTACGTGATGATCGCACCGCACTTTCCGACGATTGTCATTCTAAGGCGTGATACGAGTGCTGGTGGAAGTCAAGTTGTGGCGGCAATGTATAATTTAGTTAATGCTGAAATTCCGTGTACCTAGTACCCAGGTTACACTGTCCAACAAGCGTTTTCGACTGCTTTACCTACTAATGTCCTTTATACTGAGTATTCTAGTACCAACAGCCCAAGACCCGTGTTCCTCTGATTTCAAGTAGAGCATCTGCGTCACTGCGGGAGCAAAGAACTTGCCCCGTGACTAAAACCGCATGCAGCTTAGGATCCGGCAACCGGGTTCGGGTTCTCTCACCCGCGCAGCGTGGTATTTCCCTCCCTCCTTGACACCGCCATCCGGATTGTCCTCAATCACAGGGTTACACTTTTTTCCTTACCGAGTCTCGGCCCAGACGGCAGAGGTCAAGTACTGCTGTGCCGTAGACTTTGTCTGGTGAAAGAGTCAATGGTAACCACTCATGATGAGAGTTGATGTTGTCAACCGATCTGGTACGACAAACGCCGAGACAACCATTTTGGCTTCTCAACTCAACCGGATTGACAGAAAACAGGACTTGAATGGCACAGGGAGGTATTCGATGGGCGAAAACTGGGCAGAACATCTCGAACGAGGGGTTCGCATAAGCTTATGCTTGTCGGTCATGACGGCGTGGAGGCGTGATTCTCATGGACAGGAAGGATGCATGTGCAGGTTGACTAGCGGAATGACTTTGTAAAGTGAGAGAGAACGTGTCTGTCTAAGGTGATCAAAAAGTATAAAAGGGTAGTGAACACTCACTCAAACTCGAGATTTTTCTTCATCCTCAACTCACTCAACACTCTCTTACACTTCACCACCAAGCAAACAACCCCACATCATCAAGATGCTCGGCTCCACTGTTACCATTGCTCTCGTCACGGCCCTGGCCGGCCATGCCTCGGCTGCGACCTGCGTGGTTGGTCGTGTTTACTGCGGCTTCACCCTACTGGGTGGTGGTATGTCCTTTCACCCCCCCC
>Ga0247760_1003122_pt1 | contig 11206 bp, 8 predicted proteins | sample UWRJL171409R4_FD_179936 | JGI IMG/M metagenome (GOLD analysis project Ga0247760, IMG submission 179936) | Plant litter microbial communities from Arlington Agricultural Research Station in Wisconsin, United States - UWRJ-L171-409R-4 | ecosystem: Environmental > Terrestrial > Plant litter >...
GGTTTGTTTGGGGGGGGGGGGGAGGTTTCATGAACCGTGACCGTGGTATTGGATTGATTTGACTCAGTCGGGATTATTCAATATTGCTTGTGGGAAAAAGGTTCCTGTGATTGTTTCCCTCATGGTTAGCATGCGAAAACGAGTACTGGTTCAATATATGTGAAACTGCGTGTATGTTCACCCAATAAATGTGAAGACAAACATCAAATAGAATATCACATGAAGTGCAGGTTACACTGTCAAATACTTTTGCATCCACCAATCCCATTCCCCCCAAATCAGGTCCAATCGCATACAGGCCATCGACCTCATATTGATCATCAAACCTCGTACCGATCACTATCATGCTTGACCGGCTTATACACAAAATAGTCAAACTTGGCTACCGCCTCCGTCCCATTAATATCCGACGCCGCCACGCCCACAAACGCGCCCGTAAAACTCCCATGAGCCTGATGTCCACCGCACTCATCAGATACAATGCTCGCATCAAACACCGGTCCCACCTTTTTCAGCTCTTCGTCATTGCCAGTGTCACTCCCCAGCACGGCGTAGTAAAACTGTAGTTCTTTCCCCCGAATAGTCAACGCCAGCTTAACCTTCCCTTCATTCGGGATTTCCACTGGGTTATGCAAATGCTGCTGCGTCAAGCCGCCGACCGGCCACGACGCTTCACTCGCTTGAATAAGTAGTTCGCGCTGACCATTGGAATGCGCCGATACCGTAAGATAGAAGAAGTTATACCGACAGTAATAGGCGGTAAGTCCCGCAAACTGCCGCTCATCTTGTGGAGAGAAATCCAAGACGGTTTCTGCGTCATAGCTGAAATGCGTTTGGCGTCTCGCCACCAGCGCTTGCTCGAACCAGCTCCCTACGCTCTCGCGGCCAATGAGGTTGAGCGTGCCTCCGTCAGTGTTGAAGATGCGTTCTGGCTCCGGCGTGCGGAGCCATTGGAAGTCGAGCGGGAGGCCGTCGGTAAAGGTGTACCGTTTTTCTGCCCAGTAAGCAGTGTCGTCGTGCGTTCCCGGCACGTCGACAAACAGGCTGGGCGCAGGGCCGTTTTTGATATATAGCCAGTCATCGTCGCCCCAGTAGGCTTCTTGGATGGCCGTCTCGCGACCAAGCACGCACCGTCGTCGCTGCGTGATGGGTCGGCCGGCGAGATGGACGAGATAGGTGCGTCCGTGGGGGGTTTCGACGATATCGCCGTGACCGGCGCGCTGGAGAGCCGCGTGGGGGTGGTCTTTGGAGGTGACAATGTGTTTCTGGGGGTGTGTCTCGTAGGGTCCCCAGATGTTGCGCGAACGAGCAAGGGTGCAGGCGTGGTCGTACCCGGTGCCCCCTTCGGCGGTTAGGAGATAGTACCAGCCCTTTCGCTTGTACAGATGCGGACCCTCGACCAACGCCAGGTCGGTGCCCTCGTAAATGTTCCTCCGCGGGCCAACCAGCTTGCCGACGACGGGATCCCACTCCTGCAGGGCAATGCCCTCAAAGAGATGCGGCCGTCGACGGTGGTCCCAGAGCATGTTGACAAACCACTTGCGACCATCCTCATCGTGGAACAGGGACGGATCAAAGCCTGATGAGTTGACGTAGCTCGGGTCAGACCACGGGCCGGTGATGGCGGGCGCCGAAACAATGTAGTTGTGCGCGTCCTTGTACGAGCCATCCTTGCGCTTGACGTCCGTGTAGACCAGCCAGAAGCGCTCGCCGTCGTGGGTCAAGCAGGGGGCCCAGATTCCACAACTGTCCGGGTCGCCACGCATGTCGAGCTGTGACTTGCGGTTGAGAGGACGGATCAGCAGCTCCCAGTTGGCCAGGTCTTTGGAGTGGTGGATCTGCACGCCGGGATACCACTCAAAAGTGGACGTGGCAATGTAGTAGTCGTCGCCGACCCGGAGGATCGACGGGTCCGGGTTGAAGCCGGGGAGGATGGGGTTGCGTACAAGCGGCATTTTGAGCGCAGCGTTTCTTCAAATTTCTGTGTTGTTTTTTCTTGTCATGTGTTGTGTTGCATCTTCACATTTTTTGCGATCAAGCGCCTTTTATCACGACGACTTGCTGTCCGCTATGTGTCCCCCCCCCCCCCCCCCCAAAGCCGCTGAGGGGTTGCGGGACCCACTCCGCATTTAGCCGGGGCGGGAGTGCTTGAAAGTTGGAGACGCCGAGTGGGGTTCCGGCGATGGTTGATCGGGGCCGGCCGGATGATCCATTCGGATCGGGTGTGCTGGGCGACATGGCTAGAGTAGTCAGTGCTATATGGATTGACATCTAGTGACTGTGGACCATAACCGCTCCTCGAAGTTGAATGAAATGTTGTAGGCTCGCGAACTGAGATTCTGCAACAACCTATTCTAATAGAGGACCAATTTTAGCGCATAATTACCCCGCTGGTTGTGTCTCCGGTTCGTCGCACCGCGCACCGCGCACCGCCAGAAACGGTCATGTGCGTTAAAGCCACGACTTCTTTTCCAGTGGTCTCAGCCGGGCGGCGTATCGATTTTGGCAGTACCAAATGCACGGATGACAAAACCGTTGGAGTCTGGACAGTTGAGCTGTTCATCAAGGTGCCCGACCTCACAGTTGGCCTGACAGGGGTAGTGACCCCCATGAGCGACGACCCCCACGTTTCGGAATCAAGCGGGGAACTTGGAGACACAAACCCAGGTTTCAACGACTTCATCCGACGCACAACAATCCATGATCAGGGTATCCAGGCCCCCTACCCCATCTGGCCATGTCGCCGTATGGCTCCCTCCGGCCCAACGCTGGGTATCAGCGTCTGGGTGAGGACGATGCGCCTAAAATGGCAGCGGCAACCCCCAACGATTTTGACGCCAACGACCCTGGTCGTGATGATGGAAAAGTCGTCCTAACAGAGGAAGATGTATGCGTTACGCTAACCGGAACATCCACATTGGTCACTAATTCTGTGCAGAACCGACGCATTCTACGCAAGACGGACAAGGTCATCCTGTCGCTCCTCGTCTGGATGTACTTTCTCCAAATCCTCGACAAGACAATTCTCGGGTACAGCGCCATCTTTGGCCTCCCGGAAGATACCGGCCTCGAGGGAAACCAGTATTCCATGGTTGGATCGATAGCCCCCATCGCGCAGCTGATATGGCAACCGTTTTCCTCTATTTTAATCGTCAAGGTGCCCCATCGCATCCTAATGCCTTCTCTCGTCCTAGGCTGGGGACTTGCTCAAGCTTTGACTCCCGCATGCCGGACTTTCTCAGGTCTTCTCATCAACCGCTTCTTCTTGGGCATATTTGAGGCAGGTTGTCTTCCTCTCTTTTCCATCATCACCAGCCAATGGTACAGACGCTCGGAACAGCCCATTCGCGTAGCTGCGTGGTATGGGACCAATGGTCTTGCTACTATTTTCGCTGCAATCATGTCTTATGCACTAGGAGGCATTAAGTCTGCTATTCTAGCGCCATGGCAAATGTTAGTTTAGCGTCCACCTTTTCATTCAGTGTCAGGCTAATTTTCGGTGGCAGACTGTTTCTCGTCACTGGTCTCTTGACCGTTGCTAGTGTGCCCATCATCTACTGGAGACTCGATAATAATATATCTTCTGCTCGCTTTCTCAGCGAAGAAGAGCGCGCCCAGGCCCTCGAGCGTCTTCGCGCCAACCAAACGGGCATCGGCTCGCAGTCGCTCAAATGGTCACAAATCCGCGAAGTGTTTTTCGACGTCAAAACCTACCTCTTCATCGCCATGGCTCTGGCCAATAACCTCGGCGCTCAGGTGACCAATACTTTCGGGCCCATTATCCTCGCCGGTTTTGGCTTTGACAAGTTCAAAACCACGCTGCTCAACATTCCCTTTGGCGCCATTCAGTATCTGGTGATTCTCGCCGTCGCCTACGCCGCGTTTAAACTGCGATATAAATCCCTCTCCCTTTTACTCATTCTATTTCCCATCCTGGCCGGTCTAGCTCTACTGTACCTCCTCCCTCGCAACAGTGAAAGTACGAAGTTCCTTTTACTAGGGTATTACCTCCTCGCCTTTATTTTTGGGGGAAACACCCTCATCGTATCCTGGATTCTCGCCAACACGGCAGGACAAACCAAAAAGTCTGGTATCTTGTCGCTATACAACGCCGCTTCCTCGACAGGGAATATCATTGGGCCACTACTTTTCAACGCGGTTGATGCTCCTGCGTATTTACCCGGTCTACGAGCTACGCTGGGCGTGTTTTTTGGAATGGTAATCGCCGTGGTTTTACAAGTGGGGAATTTAGTCTTGTTGAATCAACAGCACGAGAGAATGCGTGTCACGAATGGAAAACCAGCGAGGATTCATGACTGGTCAATGGAGGAACATGTTCATCATCATAATCATAGCGAAGAAGAAGAAGAAAGAGAAGGAGAAGGGGAAGGAGAGGAAAGGGAAAGGGGGCTGGGAAGACAGGCGTTTGCAGACATGACGGATCGGGAGAATGACGAGTTTATTTTTGTTTATTAGATTAGATGTCGACTTGAAACCTCTCAATCCTTTTTGGGTATCTACCTAGGTAAGCAGGAAGCTGCGCAGTTGGTACTTGGCGGTTCTAGTGGGCATTATCCAGCCCTGACACTTTGTCTATCTCTGTCACAAAGAGAAAGCAAAAGAAAAAGAAGAAAGCACTTGTAAAATCTAATGATCCCGTGGGGTGTTGTACAAATATTATACACCAAACTGGTATCTACACTTTTTGGCTGCCTTGCCATTTCCCCTTTTCCCCTTTTTCATTTCCCTCTCCCCCGTGTCATCCTCTCTGGTCATATTCTCTCACCGTCTTCTCTAGCTATCTTCTCTCATTGTCTTTTCTCGTCGTCTCCTCTTGTCGTCTTCTCATTGTCGTTTTCAAGAGAAAGTCGTCTTCTCTCGTGATATTCAAGTGACAAGTGTCCTCCTTCCCCACTTTTTCCCCTTTCCCTTCCCCTTCTTCCCCTTTCCCTGCAAAGCCTCGCACAAATCCCGGGCCATTTCCTCATCCTGGGATAGCAAGTTTGCTATCTGGGGGTATTTCTTTTTCGCCTCAAAAAGGTACTCGCCACCATAGTCACTGTCATTGTCATTGTCATTGCAATCTTCGTCATGGCCATTGCCGCCATTGCCGCCATCATCGGCCTGGGGATTGCCATTGCCATTGACAGATTGAGATGAATGAGGATGACGACGAGGACGATCATCAACATAGCACGACCTTTCAAAGTCGATAAAAATGACCCGTTTCTTCTCCTCGCTCCACAGTAAATTCCGGCGATGGACACCGCGGTGTGCTACGCCCAGCAGATGCAGCGATTTCAGCGACCGGCGGATTTCCCTCGCGAGATTCAAGCCCGGGCGAACCATTTCAAAATAATCAAGTTCCGTACCTGTACGCTTGCAGGTGGTGGTGCTGTATCCTTGTCCTCCCCCCCGACAAGAAGAAGAATCCCAGTGGTAATCCGCAAGGGGGAGCGGGATTCCCCCCCACGAAAGAAAAATCATGTATACCACGTCGAGATAAATATCGTAGTAAAACGGCTGTCGTCCTCCTCCTCCTCCTCCGGGGGCAACACTGGGTTCAGGTTCGGATTGGGCTTGTTTAAGTAAGGGGCGAAGGTCCATTTCCCCTAGAAACACCGGAACCGCGAACCCCTGAATTGGCCACAGTTTATGCTGGTAAACCCTCGCTTCGGATCGTAGCTGCGGCACCAGCGGCGCAATAGTCCCTTTGGCGACAAAGGTATATCCGTATTTCAGCAGCGTGACTTGCAGCATGACGCCGTGGGATCCTTTGTTTCGGTGGGCAATAATCCCGTCGTATAGATCGCTGGCCATCTCCTGTACTCCATTTCCGGATTCGGATTGGGTCTGGGACGAGGAAAAGAACTGCTCCTGCAACAGGCGAAGCCACTCAGCGTGGTTGACGGGATGACATCCCGCGTAGAGTTGCTGCTTCTTCTTCTGGGGAACCTGTTTTCGTTTTTCTTCGTCATTTTCCTCCTCGCACAACGGCGACGGGGATTTGTCCGACCAGCCGTCGCGGTGCATGTGGACATTGGGACAATTCGGGTCCAGAGGAGACTGGTTCACAAGTCCCAAGAGACACTCGTGCGTGCAGTATTCCGGCACGGGTCGGCTCATAATCTGTATAATGGCATGTCGTGAGCTGCCTGCTGCTGGACCTAAGTCGTCTGCGGGCAAAGTCTCGACTGATGGCGACGGCAGCGGCGGCGGCGGCTCGAGCACCTGTTTCTGGCCAGAGATGCCGTTGTTGTCGTTGTGGTCCCAAACCCTCAGCTTCATGTTCTCCCGGGCTAAATGCCGTTGTCTTTGCGTCGGTCGGGTCCCCTCCAGAGCCATCAGAGTAAAAGGCAGGATTTGCCGACCGCTCTCGGCCAGGTGATAGTACAAGGTGCCCGGGTTCTTCGTCCAGTCCACCTTGAAGAAAACAAAGTTTTCTCCCGTGGCCAAGAGACCGTATTCGACACCGCTCCAGATCATAAAATGGTACATCTGGCCGACGGCAACCCCAACTAGCCGGTCGATATCCTCGGCGCACGAGCTGTCCAGAGGATGCATGTGATTCTCTGTCGTCATCAGCATCTTGGCGACAATTTCTTCGGCAAAGTTCATGGGTCTGAGACCGTGCTGCAAGGCCGGCAATGTCAAGACGGTAGGGTGCATGACCGAGATTGGATAGAGGGCGATTTCTGGACTATTAGCTCTATCACCATCCCTGAAAGAAGCTGTGGTGCACATGCGCGACGGTCGCAGGTTTCTCCTTGTCGTCATGTTCGGTCTCCGCTCGAGCTTGTTGATCCCCGCCATGGCTTGCTCGGCCATTCGGTTGTCGATAGGAGGAGCCCGAAAGTCGACGTGGTTGATGCTGCTGTAGGCTGAGGGGAGGTCTGGGTGTCCATGTCCGGTTCCTCTTCCTGAAAAAGCATCATGCGACAGAATACTCAACCCCAAAACTCTCCCAGTCTTGCCAGCTTCCTCGAATCTACTATGGGGCGTAATATGCTTGTTTTTCGCAAACACAGACGAGGCAAACTTGTCTCGAATCATGTCGTGCTGGGATACAAAGTCTGTCCACGGTTGTAAATGTTCGGGATGGAACCGCAACTCGGGATCCATCCGTTCAGCACGGGCGGGAATTGACGCCAGATCATGGTGGAGGAGTTCCTGGAGAATGCGGTCGTGGTAGACAGAGAGAAACTCGGCCAGGGTAGGCTCCCTCAGCGTCGTCTCCTCTTGGAGATGCGGCTTAGCGGAAGGCATTTTGCCGACCGAGCAATTATCAATGGAGATGCTCTTCTGTGACTGAAAGTGCAGCAGCCAGGTGCGCGCAATATTCGGCGCGGTGAAGAGATCGTGGTGAAGAGATCGTGGTGAAGAGAACGCAGTCAAGAGGAAGCGTTTGGGCGAAGAAAAAAAAAAGTTGGAGTTGGAGTGGGCTGGCAGGTTTTTGCAAAACCCAGATCTCCCAACAAGACCCACGAGGAGGGCCTTATGTTTTTTCACAAGGTTTGCATTAGGCAGTTGAGCCGGATGTGAATTGAAGTAGGTGGCTTGGGGAAAGGAAAAAGTAGTGCGTGGCGCCTCGGCACGGGTGCTGCGTATCTTGAACTTTGTGAACTTTGTGCCTCGGCGCCGGATGAGGCTTGCTGGCCCACTTGCTGGTTATCTTGGATGCGTTCCCGGAAGCGTTGTAAACAAGAACTGGAGAAGGGTGTAAACAACTACCGGTAGATTAAGGAATCGAACCGCGTGGAAGGGGAAAAGAGAGAGAGGTCGGCGGGCTTCGGTGATGGAAGTGGGCACTGGGGAAACTTTTTGGCAGATGAGTAAATTCCAAGCTCCAGTCTGGTGGAAACGAGCACGCGGTGAGCCAGGGTCCCCGCAGCAACTTCTTCCCAGTTGGGTACCTCAATAGGCACGTAGGTAAGGTATTCTGCGAGGGTCCTTCCTCATTGTCGCGCTTTTTCACTTTACAACCACCGTCTCTGCCTCGCTTCCGAGATTCATCACTTGCTCAAAACACCGCCCACGATCAATGAAGATGGATTCGCGAATCCCGCTCTGCCTGGCAAGCAACACCACAGCTACTTCACTTCCCCAACGTAAATCAGTCCCTCTACGCAGCCACTACACCATGAACGGTCCAAAGAACCACGGCGGTGAACACAGCTTCCAGCGCGAGCCTCAGAGCAACTCCGGTGGTGACAACTACTTCGCGGCTTCGGGCGTTTCTGCCGCCACGGCCTCACGCGACGACTTCAAGATCTTGGCCGCTTCTCTCATCACTGGCCTTGTAAACACGCTCGAGTGGGTTGCCGACACAACAGTCCCCCGTCAATGCCATGTATGTATTCGTACTGACAAGGACATTATAGTCATCTGTTGAACCACATCACTCTTGTTATCGCATGCTTTGTCGGACACGGTCTCGAACAAGAACTCAAGAAAATTATCCGGGGAACGGCCCGAGCAATCGAACAGCTTCTCTATCAACTCACAAAAGAGGCCGAGAAATATTACGCTGAACGCAGCAAAGTCTGGAAAAAAGTTGTTGTCGGTCCCAGATTGACAGAGGCGGTCGAGCGATTTAGCAAGTGGTACCGCAATGCGGTCGTGGGCTTTCCCTTTTTTCGGTTCATTGATTCTTCGAACCGTTGGTGGTGGGTTTTTACTATCTTTACCTACCTACATTTGGCATTTATGTACCGTTTTGAGATTTGCGGTTGACTGATTTAATCTTGCGACAGGTTGATGTTTACGATTGGCTACCTCGTCGTCTATCTCTTTGCGGTTGTTTGCATGGCAGTGAGAGGACTCACCATTACGGCGTAATCCCCAGTTGGATGGGCAGGCAAGGTAAAAGATGATGGATCTCTGCATACATGTATGAAGAAATGAATGGTGGTAAGTTTACTAGGTACCGTTTGAAGACTTTGGTCACTAATTTGATTCCAACAGGCTGATTCACTTGTTTGTATGGCAGCGAGGGCTCACCATTGTGTAGCACCCCGTTGTGTGAGGATAAGGATGGCGAGTGGATGGACATGACTTTCAGAATCAATGATCGGGGTTCAAGCTCTATTGAGTTCAATTGGAATCCAACGTGTCATTCTTGCTTTTTGAGTCCCCAACTAGTTCGGCACCTTCCTCACCCAAAACGCCTGCGTGTTGCACCACCCCTTGAGCCCCTCGACGCCCCAGTCCATGCCGATTCCACTCCACTTGTGTCCTCCAAACGGCACATGCGGCGCCATCTCAAAGTGCGAATTCACCCAGACCGAGCCGGCCTCTAGCTTTTTCGCCATCCTCTCTCCCCTCTCGAGGTCGGCCGTCCAAACCGAGGCGCCCAAGCCCATGTTTGAATCATTGGCTCTGCGAATCACGTCGTCTTCTTCCTCTCCGCTCCATTTGAGGACGGGCACGATCGGGCCAAAGGGCTCCTCGGTGACGATTCTCGAGTCGTCGGGGGGGTTATCAATAATGGTTAGCGGCATGAAGAAGCCTTTTTCCTTTTTGTCTGGGGCCTCGAGAGTTCCTCCCAGTGCAGTTTTCCAACCTTGCTTCTCAATCTCGGCATATAGCCCCTTTAACTTTTCAAACTGCATCGCATTCTGCACTGGTCCAGAAAACGCCGTCTCGTCACCTGCCGCGCCGGTCCTAAACGTTTTCACCACCGCGACCATCTGCGCGAGAAATTCATCGTAAATCTTGGCGTGTACGTACACGCGTTTGATGTTCATGCAAATCTGCCCGCTGTGGAGGAAGCAGAATACCGCAATCTTGGGAGCTACAACCGACAAGTCCACGTCATCGCAGATGATCGCCGCGTCATTTCCCCCGAGTTCGAGCGTCACTCGCTTCAGCGTCCCCGCGCAGGCCGCCATGACTTTTTTCCCCGTGGCGGATGACCCTGTAAAGGAAATTTTGGAGATGCCAGGATGCGCGGTGAGTAAAGGACCGAGAGTCTCATCTCCAGATAATACCTGGACGACACCAGGCGGGAAGATTTTCGCGGCAAGCTCCCCGAGTTTGAGCGCCGTGTAGGGAGAAAACGGCGATGGTTTCCAGATGAAGGCATTTCCGGAAAGAACCGCCTGGTCGAGTTTTCCGAGACCGAGAAGGAACGGGAAATTCCAAGGGACGATCCCGACGCCGACACCGAGCGGGGTGAAGCGGATAGCGGCGCGGCGCTCGGGGTTATCCTCGAGGGTTTTCTCGTCGGAGGTAATCCGGAGTTTGGCGGTTTCGCGGAGATGAAGAATGGCAAAGTTGAGTTCGAGCACGACGCCTTGGAGGGGTTTTCCGGTTTCTTTCCCGAGGAGGGTTTCGAACCCGGAGCGGTTGGCTTCAATGGCATCGGCGAATTGGTTGAGGTAAACGGCCCGCGAGTCGTAGCTGAGGTCCCGCCACTTGAGGAACGCTTGCTGGCCGGCGCGGACGGCCTGGTCGACGTCATCTTGGGTAGACACGGGGACGGGAGGGAGGGAATCCTCGGTGCCGGGATCAACGCCGTGACGGGTGGTGGGTGTGGTGGTCAGGGTGTTGTTGATGACATTGTAAAAAGTGGAAAAATCGAGCTTGTAATCGGTAGAGCCCATTTTGCGTCAGTTCCGGACTGATCAAATCCTGTAGAGTTCAAGCTGATGAAAGGGGTTTAAGTCTGAACGAGTCAGACTGGACCGAATGAGCGGTCTACAGTTCTAGATATATATCCATCCCACTTATTCAAATTACACACGTGCAAGGAACATGGGCTTTTGTCTGTGTCACTACGCAGTTAGAACCAAAAAAAAATGGTGCAACGGCTACGAATCCCCCTTGCTTGATCACCCCCATCCCTCATCCCTCACATCATCCCTCCAGTCATCCTGCCTAGAGAGGTACCTAGACAGACTAGAACACATTGGGCACTGCGTACACGCAAATCAGAATGCAGTAAGAAACCCAAGGCCAGGTTGTCAGCCTGTGGCGTCGCATCACAAGCAACGTAATTGGCTCCAACTGCACGAGGAGGTCATGGGTGGGGTGATCCTTTGCAGGTTGGAAACATGGATTGCCGAATGGGAGGACACCAGCACAGACGGGGAACCGAACTGGACTGGGCCGGACTGGACTGGACTGGACTGGACTGGACTGGACTGGACTGGACTGGACTGGACTGGACTGGACTGGACTGGACTGGACTGGACTCAACAACTGC
>Ga0247760_1003125_pt1 | contig 11201 bp, 10 predicted proteins | sample UWRJL171409R4_FD_179936 | JGI IMG/M metagenome (GOLD analysis project Ga0247760, IMG submission 179936) | Plant litter microbial communities from Arlington Agricultural Research Station in Wisconsin, United States - UWRJ-L171-409R-4 | ecosystem: Environmental > Terrestrial > Plant litter >...
CCGTCGAATGCCCAACGCTCCCCTCGACCATCGACTTCCGCCTCGTTCAGGCCCCCCACTGTCAGGTCTCCCAGCACCCCTCGCCCTGCCAGTTCCATGCGAAGTCCCCTAAACGGTGCACCTTCAAACCGAACACCCTCTCGCTCTGCTACCCCCACCTTACTACGAAAAGCATCTCTCAACTCTTTGCACTCGGCAAATGGAGTTGCCCCGCGGCGTGCGAGCTCGGTGAACCTCTTGTCGCCGAGATCCCCCCTCCGGGACCCTTCGCCCGAGATGCCCCCCAAGCCTGCTCTGACCGCCGAATCAGTCGCAAACGAACACTTCAAGGCTGAGCTAGCTGCCCACCATGGCGCCAACCCGAGCGTCTCCCCTGTCGAAACCCTCGTTATCCTCCACGACTCCTGCTACGGCCACCGATATTCTCGCCCTCGGACCTCACGTAACATCCTAAGCACCATCGTCGAGAGACCCGAGCGCATCAAGGCATGCGTGATGGGCGTATCTGCTGCCTATGTGCGGCTGGGAGAACGTCACGAAGACGGTGCTTTTCCGATTCGTCCGAACTCGCATCCACCCTCTCCAGCGTCAGTGCCCTTCCGAATTCTAAAGACTACGCGGCGGCTATCCCTGTCTTCGCAAACCGTCACAAACGTCCACGGCGTCAAGTGGATGGAGGAGTTGAAGGCGATGTGCGACTTAGCGGAAGCGAAGCTAGCTTCGAACGGGAAGGAACTCCAACGGCCTAAGCATGACAGAAGTCCTAATACCGATATACTACCAAAACTGCACGAAGGTGATCTTTATCTCTGTGCCGAGTCTTTGGAGGCCCTTGAGGGCGCACTGGGCGGCGTCTGCGATGCTGTAGATGCCGTTTTCAGGCCCCAAGGAGCCAAGCGAGCATTCGTTGCGATCCGCCCCCCTGGGCATCACTGCTCGGCGTCATATCCGTCTGGCTTCTGCTGGATCAACAATGTCCATGTTGGCATTATGCACGGCATTCTCAGCCACGGACTGACGCATGCCGCAATCATCGACTTCGACCTCCATCACGGAGACGGCTCTCAGGCAATCGCCTGGGAACACAATGCGAGGGGTGCTAAGCTCGGCAAGAATGCAGCGGGCTGGAAGAAGACATCGATTGGCTACTTCAGCCTGCACGACATCAATTCGTACCCGTGCGAGGAAGGCGATTCGGACAAGGTTAGAAACGCAAGTATCTGCATTGACAACGCGCACGGCCAGAGCATCTGGAATGTCCACCTGCAGCCTTGGAAGACAGAGGCCGAGTTCTTTGACCTGTACGAGTCCAAGTACTCGATTCTTCTTGACAAGACGCGCAGTTATCTCAGAAGCCAGACTGAACGTCTTCGGGCGGCTGGCCAGAATGCGAGGGCTGCCATCTTTCTCTCTGCTGGCTTTGACGCGAGCGAGTGGGAAGGCGCTGGGATGCAACGACACAACGTGAACGTGCCCACAAGCTTCTACGCCAGACTGACCCGTGACGTGGTACGTATTGCTTCCGAGGACGGAACCGGTGTCGATGGCCGTGTCATCAGCGTCTTGGAAGGCGGTTATAGCGACCGCGCGCTCTGCTCCGGTGTCTTGAGCCACATATGTGGGCTTACAGGTGAGGAACCAGTACTGAATGAACCCGGTTTGAATGGTCTGGGTTATGAGATGGGACAGAGGATGGGCGCGGTTCGCGGTCGGAAAGATTCCTCGGCTAGCGAGCGGGGAAGCCGCCGTTATGAGCCGGCGTGGTGGTCGGCTGCCGCACTCGAAAGCCTAGAGAATGTCCAAGTGGCGACCCCACTGGAGCCCCGGAAGCCAAGAAGCACAACAACTGCTACCTACTCATCGCCAACCCACTCATCGTCGGCCAAGGTCGTCACTCCCAAAGTTCGCCGGAGCACATCGGGCTTGTCGCCGAATGGGCTGACCTTTTCTCGAGCTCCGACGCCACCTCCTCCAGAGGTTCCGTGGACCGTGGCCACGCACGAACTTAGCAAGCTTTTGATTCCAACTGGCCGCCAGACAGACAGCTGCAAGCATGAAGACCTCAATACTGAAGCCACACGGGCCCGCCGTGACCGTCAGTCTGTCGCCGTTTCGATCGTCCAAGCAGACAGACCCCCTACCAGAATGGCGCTTAGAGAACGAAAGGCAAAGCCGGCAGCTTCAATTGACGAAGAGATGGAGGATGATCGCAAGTATAGGCGAAAGACAGTGGCCGGGTCAGCTGTGCTTCCTAGTGAGAAAGCCGGGTCTCATGGTGGCACGCCAGCTGGGAATAAGCCTCCCAAACAATCTGGCCGGCGTCTTAGTGCGGCGTCGACAATTGTGTCAGACAATGTCGAGGCAGTGCCACCCGCACCTCTTTCGGCGCCTATCCGCAATAAGACGAGACCAAGTACGTCATTGACCATAAGACCCGAGTCATCGGTGAGCGTCCGGGTCACTAGCGGCAATGGCATCAACGTCAAGAAGACGCGAGCTCCGGCAAAGAAAGAAGCCACCATCCGCGCACCAAGAGCGCCGAAGAAGATCACGACGAGCACCGACAATGGCGCCTCAGCCAGAACCTCACCGCTCTCTGCCACGCCTGTGAGCGTCTCGCCGGAACCGTCACCTACACTGAAGCCTACAAGCGACATTGATAGTTTGGCAAACGAGATGAAGAAAATCAAGATCACGTTGGTCACCAAAGCCCAATGTGCGGCCAGGGAACAGGAGCGTCTTGCGCGGGAGAAGCTGGCACAAGCTAATACGATATCGTTCGCAACGTCTATCGAAGAAAACAAGCCGTTCCTACAGCCAGAACAACAACCAGGAGTACCATCATCACCTGCTGGGGCCACAATGACACCAATGTCCAGTCCCCCAGCGATGGGCCCTCCAGAGAAACCAGAGTTGGTAGGACCATCGCCTGAACCGTCGCCTGGCCCGAGATTCTTGGTCGAGCAGTCTCCAGTGGACTTGCTACCCACCGCAGCCACGCCAGCATTAGGACGCGCACCTATACTTCCACACAAGGTGTCGCTCCCGTCTAGTTCACCCGTCGGGACGACCCCATCTCGCAGGTCAACTCGCAGTCCAACCCGTAGTCCAGCCCGTAGTCCCAGTCGCGGCGACCGTTTGCCTCAGAATGCGGATGTATTCATCCCGTATCAACCCGAGGGACCGGCTCCCTCGCCGCTTCCCAAGGAGCAACAACAATCCCAGCCAGCACTGCAGTGGCTACCACCTAACACAGGCACACCCACGCCGCTCATGCGCAGGGCAGATTTGCCAGTGTTCACGGCCACGTCGACAATTCCCTTTGCACCGCCGCAGGCCAGGAACTCCCCGTCGTCACCACTCAAGAGAATAGAGGACTCGATCTGGGAAATTCCTGAGACCCCCGAGAAATAGACCGCGGCATTCACATTAATCATTGCATTGTTATGGATGTTCTATTACCCAAAATGCTGCGGCATAATATGGGTTGTTCCCTGTAGTCCTAGGGTGCCCTAGAAGGGCGCCAGAAGCGGGCTTGGGTCTCCCGGTGTTGGAGTGTTGTGGTGACTACCGTGATCTTTCGGGTCTTATTGGATGATTTCGTGCTCTTTGATTTCTTGATGGGAATGGTGGAGGAGTACACTGTGTGATACCCGTTTGCTTCGCTGAAGGGCAGTCAGCCTCTGATATTTGTCGGGTTTTGCTTTGTAGAATTTGTTAGTGTAGCTATATTTGAATCTCTATCGTCAGTTCATACAAAAGTTACTTACCTCGATGGGCTGTGTTAAAGGAATCTTGAAGATTGTGCGTGCGCCTTTGTTGGCCAGTCCAGCCCAGGCCGGTCTCAGTAGCTTTATGAGTTGTCCCAGGACAAGCCAAGGACTTCGGCTCCAATGTACAATAGCTTTGTAAGATCTTGTGAAAGAGATTCTTCTACCCCTCTATATAAGCCTACGGCATCCCCAAGCTAATGAGATATCCTCAAGCTATGGCAGCAAATCTCAACACACCCTACACATTACACAGGTATACACCTTTCAACGGTATTACCAGGTAAGTTATCCCCCGTTCCCCCTTACTAACTTTGACCGCAGGAATCCGAGGAATCACCAAAAAAAAAAAAATTGGCCGACAATTCTATATTTCTCATGCTTGCATCTCAGTGAAAAAAAAAGCCTTGTCTTCCACTCGTTCCTACAATCGTTGCAGAGCTTGCGAAAACGACGAAACTTCTCTTTTTCTTTGACGGCCACAACAGCACCGCTGTTTTGGGGGCTTTCCATTCTTGTATTTAACACTGCTGCCTCGCAACCTTCTGTTCCTGGCCGCGATAACGAACCTAAGCTCGAATAACCTTCCCCGTCTCACTTCTCACTCGACCCCAGGTCAAACCTTCACTCTCCACACTCGCGAGCTCCATAGCTGATATCTATTGGCAGATTTTTGAAGCAAGTCACCTCCGTCTCCCCTTGGTTAATCACGGTACTTCGATTGTCGTGGTAAGTCTTTTCCCCTATTCTCTCTTTTGTTCCCTACAGGCCCCCCGCCCCCCAGGTTTATCGCCTCAGAGATCCATCCCACCACCAAGATCCATCCCATCTCAGATCCATTTGCATCAAGGCAATGTGTCATCAGACTATCACCCAACTCCTCTGCCATCACACCCTCAAGCACATCAAACGCTGTGACAAACCGTCCTGCTATACCTTGTCTACCACCCGATGCGTCCTCAACGACATCTACGCCCCTTGCCACCGCAGCCGCCAGCACTACCTCTCAACTACCGACATTTACCACTGCCGCCGCCGCCCTGCCAACTCTCTGGGCAGGGGGCCCATCCAGGGGTTTCTATCCGCCGTCTCATCTCTTCTCCCCTCCTTCGCTCTGGTCTCAGCCCCAACCGACGAATCTCGGCAGTGCGGTCATGACCACTACCATGAGATGATAGGTCGTGATTTTTTCACTCGACAGGGCCTTCCCCCGACTTACAGGTTCGACCTACACATGTTGTCCGTCCGCGGGCTACTCGACTCGACAATCGATTTCTCGGCGGTGCATTTCCCGATCCGGCGAGAGTTTGGCTCCGTAGTGAGCAGGGATCCCGCCGGGCGGAGGAGGGTCGAGGTATTCGGATCGGAATCGGATAGGTAGGTAAGTAGGGAACGGGGATCAAACGTGAAGATAACAAGGACGAAAACGAACGTCACGACGAAGCTGACGATGACTGCAATAATCATGTATAAAATGGAAAGCAGGTGGGATGCTAGCTAGTCTAAGCACGAGGGAGAACGAATAGCACGATATCTATTTAGTACGAGTGTGAAGACGAGCCAGCATGGGTTCCTGTTAGGCCGATAGGGGGCGATCCTCAAAACACTCATGCTATTATGAAATGTGCTTAATCTTGTCGTCGACGAGGATTTCCCAGACCCGAGGACGTCGACCTGGGGAGATAGCATCGTGTGACGGGCCGTCAGCTGTTAAAAGGCTACTCAGATTCGTTTTGCGATCTGGCTTAGACAGATATTATGCTCAAAGAATCAAAGCCAAAGTAAGACCCACGTATGAAGTGATAGGCAGCCTTTCTCTGCGCATCCTAAAAGCGACATCAAACGCTAATTACCCTATCATCGTAACTCATGCATTACCTTACATACGCCTGCAAAACAGAAAACCCAAAAGTTGAGAAAAACTGTTGTCTGGTTATCACACCGCTTAGGTATCCTATGTGTTTTGCCGTTTGCTCTGACCCTCGCCCTCAAAAAATCTCACCATCTCTTCCGCGCTCATCTGGCCTTCACCCTGTATCTGATCTTGACTGTGACTCTGCCGCATCTGTTTTGCCTCACGATACTCCCTCATCCGGTCTTGTGCTAATCGCCCAGTGCGTCTCTTGTCCGATGCACAGCGTACGAGAGGAAGCATAACGACTCCCGATAAAGCCTCGGCAACGCGGGATGGTGTCACCCCGTGGCGCACTGCGACTTCAGCATATGGGAATGTTCGCTCCACTGTCTCGGCAATGTCGACAAAGAGATCCTGAGCATGCTTGCCTGTTTGTGGAGGACGTGGTTGTTGGGACTGTTGGGACTGCTGTTGTTGCTGTGACTGTAGTGGTTGATGGCCGACCAATGGTTGCTGCTGGGCAACAATTGATTGTTGATTGGTGCTGATCATGGCTGGCTGCCTGTGGCTGTGGGGAGTTCCAGGTGCGCTGACTGTCACACCAGCGATACCAGGTGCAACCGGAACCCCAGAGGGGATCCTTAGAGCTGGCGTGGGAAACGGCTGGTACGACTGACCGTGATAGAATCCCGGACCATGGGTGTATCGAAGCGGGCTGCCCTGGCGAGGTTGAGTCGAGATAAGATTCGGTATCCTGTGGCCTGGGGGATGAGAGCCCTGAGCCACCCGAGCTCCCTCTGACGCAACCAACTTCTGAGTCGTACCCCCAAGTGTGGGAGGCAACTGCTGCGGACCGCTCTGTGATTGCTGATGGACTTGCATGGGCATCAGATTTCCCATCGAGTACACGGTGAAGGGGATGGGGTTTTGTGTGCCAGGACCCGCCGCGAAAAGATGCTTGGTTGTCGGTGTATTCTCTTGGAAGATATTTCCTAGGTCTAGGCCTGGGATAGTCACTGCAGAGTTAAAGTCAAGGCATGAGATCTGCTCGGGTCTCGTCAGAGTTGGAGGGTGGACTTTCGTATGTAGGAGCATGGGCGAGATGGTTTGGGGCAGCTGTTTGGGGGAAATGGCTTCCGAAACCCGCCGAGCGTCAGCTGGTACCAAGCGTGCGGCCGGAGAAGGAAAAGCAAAGTTTTCTAAAATCGGCGCAGGTCCCGTCGGTGCATCGGGTGACATGTCGGGCACCGGCGCCAACGGGACAGTCGGGGCCGCAATGTTCGACGGGGACCGAGTTGCCACGGCCACAGGGACCAGGACTTGATTCGCGACAGGCATGGAGACTGGCGGTTCCCCCTGAGCTACTCGAAACCTTTTGACTGGATTGGAAGAGACAAACAAGATCTCATCGTCGCCATCAATGGCGCGCTTGGAAGCAGCAGTATCAGCGTTCGGTTCTGCAACGGCGGCCTCGTTTGGCGCAGGGTTATCGGAAGGAGGCTGATGATCCTGAACTGTTGAGGCCATGATGGGTTTATGGACAATATTTCCCGGGGCCTCCTGGCACGCCGCAATAGATGGGTGTTGAATGCGCCATATATGCCAGTTTCGTCAAAGACAGTATGCCATTCCCTCTGAGCAAAGCAGAGTGACTACTAGAATGCACCATTGAAGCCATCGCATCTGCATGTTTTATTTTATGAAACATTGGCTCCTAAGAGAACAGCACAAAAGAGTTAAGACATGGAAACGTGGTGGGCCGCAGCTTCTCGATTTAACAAAACCAGTTGTGCATTTGACATCATTGCTGGTCTGCAGGGCCACCCCCTGAGATAAACAATGAGCAAAGCGGGCGGTTGCCAACTGACACCAGCTGCAGGACGCCAGGGATCAAGCACAACACCAAAAGAATTCTTGAGCTTCCCCGCACAAACGGATCAAGGCAGCAAGCGGGGGCGAGGCTGAAATTCTGCCTCGCGACACCCTCCCCGCAACGCCCACAACTTCTTTCCTTTTGACGGCGCCACTTCTGGCAAGGCGCAATATCGAACTTCCACACAATCAAGACCAAGCTGTCAGCACGAGCCCGAAAGACGATCCGAAGGAATTCAAGGCGAGGCGTCATTCCCACTCGCAACCGGCGATAGATTGCCGCCCAAGCTCCGCAATGGCCGACACGGTCATGAACGAGCTGCTCTCCAAGCAGAAATCCACAAATTCCAGCCTCCAAATCACCCTACACCCTCTTCCCATCATCGAAATCTCAGATTTCATCACACGCGGATACCAAAGAAAGCTTAAGGGTGCCATTGTCGGCATCCTGTTGGGTCAGCAAAATGGACGCGAAATCACAATTGAACAGAGCTTCACGGCTAAGGTCGAAAAGACCCAACAAGATCAACTCTACGAGCTCGATCTGCTTTGGTTCTCTGATCGCCTTGAGCAAAGTGGGTGCTTTCATAGCCTACCTGGTTGATGACTGCTAACTTCGACCCAACAGTGAAACTCGTCCACAAAGATCCCCAGCTCGAGCTCGTCGGCTGGTACAGTTTGGTGCCCAAGACAGGTCCCACTCCCGGCCACCTCTCCATACAGCGACAAATAAACCGCGTCAATGAGTCGGCAGTTCTGCTTGGTTTCCACATCGAGGACATATTGCATCCTGTTCCCGGCGACCCCCTGCCCATCACAATATACGAGAGCAATATGGAATCGGACGAGGTTCGAAAACTTGCCACTGAGGGCGAGGATAAGGAGATGAAGGATGCAGACGTCCCAGCCCAGTTGAGGCTCAAGTTCCGCGAGCTTCCGTACACAACCGAGACGGGCGAGGCAGAGATGATCGCTCTATCATTCATCCGCGAGGGCGGCACCAACGCTAGCGTTGACGACACCGAACGTCATATGCTCGAGCAGTTTGAAAAAAAGATCGCTGTTGATGATGGCAATGGCAAACGTCGCGCTGTATCCCAGGCCTCTGAAAGTGTTGCCTCCGGATCTGCACCCAAGACTCCGACTGCCAGAGATAAGGATGCCAACCTTTCCAAGACCGAGGCCGAGTATATGACAGCTATGCAGTCCAAATACAATGCCGTTAAGATGATGAAGTCCCGCGTCGATCTCATCACTGCCTACCTCCAGCGACTCCCGCCTGATTTCGTGGCCGGCAAGTTGACAACAACAGATGCTGCTGCCACTGCGCGCGCCTCAGGGTGTGCTCACACTGTGCCCTCCAACAACATCCTCCGCCGAATCCAGGCGCTCGTCACCAACATTGAGCTTGCCACACCGGCTCATCACGCTGAACTCGAGCGCGAGTTACTTCAAGAGACTAACGATGTCCACCTCATCCAACTCCTTGCCGACTTGGCCTCCAGTGTCAGCGAAGTCCGCGATATGAGCAAGAAGTTCTCTGTTGTCGAATCAGCAAAGACCACAAAGGCGCGACAGAACCACTTTGATAACTCCTTGCACGGGGTCGAGTACACCGGCAGAGCTACTGATCTGCTGTAGGAAATATGGAATAGAGTCAACATTAGCCGCTGTCTAGGGAATTTCTTGTTTTACATCTTATGAGAATGGCCGTTTCTGGCGTTAGGTTACGACGGGAGATGACCAGATAGGAACCCAAAAAATAAAACCAAAACAGACCAAAACAAACCAAAATACAAACTTCCGCACAAAGACCAGTGCTATACCCATATGTGTGCATCTTAACTGGCTAGTGTGATACTTGGGTATCATAATAAGACATAACTTAGGTACTTGGGTATAGATGATTATTAATATCTAAGCAGAACCAGCCATGTTCATATACCTGACCAATAAGCAAAGTCGTTAAAGGTGAAAATTGACAGGCAAAGAAACGGTGCGATGAAACACAAAAAGCAACGGGGCTCTCACCGAGTGCTAAGGGCAGGAAACATGAGATGACAAAAACAAAAGAAAACAAGGCGAAAACATCTGTTATATTCCCAGATTACCTGAGATGCCTTTGCCCAACAGACTTAACCAAATAACCACTCTATCATCACCAACCTAGCTCCGTTCCAACCACCAAAACCCTTTACACAGAAAGGCCAACATGACAAGCAAAACCCAAGTATGATGTTCTCCTCATCAGAACATAAGGTATACGACACAGAAACTAAGAAATGCATAGGAAACACGCAAAAAAGTAACCAAACATTGGTAGAGAAAACACACATAGAAAGGTATTCCCGTCTGTCTAGATCCCGTATTAACGTAACCTAAAAAAAAAACCCCGAATACGCAAAGCATATGAACAGAAAAGAGGAGAAACAGATAAAGTAAGCCAGATGAATCAGATCAAGCGAGAGCGAAAACCCTGATTATGTTTTTCACTCGATATGCCCATCTCTTCAAATCTATCCTGCTGCTATTGTGGTTATCGCGGTTGCCGTTATTCATCGCTCGCCTGATCCCCAAAGCAAAGGCGGAAGGAATAAAAACAAAATATGTAAACCTTGTGACAGCTTCCTGTAATGCTGTCATTGTGTTGCTGTTTGTTGCCATGTATGTGTGTGTGTTGTGTTACCTTGTATGTGTGTGTCGGCCGCGTCTTCTGGCGTTGTGCTGACGGCTCAAGCTTCAATTACAACCTTGAGGACAAGATTTCCATTATCATCAATGGTTCGACTGGCGAGTTCGAAGGCGCCTTTTGCGTTGCCCAAACCCTTGAACCGGTGTGTGACCATGTCGTCAAGGCTGGGCAGGGTGAATCCACCAACACCACTTCTCCCTTGAGCACAGAGAAGTCGAATGCCAGTTGCGTATGTGTTGGCATATCGGAAGATGCCCAATATGTCAATCTCTCGAAGGTGGGCCACGGACAATGGCAAGGTTTGGATAGGCGTACCCATGCCTACCATAATAACCTTGCCTCCAGGACGAGTTGCGTACAGGGAGGTATGCATACACACCTCCTTACCCGTGCACTCGAAGGTGACATCAACACCATCATCCTCGTCGTCTATGAAGAACGGGTTGGGCGAGCTCGTCAACGACAACATTTCAGCTGCGAGCATTTTGGCCGTGTCCAGCTGACTTTGGAACGATAGTGTGCTAGCTGGCGTCATGATTCCATCAAGGGGGGTAGATGCTCCGGAGTTGGTGCTGCTGCAGATTGAGGAGCTGCTGGATGAGCTGTGGAGTGGTCTGGGAACAACGTAACCGTGTGTGGCGAATCCTTTGGCGATGGCATAGTCAACTCTACCCTGGTCAACGTCGGCAATCGTGACTGCCGTGCAACCGGATTGCCTGGCCATAGCTGCCGTCAAAAGCCCAACAGTTCCAGCGCCGAGGACCAAGGCCGTCGAGCCGGGAACAGGGCTGGCTCTATTGACCGCATGGATCGCAACGGAAAGGGGCTCTAGAAGGGCGGCTGCGTCGAATGAGATATGGTCAGGAAGCCTGCTATATATCAGTATGCGTCTTCTGGATGTTTTGTTTGGAAGTATTTACTTGTGGCACCAGACAGCAGGGTGGTTAATACGCTCCTGGAGTGTGCCCTGGAAGTGCGGGACGGATTTGGCACTGCTCCTAAATCGCATTTT
>Ga0247760_1003126_pt1 | contig 11200 bp, 1 predicted proteins | sample UWRJL171409R4_FD_179936 | JGI IMG/M metagenome (GOLD analysis project Ga0247760, IMG submission 179936) | Plant litter microbial communities from Arlington Agricultural Research Station in Wisconsin, United States - UWRJ-L171-409R-4 | ecosystem: Environmental > Terrestrial > Plant litter >...
GAAAAAAATAAAAAAAAAAAAAAAAAAAAAAAAAAAAGTCGCCCCAGACCCTCCAGCCCTAAAGGGCAAGGATCTAAAACGATAGAAGACCCTTATAGGACTTAAACCCATAACCTCTTATTAAAAGAAGTAAGTGCACTGCCATTACATTAAAGAGCCATTCTGTTTAAAGGAAAAAGCGACAGATTAAGTTATAAGGTAGCCATATACAGTAAAGACCCAGCTAGGAAGTTCCCACAGTTAAAAGACTTTACGTTTTCAGGAGGGGCGTCCAGTTTAACCTCTTCACCTTCTTAGAACTCTAACAGTTCCACTTTATAATTAAACGCCTTTACAGCACAGTCTTTAAGTTAAAACCACTACTTATAAAGACATATTAAACATACTAATACCTTTTAAAGCTTAGTGGTGGCCTTATATAACTGCTAAGTGGTAGATTTAACTTATAAGTTAAGGTCTCGCTTCTTAACTAAAAGGGCTTTTAGCTTTACCTTACCTATATTAAAAGTGTTACACTGGGAAGGGTAGTGCCTTTTATTACAACCATCACCCGACACAGGCCTCAAGAGGACTGGCGCAGGCTAAGACAGAACGTATGGCAGGACACTAACAGGTAAGGGGCGTTCCGAAGACGGCTTATTAAGCTAACACTCTTAGACGGGGGGTTTAATGTCACTGTAGGTTGTTGTTACTATAATGCACAGAGGTGAGTCTGAACAGTAGGATATAAATGAATAATTAAATACTAACGTGAGGAACCAGAGTCCCTTACAATAGTTATAGGCATAACTATAGCTATCTATACTAACTAACTGGGAGGTATTTTATACCTTGCTTGTAATGTCGCAAGTGCTTATTATGTAAGCACTCTACACCACGTAAGCATTTTACTTATAAGGTTTCTCCTGCTCGTAATGTAAGCACTTAGTATACCGTAAGCAGCACCTTACTAGTTGTAAGGGCTTCAGGTCTTTACACCCCTAGCTTAGTGCGTTTAAGCGGTGTGCACTGTCTTCTCACACTATTCCTTCTGTAAGGGATTCGTTAGGCTGCCCTAGCTTAAGTGACAGCCTGTAAGGTCATTATACGATTCCCCCTCTTTAATGTTCTTTTCCTATAAAGAACTTAAAAGGTAAGTTTCTCCTTTCACTATTTCACTATATAATAAATATCTAACTCCTAGGTCTTAAAACGGAAACAGGGTAAAAGCACTAACTACTACTTAAACCTTACAGCCTACACATACGCGTTTAATAGCGAAATATCCCCTTATTCTTTTTATAAGTCTACCGACCTTCCGCTTATCTGTTAGGTTTCGAATTAATCCGACAGTTATAATTACTGTTTAGAGAGGTATTAGCTTTCCTAATATAACACTTTTAATATTAGTAAAGCAAAGTTAAAGGCTCTTCTTATTAAAAAGTAGAGTCTTAACTTGTAAGTTAAGTCTGCTATTTAGTAACTCTATAAGGCCATTATTAAGCTTTAAAAGGTATTAACACGCTTAACGTACCTTTATAAGTAGCGGTCCCGCCTTAAGGATTAGGTTACGAAAGCGTTTAGTCGTAAAGTAGAGTTATTAGAGTTTTAGGAAAGTAAAGAAGCTAAGCTAAACACTTCTCCTAACGATATAGAGTCTTTTAACTAAGGGAACTTTTTAACAGGGTCTTTACAGCAAGTAGTTACTTTATAACTTAGTTTATAACTGTCTTCTTTAGTAAGAGGTTATAAACTTAACTTCTTATAAGAGTTTTAATAACTTTTTCTTTTACTAACTTCTTTCCCTATTAGTACTTATTTTCATGTAGAGCTCGTTAAAGGCTCCAGAGGCCTAACCTCCTTATTAAGTTTAAAATCCTTATAACTTTAGCTAAAGTCTTAATAAATGTCTTTCTATACCTATTAAAGAGTTTCTTATTACTTTTTAAGCTTTAAGTCCCACAGTAATCTTACTCTTCAGTATAGTAGTTTAAATGTTAGATCTTATCTTATTCTTAATTCTTATTGTTAGTTTTAGTTAGTTTAGATTCTTTCAGTAAAACTCCGTAATTAAGTCTAAACACTTAAGATTTTTAACTGGCTCCCATAAGTTACTCTCAGGGCTATAATTTAACTACTTAATAAGATATTTAAACATATTCTTTTCCTTTCGTAAATTTACAACTTCTTTAACGTCGTACTTATCTTTATCGGTATCGATCTCAATCTTCTTTTCTAAAGGAATTTCCTTCAGGGCAGGTTCTAGAAGTAAGATGTGAAAAACCTTAATCCACACCTTTATACTAGCAGGTAAGTCTAGTTTATAATTAGAAGTAGCAACCTTTTTCTTAATTCGGAACAGTCTGTACCTTTTAAAGTTAAGTTTCTTACTAAGTCGTTTCGAATGCAGGTTTCGCGAAAAAAGGTAGACGTAGTCCCCTTCTTAAAAAGTCAGTCCTTCGACTTATTCGCTATTATAGTAAAGTCTTTTCTTAAATATTAGTTACTCGGTTTAATATTTATCGGTAAACTTCTTTATTCGTTCGTATGTAAACTTAAGTTTAGCTCGTAAGTAGTTATGTAGCTCTTACATTTAATCTACGCGGACTGTAACTTAAAGGGTGCTAGTAAATAGGCTTTAATAAAGCTTAAGCTCCTTACTGTAATTAGTAAAAAACGGTAATATATTTATTAACTTAATTAACGTTATATTATAAGTTATCTATACTATTAATAACAGCTTAAGCTAATTATCTTATTTAAAGTTAATGTAAGTTTAGAGATATATTATAAGTATCTAATTAACTTACTTTATTTAGTTATCTATCTATAAGTGGAATGCTGTCGAAAGCTTACTTTTTATACTTATTCTCTACATTAACCCTTATTAGAATTTCGACACAATTAGCTTATCTTAATCCGTAATAATATTATCCAGCTAGAAATATTATAAAACTACCTTTTTCTTAAAGATATAAGTAAGTTACTCTACTATTATATCCTTTAAGGTTAACAGAAAGTAAGCCTATTTCGTTAATCTATTAATTATTATAAGGATCTAGTTATAAGTAACTCCTATAGTAAAGTCCTTAGACTTTAGAATCTTAATGACGAAGTTAAGTAAGATTAAACTTTATAATGCCTATAGTATAGGGAGTGGTTTAAGAAGTTTATAGGACTTATAACGTTAGTTTTACTTCCTATAGCAGATATTATAGTTATTAACCACTTCCTTAACTAACTTCTTTATTCCTAAGAAGGTGTACGCTTGCTAAGCTTATACGAGAGTCTTAGCTTAGCTTATATATCCTTTAAGTTAAGATTTATAAACTTATTAAACGTACTTCTTTTATTTATCTAAGTTGTAAATGTACGGTTTCTCTTAATATTAGAGTTTTACTCTTAGTTTAGGCGCGCTGTTTACACCTTTTAGTAACTGTTCTAATTAATAACTAATTTTATCGTAGTTTAGATATATTAGGCACTCCTTCCCACAGTCTTACATATACTTTAAGAAGTTTCTTAAAGGGTACTTATACTTATAAGTTTCTTCCATTAGCTTTCTTACTTAAAAGTCCTATTATTACTAATAGATATTATACTCTGTCTATAAGTTTATATAGACGTTAATAGTCTATTCTGGTATCTAGTTATCTAACACTTATAATATATGCTTTAATATACCGTTTTTAACTTTATTAAATATAGTAATAAAGATTAGGACTGGATTAGCATCTTTATAGTCCTATCTCTAACTAAGAGCGTCAGCTTACCTATTATCTTTTCCTTTAATATAGTGAATCTGGAAGTGGAATAAGGCTATTAACTCTGCTTATTATACTTACTGTAGGTTAAGCTCCTTCGTTAAGAAGTACTAAAGGTTATTATAGTCTGAAAAGACTTAAACTGGTTCTTTTATACTGTTTAGGTACAGTACCTACTTAGTAAAGTACTAAATAATCGCTATTAGTTTTTTATTGTAGATTAGATATTGTAAAGCTAGGTTATAAATTCCTTTTAATAAGAAGGTAACTAGGTAACGTTTCTTATCGTCTTAAACTTAGTTAAGTTCTCTATTAATTACGAACTTTAAGGAGTCTGTCTTAACTTAGAAAAGTTTTAAGAAATTAAAGAAGGCTAAGACTAAAGCTGTAATAAAGGCATATTTAAAGTCTTTAAACGCTTTCTGCTATTTATCAGTCTACTTAAACGGCTTTCCTTTACCTGTAAGTTCGTAAAGTAATCTTACGATTTTTGTAAAGTACTTAATAAAATAGTAATAGAAGTTTATAAAGTTAATAAAAGCTTACAGCTCTTTTTAGTTCTTTAAAGTAAGTTAATCTTTAATTACTTTTATCTTCTCCGCTTACATTTCGAGCTTTCCAGAGGTTACTTTAAACTTTAGATAGTTTAGTTCTTAAACGTAAAAGTGGCTTTTTTCCAAGTTTACTGTTAACTTCACTTTTTCGAGAGCTGTTAGAACCTGTTATATATGCTTTTAATATTCTTCTAAAGTTTCAGAATAAATTAAAACGTTATTTAAATATATAAAGATAAACTTATTAAGGAAGGGGCGGAGAATACTGTTAATAAGGCTTTAAAAGGTCGTAAAAGCGTTTATTAATCTTATTAGTATAATACAGTACTAATAATGCCCGTTACAAGTCTAAAAGGCTGTTTTATGCTTATCCTCTTCCTTTACTCTAACGTGGTTAAACCTTATAGGGAAATCGAGGTTAAAGAACTAATTTACTTTAGTAATCCGTTCTCGTATCTTTATAATAAGTAGTAATAAGTAGCGATTCTTAATTATATCTTTATTTAACGTTTAGTAATTAATAACTATACGTAACTTACTATCTCCCTTCTGTAGGACGAACAGCATTAAGTACCCTACTGGGGATTAAGACTTTATAATAAACTTATTCTTTAAGTTCTTATTAATATACTCCTGTAAGGCCTTAGCCTATTAAGGGTTTAAATAATAAAGTTAAAAGCTATAAAGCTTTACTCTCAGTTTCAGCTTAATTTTATAGTTTTACAGTCTATAATCCAGTAATCGCAGTATCTTTTTTCAAAATAGGGTAAACTTCTTATATTTAACAGGTACTTTAGATAAGTCAACTTCTTTACTTATCTATAGATTAACTTTTAACTTCTTTTTACCTTTTAAATCGTTATTTAAGTAATGTAGTAAACCTTTTAATCCTTTAACTGTCTTAATAAACCTAACCTAAACCGTGCTTAGTTTTAAGGGTTTAATGTATTTCTAAGTACTTTATGTATCTCTAGAATAATTTAGTGCCTTCTTAGCTTTTTTTAAACAGTAATTACAGTTAAGGGACTTACCGAAGGTAAAGTAGCTACTTTTCTAGTTAATTACAGGGTTATATTTTTCTAGCTAAAGTAAACTTAAGATTATATTATACTTAGTAATTAGTGTAACGTTAAAGTCCACTTATTATTCGTCCCTATCCATTTTAATTAAAAGTAGTAAGTAATAGGTAATTTTACTATTATTATACTGGTATAAGCCTCTTTCTTTATTCTAAATAAGAATTACCTCTTTATACTCTTAATTAAGGAGTTTCTTTCAGTTAACTAATAAGGAGTATATTAGGTTAGAAGCACTCCTGTTATTAATTACTGTTTTTACCCTAAATAACCTCCCTTTTCTATCTGTTAAACTAATACTAACGGAATAATGCTTATGCTCCTTTAATATCTAAGTTATAATAATTATTTATCCTTAAGGTCTTATCCAGCTTAACCTTTAAGTGCTTTTCCTTCTTCTTAAGGTTTTTACTAATTAGCAAATTACTAGTTTCTAGCCCTTTTAAAGGGCCTACAGCCTTTTCCTAATTCCTTCTGGAAAAATAAGTAGCTTTAATAAACTTAACAATTAACTTTCCTTAAGTTCTTACGCCTTAACGTCTAATTGATTTTAAATAGTATAATATTCTTAAAGTCCTTAATAAGTTAATAGTATACTTTATAGGCTTAAATTACAGTAATGTCTTTTTACTCTTAAATCTGTTAGTAGTTTTCCTACTTTTACTATTCTCTAACTTTTCCGTTAAGATATAGCAAGTATATTATAACTGGGTAATTATTAAGTACCCCTCTTTACTAACATGTAATAAGGGTCTGGTTAATTACGGTAACTTTTCGCTTATTATTAAATTCTCTTATTAAGGAATAGGAGACTTAGTAGTAAGCTAGTTCTAACTTTACTCTTATAACAGCGTAGTCCTGTCTCTATATGCTTAAGAAGTAGTTATAAAAGGCTTTAAGTTTATAATACTAATTAAGAGTATAATTATTATATACGTAATTAATCTACAGTATATCTTTGTAACTAGGGTAATCGATATTAACTGCAGGTATTACAGTTATAAAGTACAGAATAGGGGAAATAACGCTTTATTTTTTCTCTTCTTTTACTTACCTTTATATATATTATTTTTCTTAAACCTTTTCCTAAAACTTAAGTAACAGTAACCTAACTTATTCCTTTATAAAGTGTCCTTCCTTAATAAGTCAGTATTTAAGTTAGTTAGTAAAGTGAACTTAATTATAAAGATATAACCTAATCTTTACTGCTCTGTCTTTAGACGTTACAGTAAGACTTTTAACTTACAGGTCCTTTACTTTATTTATTAGCTCTTAATATTTTTCCTTTAATTCTTAGACCCTCTACTAGTATACTTACTTTATACTTTCTCGTGGGACCTTTAAGGTACTAGTCTAAAGTATATTAACTTTAATACAGGGCAGTTATCTAAACTGTCCTTCTTTTAAGGAGGTAAAGGTGCTAATCTACTTAATATACTTAAAATGTTTAAGAGTCTTAAGGGGTATTGTTAAAAAGAACTTCCGTTTTTCCAGTTCGATTCTCTTAACTTATTCTCTCTTACCTTCTAGGGCTTACTTTACTGCTTATATAGCCTAGAAGGCTAATTCTTCAACTCTTTCGACTATTTTAATAAGGTTTAAGTTAAGGTTCTTCTTAGATTTCCTTAGTTTTTAAGCTTACAAGGTAAGGTTTTTAAAACCTATTATAGCTAACTGGAACATCTTTTCCTAAAGTCGGTCTTCTGTAACCTACATTTTTAACAGTTCTAAGTTTCTACTTAGGAGTTAGTTTATAACGACTTACACTTCTATAGTTAACTCTTCTAAGATACCCTTAAGGATTAGGTATATTATGTCTTAAGGTTCTTCTTCTTTCTCTTCCTCATCTCCTAATTTACACTTATCTATCCAGGAGTAGTTTTTCTCATTACTTACTATCCTGACATAGACGTCTCTTAAGTTAAACCTAACGTGTTTTCCTCCTTCTGGAACTGGCTTTTAACTGATTAGTTTTAACAACAGGTATTACTACGTTATATAACCTTTCTTACTGTAATTAAAGTACTGGACTTAGGATAGGTCTTTAAACTGCTTCTACTACTGTTATTGTTAAGGTTTGTCGCGGTTAGGTCGATTTTAACAGTTTACTATATTAATATCCATTAGTTTAAGGTGATAACTTATTATAGTTAACTAGTTTCCCTTTTTAAGTTTATTTAGCTAGTAAGGAGTTTGTTCTTTTTAGAAGTTCTTCTGATAATGGTGATTATAATACTAATTGTCAGCTTTAATGGCTATCTTAACTAGTTCTTATAAGCGGTCCAGTCGGTCTTCTTAATAAAGATCTCCAGTAACGTGTTCCTTTAGGCCGTTCTAAAATAGCATTACTAAGGCTTTTTAACCAAGTTTAATTTTTACTACTTTTAGTTTAAAGTGTATAAAGAACTTAAGGACTAAAGACGTTTATCTTAAGGCTATAAGCTGCTGCTTAGCCTACTTAGGGGTGTTTAGTTTTTTAAACTTAGTCTGGAGTTAGTTAATAAACACGTTAAAGTCGTCGAAAAGAGCCTAAGTCTCGGGGGCCTCTTTACACGCTCTGTTTATAAAAAGGTTATTAATTATCTTTATATAAGGTTTATATTAGTAAGTAGTTACTCTATTTAGTAAAGCTCTAGTAAACTTAACCTTTCCTTCTTCTTTAAAGAACTGCTTATCGTAGTAAGTAATATAACTCTAGAGTTAAGCTATCTAAGACTCTAACTGTGCAGAGTCTCCTTTAAAGCGTGATAGTAAGGAGAGCTTTACCTATTTCTTCTGCAAGCTTTTAAAGTTATTATTCTCCAGCTCGATAACGTTAAGTTAGGCCTAGAGTTTTTCAATAAAACTAATACGGCTTTTAATGTCTTTAGGGAAGGCTTTATTAAGTTCCTTAACTAATCCCTGCTGGTTAAAGTTTAAGTCTTTAAGGCGTGCAGCTAACTTATCGATAGTAAGGAGTCGAGGCTAAACTTACGCCTCCTTAATCTCTTTACCTTTTCTAAAGGTCGATATATTAATAAGAGGGAGGTAGTATCTAAGAGTTTAATAAATAGCGTTCAGAACTTTCACGTTAGTATTATATTACAACTATTACCTAATATAAGCCTTAAGAAGACTAGCGTAGGCTAAGATAAAACGTATAGCAAGACGTTAATAAGTAAGGGGCGTTCCGAAAACAGCTTATTAAGCTAACACTCCTAGACAGGGGGTTTAATGTTACTGTAAGTTGTTATCACTATAATATATAGAGGTAAGTCTAAACAGTAAGATATAAATGAATAATTGAATACTAACGTAAGGAACTAAAGTCCCTTACAGTAATTGTAGGTATAACTATAGCTATCTATACTAACTAACTAGGAGGTATTTCGTACCTTGCTTGTAGTGTTACGAGTGCTCGTTATGCGAGCACTCTACACCGCGCGAGCATTCTGCTTATAAGGTTTCTCCTGCTCGCGATGCAAGCACTCGGCATGCCGTAAGCAGCACCTTACTGGTCGTAGGGGCTTCAGGTCTTTGCACCCCTAGCCCAGTGCGCCTAGGCGGTGTGCACTGTCTTCTTACACTGTTCCTTCTGCGGGGGATTCGTCGGGCCGCCCCGGCCCAAGTGACGGCCTGCAGGGTCATCACACCTTTTTAAGTAATGGTTGTAACTATTAGACCTGTTTAAGACCTGGCAGATAAGTGGGGGGATGGTAAATTTATAAAAAAAATAAGGGGATATTTTACCATTAAACGTGTATATATAAGCTGTAAGGTTTAAACGGTGGTTAATATTTTTACCCTATTCCCGTTTTAAGACCTGGGAGCTGGATATTTATTATATAGTAAAGTGGTGAAAAGGGAAACTTACCTTTTAAGTCTTTTATAAAAAAAGAACGTTAAAGAGGGGGAATTATATAACGACCTTATAGGCCGTCACTTAAGCTGGAGTGGCCTAATAAATCCCCTATAGAAGGAACAGTATGGGAAGACGGTGTACACTGTCCGGGTATACTGGGCTAGGGGTGTAAAAACCTAAAGCCCTTATAATTAATAAGGTGCTGTTTATAGCATGTTAAGTGCTTACATTATAAATAGGAGAAACCTTACGAGCAGAACGCTTATGTAGTGTAAGGTGCTTATATAACAAGCATTTATAACGTTATAAGTAAGGTACGAAGTACCTTTTAGTTAGTTAGTATAAATAGTTATAGTTATGCCTATAACCACTGTGAAGGACTCTGGTTCCTCACGCTAGTATTTAATTAATTATTTATATCTTACTATTCAGACTTACCTCTGTGCATTATAGTGATAATAACCTATAATGACATTAAACCCCCTGTCTAGGAGTGCTAGCTTAATAAGCCGTCTTCGGAACGCCCCTTACTTATTAGTGTCCTGCCATACGTTCTGTCTTAACCTGCGCCAGTCCTCTCGAGGCCTGTGTTGGGTGCAGGTCGTAATAAGAAGGCCTTGAAAAATATAAAAAAGCTGACAAAATACCAGCTATATATAAAAAGAAAATACCACTTGATAATACTACTTGATGGAATTCGACTTATTATATGATCAAAACAACCCTTGAACTTAAAGATGTAGTTTTATATATATCTAATTTAACTACAAATACTGAGTTTAAAAAATACACTTTAACAAATACCGACTGGGAAGCTTTACAAGAGCTTGCTGATATTTTTATTATATTTGTCAGCCCCACTATTAAACTACAAGGCCAAATATATACTACAATTAATAAAAGCTTATTATTTATTTATCAAATCTATAATAAGCTTGAAAAACAACTACATATACTTGAAGATAAACAAAGATATAATACTACGCTTGAGTATATTCCTAGCCTTATAGAGGCTATAAAAACAGGACTTGAAAAGCTTAAAAAATATTATCCACGAAAACTCAATTCAACAACTATTAAAGAATATAAACCTTATCTTTTTAGTATAGTACTAGACCCAAGGTTTAAGTTATTACACTTTAAAGAACAAGGACTACTACACTTTTACACAACAATATTACAAGATATATCCGCTATATTTAAAGCAGAGTATTTTCGACTTAAAGCTAATTTAAAGGGTAAATCAGCAAATCCAACTATATCTTTTGACGAGTTAATCGAAGATACGTCAGAAGTATTTAACATATCTGATAATTCAGAAGAAGAGCTATATATACAGCCAGAAACTATAGAAGAAGAGTATATAATATATTTTAAAGAGCGAAACGAAGGCGCAAAAACACATCCACTTGACTGGTGGAAGACTAATAGCCACCGGTTTCCTATACTTGCAGTATTAGCAAGACAGTATTTAGCTATACCAGCTACTTCAGCCTCTATTGAGAGTATTTTTAGTATTGGAGGAAATATAATTACTAAGCTAAGAAGTAGCTTGCAGCCTGAAACAGTTAAAGAGCTTATTTTATTAAAGAGCTGGGGTATTAAAGATTTGGAAGAGTTAAATAGCTATTTATAAGAAGAAATAGAACAAGATGATTAGAATTATCTAATAATTGTTTTAATAGCTATCTGTATTTATTATTATTATTATTTTTATTTTAAACGTTATTTTAGTTATATTTTAATTATGTTTTAGTTATATTTTTAGTATTATTTTTAATAATATTTCTAATCTTACCTTTTATAATACACGTCTTATTATTTTCTTAGTATTTTATATAGGGATTTTAGTTTAGTTTAGTTAGTTTAGTTTAGTATTAGTTTTGTATAAAACTAAACTAAGATTTTTTTAGTTTAGTATGTATTAGTTTAGTTTAGTTTAGTACAGTTAAAAACTAAACTAAACTAAACTAAATCACAGCCCTG
>Ga0247760_1003130_pt1 | contig 11185 bp, 13 predicted proteins | sample UWRJL171409R4_FD_179936 | JGI IMG/M metagenome (GOLD analysis project Ga0247760, IMG submission 179936) | Plant litter microbial communities from Arlington Agricultural Research Station in Wisconsin, United States - UWRJ-L171-409R-4 | ecosystem: Environmental > Terrestrial > Plant litter >...
CTTGTTATTGCACGAAGGGAGCCAAAGGGAACTGGCTCCCGAGAGGTAGGCTATATACTGGGTGCTGGGGAGGTCACGTGTAGCTGCTGGTTCCGGGCCGAACCGGCCCCGGTTTGGTGCCGTGACAGTACCCCGGGCTCCAAACGGCAGTTGCCCTCAACTGCCTCCAAAGTTTAGCCCGGCCCGGGATATTCCTGTACCGGGCCCTACTTTATTCTGATATGATCCGTATACCTTCCGTTTCTGATTCGGGTTGCCCCGCGTAACGCTTTGCTGCGTGCCTTCTTTAAATGGCGGCGGGTGCTTTTATAATCCCCGCGCCTCGTTTTGGGAAATTTCCTCTTCTGCGCTTCCTTTAATTCTTCCGCGCTGGTTTTTATTCCGCGCGCGTACCCTTCGTATTCCGTTACGCTTTCGCCCTCGTTTCGTTTTTGTCTCCTGTTTCCTCGTCTAGCTGTTCAAAATGCTGAAAATACCTAAGCTAACTGTACCGTCGACCCCTAAGGGTCGCAGCGCGCGCGCGGCCAAGGCCGTTAATAAGGTGAGTGGATTTCTCGTTTCCTATTCCCTTACGTTCCGCTAACGCTCCGCAGGCTATCCGTAAGGAGCTTGAGGACCTTATTCTTATGGAAGAGTATTTCTGCCTGTGTTGCTTGCGTACCGTTTAGGATACTTGGGTTCCGCTGGCTGATGGGGAGTTTATGGTTTTGTATTGCGGTTATACTTCCGCTATATCGAAGAGTTGCGATTAGTACCGTGACCGCAAGTAGGTTTGCTTGGCTGTATATGTCCCTTGGTTTTATGGTGCTTCGGTTGCTAACCACCCTTTAGCCGAATGCGAACCTAATTCGTAACTCCCGCGAGTTTTTCCAGTTTTTTCGGTGGGTTAAGCTCGTGGCGTGGGAGAAGGATGATGATAGTAACTATATTTGGCCAGCTGAGTCCCGTCTGGCTATTGGTATCGCTCTGAAGACGTTTATAGGTGTGTGGCTTGGGGCTAAGTCTGATTATTGCTCGTTTTATAGTCTTATTAGTACGAAGAAGAGTACTTAGGTGTGTATTTGTCCTTATTTTTATATGGTCCGGTCCTGATCCGCTAATTGTTCGAAGGAGTTTTAGGAGGCTTAGGTAGCCCTAATCGAGTAGCGTCGTTTTATTCGTGCGACGATATTCCCCTATCCGGTTGCGGCTTATATTGCGCCTAAGGTTGTTTGGCTTCGGATTGAGCGTATTTGGAACGATAAGGTGGCGTTCCGCCTGCTACCCGGAGACGAAGGTTATATACGGCTGGTAGTTGCTTGGTCTGTCCTTTCGGGACAGATAGAGGCTATTTTAAACCTAGAGGGTGATGGGGCTGCTCCCGTTTCCCTAGATAAGGTGGATCTTATGGTTCTGCGTCCGTACGAGTTTTAGGTACGGTAGGTTTGGTAGTGGTTCGGTTGTAGTTGTATTTAGGGGGGTTCCCATTGCTTTGGGTTCCTCCCTACGTACTTGTAGTTTTAGTCGGGTACTTAAAATAATTGAGGGTATGACCCTGCTCCGGTATTCCCCGTTGGGTGTCCGATATGTATTTGTTAGTGGTCCGCCGGCGTAGTAGGGTTAGTATCGGTTTTCCGTTTCCGAGGGCGTTTCCGGTATTTTAGTTATTCTGTATTGTTAGGTTGTGCTTGTACTGTATTACTTGTAAACCAGGCCGGGGGTCCTGGCTTGGTGGGGTTTTAGTTGTAGAAGTTTTGGATATCGCTATCGTACCTACGGAGGTTCTCCGCTGGTTCCTAGGTGGGCTAATGTAGCGGCTACTCTACCTTATATTCCAGTCCTCTGGTGGTGTTGTGCGAGCTGAGGATTCTGTTAAAGTATTATTCGTCCTTATCCTTTATTTCGTCCTTATTCCGGGGGCTAGTCGCTGTTGTTACGCCCGTGGCGCGGCGGTTGTATGTCTCGTTGATGACCTTTTGTCCCTGGAGGCCGGTTTGATAATATTTGATAAAAGAGGTATGGAAGGTGGGGAAGAGCCTGGATTCCTTAGGTAGGTTTAGGGTTACTGCTCTGGGGTAGACCGAAATAATCTTATATGGGCCTTGCTACTTGTCGTTAAGTTTTTTTAAGGGGCGCCTGGTTTTGAGGTTCTTGGTGTTGACCCAGATTAGGTCCCTTTCCTGGAATATCCCGGTGTCGGATTGGTACTTATCCGCGTAATCCGCGTGACGTTTTTGGGCTTCGGCTATAAAAGCGCGTACTTGTTTGTAAACCCGTTGGATTCGGTTAGCGACGTTAGTAGCGTTTAGGAATTTCCGTTGCTGCTGGGGGGTTTTAGCGGTAGTCGGGTCGTGGGTAGGTTCCGTTTTTATAACGGGGTGCTATCCGTAGTTGGCGAAGAAGGGGGAGAGGCTGGTAGTCTCGGAGGTTTGGTTATTAGCGGCGAATTCGGTAAGTAGTAGTTAGTTGGCCCAGTTATCTTGGTAGAAGGAATAGAAGGATTTTAGGTATTGTACTAATCTTGCGTTAAAGATTTCCGTTTGGCTATTGGTTTAGAGATGAAACGCTGTCGAGGCCTTTAAGGTAGTGCCTATCCTTTAGCTGAGTTTTTTCCAGAAGGTAGAGATAAATTGTATACCTTTGTTGGAGATTATGAACTGTAGTACGCTGTGGAGCTGGTATACGTCCGAGACGAAGGTATCCGCGAGTCCCTCCGCTGTTGTGTCCGGTATAGGGATAAAGTAGTGTATTTTTGTAAGTTGATTGATTACGATTAATACGTGGGTAAACTCGAGTCCCTTGTATTTATAAGGGGGGAGTGGTCCGATATAGTCTACGGAGATATTGGTCCAGGGCTGGAAGGGTATTGGGAGCGGATTTAGGAATCTGAGCGGGTTGGTTTTAAAGCTTTTGGTTTTAGCGTATAAGTTGCAGCCTTAGATAAAGGTAGCGGTGTCGCGGGATATCCGTAGCCAGAAGTATGACCTGCGCAGGATGTTGTATGTTTTGAAGCGGCTGGGGTGGCCCGCGGGTGCTGCGGTATGGCTCTGGTGGAGGATTTAGAATCGGATGTCGTTGACCGGGGGGATATAGAGCCTATTGCGGTAATAGACCTTCCCTTAGATTACCGTATAGTCGGCTATAGCCGCTTTGAACTCCTGTTTGATTAGTTTGGGGAATTTTCTATAGTTGGGGTCCTTGATAGCGGCTTGGATTATCTTTGCTATGTTGGAGGACTTGTATGTTGCGTTGATATGCTCGTTGATATGGCGGGATGTATCGAGGGCGAGTAATCTAAGGGGGGGGTTTGGGCCGGTGCCGGGTTGCCAGAGGGACGGGGGCAGGAGGGTGCGGAGTCTATTTGCAATCCGGTTATTAGTAGTATCAGAGGTTCTGGGGGTATCGCCCAGTATACGTGTAAGTACGTCGGGTATCGTGGCTTTTTTACCTAGCTTGTAGGTAATTTGGAACCGGAAATTGGAGAGGAATTCTGACTAGTGGATTTGGCGCTGGTTTAGGAGCTTGGTGGTAGTAAAGTGCTCGAGGCTTTTGTGGTCCGTGATTACCTCGGTTGCGTCCTTAAGGCCTTGTAGTTCTGGTTTTTATTCCTCGAATGCCTTAATAATGGCTATTAGTTCCTTGTCGTAAATCTCGTAGTTGTACTCCGCGGGTATGTATTTAGCTAAGAAGAACGTAACGGGGTAGAGTTCTCCGGTTTCGTTATACTGGGAGAAAACTCCTTTGGATGCCTAGTTGGAAGCGTTGACTTCTATAACCGTTCGCCTTTTAGGGTCGAAGTAGTTTAGGACCAGTACCGAGACGAAGGCAGTTTTTAACTTATAAAATGCTTAGAGTACTTCGTTTGGAAGTGCCCCTGGTTACTTCTCGTTGCTTATGAGGCTGGTTAGTAGTTATGCGATTTTTAAGAAGTTCCTAATAAATCGTTGGTAAAAGTTCGCGAAGCTTACGAAGCGCTAAAGGTCCTTTAGTGTTTCGGGGGGCTTCTAGCTAGTGATGGTGCTAACTTTCTCGGGGTTTATTTTGATACCAGAGGTGTTGATGATGAGGCTAAGGTACTTAGTCTCCTATACCCCGAACTTGTACTTCCTAATATCAATGGTAAGTCCTGCCTTAATAAGTTGCTATATTACTTTCCGTACGTACTTGCGGTGTTCCGCTCGTATTTTGCTAAAGATAAGGATGTTGTTTAAGTAGGCCGTGACGAATTTATCGAGTATATCGAATAGCGTATGGTTTATATAGTATTGGAAAGAGCTAGGTGCCCCTATTATGCCAAAGTTTGCTATAAGGTATTCGTAGAGGCCGAACCTGGTGATGAACGCCGTTTTCTATTCGTTTCCGGGTACGATACGCAGCCGGTTAAACGCTGTAGTAATGTCTAGCTTGGTATAATATTTAGCGCGGTTGAGCAAATCCAGCGTTTCGCGGATAAGTGGTATGGGGTATCTGTTTTTAACTGTAATATTATTTAATCTACGATAGTTTACGTAAATTCTGATCCCCCCCCCCGGTTTCCTGGTGAGGAGGACGGGGGCCGTTGCCGATAAGGTGCTGGGGCGGATGAAGCCCTTGTTAAGGTGTTTGTCGAGGTATTTTCTGATGACGCGGAGCTTTGGTACTAATATGGGTCTCGCTTGGTAGTTTGGTGGTATTTTACCTATTATAATCTCTATTTGGTAGTTGAAGGGGCGGTAGGGTGGTAGGGTTTCGGCTTTGTTGGGTTGGAATGTTTAGATAAGGTTGTGGTATTCCGGTAGCAGCTATGCTCTAATCTCTTCGTCGGTTGTAAGTAATTTACTTTGCAGATATTTTTCAATATCCTCTTCTTTTACTGCCCGGAGCTATGGGGCCTCCTTGATCCAGCTTTGGAAGGTACGGAGTTGTGGCCTGATGGGTTCCGCGGGCTTTTCGCTAAAGAGGATGGACCGGAGCGTTATTAACGTAGTAGCGAGGACGATATTGTTAGCGGATTTTAGGTTAGGCTGGTCTAGTAAGGTGTTTGGGGTTGTACTTGTAATGGCGTAGAGGGCGGCGAACGACGTTTTAAAAACTTCCGTACCTTTGCCTTTTACTGAAAAAAGGAAAAATGCGGCGTTAAGGAGGGCGATATTAATTGTGGGTGCTAGGTCGGGTTCGTGTAGGGTTGGGGCTAGTACCGGGTTGGGTCCGGTATAGTCTGTGGCGTGGATGGTATAGCCGTATATAGTAAGGGATCCTGATGCTTAGTCGATAGTTAGGTTGTGGTGGCGTAGCTATGGTAGGCCGAGGATGGCGTTAGGTTTATTTAGTGGCTAGACGTAAAGTGAGAGGCGCTTGTAGAATCCTTTCAGGTTATGGTTGAGGAGGTAGTATTTCGTAACTGTACCGGCCTTGGTTCCGTCCGTAAGCCGAAGGATCCGGGGGCGGGGGAGTTTGTGGCGGGTAAAGTTGCGTTGTGTCGAGTAGGGTTTGTTAATAAATCCGTAAGGAGAGTACTTTTAATTAACCATAACGCTGGCGTTAGCTAGTTACGTTTTTAAGGTGGAAAGTTTAAAGGGGAGAGTAAATATTGGGTTTAGTCCTATGGAATATAGATATAGGTTCTTATTTTCCCTTTTTCTCGTAACTTAGTTGGGCCTTTGGCGGTAACGATCGTTAGAGGTTAGGCTTTTCCCGCGCTGGTAGTATTTATTACCGGCCCGTGGGAGTTCGGGGGCCTACTCGGGTACTTAGGCGTTTAGTGTCCTAGTTTTCCACAGTATATGCAAAGGTTATTATCGCGGCGGCGTTGCCGTTCCTCCGCTATTAGTTGCCCCCGCCTGAAACTGGTTGCGCTAAGGTCTATAGTATTTGGGTTGGTGGTTGGGGTGTTCGTAATTGGGGTTGGCGTGGTGTTAGTTTGGGTGCGGTAGTTATTATCTGAGATGTTGTTGTGGATTCCGCGGAATAGGATTACCTATACGTTAAAGTCGTTAATAGCGGGGAGCGCGGTATTATTAACGGTTGCGTCGCGGTATAGTTTGGCGATTTTACTGCGGAGTACTTCTACCTTTTCGCGGTTATCTTTTTTAGTTAGGTTTCCGAGTCGGATTAGGGTGGAGATAAAATTGGGGTAGATTCGGCCTTTTATCGTTAGTAAGGTGAAGTTGCGGAGGGCTTAGGCGTAGGCGTTGTATGTAATGTAGATGGTATCGAGGTATTTTGTAATGTCCTCCCAATCGTCGAAAAGCTATATTTCCGGGATATTTGGGTTGTGTAAGATGTCGTTAATGTAGTTCCGAATCGTAGCGTACGCGTCGTTTGTAAGGCGTTGGGCGGTATATAGGATACGGTCGAGTAGGCTAGAGTAGGCGTATCGGTTAAGTGTGAGTTTGTTCGTAAGTGTAAATTTCCAGTTAACGTATTCTTCCTATCGACGCCTCGGGTCCGAGGTCTGGCTATTAAAGTACTTTGGGTTAGTACCGCGGGCCTGTAGCGTTTCGTAGACGATAATGGAGGGTATCTATGCTGGGGGGCCCTATTGGGTGCTAGGGTTGAGGTTTATACTAAATATCCGTTCTGTAAAGTTAGGTGTGTATAGACCTGGTATAAAGGTGGGTATTTAGCTGTGTAGGATGTTGTTCTGGGTGGTAAGGTTGTCGTTTTCGGCCTTATAGATATTCGCGGTGTATTTGAGTGTTTGTTAGTAGCGTTCCGTTTGTTTTAGTGCTTCCTTACTTTCCTGGAGTTATATCTATAGTTTTTTATTAGTAAGTTGGAGGGCGGCTTCGCGTTTAATAGCCTTGTTTCTTTATTGCGTTAGGATTTTCGTAAGGGTTTTCCCGTTGTTGAGGACTTTCTGGAGATCCTTGTAATAATCCCGTAATTCGGTTTCTAATTGTTCGGATTCCTTTCGTTGCCGTTCCGCCTCCTTAATCCGCTTGGTTTCCGTTTGTAGACGGGTTATTAGGTTATTAATAGCGTTGTTAATTGTATTAAGGAAAACGAGGTAATTAGTAATTAATTCGTCGGGTTCGCTAAGGGTATGGCGGGCTAGGAATGCTAGGTTTAGGGGCGTTCTGGTTCGGGGGTCCTTTACGTTTTTAAGTAGGTATCGGAATTGGGGTTGGTCCGTAAGGACGGTGTTTACGTCTACCGGTTCCTGGGATTATTTGTTGGGGGTTTCTGGGTTGGGGTCGGGGCTGGCTGGTTTAAATCCGGTTTAGTCGGGGCTGGACGGGTCGGAGTCGGGTGGGTCGGGACCAGGGAACCCAAGTCCGAACTTAGCTATTATAGGTATAACGTGGTACTAGTATACGTATTAGGCGAGGCGTAGTAGGTCCTGGGCGGGTCCGGGCGCGGGCCGTAGGATCGGATGGAGCGCGTTAGTGTACCCCGGTAGAGTCTGTCGGTAATTAGCTGCTAGAGTTACTGTAGTTGTTGCTGGTTAAAGGTCCGTTGGGGGTTGGGGGGGTTTTGTAGCTGGAAGTCTGGTGGGTTCTGGGTATCTGGTTGTTAAGGTTGTTCTTAGGGGTATATTCGTAATGCGGTTTGGTCTCGTATATGTTCTGGGTTACCGCTCCGGTTCTATAGTAGGTCAGTACCGTTTCTTGGTAGGTTCTGGCGGGAGGAGTGATCTGGGATAGGAAAGGGCCGGTGACGATTACTGCTCCCGAGAGGTAGGTGCAATAAACTATCACGGTGCCAACCTCAGGTCTGGGGAAAGAGACTTGTTATTGCACGAAGGGAGCCAAAGGGAACTGGCTCCCGAGAGGTAGGCTATATACTGGGTGCTGGGGAGGTCACGTGTAGCTGCTGGTTCCGGGCCGAACCGGCCCCGGTTTGGTGCCGTGACAATTGGGTCCTATAAAATATAAATATAAATCCTCCGTTCTATTCGCTTTTATAAACTATATAGCACTTTAATAGCAACTATTATTAGGGGCTAGGCTTTTTTTTATTCCAGTACCTTTTTAATCGCCTTATAATTCCTTACTATATAAGTTAAGGCGAAGTACCTAACTTTACCGTAATATAAATAGAGGTTATAATCCCGTTGGTATTATTTTTCTTTAATTGTAAAGGGTTTTCTAAATATACTAACTTTATTAAAATTTATAATATCGCTAGTAGTAGCGGATTAATTATAGGCGGGTGTTAAGGCGGCATTAATCCGGCTATAGTACTAGTTATTTAATATATTCTTATAAATTACGTAAAATAGTTTAACCTATGCGTTGAAGGCGTTAGGGGCGGGAAGGTTTATATTACCTATAGTAACATCCCGGTAGGTTTTTGAGATTTTGCTACGGAGTACGTTAATTAATTTTAATTAGGTCTTCTTAGTAAGGTGGCCTAACTTAATAAAGGTTAATATAAAGTTGGTAAAGGACTAGTTTGCTATTAATAGGTTTTTAAAGTCGCGGAGGGCTATAGTATACGTATTATAAGTTATATAAATAGAGTTTAGGGTTGTAATAATACCGTTCCAATCACTATACACCTATTAGGTAATATAGTATAAATTAGCTATAATATAGTTAATTGTATCTTAAATTGCTACGTATATTTCGCCGGAGAGGTGCTGGGCGGTATAAAGGAAGTAATTAGTGGGGTTAGGGTAAGTGGAACGGTTAATGGTAAGTTTAACGGTAAGGTTGGATTTTTAGTTAATATATTCCTTTAAGCGGAGTTTCGGATCCTTTATTAGGCTGTTAAAAACAGTAGGATCCGTACCCCAAATACGTAGTAATTCTCTAATAATTACCCTAATACCTAAGGCGGAGGGTACTAGGGCTGCGGTTTATACCGCGGCCCGGAAAGTCTGGATTTCGGTTTTTAAAGCCGCGATTTTAGGTACTTATTTGGCTTATACTTTTTCTAACGCCTTATTACGCACCGCTTGCAAATTTGCAAACGTTTCAGCAACGGTTTATACTTTTTTTAATACTTTATTAGTAGCTTTTTAGGCTTTAAGTTCCCTATAATAGTTAATTAAGGCGCTTTTAATATACGTAAATACCTAATATAAGTTATTCTTATTAGCTACGGGGAGTCTTAAAAGGAAGGTAAGGTCTAGGGACCTAATTATATTAGGGCCGGGGAGGTTTTAAATAAGTTTAGTAATTTTAGGAAATTGCTTTATTACTACGGTAAGACTCTCCCGGGGGACCTAGGTTTTAGTTTTTATTATTATAATTAAAGCTAAGGGGTAGGGTGGTAGTAGGTTGGTATTAGGTTGGGGTTAATATAGAGTTTTAAGGGTTAATAAGGCTAGTGAGAAAACGGGTTAAGGCGTTCTGGGGTATAGATAGGGAGGGGGTTAGGACTTCGCTATAAAACTTATTGGTAATTACGTATTAGGTAGTTACTATAATAATACCAAGGTTGTTGGGTAATTGGGGGGTTTTCCGGGGTATGGGGGTTTAGTAATTAGGTTTTTCTAAGTAATGTATTTAGGGTATTTTCGTGAGTTTTCATAGTAAATTCAGGTTTTTTTATAATTATAATTACGGTATATTCTAAAGTAGGTTAGTGTCGTTTTAAGGTTTGGTTTGGGTTAGGAGGAGTGCTTTAGATGAGGTTAGTAATGGTTACTACTCCTGTAACTAGGGCGAGGACCAGAGGTCCTCTGCGATGTAAGATTAATAATAATAATAATAATTAGTACGTAAAAGGTATAAGGAACTTATAAAATAATTAATAATAATAGAAATTAGCTTATAGGCGGTACGAATAATAAATATAATAGCAACTTATTACTTAAAATTAGTAAGTTGAAAAGAGTTAGTAAGTACTAAAGCCATAGCGAATACGTAAAAAGGTATATATAAAGATATATATTTAATTATATATTTAATTAAAACCCATATAGTATTAGTAATGGTAAGAGCCCGGAACTGTATTGGGAATAAACACACTGTACAGCACTTGTGCTGTACAGCAGCATAACAATGCTGTGCAGCAGCATAATAATGCTGTGCAGCCTGCTGCACAGCACAATAAGGCCCTGCAATAAAATCTCGTATTCTACCACACTAAGAACGCCACAGCGCTTTAGCGCCTCGGTACCTCGGCCTTCGGCCTCTGCCAGAGGCCGATGGGCCGAGGGTCATAACTATAATAACCACGGCTCGCCCTCTCTTAGATAGAACAATCAAGCACTCATCCATCTTCTTCTCCATGACTTGCCTCCATCACTATTGTGACCCATAGCTTCATTAACAAACTGCGAAAAGTAAGTAAAAACCCCCGAAGGAGTAGCGAAAACGCGTAAAAGAAGTATTATTGGGTTGTAAATATTTATAAAGCTTTTAATAATTATTAATATAAATACTGCTAACGTAGGAATAATAGGGGCCGCGAGGATAAAGATTAGTAAAATTGTAAAAATTAGTAAAGGTAATAAGTAATGGTAAAGTACTTACGCGGTAATTATATAATTTTACGTAACGGTTTTAACCCTTAAAAGCGAGGTATTAGTATTAAAGCTGGAAGTTATAATATATAAGTAATAGATAATAATAAAAAGAAGAAGAAAATAAGGGAGAAAACCCCCTTATTTATAGGTAAAAAAAAGGCGAGAATTTACGTTTATATATTATATTTGCTTAATAGGTAACGAAATTACCCTAATTAAACGAAAATACAATATTAAATAAAAATATACTAATAATACCCTTATAACCTTTTACTTAGAGTTTAATAAAGGCAAATTAATAATAATACTATTATAAAGAAAGGTATAACCTACCCCCCTCTTCCTTTTTCCTTTTTTTCTATCTAAATATATTACTAATACTATAATAGTATTATTATTATAATAGCCTCCTTCCCGTAGTATAAACGAAAGCGAATTAAAAACGAGGTAAATTATAAAAAGAGAAAGAAGCAAATTACCTGTAAAAAAAGGCTATTATCTAAATTGCGGGCAAGCCAAAAGCGAGGTAATAAATATAAAGGAAAAAGCCCCCCCCCTTTTACCTCCTACCTTCCAATAACAATATAATATAATTGTTGAAATTACAGCCCAGTTGCCCTGTAGCTACAGCACCCTTGGGTGCTGTAGCCTAGTTGATCTACTGCCCTGGGAGTGCTGCCGACTGCACTATGGTAAAGTACAGTCACCACAACCACGGGGAGTTGGTGTTGTGGTTCAGGGGGGCTGCCAAGCCCCCTGGACCCACTGGAACCCACTAGAACCGACGGGGAGTTCCGGGGACCCACT
>Ga0247760_1003132_pt1 | contig 11178 bp, 9 predicted proteins | sample UWRJL171409R4_FD_179936 | JGI IMG/M metagenome (GOLD analysis project Ga0247760, IMG submission 179936) | Plant litter microbial communities from Arlington Agricultural Research Station in Wisconsin, United States - UWRJ-L171-409R-4 | ecosystem: Environmental > Terrestrial > Plant litter >...
CTCTAGCTTCTCTGGGGTCGCCTCGTCGCCCTCACCCTTTCTCTTCACCGCACCCCCACGTAGCGTCTGTCCCTGGCCCGCAAAATGCGGCTGCTTGGCGACAGCGGCTTCGCGTTCCTTGTCTGCTGCTGTCTTCACAGGGTTAATCTCATACCCAAGGAATAGTTTGTTTGTTGGAAGGCGTAGTGGTAGTGGCCCATTCCGCTTCTTCTGGAGACCGAGATCTTTGAGAATATTGCTCGATACACCAGCTACGGGGGTTGACGGCTTGGGCGTTGACACCTTGCTGCCTTTTTTGGCCGCGAGTCTTTGGCCTTCACCAAGGAAATTTCCAACCGTTGTCGCTGCAGAACCCGGGGCGATGGCGTCGTAGTTGATTGCTTGTGCCATGGTGCCCTGACTGTGCAACAACCCACCAGCTGGCAGTCCAGGACCTGCGCCCCTCCCACTGCGAGGGGTGCTGGTGCCGCTGCCCCGTGACTGCCGCTCGGGCTCTACGTAGCCAACAGGAGGCGCGAACTCGACGCTGACATCTGTCTCAATCATACTGACACCCATCTTGGCCGTCTCGGGCTTCACATCGAGCACGGCAATGTCGTAGACTTCGTCGTTGTACTCAAAGTTGAAGACATCTCCTTTGGTAAGGGCCGCAAAGTTTCTGAACGCCTTCTCGAGAACTGCTCGTGGGTCGCTGATGTCGAGGAAGTTAACTGATTGGGGCTGAAGCTTGACCAGCCTAGCAAGCTCGAGGGAGGTCGTCTTGATCTGTATCATGTCGCCAACATCTAGTTGGAGAGTTTGCATCATCTGCATCAGGTCAGAATCCTTCCTAGAGCCCACACAGCGATTCTGAACCTACCCATTGCGGAATATAGGCTCTTCCCTCCTCGGCGACGAACTCGAGCACGCCGGCATGTGTGTGCTTCTCTTTCTCGCCATTGATAAGCTCCAGCATGATAGGCCACTGGACGTGTAGCCTCGAAACCTTGTCAAGAGCCGAGGGCGGGAGGAGGATTTTGGAGCCGTAGTTGAGTTCGGGCCGCTCGGCACCAGGTGCCATGACAAGGGGATAGCATCTGTAGTACTCGTCAAAACGCTGAGTGCCTCGTTGTCGCATGTTGCGGCTCATTTGAAAGAGATGTTCAGAGTTTCTGGGGTCAAAGTCTGGCCCGAAAGTTGGATTAAACTGCGTTGGTGATGTTAGGCTCGGAGATCGCGATGGCGGGGCAGTGGATGGGGTCTGTATTGACAACTTACCATCGTGGTGATATGGTCGCCGATTTTATTCCGTGGTTGGAGCTAGCAGAGATTCCCATAAAGCGGAAGACCTTTATGAGATCTCAGGTTTCAGGGTTCTTTTATGGCAAATTTTTCTGCTTGTGTTTGATGCTTGCGAGGCTTTGATATGGTGTGGAAGGCACCAGAGGGTGACATAACCACCAAACTTCTAATGCCTGCCGCCGAGGTGTGGTGGGGCAATACAGGCAGGGGTCAGGGTCTCCTGTGCAAGCCTGGGCTCAAGTGATTTGTGGCGCAAGTGGCTTGAAAGCGCTTGGATTTGAATCCAGCCAAGTTCGGCGACACAGCCAAAGGCACCCGTGCAGTTTGTCCGTATTTCAGCTGAAATATTTCTGCATATCGCTGAAGTTTAGGTGTAACAAGCTCCATCTGGATACCTTGGTTTCTCCCACCAGCCACACTCGAGATGCAGCGCTGAAGCTGTCTGACGTCAAAGCTCCACGCCCCTGTAACTTCTCGGCTCTGCACACCTTAGTTCCTGCAAGCCCCTCCACCCAACCTCAACCCCGAGAGATACACGAGAGATGTCGTCCAGATTTTCAGCAGCGCGACCAAAACGAGCGGGTGAATCCTTTGCACGGGCGCACCATGGCGAAGAAGAAGACGGCTCCAGCTCGTCTTCGGCCAAAAAGGTCAGGTTCGACATCCGGAACCCTTCAGCCCTCGCGCCAAGTGTCCAAGATGACGATGGCGACGTCGACGACGGGACGCTCGCAGCCGATGTTATTGGCGGGGCTCGGGCGACGAAGCGCGGCGCTGTTAATATCGACGGCTATGATTCCGATTCTGATAACGAGACCTTCAACGCGAGGGCTGAAGCTCGAGTGAAGAAAGGAAAGGAAGCAGAAGATGTTGATCTTGCTGATGTGATGGACAACTACAACTCAAAAGGCAGTGGCGCCATAAATGGAGGCGATGACGACGATGAAGTGGACATGTTTGGCGGCGGTAACGGCGACGATGATGACGACGATGGCACGGCACGAAAGGGCAAAGGCTACAAAAAGGACAAGGAAGTTCGGTTCCTCGGTGATGATGACATTGAAGGCCAAGAGTTATCCAGTAAAGGTGGAGGAACCGTACAACTCGGCGATGACGGGAGTAGCGACGATGACGAGGCAGAGATTGCTGCAGCAATTGCCGAAGAGGCCGTGGACGAAGAAGTTGGCCTGGGAGGGTTGAAAAAACATGCCCCTAAGATCGACGCCTTCAACATGCGCCAAGAAAACGAAGAGGGCGCCTTTGACGAGGCCGGCAACTACATCCGGAAAGCTGCCGACGCTGATGCTGTGCATGATCGGTGGTTGGAAGGAGTGAGCAGAAAGGAGATTAAGAAAGCAGCCCAAGCGCAAGAGAAGCGGGACGCCGAACAACGCCGGAAGCAGCGAGAAGATGACAGCATATTAACTGGAGACCTGCTCAAACATCTAATCCTGAAGCTGGAAATGGGAGAAACAACCCTAGAAGCACTCGCAAGGCTTGGAAAAGGGTTGACGAAGCCCAAGAAAATACCAAGGTGGAAGCAGAAGAAGACGAAGAACGGTGGAGATGCTATGGACGTCGATGCGGAGAAGGAACCCGACGAACCTAAGCAGGCTAAGATTAAGCAGGTCATTGAAGAGATCACAGATTGTGCGGACAAATTACTGGGAAGAGACTATCCCAACATTTACGACACCGAGCGGGAGCGACTGGTGAGGATATACCGCAATGAGGCCGGCGAGGACTGGGTAGAACCGCCGGAGCAAGAGGATGACGATGAGAGTTATGCTGCTTCCGCCGAGACCAAAATGTGGGAGTTTCGGTGGGTTGATGGACGCGACAGTGCCGAAAAACAAGGACCATTCGATGGCCGGACCATGCAAGCGTGGCAGGATGCCGGGTACTTTGGCGAAGGTGTCGAATTCCGGCCCGCAGGAGACGAGGGCGACTGGACGAGAGTGTCCACGTTTGTATGATTTGATAAGTACCTACCTAGTAAACTGATACCCAACACGGCGCATCGTCGTAACCTGCTTGAGCTCATTTACGCTGGCGGAATTGGCCAGGTGATTGATTTCTCTTCGCATCTACTGCGCCTGATGTAGTACAAATACACTGAACCTGTTCTCTGCAAACGTTTTACCCTACCGAACGCCTGACATAAACCTCCGACTGCATATCTAGCTAGTATCCATCGTTTCGCCTGCGTGGCCATTCGTGACAAAATCCACAGTGCCGTCGTTGCCGATCAGCCGCTTCTCGGATTCAGCCACAAACTTGACGCTCCTGGTGGGGTCGTAGAAGAGCTTGAAGCTTCGTTTGACGTCTTCGATGCCGACTTGCTTTGCCCTTCTCTTGGCGGAGATTAGCTGCGAGGTAGTAATTAGATTACTGGCATAACGCAGTCCCGCCTCCTGGCCAATCTTGGTGAGAAGTGCAAGAGCGTCAGGGGTAAGATCGACTTCTTCCTCCTGGGCTCGAATCGAAAGAATCTGCGTGATCTCATCCGGACCGTAGGCGTGTGTGTTGATGATGGACACTCGGTCGAGGAAATCCAGGGGCAATCCGTGGGGGCTCTTATAGTCGGTACCCCGGATGCGAGAGTGCCCTCTATTGCTGGCCATGATGACAATGGGTGCGAGATCAGACTCGAGCGCGCGGTTAACATATGAGAAGCACTCAATGTCGAGCATGTGAACCTCATCAATAAACAATACACCAGGAACGATCTCGGCCTTGCCCTCCTCCTTCCACTCGGCGACCTTGGTGTTGATTTGGTCCCGAATCTCGCTCCGGATTTCACCTGTGTCACCTGAGAACAGTGCTAAGAAGCCTTGCGTCCTGGAGTTGATGACATCGATCTCGTGCAATGTGACGGTGTGGACGACCTCTTTCCGCTTCTGCAGCTCGCCGTCGGGGCACTGAAGAAACTTAGTGTCAACTCCCATGGCATCGTAATCACGCGACCTCGCGTAGGACCTGCCAAGCTTGGTGATCTTGCCCGAAGATTTGTCGATGGAGATGATATCACCCGCCATCACACGCTCCTTGGTCATGGCGTCAATCATCTTGCTGCCCATGTCGTAAATAGCTTCCATGTCGGTGGTCTTGATGGTCAGCTTGCCCTGTTTGGCGCCGCCTGTGACGCTCCTGTCGATTTGGATCTCGACCACCTCGCCTTCCATTATCTCGCTCTCCTCTTTGATTCTGACGCCGATCGACTTGCGGAAAGCTTGTGTGAGTGCTTCAGTCTTGGACATTTCTAGCGAGAAGATCTCGGATGCAGCGAGGGTAGTAAATGGAACGTCTGCGCCGAGGGACTGGGCCATGCCCATGGCAATGGCTGTTTTACCAGTGCTAAAGAAGCCCATTTGTTAGAACGGACTGTATGGATCATGGATCATGGCAAAATATTCTTTCATACCTTGGAGGGCCGGCAATCAGCACGGCGCGGCCCGCAATTTTCCCCTGTTTTATCATCTCTAGAATGACTGCGGCGGCCTTGCGCGCCTTTTGTTGGCCGACAAGGCCCTGCGATGCAGGCCTTGGCTCGAGTGTGTCGGCATCAACTCCGAGCCCTCGAATGTGAGAATGAGCGGCGATGAGGTTCAGCCCCCTGAGCTCTTTGCTCTCCGAAACGGTGACGACAGGCTGTATTCATTATGTGTCAGCAGTGCTTCTTGAGAAAACATACGATTAATACTTACTGCTGCCATAATGCGCGTGGTGATGGGTTGCCTCGCGATGCTTTGGTTTGGCAAACACTCTTCGGACCGACGCCCACGAGGCTGAGAAATTAGAGTCGCGCTGTCCAACTGCCAAGATCTGACCCTGTGGCTGAAAACTGACAGCTCCCGCTGCGACAAAGGAGCCACGGATCTTGAATAACTTAAAGGGCTAGCCAGTGTTCCACAAGGGGCATGGCGTGATGGATCCTTCCTGCGTGCCAGGTAATAGCCTAACGTTATCAGGCTAGCGCATGCAGTGGCCCCCCACTCAGGCCCTGGACAACCATGCGGTGTGAGGGGAAGGCGCGTTGAGGATCGACTACGCGCTAGTTAACTCGGGTTTTCCCAAGTCGCTGCCCGATCAAAAGTCGCTGTCCGCACTTTGACTAGAGCCCAGATCCTGCTCGGCGCTGAAGGACGTTTCCGAATTCCGGGCTAACTTTCGGGTCCAGCTTTGTTCGCCCAGCTCCTTTTTTTTTTTTCCATCTCTGTGGGATTTGGCAAAACCGGCCCGCTCTCCACCGGATTGCACAAAACCTGTGAGCTTACAAAACCTTAAACTTCCTACCTCTCACCTCGCCGCCCGGTCGCATTGCCGAGGCCGGGACGTCGCAGTTACCGAGCCTGGACCCAGGTACCACTCACGGTGATCACGACTTAACACCAAAAAAAAGGGTATCAGCAGAGGCAAGGGACACCACGTCGGAAGGCCTCTTCATCTGCGATTGGACGACTGCGCATCGCTGCTCTGGACAGGAGACCTTACGAAGTACTTTCACTCACAACAACCCTCGTAGTCCTACCGCTTGTTTTGCGACCCCTGTCGAACCCTTAACCGCTGACGGACGAGCGAACCTTGTGGCAAGCCTCCATGACAACCTATCAGCACCGTGTCACGCCTGGTTGACGGCCGATCCGACGACCGTAGTCTTTATCATCACCCCAAGACTACCCTCGCCGCTGTCAAAATGACGTCGTACCGATCTTCAGACCGATCCTCAGATGCATATGCTAGACGTCCAGACGAGGACCGCCGGCCCTCAGACCCGCGCGACCGTCGCCGCGATAGCTACGGCCGAAGTTTTTCTGACTCCTACGATCGTCACCGAGACCGCAACCGAGATGGTAGTCCGCCGAGGGACCGCGAACGTGATCGCGAAAGGGAACGTGAGCGTGAGCGCAGTTCTGCTCACGAGAAGACTCGGGACTCGAGCAAAATGCCACATACAGGGCCAAAGCCAGATCTAGCCGCAAGTCGTGGTGGCAAACCTTGTAAGCCGCCTTCTTTTCTTTGAAGGCGCTACAAACCAGCTGTTCAACTTTTCCGCGGATACTGGACTAACCTCATAGCATAGCTTCGTCTTCTGCTAGTCCCACGAATATCGAAGGTACAAACCGCCCCGAAGCCTTTGCGAAGACAGTTGGGAACTTCTTGGACAAATTTGAGCCACTAGTGGTTGAGAGAGCGAAGCTTTCGTGGCACAAGGACCAGTTGAACAAGGTCCAGAAACAGAGAAAAGCAGAGTACCAAAAGATGGTTATCAAACACGCCGATTTCCCATCTATTCCTGAACTGCAAAACAAATTCAGGGCTCGAGATGATGAACAGCTCGAGACAATCAAGGGGTTTGAGCACAAGTCAGCTCAGAAGTTGGCCTCCTTGCGGGACTCGCTAGTCGTGGACTTAGCCCGAATCGCCTCGCTCTTCGATTTTCCAGGACCGTCAGACTCCAAAGACCCAGATCCAGACCCATTGATAAAACAACTCGAAAGTGATGTCATGGCCCTCAAGGACACTTTTCAGCAGCAAGAAAGCACCTGCAAGGCCCTCCAGAGTCGAGTTGATGAACTGGAGGGCCTAAATGCAGAGCAACAAAAGAGCTTTAAAGAGGACCACCAGATGATAGAGCAGACGTTCTCACAACAAATCCATAAATTGCGCGAGGAGCTTTATGCAGAGCAGGCGACTACGGCCCGGGCTCAGGAAACAAAGTTCAGGCAAGAGTTGTCGGAAAGAGATGCGATAATAACTGGACTCCTGGAGAAACAACGTCAGGAGTTACTGAACGAATCCGACAAGGCAATAGCGAGCGAAGTGGAGACATTACGGGAGGAAAATGCCGCCCTGCGGTCCGAAAGTGTGTCATTGCGGACCGAAGTCCTCGAGACAACGAGGACAGCCCAACAACTTGCCGAGAAGCTCGGGCAGCAAATTCAAGAGACCAACAAACTCCGCGAGGCTGTCGGCGGCTTTAGTGAGCAAGTTAGTGAGCTTAAGATACTGGTTGGTGACCACCAGAACAAACTCATGCACATTGACACGCTTATTTGGGATGAGATGGCTGAGATCGCCTCTTTTGCCTTCCCAAAGCTCCAAGAAGGTGTTGATAACCTACAAGGCGAAGTTGAACAGCTCCGCCAATCGCATGCACTTTTGGCAGGAAGAAAGGAAAGCGAAAGAAGCGGATCACCAGCTCTCAGCGTCGCGTTGGAAAGCTTATTAGCAAAAAGGACTAGCGAATTTGGCGACCGAGTCTTGGACAAAGTTGGGGTGTGGGTAGATGAATTGCGAAAAAGCGTCAAGTCCCTTGAGCAAAAACAAACAGATGCCCGAGGGGATTTTGAGGCTCTCAACCAACGAAACGCGGGTCTCCAAGCAGAGGTGAAATCACTGGGGCAAACTGCGCCCAGTAGCAGCGCGGGCGGCGCGGGTTCTGAGTATTCTGAGTTGAAGGAGCAGTATTGCAAGCAAGATGAGGAGATCAAGAAACTCAAGGAGGATCTGGCGCAAAAGACGAATTTCCTCTCCCACCAATTCTCGATACTCCAGGGCCAGTATAACAACTTGACCACTAGGGAGCTGGCGCAGGCAGTCCTGGGGCAGCTGGAACAGCTTTACCCAGAACCGCGAAAGATTGTTGCTGACATCAGCCAGCTGAACGAAACGACTGAACAGATAAAAAAGGAACAAGCTGAGCAGGTATTCGAAGTGAAGGCAGCAAAACAAGTAATTAACGACCTCAAGCGCCAACTTGATGGCATGGTGTCGCCCGTTCTCGATACGTCCGAAATGCTTTCAAGCAACAAGAAACGGAAGCTTGAGAGTGCTCAGAGCCCCAATGGGATTGGTGCATGTCCAAAAGTCAATGGCGTTCATGTGGTAAATGGGAGCCGCTTATCGGCCCCGAAATAAATAGGTGGCGTACTGGAGGGGTACCGGAGTATGAAGACAAAGCTTCTGGAGTGTGGATGATAATGTGGAAATAAATACGCTGTGGTCGTCTCCTTAGGTTGTGGATTCGTGGACTTACTTAGGGTCCGGCAACATACAATGCGGCGTTGAGTTTAGCGAATCAATTGTTGGAGCATCTTTGCTATTGTGTGCTTGAGCAATAAGCAAGTGGACCATAGCAGCCCATTGGAGAGTTGGTATTATACATAACTTGTGGGTTCCACCACGCCGTGGATCTCTGAATAAAGTTTGCTGGGCCAGCTGGGTCTTTGCATGGTTACCCTGCCTCATGCACGCATCCCACGCGGATTCAGGCGGGGGTGCCAAGGACGCGATATTCGAACGACAGGAAAGTTACAGCTGGCAGCGAGAGCAAGTGCAGGAATCAAAATCTGACGGGGAAGAGATGGAGGCGATTAATAGCAAAAATCATGTCTGCTGTGCCACCGGATGTGTCGGTACGGGACATCCGCGGGCAACATGCTGCAATCACACTGATCCGCACCGCCTTAGTGATCATGGTTGTTGGTAACCCTCCCGCTGCCATAATCAGAATGCTCCATCCCAAGACTCTGTGCCATGAAATTGCCTGTATCTTCCATACTATGTATGTATGGTATTCAGTGCTGAAACTCTATAGTCCAACCCCTGAAAGATTGTTCGCGCGGTACTTCATGGCTTGGCTGCAGCTTCTGGGCCAACCTCCCCCCGGCATTCTTTTCCATTTTGAGGGGTTACGATGGAAACTTGAGGCCCTAAGGAGTAAATTTCAACATAGGCCCTGAATGTTAGAGTTGAGGCCTAAATATTCTGGCTTGACCCCTCGCAAAATAGCTTCCCAGCGATTCATATTGCATAAACCCCTGCTTGATACTTCGTACTCACCAAGTCCCATGCTAACAATCTTTCAGGGGTTGGATTGTATGAGACGTGACACTAAATAGGTAATTGCTGGGCTCCAGCCTCGCGATGCAATACCGTAGTGTATTCTTCACAACAATCAGAATTAACCTAACGGTTCTTGGTTAGTATGATCTAGAGGTTTTGCAGACGTTGTTGGCTTGTGCCTTTATAACAATGGCGTCTCACGTGAGACGGTGATCAGAATGAACGTGAAAATGGCTTGGGACACCAGTCTGAACACAGTTAGGTTAATTCTGATTGTTGTAGGAGACGTGGGACTGCCCGATCGAGTTTGACCTGGAAGCCAAAATGAGCAGGGCTTGCAGACCAAGAGCGCACGCCAATCGTCAAACCGTCTCAGCATAGTAACCCGGGTGGAGACTTTTTCTCTGTTAGGCTGGAGAAAGTTGCTGCCATCCTAAAACGCGAGATCGCACCAGATCACCACACGCGTAATCGCAGGCCCGGACATCTGTATTGTTTTTCCAATTCTTGCATTCCCTTGCCTCAGATATCGTCATCGGCAGTGCAGTAGAGTCCGGGTTAGGGTTCCAGGGCAAGCAGGGTAAAAGAGTTTGGTGGGGTTGGTCAGACGGCACGGGAAACGATCCAGCGGAGGGACGATGAATGGGGCCCTGCTCGCTTTCCAGTGACTCCACTCTTCGCGCACCGGCAATCCCACCCTCGGCACAGTGTCCCAAGCGCTGGCCGGTTGGCTACACACCATCCCACACCCACCATCCGATTGCACATCACCACATCCGGCCCTGCGACCTCCGTCAGCTTAGGCGGTCCCCGTCAGCACTGCCTACCACTGTCAATCCACCAACATCCCGATCGCCAATTTGAAGCCGTTATCGCACGCGATCACGACCCCCGACCGCCGTCTCAGCCACGATTTTGAGCTCCCGCCCGAGAGATGGGCCCGCGTCTCTTTCGCCAGGATACAGGTTGCTGCTTAGAGTTTGGGAGAGACATCTGAACGTGCCCCGCGCAAGTCACGTAAAGAGCCCCATTTTAGCGCGCTTGAAGCTGGCGGCTTCGGATTTCAACATCGCGAGCAAGAAGAACGGTGCCGCCGACCGGGGACAGCTGTGTTGCCAAGGTTGCTGCTGGTCCTCCTGCCCTCTGCTCCGTTTTGCTGGCGCAACCCGGTTTTCCGACCTGGTCGCCGTTCGCCAGTTAGGTATGTCCACCTTTTCTGTCTCGGTTTGTTTTGAGGCGGTCTCAATTGCCCCGCAGCCTCCGAGGCTGGTGCCGGCTGCAGCGACAAAATGGCCCTCTTTTGACAGGCGAACCATCACTGACGTCGCGATCCGCAGACAATTGCGCGCGCCGAATGGGCAGAATTCTCGTTGTCAAATTTGATTCGACTGTAGAATTGCGCCGTTACCTTTCAAGAGCGCCACGAGCATAGATACTCCACACCTCTGGCATTGCTAGATTTATTTTGCCCTCACCTACCTCCCATCGACCGTGCAGCTCCGGCTTATCCCCAATCCTCTAAGAACACGACGGCGCTTTCTTTGTCCAACCCGATGTCGCTGCGGAAATGAAAGAAACGATGGATGGAGCGGCGAAGAGCAGACTAGAAAAAGTGGCCCAGCACATTCTCCCGCACCGCCCTCACCACCTCTCCTTGTCCCTCGGCCGCAGGTACCCTAAGCCGGATGGGTTCTGGTACACCGGAGCAAGCGGCCCTCTGCAGTACCTGACGTTTGTTTCGCAAGCCGACCGCGGTATAGTACTCACGCGACCATTCTACGACATTTGCGAGGAACCCGAAACGGCGCCCCCCATGCCTACCAAAGTCCTCGCCAAAGGCGAGATCAAAAAGCTTTCCATCAAGGACTACCAAAAGAAGAAGAACTCTTCTGCCTCGCCAACCGATAACGGTCTGGTTGCGAAGACGGAAGCGAAGGTGGAGACGAGGCTGAACGGAACAGCTGCGAATGCCAAGACCGCCAAGGAGGAGGTGAAGAAGGACATCACCAAACCTACAGAACGGCCAGAGGCACGGCAGGAGGCTCAGCG
>Ga0247760_1003133_pt1 | contig 11178 bp, 11 predicted proteins | sample UWRJL171409R4_FD_179936 | JGI IMG/M metagenome (GOLD analysis project Ga0247760, IMG submission 179936) | Plant litter microbial communities from Arlington Agricultural Research Station in Wisconsin, United States - UWRJ-L171-409R-4 | ecosystem: Environmental > Terrestrial > Plant litter >...
CCAGACGAACTCGGAAGGCCCCAGTGGTGCCGAACGCGCCCAGCCTCAGAGCTCCTGTCGTCACGGGAGAGGGGTTGCCAGCGGTGCAAAGTATATCTCAGGGCCACGGATGAGTTCCACCCTGGATGGGAGGCACTCACCGGCCTGAGTTTGATATGGAAGCCTTGCCGATTGGGGAATCAGCCGACGGCCTTCACGACATACTCCACAGAGCAACCTAACTTAGACGGGATGTCTAGTGTCCTCCTAGATCGAGGTTCGTTTGCCGTCACTTACAACACATCTTGTTGTTACGGCTGACGATTTGTACCATCTGCGCCGAAAGCCAATGTGCAGAGACCGCTGTGGAAATCACTCCCTTCATGTCCTGACATCATCTCGGATTCGGGGAGTGATGAGGCCTTTGCGGCCGTGTCGTCTTGGCTCGATGAATGCAGAAAGAACCACAACGGCTGCGGAGTGAGCGACATACCCACCATGCCAAGCCGAATTCTTGACGTTGGCAAACTGGAATGGATGACGCCTCGTGGGAAGGGGGAGGACTCTCAGGTGGCGCGAGGCATGACTGCGCCTCGTTGACGTCCGTGATGATAAGGCGGCAGAACCGCTCCGAGATAAGCCAGCACCCTACGCCGCTCTGAGTTACTGCTGGGGCTCCGGCAGTAATTTTCCCTATAAATGCACTAAGGAGAACTTTAGCGAGTATCATCACGGTATTTCCCTACTATCGTTGCCCAAAACGATCAGGGACGCCATTACGGTATGCCGGCGATTGGGGATTCGTTACCTTTGGGTCGACGCGCTATGCATCCTGCAGGATGATATCGATGACTGGCGGCGCGAATCCGCCAAGATGCGTGAAACCTACTCGCAGGCAGACTTGACCATCGCGGCCCATCCTGCCGCTTCCTGCGATGGTGGCTTCCTTGGCCGGCAGGCGTTTGCCGACCCGTCGTGGCAGCGACCCTTCGCAGTGAGACTTTATGAGTCTCGGTATATGAACTTTTACGTTCGGGTGGGCCACCCTGAGAGGTTTTTTACTATTCTGGATAATTCGATGGTTTGGTCTCCACTGATGCGCCGTGGGTGGACTTTGCAAGAGGCTGTTTTGTCCAGCCGGACTATTCACTATATAGGTGCCGAGCTAGTCTGGGAGTGCGCGACGAACCAGTTTTGCGAGTGTGGGCATACCTGCCGGCGTAAGGATGGGGATGGCCCCGTCGTCAAGACCCGAATCCAGAACGCGGATATTGTTGCGGAGGGCATTGTAGACCCGGATGTGCTTGCCTCTCTCGGGTGGATGCGCTTCGTTGCACGGTACTCGAAACGCCAACTGACGAGACCATCAGATAAGCTGGTCGCCATTTCAGGCCTAGCGCAGCAACACTTCCTCAAGATTCAGACCTCATCACAGCATCATGGCGATCCTCAGACTGACTCATTTTACCTTGCGGGTTTGTTTCCGTCGCCACATGCCCCGCCAGCTTCTCTGGCGTACTCTTGAGAGAGAAAAAGAGTGCTGGCGACCTCGGACTCTCCGGGCGCCTTCTTGGTCTTGGGCCGCTCTCGATATCCTGGTTGGCTACCCTTGGCAACTGGGTTGGCTGGAGGGGTCGCACATCCACATCTAACATGACGAGACCATCTGCGTGCCGTGGATTTCAGGCGACCAAACTGGTGAGATCGAGGGCGGAAAATTGACTGTTCAAGGACAGTTAGCACCAGTTCAGCTCTATCTTCCCACTGAAGGCAACGACGCCACTGTGCGCGGGCGCGATGGCCATAAACGGTGTATCACTATTGATGTGAATAATTACGAGGATTTTGGATTGACAGACGTTAATGAGCCCGCCACCCGGGCTGAACCCCCATGGTTGATTGTGGGTACTGAAAACCGTGGCGAGTTCGACCCGTATACACTTAGTTGGAGCGCTGTGGGCACCGAAAACTGTGACGAGTTCGACCCGAATACACTGAATTGGAGCGAGGCTAGGTTCTGGTGTCTCCAGGTCGCCACTTACACTACAACTGCTGCCACCACCAATGTCTACGGCCCTCCCCTCCCCCTTTGCATGTTTCTAGTGCTTGAGCGACGGACTGCGAAGACAGGAGGGTGGCGCAGAGTTGGCATGGGATCCGAACCCGAGTTGGATTCATGCATCAGCCTCTTTGCGGATGCCGAGGAGTACAAGATTAGTATTGTTTAGGCAAATGCGGATTGATCTACGTAGATATCTAAGGCACCTTAGGTACCCGCCCTTACACTTTCAACCCCCTACAGGCGGCTTACCCAGCCATGTTACATAGTTGCCCAGCCATTTGCGTAACTGGGTTGGTAGTGCCTCTTGTCCTTCAGGCAATGTACTTATTGGTCTGTCATTCTCTGCCTCACCAAGCAGCGCCGTCGAAGCATACCGCACTCCAAGAATCTCCTGGGCTTTATCAGCACCGAATATCTCAACCACAGCCTCCTTGAACGTTGGCTTCCCGAAAAATGGCACACCAAGATCTGCGCCCGCGTCAACAAGAATGCCCAACGTCTCGGCTAGCTGCGCCGTTCTTCTGGTGATGTTTTCTTCCCTAAATCGCCCAAGGAAGCCGGTCCAGATGCTGCCCTTGCCGATGATAGCAGCGTTGACATCAGCACCGCGAGTCACATAGTACTGAACCAGGCTAGGTTTGAGCGTCTTGCTTATATCGCTGTACTGCAGGCCACTGGACCAGCCTTGCTCGTCATCGTCATCACCACCACAGTTCCGAGTGGTAACCAGAGTATAGACGAGAAGGACATCGGCCAGAAGCGCAGTGGGCCACGGCTGGCGGTGACCGCCTGACCCAAATTCTATTTCGGCTGTCTCGTCAAGGTTGGTGAGTTTGTTGCACACATAGTCCTCGAGACCAAACCGAGCTGCGAGGCTACAGATGGAGAGGGTATACCGGAGAGGGTAGCAAACTATTGCGCGGAAGTAGCCCTGAAACGCCCGGTCAAGCACAGGGTATACCCTAGGTGCCTCCTTGGGCTCACCGGCAAACGTCCGGGCGTGATCGAGGATGCCCAGAAGCAACGACCGTTCGTCTTGCGGAGACGGGAGTGCACGCAGCGGAGAGACGCGGCTTTCTTCCAGCTCGCTTAGATACTGCCTCTGGAGCGCAAGCAATCCATGACACAGCTTCTCGGACGGATGGAATGTGCTTTCTAGCTGGTCATTAAACATTTTCCGAACATTGGGTGAGCCGTGGATGAAGTCTCTGACAGTCCGGTGTAGAAACTGCACCGTGGGCACGTAGGTGCGCCCTTGGGGACCGGAGACGACTTCGAGAAGCCCCTTGGTCCAGCCATCGAGTCGGTCGGCGACAAGAGTTTCCATGATGAATATGTCATTGGGCCCAAGTGGCCGCCAGCCCTGACCAAGGGCAAAGTCGGCGTCCTCTTCGATACAGTCGAGAAAATGGTAAACAAGGGGCTCCAATGGGACCCTTGTCGCCTGGGTATAGCGAAAGGCCTTTGCAGTTTTTGGCTTGTATATCTTGGGGACGCTGTCAAGCATGTGCTGAAAGAAGTCGTCGAGGTCGGGCGGGAATTCATGCAGTCGCTGCTGCAAAAGCTGAACGTTGTCACCATATTTGGCGCCCTCGAGGAGAGACCTCACCACCAGGTGGACCCAGAGGAAAACCCCGTCGCTTTTCTCGACAACTTCGCGTTCCAGCTGACGCACCCTCTCGTCATGTCTCGCCAGTCTTTGGAACTTGTTGCTCGAGCCGAGCGTATCGTGCACGTAGCGGTCGATATCCGATTCCGTAAGGTCCTCTAGCTTCAGCATGCGGTTCTCACCGCAACCAAAGGCGTCGACGAATTCGGTCCACGGCCGGCTAGAAACACACACCTTGACGTTAGGATGTAGAGTCAACTGCCGCACCGTTTTCAGCAGGTCGTCGGTAAAGCCGTCGTATTCGTCAAGACCATCGATGAAGAGGCAGAATTTCGCCGAAAAGTCCGTGTCCACCACCAGCTTGTAAGCCTCCAACAGCTTTGGACGCGTCCACCGCTTTCCCAGTCCGAGATGCAGCTCGTCATCCAAAAAATGGTTGACCCTCTCGGCTAGATGAGGACACGTGCGGATCATATCAAAGAGAATGGACCTCAGCAGGCCCTCTTGAGACTTTTGCGCCGATGTTCCGGCATTCCAGAAAAAATAACTCCCAATCACGGGGTCGCGTCCCCCACCACCACCACTCCAGATCCGAAGAAGAGACGTCGTCCGGGCATCGTCGCAAATAAATTTCATCAGCGTCGACTTCCCCGACCCTGCTTTTCCACGAATCCAAAAAAGACCACCACTCCTTCTCAGCCAACGCGACAGTCCACTGTTGAGACTGCCATCTCGTCCATTCTCCTCAAAAACCCACGAGAATGTTTCCGAATGTGCAGCAGCAATCTGATCATGTCGGGCAGATAGACCATCAAAGTGCAGAGACCGAAGCACCGGACCAGCCAGACGGAGCACTTCCAAATTCTGCTTGAGCTGAGACATGCCGGCGGCAAGTCCGACCATGCTTTCTGTCATTCGGTCGTTGGCGGCGGCGGTGTCGGCAATGCTTTCAAGCTCGCGTTCGGTGAGTGGCGATTTCGGTTTCGGTTTCGGCGGTGGCGGTGTTCCATTCTCATCAGCATCGGAATGAGCCTTCTCATCTGAAAGGGTCTTTTCATCTGAGTGAACTTCATCTGAATGAGTCTTATCATCGGAACGAGTCTTATCTACTACACTGGGGTCGTCGGGATCGAAATTGCCGCCGGGGTCAGGAAGACTTTCCAGCGCCCCGACAAGTCCGGCTTCAAGGTCGCTTTTCCGAGGTGCCGCTCTCAGCTGGTTATGAATGAGCTCTAAAGCGTCTCGCACCGCCTTCATTTGCACGCCTAGGAAACGCGACTCTTGCTGCATGGTGAGAACAAGCTGGCTGATGTTGGACTGTTGATCCCTTGTCGGGTAGGTACCTATGTCAACACCATCTCTGCTAGGGGTGATACTAGGGGGTTCAGGGATCATACAAGATCAAGAATTGAATTTGCGCCATGACCTCCTGCTGCAAATTCCTCAGTTTTCCGATAAGACCCGACAATTTCCCCTTATGACCTGGTCTCGATTCCTTCAACGCAATCGTGAAACTCTCCAGCTTGCGATGTTTGGTCCCCTCCACCACCGTCAGGTCCTTGAGCAGCGCCAAGAGCTCATCAGCAACCTCGTGCGATTCTTTGGCAATGGCGCGTATTGCCTCGGGCAAATCGTCATTGTCGACCAAGGCGCGATTGAGTTGCGAGATTCGGGCGGCGGCATCTTGGAACATTTTGTTCCCCTCGCTCGCGCCCTGGGCGGAACGGTAAATCTCCGTTGCGTTGAAAAAGAGCTTCCATGCTGCCTCGACGAGCTGTAATGAGTTACAAGTAACACTCAAGATGCTTAGAGGGTCCATTTCAGAATTGGGCCGCTGTAAATGAACAAGAAATATGTAGTAGACGACGCGGTCGGGACTGAGGTTTGACGCGCCCAAAGACAAGACCCCTCAGTTCCCTCAGCCCCTCACGTGTAATAGTGGGTGATTTTTGGACTCGGCACACCGCCTTCCCAAACCTCGAGCAGGCTGTAGATCGCGTCTGGTTTCAGGGCAGGACTCCTGCAGCCCAAATTAACTTTGTAGAACGTGGAGAAACCATTTTGACACAAGGATTCAACTACTTCGGAGTTTGGGGGATTGAAATTTTCTGGAAACGTCCCCTTTACGAGCACAGCCCCAAGTAACCCTGACGTTGGCTGACGCACGGATGAACCCGATTCCTACAAGCTTTGCTAAGGGCAATCATGAGATCTTGGACATGTCCGACATCTCCCCGACCTTTTTTTTTCTTTCCCTCTTGTCGCCAGCAGGCCACATTCGTTGCATACACCTTCCTCACTTACCCTTGTTGAATTCTGCGTTGGCGATAGTTATTGAGGATTACCTAGATAGGTATGTAGGCACCTAGATCATATGAGAGCAGTCCAGGACCGTGCAAGTGATTGACCGTTTGAATCCAAGCAACTAAGGCAGAAGTTCATCTTCAAAATCCACTCCCAGGGTGAAAGTGTCCCCCTCTCTGTGCTGGATCTCATCCGCCAAGGCAAGTAACTGAGAGTTCTGGCCTTTTCCCTCGTCCCAAATCTGCTGCTTCGCCAAATCCAGATTCCTTGCCATGGAGGCCTTCACGTTATTCGCCACCTTCTCCAGGTGCTCCTTCTCCCACTGACGGTAGTCGTCTGCCCATTTCAACGTTCCTAAATTGGTAACAATCTTCTTAATAGTACGATCATTGCTCGTTGCCATGGCCGTGTCGAGAGTCACACTAAGTGGCGATAAGCTCATGGTCAGCTTTGGAGTGACATACGCGTTGCGCGCATCAAGGGAAAAGAAGGGCCACGAACTAAAACTGGTATATCCGCTCGCTCACTTTCTTCCAGACACGCGCGACGTGCTGATCATGCAGGTATTGTTGGACAAGATTGAGTCTGGCTGCCCTCACCAAATTCTTTTGATAAGGGGAAAAGTTGAAAGCTTGCTTGCCGCTAAGACCTATAGAGCAAGGTTAAATGGCATTTCGCAGACGCTGATAGGTCCCTAAAATAGAAGCGAGGGATCAACCCACCTTGTTCTTGAGGTTGTTCAGATCTTGGTCGAGGTAGACCAACTCGTTGTTCTTGTCATCACCAGATAGCAGTCCTGCTAATTTGTTCAGAAGTGGATTCGGATTGGCCGAGTACTGTGGTGCCCATGTTGGAGGGTTGACAAAAATAGGATTAAAAAGGTTCTTGCATGGCTTGTCAGTCTTGTGTTCGGTCAGTAAATAATTGTTGACGTCGAGTTTGCGCAAACGCCATATGAAAAACTCTTGGATCTGTGCAAGTCTATCAGCAATAATATCGCGACCTGAACCATGGCTCTTACAAGGAATATCTCGTAAATATGTTCAGCTAAGCGGGTTGGTTGCCATCAGCACCTTGACCAGCTACATCATCACTTCAATGCCCTCCACTTACTAGCATACTTCTTCTTCGCAGGTGCGTTTGCTCCCTCTATGAGCTCCCAACTATATCGAGGGCATAGCTTGCGGAACTCATATCCGTATTTTTTGAGACCCCATCTCTTCTCCGCCAGTTCTGACCACCCTGTGTAGCCCGGGACATTCACTGTTTCGCCGCAGATGGTGATAGTGCGAATTGTTGCCCTTTTCATCAAGGCCGCAGCCGGTGTCACCTCGGCAGCCGTGGTTGTTGTAGCTGTCGTGGTTATGAGAGTGGCAAGACTTGTGACAGGGTCGGGGCTGATCTCCTCTGGCCAGGGATCCCAGACATCAGCCAGCGGCAGTTCGGATTCGGGCATCTCTTCATCTTCACAAGCGATACAAATGGTGCATGGAGTCGTCGTTGAAGAGGATGAAGTGGCCGGTGTCGTCGACGTTGGGAGAGATTGTGTGACTTGGTGCGGAGGCGGTTCAGTGACGATCTGCGACTGAGTCTGTGGAGGTTGAGTTTGCTGCTGAGTCTGCTGTTGCTGAAGCTGGGATTCGAAGTCTTCATGCGCATGTGGTCCGAATGGATGCCGGCCGAGTGGGAATCCCTTAGGCTTGAATACTCCCTTGAGACCCATGCCCCCGAGGGTGATAGCCGTTCCAGAAGAAAAGAGACCGGCTATACCGGCTACCGCGGCGCCGATAAGCTAAAAAAATTTGGTGAGTGGCCGATTCCCAGGCATAAAATAACGGCAAGGCACAACTTACAGGGAGGAATCGAGGTCTGATTGCGGGCGCAATGTCATCTCTTGGGGATGCTGCTAACAATGTGTCAATCTACCTACGTCTCTTTCTGACTAGAGGGCAAGGAAAACTCCAACCTTGATTTGCAGAGTCGTCGTCGGAGTCCAATCGCTTCGCATGTGACTGCGGCATCCCGCACGCGGCATCGCATACCAAAAGGCAGAATACCACCCCCTTAACAAAGTGCATAGCTGCCAATACAAGTTGTAGTCCGGTGGCATCAGTGGCAGAGTAGCAGAGGTGGGCAGAGACCGAAGAGCCATTTGTTCATTTTAACACAGTCACTGCCCCGGACAGGGCGTCGCTCAGCCAGCCTCAATAATCAATAGCGGTTGGTGCTAACCAAGGATGAATTGACGAAATGGAAAAGGATGGTCTAGGCACTCCAGCCCTGGTCTTGGTCTTCCCCGTCGCTGGATCCAGGGGCTTTGAGCAGAATGGGCGATGACTGGCGAATTTTCAATTTTCATCGTGTTAGTCAAATGCAGCGAGTTCGAGCGTGCCGGCGATTGATTGATCGTGCCAACCCAATGATGCGCGCGTGGGTGAAGGGGGTGAGGGCAAAGGCATTGAACATGGGGCTGTTGAAGATAGAGAGTTTGGATTGCCAGTGGACAAAGTGACGACAGTTTGTTTTGGCGTGTGGCTGACCACCATGCGCCTTCCCTTCGAAGCCGGAAATGAAGCAATTCCCAGCAATGGCAGCGACGACTCAGCCGTGCTCAGTCGGCTAATCAGGGGCGAAGATTCTTCCTACCCCCCTCGGTCCTCAACAGGTCAGAATGCCAACACTTGCAAAAAACAGTTTGAAACACCCCTAGTCACGGCCAGTCACAGAATCGGACCTCTGCAAGGCCAAAGACTGGAGGAGTGCTACCAACAAGATGATGGAGCTCGCACCAGAACTTATCTCGCAGTCCAGCGGCACAGCACAACCCCGCACCTGGCTGCCTGAGGTACCACGGTAAACTTTGTTGGGACCGTGTCATCTTCACCCACCGACATTGTTGCCTTCCGGCTTCAATCCACATCGAAGTCACGAATTGTTCCGCGTAATACATCTCCAACACTGTCTGGGCGCCGCCAATATTAGTTGACGAAATGGATCCTGAATCGCAACCCGAACAGCCCCGCGCGGTCTCCGGATCCGCATCAGCGACCGAGTCAACTCCCCTCCTGCCAAGGCCCGAGCTTGAATCTGGTCAATCGTTGCATGTTCCCCCACGATCCATCCCACGTTGGGTCATCATCGGTCACTGGACGACCGCAATTGGCGGACTCGTCGTCGCCGCGCTGGGCTTCGCAATCATCACGATTGACGTATTCTTCCGTCCCAATATGTACTACACTATGCCCTGGGGGATCCACCACGCAGTGTTGCCCAACATTTTGGATGTGAGTTTCCCTTTGACGCACCTACTCAACCTTGAGCTAACGCGTCCTCGCCACAGGGATTCGTGTCAACAGCATGGGCCACGGCTAGTCTGGTACGCATCCGACGAATGGGCGTGTTGATGCCGGCGCTGGTCGCCGTTCTCACCCACGTTATCTTGGGCGGGTGGTTGCTCCTCGCATTCACGGATGGCGCAGTGAGTCTCCTCCGAGACGACACATGGTGTTATGGATATGGCCCCGTGGACCCCATTAAGCGGCGTGAATGTTACGAGTGGGCTGCCAAGTTTTCGATATTCCTGTGGGTGTATCTGGGTTTGGTGCTCGTTCTCGGGTATGTAATATATCTGGAGGCTGCTTGTGATGGTACCTGACTCTGCTGACGCTTCTCCTATAGGGTTGTCCATATTGCGCTCTTCGTCTTCACTTGTGCGGGGCCTTTCCGCGGTGTATCATGGCGGGAAAGTCTGGCAAGCTGGAGATTCCCGACAGGTCAGCTTACGGTTGAGTTCACGGTCAAGTTTCTCAGACAGGATCACAACTTACCACCAGTGTCTGCTCCTGTTCAGACTGCGGCATCGGCGGCTGAAGCACCGTGAGGAATGATCTGAAGCCATGTCACAGCGTTAAGGGAGACACATCAGTCGTCGTCTGGAAAAGGCCGTTTAAAAAGTATGGGCCAGGCGGGGTAGATATGCTCACGTGTTTCAGCTGCCATAGCATGGTCTGCGGCATTGAATTTCGGGCAGTGAATAGTCCAGGGGAAATCCTGGTCTGCCGGCCAGCCTTTGAACTCAGAAAAGTTCCAAACCATCCAGAGCTCTGAACAGCTGTGCTGATAGGGCTCCACTACTGCCTTGGACCAAATTTGTTGATGAATGGCTCTGGAGTCTGAATAGCCGCCTAGATAATATTGGGCTGGCTTCTACCCATCCAGGCTCCAGGAGGGGTCACCGCCGACCCGGCAACCATCTTGGACCCCCCGCCGAGTCGGCGCCGACGAGTATATCGCTATCCAGAGCACTGCTCCTCTTTTCCTTCCCTTGTGCAATAACAAGTCCCTCCCCACAGTCCAAGGTCGGCACCGTGACACCTTCGTACAATGACGTGATTCTTCTGCAGTACAGAAAACTTCATAACCCCCCGTGGGTTAATCTGCATAAACCTGGTTTTTTCAACGTTACAGGAAACCGCAGCATCTGGTCTTCTAGTTGGACGAATGCCCGCAGGCCCAATTTCTCGTTGCCAGCATAATTATCACAAGTTAGCTTAACGCCGGGTTCCCAATAGTTTTGAGGGGAAAAAACAGAGTTCGGCTATTGTAGCGCAAACAGGGAAACAAACGCCCCCTGAATTCAGGGACTTTGCCCCCGCACTTCACGATCTGAACGGATTGGTCCGTGCGTTGTACCAATCAAGGTCCAGAAAATGCGTTCAATGGTAGAAGATCACGGAACCCCGCACTTTGCGCAGACGGGCAACTGTCAGCACCTTGCATGTGCCGCGCACCACATAGCTGGAATTGTCAATCGCGCCAGCACTTCTCTTTGCCTCTCTCTCCAAGAACGCCGATTAAATCAGCAAATATGTCATCTTTGAGATTGCTCAGCTTGCCAGCCGAAACCCTTGCCCGCATTTGCGAGTTCTTGGCCCACGAGGACTTGGCTAGTCTCGCCTTGGCAAACAAGTTCTGCCACTCAATCGCCAACCCGCTCCTCTTCCACGACATTCACCTCTTCGCTGCCTCTCATGTTGGTTTCGCTCACCTGCTACAAGACTGTCGCGCCCTTTTACAACGAAATGCAGCTTTTCGACAAGTCCGACGCCTATTTATCCACGAAGGACCCAGTTTGGCAAGGCCAGAATTGCGACCACCCGTGGTTCCTTTCCAGGACGTAACCGATGTACTAGACAGTACCGGATGGCAGATGCGTAGAAACCCG
>Ga0247760_1003134_pt1 | contig 11177 bp, 4 predicted proteins | sample UWRJL171409R4_FD_179936 | JGI IMG/M metagenome (GOLD analysis project Ga0247760, IMG submission 179936) | Plant litter microbial communities from Arlington Agricultural Research Station in Wisconsin, United States - UWRJ-L171-409R-4 | ecosystem: Environmental > Terrestrial > Plant litter >...
ATGGCAACTGACTTCTGCCAGGGGGCCTGCCTATCAGGGGCACGGGAGATGCCCAATGAGGGGCAGCTCTTTACCCAACTCAGGCACGCCCCCTCACCTCCTACTTTGCAGAGTTGAATTGACGCTGATCCTCACTGAACAAACTTCAGGTCACGAGGAGGCTGACTTGGGCATCTTATCGGCAGCTTGAAGATCTATGTCTTGTTGAGGGTAGATGGCTTCGATCCGCTTTCGGGGACTAATTCGGAGCGCTTAGGCGGCTGCACCTCCGCCCAAGACGGATGCTATGGATTGTCTGAAGCAACTTCGCTACCTCGCCCAGCACCCAGCTGCATTTTCTGGCTTGGGAGATGTTGATCGTATCCTAGCGTCTGAGTGTGGGGCAGTTATGCCAGCCCCCAGAAACTCCGCATTCTCCAAATCACGGTGGGGTTTGTGTTGAGTCCGACGCAGGGATGCCCCGAGTCAGAAGAGCGGGCAGTGGTGACGGCGTCGCAAATTCTCACCATTTCAGTTGGATGGCTTCACCCATGACCCCTCTCCTCTCCAGGTGTCACCCTTCTCGCATTTTCCAAACTTCGCCTGACGCTGGTGACCTCTGACTCCGCGGGCTGTAGGCTGACCGTCTCGGATTTTGCCGTTTGAGCCCTCCGCTTTCCTGGCCTTCAGTTAACTAGCATCAAAAATGGGAGGCGCTGCACCGTCGGATCCCTCCAGCATCGGCTTGTGGCTCTGCCCAACCTCCGACATACGCATATTCGTAAACCATTCCGTAACTTTTGGGAGTGCGCAGTGACATCAGTAGGTGGAGAGGGCTAACCGACCGATAAGGCCGCGATTGGCAGGCGGCGCCGGGGGGCAGAAAGCTGGCTGTTCCTGAATTTCTTCAACCGCAATCCATGAGGTTTGGGAATTTCCGTTGTTCTGGCACCAGCGTGATAAAGAGCCCCAAAATGGGAAAGAGGATTGCGCCTAGAGGCAGCGACTCTAGCGGCGGCTTGAGAAAACGGCAGAAGGTAGTGCATGAAGCACCAACCTCTGAAGAAATCCAAACGAGCCGTCAATTGCGACAGCTGCTTGCCTTCGATCAGGATGTCGCCCGCGCAAGACACGGTACGCCTCAACTCAGATAATTAACCTAGACTTTCTGGTATATGCTAACCTTTCAAAAAAGGCCTTCAATCCTTCAAAATCTTTCTCGAGATTTCTCTCGATCCGGAAAAGGCAGGGACAGAACATACCGCCATCTTGAGCGATTACCTCCAGTCGATCAAGCCCCGTGAGGGTTTCGGTCAGAGCAATGATAAAGAACAACAAGAGGTCTATCTTCCCAGCATCATGCAGATATGGAGCCACGCGAGTCAATCGAACAATGACAATCTCATGTCTGCCGTGCCTGTCGTCCTCGCTCTTCTGCTTCAACTGCTCTCACGCTCGCTCGATACGGTTCCCTACGGCATTGGTATCTGCAGGACATTGCTGCAAAAGCGCCAGCTCGAGCTCATCTCGAGGAATCTTTCGGCTGACAAGGGCAAGTCGTTCATCATCTCACCCACGTTACGCCTCCTGAGGGAGGCCATCTCCTTCGATGGCGGTGTCGTCGCGAAGCCCCTGTTTCGAGCCAGGGCGTACACTCTAAAGTTTCTAGCCCGAAATATGGGTATTGTGCACCTTGGCGACGAACCAGAGGACATGAAGAGACCCTCAACTCGCAGTACTGCCATCCTGTTCTTCCTCAGTGCCCTCAAGTTCCTGCACCCAGAGGCAAAGAAGGAGCTCATCTCTCAGAGAGACGTCGTCGCGGCCTTGACTAGGGATATTAAGCAGGACCCTCCTTACTTAGTGCGAGATGTTCTGAGCAAGCTACGGGAATGCGTCCTCATGGATGACAAGATCCCACGCGAAGCCAAAGGCAGCCTCCTGCATGCGTCAACCCTCATCCGTATTTCGGCGTTATATCAGGTCCGCCAGACTGCCGAGGATGGCGACTCGCCATCTCTCGCCGACACTGCTCACGATTTCTTGATGACGGCGTGCACTGCACCATCGCGGGGAGTGCTCAGGCAAGACTCGGGCTATTATCCGCGAGATGTGGACCTTGATGCCGTCATGCCAACCCAGGACCTCGAAGAGCTAGGGCTCGAATCTATTGCGTGGGTGAACAAGTACAAGGACAAAGTACCAGTCCGGAATTTTGGCCTGGCAAACTTCCTGGAGCACCTTCGTCCTTGGGCTAGTGTTCAGCAAAGCGATCTCGTTACGGCCATTTTCCGAGTCGCCCCTGAACTCGTCGCTCACTACTTCCTCGAGCACAATTCATTCACATTTGAGCCAAAACTTACAGCGACTTGGATCGGTTACGCAGCATTCCTCTACAAGACGATCGATTTGCCAGTTCCGAAATATTTTGGACAGTCATCGGGCTTCCCGCAGTTACCTCCTCCCACATCCGTCGTCATCGAGAACATCCTCCCTCTCCCCCTAAACCAAAAGGTCCTAGTGCGATGTTTGTCCAACAAGTCAAACATGGTATCCTTTTTCGCTGCAAGACTGTTGGTCATCGCGATTGAGAAACTCAGCGTGGCCGTCAAGATGCATCAAGACCCCTCGCACCCCAATGGTGTGCTCTGGGGTGAGGCTGCCAGGAGGTTAGTTGACGAGTTCTGTCAGAGGAGCCCCGGTATCAAGGACATGATCAATTCGTATCGGTCTGTTTCTGGAGATGATTTACTACATCGTGAAGCAGCAAGCCGACTCTTGAGACTCTGCTACGAGGTCCTGCCTCAAGTTGCCCTGATGGCTAAGTTTGACGTGTCCCCCTTCCTCGAAACTGCGCTCAACCGGCTGTCGAAAAACGAATTTGATGACGGCAGAGATTTTGCAGTGAGCTTGAAGGAGCTGGAGAATTTGCTCGCCATCGCGGGGTATTCGCCTGGCATGCGGTGGTTCGCGGCATCTGAGGCGCTCTCCCTCGTCCCCTTCACCATGTTACTGAAAGTCTGCGTAGATGCCCCGACCGGCGTATCGCTAGGTGGGATGCGCCAGGTGCTCAATTCTGTGGCTATCGAACAGCAGCTAGTACCAGCCCAGAGGAGCCATCCTGTCCTGCTTCCCCTACTCGAAACACTTCAACAGCTAGAAGATTCACCCTCGTCAGGACATGTCACTAGTCTCTGGGCTTTCCTTGACAACTGCCTAACACGCTGCGCTTCGGCGCCTGTCAAGTACATCGAGTTGATGAACGACCTGCTTCCGGAGACTAGAGATGCTTTTGCAAGCCCTCTAGTAGCCACCCTTCTGGAGCAAATTCCGTTTGCCATCAAAGCTGCAAATAAAGACGTCTTGTCTGCGCTGGGAATTTTTTTGCCCAAGTATTTGGGCCTGCTGGTCACGGCTGGCGAGAGCAAGCCCTTATTGGAAGCAATATACTTGAAGATGGCAGAGCTGTTCAGGGAGTCGGGTAACAAACTTGCCCACAAGCGGATACCAAAAGACATGGGTTTCAAACATAACACATGGTTTCCCAATGGGAATGATGGATCGAAAGCAGGGAAGGGCAGATCAACGGACGGTCAAGAACAGCCTTCAGAACCAGAAATGATGGACGATGAGCTAAAGAGCTGTCTAGAAACCCCAGATGCCTTGGAGGTGGATAACTCGGCCTTGGCGAAATGGGTATCAAAAACGGCAGACGAGCTTGTCGAAGAGAGTTATGCAGCGAACCTCATGAAGTTGCTTGTATCAGAGCATGGCAGCATCAGGAAAGAAGCGCTTGTCAATATTCTCAAGGCGGCAGCAAGGATTCGTGAGTCAGAATACGAAGAGAGGGAGCAAATCTGGCTCCTGTTGTCAGAATTCGCCGAGACAGCAAGGTCTGGGGACATCGACGTCGGCCCACTTCCCAGCACAATTGTCGCCTTTGCATGCCACGCATTGGCTACGTTACGCGATCCGCTGTCCAGCCTGTACCCCAAGGTCAACGAATTCCTTATCCGCGGGCCAGTTTGGCGTTTGGATCGACTACCTCTCCTTGACGAGATCCTGCTCGAAGATCCCGTCTCAGAGGATTCGTACTACGCCCAGGTCAACTGGCTACTCGGATATCTTTGCGACGGGCTGAGGACGCCTCAAGATCTCGAGCTGTTCCACAAACGCAGAGCCAAGGGACCAGTGCTGGAGAGGATTCTAGCACTGATAGGAAACCCATACATGAGGGCGCCGCTGCGGACACAGGTGTTGCGGTTGCTTTATAGAGCAACATGCATCCAAGGGGGCAGCACAACTTTGACGACGAGGTTCGGCGTGGTCAACTGGCTCGAAGCGCAGGAGAAGGCTAGTCTGGCTGGCAATGACAGGTCAAAGGGAGCGGACATGGCGGGGTTATATCGGGGACTCAAGGAGCGCATCTGGCGAACGTGCGATCGAGAAAGAGTTAAGGGGTGGAGCAAAGGCGGAATTGAACTGCTTTGTCAGGCCGAGGCGTAACGATCCAGATAGGCACGACATGGCCAAAGATAGACAACCCACGGCCTACAGGGCTCTGTTCAGCCCTTGAAAGCTAGCCAGTAAAGAACAAGGCATCCATACACTTGAGATCACAATGACATCTAGAACGCCCATCAAACTGGTTTTGCGGACTTTCTGTTCCAACAGTCGGATGTCTCCCGTTCCGCGAGTGTCTTTCTGGGATGCAAAACAAAAAGGTACAAATTTAAATTGAAGTCTTTAGGGCAAATGTTTCAATCACTTTGAATCCGTGACTTGTAGGAGAATGGTCAGGGCACGCCCAAAGGCGGAAAGGCCAACAAACAGACGATTGACGTGGCGCGGCCGAAGCGCCACAGGCGTGCCCGCTATTCTATTCACCCCAGGCGCTTGGACCAGCGCCACCTCCCACCTTTGCCGCCCCTTGGCTGCCTGGTCTGTGCTGTTCAATCGATTTCATCTGCCTCTGCTTTTACCTTCTCAAACCCGACAACACAAACATAAAGCTCAACACCTCTTCCAACCCAACTCTGCCTCACCACGAAGAACCCCTCCCGGAGCCTGGCCACAATCAGTCGCGCATTTTCTCGCGACGCTTCGTCGCTCATCGTTGCCGTCTGCTTGGCTTCGTTGGCTGGAGTCCTGGGTTGACCTGGACCCGTCAATTTTGATTGCACCGAGGCTTGAAACGCGACTCCAGATTTCAAACTGCCCTATCACAGATCACACTGCCAAATCGATCGAAGTGCTTGCCTTGTCCTACCGTGGTATCCATTTACAGCCTCGACCCTAGGTTAAACGGAATTTCTCGGCCTGAGACACCCTGTTGCATATAAAGGGCAGAAGAAGAAAAAATACCGTTCTGCCAGCGACTGATGGTCGCTTCCTGGCCTGATTATGGCGCGTCGATACACGGCAGAGTTTCTTCTGTACCTCAGCGAATCGCCGTTATGCGTCAAACCACCTGGGCTACCTCCGGCGGAGGAGTGGATGGGGTACGTCCGTTTTGCCCCCTCAGAGCTGCTATCTGCTGCCATCGCCCGGCTGGGTCTTTTCGCAATGTCTCACAAGCTCGGCTCCATCACAGCCTGACTGACCGACCTACTTCTACTTTTAGGTCACCTCCAGAGACATATCGCAACCAATCCAACAAAACGACCAACGACCGCGTGAAATCTGGGACCACTGGCGACAGCCTGCTGTTGAATCAGGAGAATCGACGACCGCCACTGGACCGCAATGGAACCCGGGGCACTGCTAGTAGGCCTCTCTCTCCTAGCCCATTTCGGACCTCTCCCACCAAATCTTAGGATGCAATTGGTTAATGTGAGCCCCCTTACTGACCATCACAGACCCAGACGATATTATCCTGGGACCACCACGTGCGCCATTCGCTTCAGCGACATCTGCTCGAAACAACAGGAATACAAGCGAAACGGACAAAGGGTTGAAGGAAACGGAGCGACAGGATCGGTCTTCTGATCGTTTCAACTTCCGGAGCCGTGGAATTGACTCGGATATCACGACCGGCGACCGTTTCCGCGATCGGGATGGCCGCGGCACTTTCCGTCGGCGTGGTGACCAGGACCAGGACAGTGAGGGCTGGAGCACTGTGAAACCCAGGAAGAGCTTCGGCACTGAGGGAGCGGAACGTTTCCATGGACGCATGGGTGCTGCGGGAGAACGCTTTGGTGGCCGAGATGACCGTCGAACACGAGACCGTGACGATCGAGACTTGAACGACCGCCGAAATCGCAATTTGGATAAAGATGGCGATGACGTTGATGGCGCGCGCCGAAATGGCCTGACACGTGGAAAGTCGGAACCGTGGTTTAGAGACCATAATGATAACGGTGCCAACGACGCACCTATTTCCCAGCGCGAGCGCATCGACAAGGCCAAGAGCTGGCGTGAGAGGGACCCCGAAACGATTGACAGACGGGCTGACCGGCCAAATGACCGAAACTACGAACGCCGCTGGGATCGCGATAGGGACCAGCGCATCGAGCGCGACCCCGAATGGCTAGACGAACCCCTCGAGGAAAAGGCTCAAGGGCACACCGAAGAAGACTTCAAGAAATTCATGGAGTCGATGAAGGCCAAGCAGGGAGGTAGCGCGCCCAAATTGGAGGATAAACCACCCATGAGCACCGATAAGACCACTGAAAATGTCCCGGATCCGGATATGGCCGTTGCCTCGGCTCCGGCCGTCGACACTGGCCCGGATAAGTTCTTTGTTGCGTTTGGCGGCGGAACGCTGCCTGCGGCCACTCCTGCGACCGATAACAAGGATTCTGGGCGGCAAAAGGGGGGCAAGGGCTCCCGGTTCATGGCATTTCTTGCCCCACAGGAAGAGGGTCGAGCAAGGACCGAACCACCGACACCTGCAGCTACGGCTCAGACCGGGGCCTCTGGACCCGGCCCTGAGGCCCCTGTCCAAACCGAGGCTGATAAGAAGGCGTTTGCTCTCCTCATTCAGAAGCTTCACAGATCAGGCATGGGACCGGCGGTCCAAGCGAGCGGTCCACCCCCTCAGTCTCTTGCGAGGCTGTTTGAATCGAGTCCTGTCCAGGATATGCAGCCTAAGAGTGCGGTTGCATCGCCCGAACCGTTTCAGCAATATGGCGGCGATCTCCGCGAGGATCCTCGGCTGCGTGGGCCCTCTCAGCAACTTCCTGCCCACAACATGATCTCGCCTCGGCAGATGGTACCCCCAACCCAGCCTCCTCCCGCTTCGCGACCGGAGCAAGCGCTTCAGGACTTGCTGGCACAGCGCCATAGCCTTAACAGCCAGGCCAGTCGGGCCGCTCAAAATAGTGTCGCTGTCAACAACAATACTGAATTCCTGATGAGGCTCATGCAGAGTCACCGCGAAACCGCCGAACCGCCGAGGCCGGAACTGTTGATGCGGATGCCGCAACCGACTAAGCAGGTTTCACTCGCCAACATTCCCGACCGTGAACAAGAATATCAGCGTGAACGCAGCAGCGCGTCTCAGCGCCAGCAGCAGCAACAACAGGTTCAGCAACAGATGCGCGTGCAGCAGGGCCCTCCTCCCGGGTTCATGGAGGAGCAATTCCATCCCGCCGAGATGGACAGCCGTCCACAGCCGACGCAGATTTTGCAGCGGCCGCCGCCCCCCGGTCTTGATCACCATGGTATGCACCCTTTCCAAATAGGCGCAGCCAACGCGGGCTCCGCAGGTGGGCAGATGCCTCCACCCCAGCAGCGGCCTATGATTCCGCCGCCGGGGTTGCCGAGGAACGTCAACATGCCGTTACCAGGCATGTTCCCGCCTAATTATCCGCCTCAAGGACCCGTTTTCGCTGGCCCGCCGCCACCCGAGGGCATGGGAGGTGTTGGCGTTCCGCAGGGTCCGCCCACCAGAGGTATGCACCCGCCACCAGGCTTTTTTGGAGGACCTCCGCCACCTGGGTTTTTGCCGCCGCCGGGAATGAGCCCCGGATACCAGGGTGGACCTGACGGTCCGGGAGGTTTCCCAGGAGCTCCGGGACTGCCTTTTGACCGCCGAGGAATGCTCCCTCCCGGAGGATTTCGCGGCCCGTAGGAAGCAAACCGAGAAACCCAACTCGCACAGATCATGGATTCCAATACGAGATCCCTACTGGCTACTCTCTATCGTCTCCCGGATGCTCAGCCTCCAAGTACGAATTAGGAAGTGAATTTCATCCGTGAACTAGCGAAAAGCAATATTACTGCCTAAAACGTCGAAGGGGAGAGGAATCCTGAGATAGCATGGGGTGCTCTTTTCTTCGCGCAGTAGACGGGATAGCACCATTAGGGCACAAATATTTGTCATATGTTCAGTTGGCGCGGCGTCTACGAGAGTTAGTATCGTTGTTAGTCACTGATGTGCTATGGGTTACTGCGATTTGTATTTCTTGTTTGCTCGGCGGGAGGCAGGAATGAAGGAGGCAAAATCAGTACTACTCGGAATGGAGAAACGGAAATGACAAAAAATGGCGGTGGCAGGTTCTCTGTAATTCTCTTGGCATGGTGAGTGGGCGAAGAGTGAAGTGGCACTGATGCTCGCTTTGCATGCGGTTCGGGTGCAATCACTCCCACCATTGGACGTACGAATGTACCCAGCACAAAGCGGATCTGCCGCGTCAGGATCAGTCACTTGAAAACAAAATCAGATGCTTAGTTCTAGTTGCTATCACCGGATAACCTCAACATGGCTGTATGAGCGGGCGACCTAGTCAGCGTGTAAGAGGCTTTGTATTTGTAGTGTTGGGCTTATGTATTGCCAAGGCTAACTATGACGGCTTCAATAGCTGGGCCGTCTGTTTATGGATGACATGACTCGCCGTTTGCAGACGGGATGTTGTCGATTTACATCAAACTTGTAGCATGGTCCGGGTTAGAGGAGTGAGTGTTAGGCCCAGCTTGGTGCCGGACGTACAATTGCAGCCTCTGAAACGGAGTCCATGAAGATTATGCCGAGGTATAATGCCGTGTATGATGCGATGTAGAGATGATGTCTCGATTTCGGTGAAAGTTTAGTTGAGGTTTGCTGAGATAGCGAATTGAGATGTTGGTTGAGATACCTACCTTGGTAGGTAAAAGAGATCCCATTTCAGATCGGGCTTCTTCGAACTGATGGAAGTATTAAAACCGCCGCAACGCAAGTGATTCCATCCAGTCTCAGCAAAGCAGAGCTTCTGTACCGATACATCGAGGTTATGTATTTAGGTGCAATTCATGTCTCCTTAGAGCCAGGCCACGGTGAAAATCGCAGTGGCTTACATAGATGTTTACATCAGAGGGTTTTCCGGCTCTCAAGAGATTGATAGCTGCGGAAATTCTACACGTCATGGTGGGCACACGATTCTTGCAGCGGATTTGGTGAAAGGTGAATACTACGTAGATAGGTGCCATTACAAGTTAGAAGATTTAGGAACCTGGATAGCCTCTCCTGTTATCAAAGGCTCGGTGAGGAAAATTTTAAGGCCTAGAATTTTAAAACCAGAACCCAAATACACTCTGGCTTGACCCCTCCGCAGATAGCTTCCCAGTCGTTCAAAGTATTGCACAACTCCCCCTGCTAAATGCTCACCAAGTCTCACGCTAACAATCTTTCAGGGGCTAGATCATATCGATCAAGGGGCCACATGGTAGAGATTCCCGGGCCTGGGTCTGTTATTCAAAGCTTTATTTGACCTTCCGGCCAAAGGCGCGCTATATTTCCGTCCAAGGGCGTCCTACCTATATCAACACGCAGCTAGTTTTTATTTAAGACTTTCAGCACACAGACAACCCAGCAGGAAGGCGACGGGCCAGTCATTTCTGGCCACGTATATTTCATTCCTGAGGCCTTTTATATCTCATCCGGTGTGCCCGCCTTCTTTCCGTGGCATTCATTTTGTACTCCCGGGCCTTAACTGCGGCCCTCCAAAAACATTTGAAAAGAGTGCTTGCTTGCCATTCGAGCCCACGCTCAGGGGCGCGTTGCCAAGAAAACCTCCCAAATACAGACCAGAGCAACCCAATGGAACTAGTCCTCCTCAACTAGTTAACTAGTTGTGGATCCGGCACTGGGCTGCACAGCCCAGCTTCGCCCCCCTGATTCGCCCGACGGCCGCCAATAGGCTACCAGCCACGAGCCAGAACAGCGGCCAATGACGATTGTTGAGTCAGTCTTGCGCTTGCTGTCCATAGAAATGGAGGGGGTAATAGGTGTTGAATTTCCCAAGTTTAGCTGCACTGTTTAGAGGGGCTAAATACTGGTGGTCGAGGTGGTGATTACGTCCTAACTCTGTCCTTGCTCCTACTATACGACTAACATGCCCTGGGATATATCTATCATGAGCATTTGTGAGACATTTTATCCGCGCGTCGTCGTCGTCAGACATTCGGTTGAAGTCTGCGATCCGAGATGTATGTTTATGCTTACCCCTTGGCTCTGAGTACGCCCGAACATACTGCAGATTGTTGTTCTAGATCATACCAAGCTTGACAGGCAGCCAGAACACGTAGTTTAACGTTACGACTAGGGTTCCTAGACTAACACCGCTCAAAGACACGGTACAGCCCCTTGAGATTCGCAACCTCGAGTACGCCTCCATGCATGAGCGAGTTAGTAGCAACTAGCCTGGCTTTAAACGCTGGAAATAACACATGCTCAACCGCCCGGCGGATGTGATCTCGTCGAGCATTGAGCTCGTCGTCAAATTCTTCCCGATCACCGCCACTGCTGCTCTCAGACTCAGCCGCCCCCTCCTCATCGGCGCCCATCGGAAGCTGTTCCGGCACGTAGAACGACGCTAGTTCCATGAGAAAGCTCTTAAAGCACCGCTTTTCATCCGTCCAGTCCACGTGCGGCCCGAGGCGCAGTAGGAACTGCGGTAGTTTGACGATACCAGGGTTATATCCTTTCATTAAAAGTGGGATGCTCCGAAGCTCCCCGGCGGGTGTAACTTCGAGAGAGAAGTACTCTAGGAGCATCTCACGTCGTTCGATGAGCTGCTCGGCAACAGTGTCGCTGATTTGTTCTAGATCGATATCGTCTTCATCTCGCCCTTGGTCTGGTTCGGTAGCCTTCTGTCTTTCCTGCTCAATCGCTAACCCCACCAGCTCTCGTATGTCCAAGACTGGGTCGAAACGGATGACGCCAAAGTTGCCAAAGTCGGTGAGGCCAACCTGGTAAAAGTACTCAAAGCACACGCGAC
>Ga0247760_1003135_pt1 | contig 11177 bp, 10 predicted proteins | sample UWRJL171409R4_FD_179936 | JGI IMG/M metagenome (GOLD analysis project Ga0247760, IMG submission 179936) | Plant litter microbial communities from Arlington Agricultural Research Station in Wisconsin, United States - UWRJ-L171-409R-4 | ecosystem: Environmental > Terrestrial > Plant litter >...
TTACCTCGTTGTTCCCGAGGAGGAGGCGTCGTCGCGCTCTGAGCGCGCACTGTGCTGTTGCCCTGTGTGGTGGGGTATCGTCAAGACAAAAAAAAAAAAGGAACAAGCATGTCATCCATGTGTCTCATGGGTGTCAACCCCTGCACAACATCACCACGACAGATGGTTGCTTCGCCGGTTCCTGCTTCCAGATCGAATCCCGGCAAAGCCACAATCCTCCCTTCCAAACCCGTCACTCGTCATTCCTCACCCGTCACTTCGTCACCCCGTCGATCCCAAGTCTTGTTCCCACCATCACGTCTCGGTAGGGCTGAGGCGGTTCATGTTGGGCTGTCATGCAGCTCGTCCCCATGTCATGCCGCCTCATTTTTCTCACCACGACCCAGTTCCCCCTCCCACCCCCTTGCACAAAGGAAGTTGCCCGATTGATGGACTATCAAAGGAAATATGGGTGTGATGCAGCTAACTGAGGCTTCTCTGCAGGTCTTTGCCGGCGCCGGGGATGGGTAGACCCCATGTATGAGTGCTACCGCGACTCCAACGGGTATACCTGCCTGGTACTCGTCAACGGGCGTGAGTACCAAACGGATCTGGCGTACGAATCGGGCGGCTTAGCCCAGGAGAACGCAGCCATGCGCGCCTTCATGGTGTGCCGCAACTTCTCGGTCAACGGCGGTATGCTTGCCCGCAACGGCATTGTCCAAGGCCTGCCAGCCGATGATTCCACCCGGAGATCCCGCAAGGGCAGCCGCCACACCTCGTCTTCCAATCACGGCCATCATGGACACCATGGTCACCATGGCCGCCGTTCTGGTAACCACTCAAGCAGCAGCTCCACCGCCTCACTGGAGTGAGAGCGGCACACTTCACCCCCGCAATGTTCGGTAGGACAGGAGGGAGGGTGGGAGAGACGGTAGAGGCCTGCTTCTGGACCCAGGAACCCGGATACCAGCAGGCCGTAAAACGCCGCGCCCGCAGGAGAAGCACCTATTTCAGCTGCTGAACCTGGACCCCCGTTTTTCTTGTTATAAACTTGACGAGGCTTCACAGCAACCCACGTAAGGACAGGCAGGCAGACAGACGGACAGAGCGAAGAGGACCGAGAAGCATTTTTTATACCCCGTTGGTGGCATCCAACTCGAATTGCAGCATCGAATCTTAAGGACCGACACAAGACGCAGGCGAGGAACCAGGACAAGAGATTTGGCTATCTCCCGAAGAAGAGGCCACGGGGATGATGAGCAGCACTTTTCCCTGGGCGTGGAACACCAAAAAAGAACATTTATCAGCAAATGCATTCCCATCACGACATGACTGACACGACGATTACGACACACATTTAGATCAATTTTTCATCGGCACGTCTTAGTTTATTTGGACTCTTCCCATTCCATTTCATCAAGCCAAACTCAAGCCACCATTGAGCCAGTTTGAGTTACCTCATTGGATTGGAGTGGACTTGTTTTTTCCCCATTATATCTCTCTGCCGCTCTCCGGACATTGGACCGACTGCACTCAACTGGATTGGACTGGGTAGGACGGGTTCGTCGTTTTCCTTCACATGCACACATAACTCCCCTTCCCGTGGTTGGGTAACACAGAACCAGCCACATTCACAAAGAGGACTTGGACCCGGAAGCGAGAGCCTCACAAGCTTCGTTTTCAACATGACTGGAAACAAATCGACTCAACTCAACTGAACATCTCTGGAGGCAACTCTACCATTTTTCTTTATTTTTACTAGCGGTCCCCCAGCCCGCGAAGCCAACCTGTCAATGGGCGCCCGTTGGTTTTTTTTGGTTAATTTTTTTTCCCCCCGGCAGTCCCTTGCAGGATGGGAATCACAGTGCAGTAGCCCTTTGCGCTGATATGATGGGCTTTATTTTTCTTTGCCGACGCTTTTTCTCCTCGCTCATCTCCTCTCCTCTGGGTTGAACTATTGGATCCTTGCTTGGATTTTTATTGGGGCTTCTGTTATGATGAATGACCTTATGAATACTCTATGGTGGAGGATAAAAGGAAAAGAAAAGGAGACGGGGAGAATGGCGGGGATCAGACGGTGATGAATTGATGATGATGATGATGATGATGAGTGGCATCTGGTGAATGGTGAAGGGATATGGTATTGGTGTCAACGGGCGGCAGATCTTATTGATGACTTTATGAAATCATGAAAGCAGATTGGATCGTTTTTTACGACGCATCTTTTCTGTTACCTAGGAGTTTTTCCCCTCCTTAAACCTTCGTGCTAACTCTTCTATGTAAGAGAGAGGGACTCATAATGATTATGAGAATATATCTCTCGTTGACAGATGTCTGCCTGCATAACCTGTTTGATGTAATAAGTGAAGTGACTGGTTGGTGAGGTCTGGTGTGAGAGACATCACAGTTGGAAGATATGGTGTAAGCTCCAGGGATGGTAACTAGAACGCCGGATATAGATGCTCTTACTATAAAAGCGTGAACGTTGTTTGGTCTCTTCAACCCAAAAAAAAAAACGAGCTTCATTTCGATCAACAATAGGTTGGGGTCATTGCGGGTAAAGTAATCAAATCGCGATGGAAGCTTCCACGGTTTTCATTGGGACGCATCCCGTGTGAGAAACGAAGGTAATATCTGAGATCTCTCCACCAGTCGGATTTCCACTTGGGGTATGGGGTTCCAGTTCGGGCGGTCTCAAAAGGTTCAGCAGTTCAAATCATGGAAATCTCGAGGTTACGAGGTTGAAGGTGATTCATGATATGATGAGGAGGGTTGGATTGCGGATGCAGGCCCCCAGATCTGCGATTGCGTACCTGTTTCACGGGAGACTGTCGAAGGAGAGCTGACGAATTCGAGGGGGCGTTCCTGGCTCATTATTGCGGGAGGTGTCAGGTGAGCAACAGACGGTGGCGCCAAGACTAATTGCGAGAGCTCCAACATTAAGACTGTGGAGCATGGATGGTGGACAGATCAACCCCTTTTCTTTGTTGCACTCCTGATTCCCTAGTGAGAACCCAACTATTCTCGTCGAGGGAAAGTCAAGCGTCGACTTTGGGGTGAGCCAATCTCGCCAGTGAAATTGAACCTGGCACGGTCCAATGGGGCCTTCCGGGACAGCCAAACAGCGCGCCCAACAGCCTTGTGAAGCTGAAGCTCGGGTCAAGCCAGGTACCGCTGCAGCCAGCGCCAGGGGGTTGGGCTCCCAGGATTTGCCTGCCACAACAAGAAAGAGAAAACCTCCGAGTGTCCTCCTCCCTGATGTTTCCCATCGCGAACCACTTTCTCATCCTGTGTTTTATGTGACTGCTGACAGCACACCGAGATCGCCACTGTGTCGTCGAACAATCACTGTCCCGTGATCTCGTCTTGACATTTCCTTTTCCTGGGTCCCCATTTTTTAAGCTAAGTTGGGTTGAAGTCCACAAACCGCGCCCCGCACCTTGCCGCCTCAGCTTGTTCCAACTCGCTTTTAAAAACCTAAACGCTTGCGACTACTCCTCTCTCCACCCGCCTCTGGCGTATCTGCTTCTTACTCTCGTTGATCGCGCCTTATTTGCGCCTTCGCTTTCGCCGTTCTTTCTACCGCTCCTAGCAACCATGAAGGGTAGGTCCCGGCACAAAACCAACCGCGTCATGCCCTGCAGCCTATCTCGGGCAATTATTTAATGGGCAGTCAATGCTGACGTGCTTTCTTTCGGCTCACAGCCCTTATTCTTGTTGGTGGTTTCGGCACCCGTCTTCGTCCTTTGGTATGTCGACCATTGTCCTAGCGTTCTCGCCAGTGAAGCCGGGCGCCCGTGGCTAACAGATCATCTGTTAGACGTTGACTCTGCCAAAGCCCCTAGTCGAGTTTGGCAACAAACGCATGATCCTACACCAGATTGAGGCTCTCGCGGCCGCCGGTGTGACCGACATTGTGCTCGCTGTCAACTACCGTCCCGAGATTATGGAAAAGTACTTGGCCGAGGTATGTTCTCCCTCAATGCTGTCGAGACATTCAAGACACGGAAATGGAATAACTAACACCGGTTTCCCAACAGTACGAGAAACAATTCGGTATCAACATTACCATTTCGATCGAGAACGAGCCGCTGGGAACCGCTGGTCCCTTGAAGCTGGCCGAGAAGGTACTTGCTAAGGACGACGCGCCTTTTTTCGTTCTCAACTCGGACGTCACTTGCGAATATCCCTTCAAGGAACTTGCCGCCTTTCACAAGTCGCACGGCGATGAGGGGACTATCGTTGTCACCAAAGTCGAGGAGCCGTCCAAGTATGGTGTTGTGGTCCACAAGCCTGGTCACCCCTCCAAAATCGACCGATTCGTCGAGAAGCCGGTCCAGTTCGTCGGCAACCGCATCAATGCCGGTATTTACATCCTAAACACATCGGTTCTCAACCGCATTGAGCTCCGCCCCACCTCGATAGAGCAGGAGACATTTCCGGCCATGGTCAAGGACGGCCAACTGCACTCGTTCGATCTCGAGGGTTTCTGGATGGACGTTGGCCAGCCCAAGGACTTCCTCACAGGCACCTGCCTCTATCTCTCCTCTCTCACTAAGAAGGGCTCCAAGGAGCTCACTCCTCCCAGCGCGCCCTATGTCCACGGCGGAAACGTACTCATCGACCCCTCAGCCAAGATTGGCAAGGGTTGCAGGATAGGACCCAACGTCACCATCGGACCCGATGTTGTCGTTGGTGATGGTGTACGTTTGCAGCGTTGCGTCCTGCTTTCAGGCTCCAAGGTCAAGGACCACGCCTGGGTGAAGAGTACCATCGTTGGCTGGAATAGTGTTGTCGGCAGGTGGGCTCGTCTCGAGAACGTGACTGTTCTCGGTGATGATGTCACTATTGGCGATGAAATTTACGTCAACGGCGGAAGCATTCTTCCGCACAAGTCGATCAAGGCCAACGTCGATGTACCTGCTATCATTATGTAGTGGGTTTCCGACGCGAGGCCCCGACTTTCAGCACCTCTTCGAGTCGTACAAGCATTTATTTTATACGAAATTCCAGTACCACACTTCATAATGTATTGATCCGACGAAAAACACCACTCTTGATCATTCTCTTCTCATTTCCGATACTCGACGTAGGGCTTCGGTAGACGACTGGTCGGTTTAGATTGGACGGCACGGCCTGGGTGGGCCGAAAACATTAGGCTTGACGCCGTCTGGAGACATGAGCGGTTGGGATAGGGGGCACGACGTCAACGGGAAATGACTAATCGGGGGATGAAGAGTTCTATTCCACGGGATCTACGGTTGATGCCGTACCGACTAGCAACTGGTCAGACTCGCGAAGGAAATAGTTGGCTGTTTATGGGATCGCCGATGCTTCAACCCCTATTTGATGTATTTGCATTCTTGTGGTCCCTGGAGCTGGCTCTCGATTGTTATGGGAGCAGATTGGTGTGATGTTGCTCGGTGGGTGGGAGTTGATGACATGGCAGTCTGAGCTGGTGCATCCCAATTCGCTCGTGGAGGAAGAAAAGAAAAATCCGTCACTTCTCATCGTAATACGGTCCGGACATGCACTCGTGATCATGGTGAAGGCTGGCAGATCCACAGATAGTTTCTCGCTTACCAAGGAATCCCCAAATATACAGCCCAGTGTTGCTGATGGTGGGCTATCTACAAATGGCTGCTTACCGGTACCCAAACACCATCTTACACCCACATTCAAGGGTTTCGGGGTCAAACAGCAGGAAGAACGATGGCTTGATGCCCAGAATAGATACGCGATAACACATGCAGAGAGTGATATAGTTGTGATTATGGTTATGCTTCAGCTCAAAGGATTTGTCCAAATTTTCTTCAAGGCTCATATGAGGAGACCTCATATGAAGAAGAGGAGGATCAGGAAGGACAGAAAGGAAAAGGTGTAGCCCCAACTATGCTAATTGAACAATCTACCAATCCAAGGACCATCTTGAATAAAGCGCGCCTGTCCCGTCCCGTCCTGCCCTGTGCCTTTACAACCGATACACTAAGTACTAGCAGAAAACACAACTCCAAACCAGGTATCCAACCCCAAACCAACATACCAATACTTATCAAACAGTGGCGAGTGACTCTACTCAACATTATCCGTATCCCTCAACCAACCCCTGCTCATCTCAACCGCCTGCTCCCATTTCCTAAACAGCCGCTCCGCCTTCGCTTTATCGATCTGCGGCTTGAACACCTTCCTGCCCGCACGGTTCATCCCACACAAATCATCTAACTCGCGCCAAACGCCCGTGGCAAGGCCGGCAGCAATAGCGGCACCGAGAGCGGTTGTCTCGCGCATGGCGGGGCGGTCGACGGGGATGCCGCTGATGTCAGCCTGGGTCTGCATACACAGGTCCGAGTTGGAGAGACCACCATCAACGGCGAGGGACTCGAGTTTGTGCTGTGAGTCTTTCTCCATGGCGTCAAGAATGGCTTTGGTTTGATAGCAGGTGGCCTCGAGGGTGGCGCGGGCGATGTGGCCTTTCGAGGTGTGCTGGGTGATGCCAACTAGTGTTTCTGTTAGTAAATGGGAGAATCAGTCATGGAGGCTGTCACTTACACAGAGTGCCCTTGGCGTCATCGATCCAGTAAGGAGCAAACAGGCCGCTAAACGCAGTGACAAACACCACTCCGCCGTTATCTTCGACCGATTCAGCCAGCTCCGTGATCTGGCTTGACTGTTCTACAAAGCCCAAATTATTCATCAGGAACTTGACACCCGCCCCGGCAACAGCGATACTTCCTTCCAAGGCATAGACTGGCTTACGGCCACCTCCAAAATCGTACGCCACCGTCGCGAGGAGCCCGTACTTAGAAATGACAGGCTCTTCGCCCACGTTGTACAGCAGGAAACACCCCGTTCCGTATGTATTCTTGGCTTGACCGGGACTGAAACCGCACTGGCCAACCAGCGCGCTAGACTGGTCACCCAGACAGCCAGCGATGGGTACACCAGCGAGTGTGCCATTGGCCACCATGCCAAAGCATTCTGCATCGGATGAAGGGACAATACGGGGGAGGCGAATCTTAGTGCGGTCGATACCAAAGAAACCCAAAAGTTTGTCATCGTACTGCAAAGTACGTAGGTTCATAAACATGGTCCGGCTGGCGTTGGTGCTGTCTGTGACGTGAATAGGGTTTCGGGCATCCGCGCCGCCGTTGAGCTTGTAGATCAGCCATGAGTCCACCGTGCCAAAGGCAAGGCGACCATCCTCGTATGCGCGCGCGACTGCTTCGACGTTCTGGATGAGCCAGAGCAACTTGACGCTGCTAGGGTACGTGGAAAGAGGAAGACCGCATAGGTCTGTCAGGGAGTCGGCGCCGGGACGCTCCTTGAGATCGCGCACCAGCGCCTTGGTGCGAGTGTCTGGCCAGACAATAGCGTTGTAAAGAGGCTCGCCCGTAGTGTTGTCCCACACAACGGTAGTCTCGCGCTGGTTTGTGATGCCGATGGAGCGGATATCGCTCCGACAATATCCCATCTCCTTGAACTTGCGCATTGCGCCCTCGATGCACTCCTCGACCGAGGAAAGGAGCTCAAGGGGGTCGTGTTCATGCCATCTAAGTTGCGCGTGTCAGCATTGGTCTGTCTGTTGTTGTTGTTGCCTCTCTGCCATACCCAGATTTGGGATATAGGTTCTCGAATTCGATCTGGTGCATGGCAACGGGATCACCCTCGCCATTGAAGATCAGGAAGCGAGAGGATGTGGTACCCTGATCAATGCTGCCGACGAACCATCGGTGCTTCAACTCCTCCTCGGTCTCGTGTATGCCCTGGGGCAGATGCTCCTCGTGTGTGACGATTACGCCATTCTTTGCACCCCGGTCACTACCCTCCCTCCCCATTAACCCCGCTCGCGCTCCATTGTCAGCACCGATCTCGACCGTGGTGGGCGCCTCGGTGGTGCCCTCGTCCAGACGATCCCAGTTAGGTTGTCGGCAATCACCCATGGTGAGGGTGTAGTTGCCCGCCTTGGCTAGGCTGATGCTGGCACAGCTCGACCGTAACGGGCGATGTTGCTGGTGTTGTTGAAGTGGGCGGCAGCGGGCACTAATGGGGAGGGAACGGGCACTGGCATGCGATTGCAACGAGGCGCGGGGTAAAGGGATGCCGAGGGAGCCCCGCGAGAGCTGGAGCAGGAGGGGTCGGTGACCAGCGCAAGGGGGTACGTCAGAGGAGGCCTGGCCCTAGCTGGGTCGATGGCGAGTCTGTTTGGACCGGCCAGGGACGACCACCCAACGGCGGATTTGGCTTTGCGGCTGCGACGATCGAGATACCAGCGTTGCGCCAGCTGCGATCCTACAGCTACTTCTGGGACAAAGCGTCCCTAGAAGCCATGAAACTGCGTCCTTGCGCATGACGAAACTGGCAGGTCGAATGATGGGGCGTCGGAGCTTTCCTCCAAAGTCAAAAGTTCGATCCCGCGGACGCACTGGATGGTCTCTCGGCTGAATTTTTTCGGTGCAGACAGGCTGCAGCCACTGAGATCGGACGCGGAAGCACAGGTCATTGGCCTAGACCATTGGTGGAAATTTAGCGGACCTGCAGGGGTATCATCAATCTTGCACACTTCAGGCCGATGTCAGCCGAACCCACTGGTCAACAGTCCAACCCCTGAAAGATTGTTCGCGCGGTACTTCACGGCTTGGCTGTAGCTTGCGGGCCAATCTCCATTTTTGAGGGGCTATGTTGGAAACTTGAGGCCATAAGGAGCGAATTTCAAGACCCTGAATGTTAGAGTCAAGGCCTAAATAATCTGGCTTGACCCCTCGCAAAATAGCTTCCCAGCTGTTTTTGTATTGCACAAACCCCTGCTGGATACCCACCCAAGTCTCACGCTAACAATCTTTCAGGGGCTGGATTGTACAACCGAGACCGAGGATACATCTTCAGATGAATGCCATCTCTTCGCAACCAACCGATCGAGGTTCTACAGCAAGGCACAGCTCGTACTACTGAGGAGGGCGATAATGATCACCTTTGCAGTTCCGGGGCCGATGGTCTCGAGCCTCCAGCACGTGGGTAATCAACAGGCCAAAACCCGCTCTCGTTTCCTAGCAGCCGTTGGTCGCCCAGCTATGCCCAACTATACGCGCCACAGCAAGGAGTTTCCAGTCACTGAGCCATCAAGATTAATAAAGCTGTTTATTTTTACGTTTCAACTCCTCTTTTCCTCAGCTGCGATTTTTCACCTTATATCCTCGGACAAATCTAACCTCAGTGGTCTCTATCTTCCTTGTGCTCGGCAACCCTTTTGCTCTGGCCTTTGATCCTCGTAAATGGCCGAAGCCTTTCAACTCCCAAACGCCTTGGTGTCTTTTCTGTGATCCCAAGTATCCGTACCATGCAAAAAAAAAAAATATGTCTCATGACGGCGCTTCCACCTCTGCGTGTATATCTCGCCCTTAAGACATGAATCCTCGACACTCCACTACCTGGCTCTACGTACCGTCTCTAGCATCTGTTGGCAAATGTGCAGCGTGATTGGCCAGCATAGATTCCCTCCTAGCGATCATAGAGCTAACCGTCTCTCTGCGAACCAACGTGGGACTTCCCCTTCCACTCCTCTGGCTCCCCGACAATGGAGTAACTCGGCCCGTTCTCTCCTCTTCGCATTGTTGGCATAGCCCAGGTGTTCCTGGCACTTCGTACAAGCGGCGGAACAGCGGGTATAGATCCTTTGCATATGGGCGGTGACTAAAATTGGGGTGCATCATCTTCCCGATTGTTGGCAGCGTGCAGACAATGGCTCGTAATGACGCATCCCTCGCGGTGTCAGTTGTATGGGCCACCTCCTCCTCAACAATTCGGAGAAGTTCCGCGATGTAAGAGTCCATCCCGTCCAAAGCCTCGCTGTATTTGAACTCTCCAGGAGGTTGGCCTCCAGCAGCAGCGCTCAACTGCTTCTCGGCGAACCGGGGCGTCCGACCGATAACGACCGTTGCCATCTCAAGAAACACGCATCCCAAGCTGAAAATATCTGACCGCTCATCCCTCGTCGTTCCATGCATGGCCTCGGGGTCGGCGTACTTCAGAGTCTTGGCCGTGAACCCGTCCGAGTGATGGCCCGTTTCAAAATGCTTTGATAAGCCAAAGTCAGTGAGCACTGGTAGGCCAAACTGATCGATAACAACATTCTCGGGCTTGATGTCCTTGTGTCGGATTCGAGACTTGTGCAAGTAGGCGACGGCTTGGGCAAGGCAACCGAAGTAGGTATGAAGGTACGGAAGCTTCCACCATCCGTGCTCGGTATCATCGTCGCCTTGGGAGCCACTCGATCTTTGACTTGGATTGCGACTCCAGGCCACGCATTCGGCCATGAATGTCTGGAGATTGCACTGTGCCGGAGGATACATCGCAATGTCAAGAATGTGCTTCTTAATGATCTGCTGGTTCATGTGGAAGACTTCCCGACGGTGCGGTTTGGGCCGGTGACTGATCTCGATCTTGCGAGTCTGAAGACAGTAATCTTCATACGAAGCAACGTAAACGACGATATGGTGGTGTTTTATATCCGCCATATTGCGTACTTCTTGAAGAGCCAGGCGACGGGCGTTACTGTCAGGTCCCGGGGGTCGGCTACTCTCCTTGCAGACGATGACCTTGAGTGCTAGCGGCCGTAGATAGTTGTAACCTTTGGGGGCTCTAACCCGGTAGACGATGGTTGAACCGGATTCTCCCAACTCGCCGTCATGCTGAAAAGGTAAGGGCTGGGTCGTGTACTCTTTGTTAGCGTGGTGGAAAACTTTGTGCTTGCGTTGGTCGAGCCCAGCTTCCCTGACAGGCGCCAACCAGGTCTCATCAGTCTCCTCTCCAGCGTTATCCCAAACGAAATTTTCATGATCCGGAATGAGCAGGTAGTCGCACACTGGCAGGAGCGAGCTGCTCGGTGGTTCTGACTCAAATGACGACATTGTCGCTGAGTAGACGAAAGCGGTTCGACGTTACGGTATCTTGGTCTGGTCCCCGGTGAGCCCACCGCCTAGTGACGGGAACATGAACACGGAAATGGTGGTGATGGGAGGATGCCGGCTCGGGTCCTTTTTTTTGGCAGATGAGATTGGTGATGATAGTGTTGCCTGCAGAGAATAACGAGTGGCGAGATTTCGGCGTATCACAAAAAAGGAGAAGCGAAGTAAGAAGAAACTGTTGTGCTGGCAAGGTTCCCTTGAAGATCTAGTATTTGCGAGGAGGCGGAATCTCTC
>Ga0247760_1003136_pt1 | contig 11160 bp, 13 predicted proteins | sample UWRJL171409R4_FD_179936 | JGI IMG/M metagenome (GOLD analysis project Ga0247760, IMG submission 179936) | Plant litter microbial communities from Arlington Agricultural Research Station in Wisconsin, United States - UWRJ-L171-409R-4 | ecosystem: Environmental > Terrestrial > Plant litter >...
GGACAACATGGATCGTATGACCGTATTCAGTATTTCATGAATGCAAGGTATGAGACCGGAGCTAGCTGTGCTGTACACCCTTGAGTGCCGAATTCATAGCTAGAGCCTTAGTCGACTACCCTACACCCCTGACGGGGAGACGTTTTATCAAAGATACTTGGGTTACTGAACATTGGTCTCACGCCGCTGCTGCACACCACATGCTTACTGAGTGTGTTGCTGGATAACAATGCCGACCACGGGCACGAAAGATTGCTACCATGTGGAAATGACGTGAACCGAATCCATAACCCCACCGCTGCCACGCATGTACTTTGCCATCCTATATTTGAAGATGCCGTCGGGCGTATATTCATCATCTTGGACCACAAGCTGTGATCAGGCCGTCCCTGGTGCTGGCGTCCAAATGCGGTCGACTCGTCTTGGCAGCGGCAAGAACTCCGGGTTGCCCCATTGGTCGAAGAAGCGCCCCCGGCCAATCCCCTGGAACGCTCGGGTTCTCCATCCGGATTCCAGCCCAGCCCAGCCCCCTTCCCTTCTCGAAGCTGAGCGAATTCCACCCCTCCCCACACACCACCATCTCCATTCACCAACGCCCCTCATTCCCAGGAATCCGGTTCAGCGTTGAAAGCCCACCTGCCGACTCGGTTATAAACACCCGACGTGACGTCCAATTGGGCACCCGGCTTACGACCGAACGTTTTCGCCGGCCGTCGCGTCCCACGGGGGTCCTCGCGACGCAAACATGGAGCCTCAGCTAAGCAGCTCACCGCCCGACCTACACGGCTTCGCTCTCGTCAGCGGCCTGTACGGTCCCGGCTCCTGGGCCGGCTGGTTCCTCTGCATCATCGGCTCCTGGACACACCTCATCGTGTCACACCAAAACCCGCACCGCCGCACTCGAAAACTCGACGCCAACCTGTGGGCGTACCTTGCGGCGCTCAACTGGGCCGCTGCCGACCTCATCCGCCACACCGCGACACTGCGCAGCCTTTACGACGCGGCGTCCGAGACGGAACCATGGACGAAGGAAGTCGCTAGCGTCGGGGCTGCACTGACGGTTGTCGGTTGGGGGTCTTGTCACGCGCACGTGCAGTGTTGTATTGCAAAATACAGGAACGGCGACCGGAAGAGGGCGCTTGTCCTGTTCCTCGCGCTGTTGCTGCCGTCGGCGAGCATCTGCATCGCTGGCCTTCGGCTGGGGCTGTGGAGGCCTATTGCGACATTCTCTTGTATGGGGGTTGTCGAATTCCCGCTTTACGAGCGCGACTATGATATCATTGTTCTTCTGCCTGCTTTTTACTGGAAGGGGATGGGCACCGGGATGCAGCTGTTTGGGCTTGTGTTTATGTTTTGGGCTGGAGTGGTTTGGGCCACTGCATCGTGTTGTTTCGTTTTGAGGACTGTGGGTGTCGCCGTCGCCCCGTTTGTCGCTAGGTCGATGGCCTTGATCTTGGCGAAAATGCCGCGGCGGCCACGGAAATTCTTGATGTCTCTGAAGGCCTCCTTTCTTTCATGGCAATCCGAAAATGTGACGTACCGCGAGCCAGTTGTGTCTTTCATATGGCGGATGGCTGTCTCCGTTCTGTACCTTGTAGCTGGAGCATGGGCACTGGGGTTGTCTGTTATCATGACGGTGATCATGGTGGGATCTTCATTTGCTTATGTGCTCATGGGCTATCTCTTTGGGTCCGGCCACTCGGACGCGTGCTTCTTCATGCCTTGCGCACCGCAGTCTCTGTCGGACACCGACCAAGCAGGAGCTTTGTTTGTTGGACTGGTCCTTTTTGTGGGCTTGGAAATCGTTGCACCGTCGTACGCGATGTTGAAACGAAGATACACGGATGACGAAAGCTTCAGAAGGACTGTTGACCAAAGGATCAGTGCCGGCGTCATGGGAAGAGTGGTTGGTGAGTTTGTCGGGAGTGTTGCCGAGGGCAATACGCCCATATCGGCAGCTGCGAGGGTGAACTCGGGAATACAACTGGAAGAGGGTGCCGTCCCCTCGAGTCGGCGTGGCGCAGGCAATACGGGTGTTGGCTGGTAAAGAGACTCGAACTGAGCGGTTGTCTCTTGTCTCCTCGGGGGTTGCGGCTATTTGGGCGACGGCCCCGCTGGGCGTCCCACGCCGTCGGGTGGGGCCTGCATGGTCCCTTCCCGCATCGCCGATAGTGGGGCTCGCCCTCGTGGCCTTCCGAATGAAGACAGTCCCGTTCCCACTGCAACTCCCGTTGTCTAGTGCTGACTGCGTGCTGAGCCGGGCACTCACTCTCCTACAAATCACTAGAAAACGACCGAGAGCACTCGAGAGTGGAATTTGTAAGCTTGCAAGCAGCTCGACATTGTTGCCTCGGCGAGCGAGTTCGGCCGAAACGAACGACTCAATCAGAGCGCCTCTGTCAATAACATAGGAGGGAGTCCACCGCCGGTTTCGCTCCGGAACGGCTTATCGAATATCACAGTACCGCGATTTGCAGTCCGATGCAATTCCGAGTTCATCGCTTGCAATGCGATCTATCAATAACGAAAACAATCACGCATCGCTCACGCCTCAAAAAAGCCTAGCACGGATCCCATGGCTCAGCACAACCCCGGATTCGGCACCCCATTGGCCCCTCGGCAATCTCAACCGCCACGGCGATCTCGACACTGACTCGCGGCCCCCTTTATTGCGCGGACAAAGACCCCAATCACACAATCCACAATCCTCATCAATCCCATCAGAGAAAACAACAGCAACAACAATCCTGTCATATGCAACCGGTAGTCCCAGATGTAGATCTGCATGCCATCTCTGACCCCTGACCCCAGCCCCAGCTCCGATCCCCAAATGCAACAGAAGCACTTGCGACATCCTCCCTGTCAGGTCACATGAGATAAGACCCAATCCCAGCCCGTCCCATCTCCACTCCCACGCGGCACGTCATCCACCCCCGATCGTCCTTACCACACCAGCTGAATCTCACCCCTTGGCAGGCACATCACAACGAGTGACACGCCGTCCTCCTAGGACCATGCATATGCCGAGACGGGGGGTCGGGTGGACGCCACCTAGGTCTAGGTAGGCGATGAAGTTGCATGGCGCGACCCGTGGCGGACCCGCTAGCAACGTGCCGCGGGCCAGTGGGTGTGAGCGGCGGGGATCAGCGGCGAGGACTGTCTGTGTCTGGCTGGGGAGGAGGTATTTCGGTGACAATTTTTGGACGGAAATGGACGGAAATGGGATGGTGAGACGTCCGACAGCGGGCGGGAGGCGGGAGGAAGGAGTAATTCGCGCGGTCAGGAAGCCCCGGTGAGGAGTTTGGTTGGTGGTGACGGAGGTGCGTAGGTAGCTAATTTGCTGAGGGCGAGGGGGAAAGGGGGACACCGTAGAAGGAGTTGCGTCTTCAACCTGGGGTTGATGTCGTGTCGTGTCGTGTCAGCGCCGCCGGTTCCCCGGTTTAGTCGGATTTTGGGGTGCTGCTCGCTTACAACTTGCAGGAAGCAAGTAAACGTGGGCGCTGCAAACACCATCTCTAGTCCCTTGTGTCACACAACCGCCGCTGAGTGGCTGGTACCGAACAAACAGTCTGCGATGGTGGGGCAAACTGCACCGCGCTCCGTGCGGCGCGCCCAAACCGTGGACGATAACTCGGCTTGCTGGCCTGTCCGGGACGGTGGGGTCCGGGATAGTGGGTGACGAGGCGGTGGTGAAAGTGGTACTTATAGCATGAGGTAGGGCGTGAATGGCTTGGTGGAGGTCACATTCACATCCACATCACACCTTTCCTCTTCGTCGCCACCGTCCGTCATCACACCACTCGATCTGTTTTTGTCTGGATCATCTTGGCCAGACCTTCAATTGACAATAGCACCACAATGGGCTCCCTCGCACCATCAGATGACCGTACCCTTCTGGTGCTCGGCTCCGGCCCGGGCATCGGCCGGAGTGTGTCAACGCTCTTTGCCTCCCGTCGGTACGGAAAAGTAGTTTTGATCGCGCGCCGGGCCGAGCAGCTGCAGGCCGAGAAAGAACGCCTCGAGAAGGTTCCCGGCGTCACCGTCGGCACCTACGCCGTCGACTTGACCGACACCGAGGCCCTTCTCGCGGCCTTGGATGACGCCGACGCCGTGTATGGCAAGCCAGAGGCCGTCTTCTTCAACGCTGCACGGGTGCAGCTGTCGGCATTCTTTGAGCACCCCGTCGAGGATATCGAGTATGACTTGAAGGTGCGTTCGTGTTTACCCCCTCATCTCCACGCTGACTCCCTCCGAATTGCATCGTCTTCGAACGTCTCGATTTCGGCACTCCGCTAAGACCTGTACAGATCAACGTCAGCGCACTGTACAACATCTCGGCCCGCTACCTCCCTTACCTCGCTACTCTCCCCAAAAGAGACCCCTCCTCCAAGCCTGCTCTCATCGTCACCAGCTCGGCTCTCCCATACAGCCCCATCCCACAACTGTTTGCGCTGTCACTGGTCAAGGCCGCCCAGCGCAACCTCATGCAGAGCTTGCATTTAACGTATGCCGCTCAGGGCGTGCACGTTGGTGTCATCAATGTTGGCGGGCCGGTGAGTAAGGACAGTGACGTGTGGAATCCGGAAAATATCGCGGCGAAGGCTTGGGGGTGGTTTGATGGGGTGAAGACGAAGGGGAGTTTCGAGGTGGTGATTTAGATATCCACAGTTAGAGATAGTAGATTTGGGGGTGATTTGGGAGAAATCCGGGGAATGCAGTCGCGGCGGTGGGAATCGGGAAAGTTTGGGAGAAATCCGGGGAAGGATGGGGGAAATCTGGGGAAGCAGGTGTGGGTGAGGGACTTGTGCTATTATTTCTTAGCAGTCAATGAGATGGTGTCAAATAGAACCTTTCAGGCGCGATTTCCAAGTTTCTCGTCGTCAACCAGTGCCGTTGCCCATCACCAAATGCCATGTCCAATCCGGAGGAGGAGCGGCCACATCGCGGTTTGCCTCGGTGTGTGACCTGTCGTTGCGCTTCCGGCGGCTATCCAACTTCCGCTCCCATCCAGTCAAAACCGATAATGCCCTCACCACAAAAAGGGGCAGTGTCATCTGGCCGATTTCTGAGACTGTTGTTGCCGACGATAGCCAGAGCCGTTAGTGTGATTAAACATTACGAGGTGTACATATGTCTTGTATCTAGACTGCAATATCTCTTACAAAAGCCACCGCAAAAAGCCTCATACTCGCCGAAAGCCAAACATGCCTCTTCCGTGTGTTTCTCCCAACTTGTGTGCGAACACCTATCATCTCTCTATCCATCATCCAACCTTCATACACCATCACTCCAACCTGACCATCCAGTCAACTCCCAATCGTAACCTTCACCTCTCTCATCATCCCAACCCCAGCCCCAACCTCAGCCCCCTTCCCCTCCCCATTCCCACTCCCACTCCCACTCCCACTGACCGAAGGGGGCTCAAACAGTCAACTACTGCTCTCCCACGAGAAGTCCTTCCGCACCATAATCTCATTGTGGTAATACACCGCCGGCTCGACCTCCTTCCCCGTCTTCCCCGTCGCACTGCTGCTCGAGCTCACCGGCCCATCCTTATCCTTCAGCCCCTTGATATCCACCGTCAGCTCAATCTCATCGTCCCCCCTCATCGCACTCTCCCTCTCCCTGTCCCTCGTCCTCAACAAGCTCTTCTTCTTCACTGCGACACCCTCTCCTGCACTAACACCCGTCTTCACCCCCATAGGCCCTGACTTCCTATTCATATGCATCCCCATCCCTAGCCCCGATCTCATCCCCGACTTGTCACTCGCGTAGTTCCCATCGTCAGGCATGTCTGCATACGAACTGCCTGCGCGCCGCCAGAGGCTGCGCACCAGAGGCGCGTAGGTCGGCAGACAGGCACACACGATGCCAACAAAGGGCTCGCAGCAGGACCAGATGAAGACTTTGGACATGGCCCAGGTGAAATCGGGGGATTTGACGAGTTGGTCCATCATTATGATGCGGACGGCGGAGGCTACGCAGACGCTGTGATGAACAAACGATGGTTAGTGGGTGGGCGGTACGTGAAGGGGGAAAAGGGGAGGGAACGTACAACCCGCCGAGGAGGAGGATTCCGCCGACGAAGATCTTCTTGGTCGTGGGGAGGTTGAGTTTCCAGACTGTGAGTGACCATGATGTTAGACGCTATTCCGCGAGAGGCATCCCGATGACCTAAGACACGCCCAGCCGCAGGGAGATCCCATCACAGGATCTCGCGGCTGTTTCCTGCCAGTGGAGTGATGCTGTCAGCACTTACTAGTGGGCGTCGGCACCAACAAAATGGCCACATCAATAACCAACCCGATGATCCCGTTGCAGAAATAAAACAGCGGCGCGTCGATACAATGGCCCGTGGCGGTTGGGTCGGTATACTGCCGCCAGTAGTAGTCGATGGGCCGACACCCACAGAGCCATGTGATGGTGACCTCGGCCCAATGGGCGACGGTGAGCCCCAGGACAACCGCCCAGACGATGCCGGTGCCGAAGATGCGGCGGTAGAAGAGAAGGATCGAGAGCTTGGTTGCCGAGATGCAGGTGATGTAGATGATCACGAAGGCGTAGGTTGTCTGGTACAGCTTGGTGAATTGCTCGTGCGAGACCACCCAGAGGTGCTTGCCGCCGCCCCATTGCACGCTGATCAGGCAGCAGACGGCGGTTCCGATGCCCATTGCCTGGTGTTTGTCAGCTTTCATCCTCTTCGTGTTCCCCGTGTCTCCCGGTTTGTTCTTGTTTTCTTCTGTCCCCGGAGTCTAGCACCTACCGCCGCAAAAAGAATGAAATAGTCATCGATCGCCAGCCCCGGCCCCGTTTTCATCAGGCGCGTGAACATGCGCAGCACCACCGACGTAATCCCAACGACCATGATGGCCACCACTGAGCCGATGATATCCATGTTTTGATTCTCGGCTAGATTCACCCCCGGCGGGGTCGGCCCCCAAGCCCCCGAGTTCGACATCCCCAGGCCGTGCGAGGTGTGGTCGTGTGTGTAAGGCAAGGTGACGTAGCAGCGCTAGAACGCTGGTGTAAGTCGCTGGCGCTGGCTGCACTGAATTGGGAGGCTGGTGCCAGGAGGTCCGTGTGAGGCACTGTGCGTCGTGCACGTCTGCCGCCGCTGCGGAAGTGCAAAAATAGTGGCAGGCAACCGGTTCAGCACCAAGGCCGAGCACCAAGGTCGGGCACCAGGTCGGCGTAAGCTAGGCAATTTGGCAGCGCGAAGCAATGAGTGTCGAGGTTGGTGTTGTTGGTGTGAGCTGGCTCCGGACTGGTTGGCGAGAATGAGCGTGTGACCGAAAATTGGATTGGGTTCGAGTTTTGGGGGGGATACGTACCGCACTTTTGAAGAGCCATCTGACCGACGAAACGACCCAGGAAAAAAGAAAACATAAAGGATTAGCCTCGCTTACGGTGACGGCCATGGATGACCCTCGTTGACGGGATGGATGACGACGCAGTAGCGTGATTTCAAGGTGTGCAGGCCGGAGACTGGAGTGATTCCGTTCTGCTGGGTGCTGATGTCCGCAGCTCGATGGAACTGGGGACGCCCCTTTCCGGTGAAACAGCAATGGGATTTCGTGCTGGCGGCATCCAATGCCGTGGTTCAGCACACTGTGGGAATCTTAATAGCGCGGGTAGATCTTGCATGGTACGGGTCGATTGGCTGGCACCGGCGGCGCCAGTGCCTGCTCAGTGGTTGGCACTTGCAGCGGCCATGAGGACTCGACCTGTCGAAAGCGGCCGATAGGCGGCACGTCTCGCGCTAGCAGTTGATAACTCGCTTACCCTCCCGCCCATGAAAGAGCAGCCGAGGCAGCCTAACTTGCTGCAGACTGGGCTGATCGAGTGCTGGATCCAAGTCCGGTTTGGTGCCGAAGATGCGCAGTTTCACAAATCGCCGTCCCCCACGAGGCAGCCAATCCAGGTCCTTTCCCTGGGGCTGCACTGATTTCGACGTGACGATAATCCCTATTCCGCATACAAGCCCCGGCGCGTACAATTCTGAGCACGCTGCGCTACACGTGTGAGAACTGACAGGTCTGCCCGGCTGGAAATCCTTCGGCAACAATGGAAACCCTGGATTGCGAATAAATCGCCTAGAGCGATGCCCGGATTCAGTTTGTTGTTTTTGATGGAAAATGTCAGATCTGAGGGAGGAAAACACATCCTGCACTTGCGTGGGCACAAAAGGTCGGTCGGGTTGCATTCCGATACCGGGTGCTACCGCCCGGTCCCCAACGCACCGGGTATGGCCCCCGTCCTTCCCGAGCTGTCGTGAGCACAGTGGACTTTTTGGCGCTGGGGTCCATTTTGCCGCATCTTTGGAACGGTATGTACCACATAATCTCCCAAGAAGTTGGCACGGACCGATGCGCACAACCGCGTCGGGGAGCTTATCTCGACCTCCGAATTGCATGACCCCAAAGCGCGACATACGTGTACCAACATCAACTCATAATGTTTGCCCTGCACCCCCAAAATCGGCCTCTTCATTGCAACACCATCTCCGATATAGCACCAAAATGCATCTAAAACGGGATGGTTGCCAAAGGGGGCCACGGCAACAATCGCCGCCTGATTGGAGCGAAAAGTGATAAACGCGCCCAATGACGTCCAAATGACTCCGAGATGGGTGCACTTCTTCTACACGAATGGAACACACGTGCGCGACGGCGACATGTTGGGGCTGACAGGGCATCTTTTTTCTCAACCGCCGTCGCCTGGGGCGAAAGTCGCACAGACAGCCACCTCCACGGCCCCACCTCCACACTTTCACCTCACCCTGGTATACCCCGGATTGTCACCGAGGTGTCTAACCGAGATTGGCAAGCCGAGCACCACTGACAGGGCAGAGACATCGGCAACGGGCGAAATCACCATCCTTTTTTTAACTCTCCGCTGGGTACGGTAGCGCGTCGCCGCATCGCATCGCACCGCACCGCATCCGCTTCATGTATCCCCGAGCAGGGACAGGCCCCCGAGGTGAGGGAAGTCCCACCCCGCGCAACCAGTCAAAACACCAGATGTTGAGTCACACAGAATCTCGCGATAGTGATGAGTATTAATATTGGAGCATTGCTGGGGCTCAGCTCCTGCCACAGCTAGCTCCTGCCAGAGTTGTGAGACATTGTGCCCATCAATCCAACTCTTCACTCCATTCCCGTCCAGTCCAAGGTCTGGCAGGTGTGCCATGGTGACAGATTCTCCAGCCCATCCAATGGGTCGGTACGGCACGCAGACACGGAAGCGGACACTGGGACGGTAAAGGCCAGGACTTTCTCGGAGTGGTGCGAGATCTCGCCGGGTAGACCGTATCCGTGACAGTGTTTGCCTCTGCAAAAAAGTGTGGAGTGATGCCATTCGCCGAAAAAAAGACGCTGCATATGTATAAAGCTGGTTTTGATTTGCTGCATGGCCGTGATGGGGGCTATTGGGGCAGTGCGAATTCGGGCGGGCCAAGCGATTGGGTACCTGTTGGGTCGGTTGCAGTGCAGAGTGCAGATTGCCAGCGCGGGTAGACGGGACGCCCCTATGGGAAGAGGTTCCCGTGTTCGCAACCGCCCGAAATGGGGTGACATGCGATGCGTGTTGGGGTCTAAACGGTAACGGGCATGAGATGAGCAAACTTGGGATTGGACTTGAAGTCTGGGAGTGGAGTCGTGTGGGTGTGACTAAGGCTGCGTGAGGTGCGTACCTGCTTCAGGTATATATCTTGGGGTCCCCGTCGGTGTGAGGTATGCGGCTCTCCTCACCATGGACTGTGAACGATAACGCAACGTGAGGTTGACTTTGTAGTACTACTCGTACCGCCATCTCAGTGTCTAGACGACTCAGTTGGTCAACCTCAGCAACACCGCATCCACATCAACAACTCCAAGCTCACCGCCATGTTCCTCAACACGGAATATGTCATCCTCTCGGTGCTAGGGACCGTCTTCTTCGCCGTCATGGCCCTGACGACATGGCGACCCTCTCTCCCCAAGCGCTTTCCCGCCAAGTCCCGTCTCGACTCCATGATCTCCCTCCTTCCCGTCGTTAACAAGAAAGGTAACGAGGACATCGAGGAAGTCTTCGATCTCGCCGACTGCCATGAGACCGCCGCTCGCCTCGCCGAACTCATCCACAAAGACGGCGCTGGGGCCTGGCCACCACGCACCAACTACGTCTATACGACTTGGCCCGTGGCTCTGAGGCCATACATGGACATCTACCACGAGATGAAGGCCCAGCTGCCAGCAGCTATTCCATCCTTGGATGACGCAGTCAACCGCACTCGCATCGATCTCTTCCGGGCACGCCACGCTAAGCTGCTCAACGACCGCGTTGACCTCGAGGCAGTCACCCAGCTGCTCAAAGCCGCGGACACAGGTCGATGGGATGTCTTCCCACGTGATGTCTACAACGGTTTCTACTGCTGCATCGCCTGGCACCGTCACGCCTACCGGTTCGTCCCGCTCTTTACCTACTCCCCTCCTCTCCACACCCACTAACCCCCCTACCAGATGGGGAACCGTCCCCGCCGTCTCGCCCGCGCAACTGGAACTCTCCCTCCCCCTACCCGCCTCACTCGTCTCCCCTTGGACCTCTCTCCAATCGCACTTCGGCCTTAACTCCGACTCCGGCAACATCATGTCCAACATTGTACTCAACTTCTCCCCCTCGGGTGCCTACCAATTCCGAATCAACACCTCTCTCTCCCCCTCGATCCAGACCTCCGAGGAGGAGTTCTCCCGTGTGCTGCGGGAGGTGGAGGGTGGCTCGGTGCCGATTTATGTCGGTATTATCAAGGCGATTTTGGCGTACAACAGGGGGGATATGGAGGAGTGTTTGCAGCAGACGAAGGGGGTGGGAGAGGGTCTGAGGCCGGTGCTGAGTGAGTATTATGACAGGGTGCACGACAAGACTATCGCGAGGTCGGCATGGTTGAGTCACGTGCAGGGGTTTTATGCGTGGGGGATGGGGTTTCAGGATGAGAAGACGGGGCGGTGGGTGAAGTATGATGGGCTGAGCGGGAATCAAGTCATGCTGTTCCAGGCGGTGGATGCGTTCCTGGGGATGGAGGTGTATCTTGGGGAGGAGGCGAGATTGGGGAATGTGCCGAGGCTGCAGAGGGAGTTTTGTGAGGCGGTGGGGAAGGCGAGTTTTAGAGGGGGGTTGGGGAGG